>Ga0075017_100000172_pt1 | contig 30639 bp, 25 predicted proteins | sample AleBraG_ABR_2012_FD_71475 | JGI IMG/M metagenome (GOLD analysis project Ga0075017, IMG submission 71475) | Freshwater sediment microbial communities in response to fracking from Pennsylvania, USA - Alex Branch Run_MetaG_ABR_2012 | ecosystem: Environmental > Aquatic > Freshwater > Creek >... | reverse complement strand
GTCGCCAATGGGTGCCGCCGAACCGGAAGCGCTCTGCGCCGTGTATCCGCTGTTCAGGAAGTAATTGGCTGCAAAATACTCGAACAGATAACAGATCAGCCCCTGCACCAGCAGCGAGACAATGACCGCAATCGGAACATCGCGCCTGGCGTTCTTCGCCTCGCCGCCCATCGCGGTCACCGATTCAAATCCGACCAGGATAAGGATGGCCACCGTCGCCTGGATGAACACCCAGCCCCAGTTGTGCGGACGAATGACCGAGCCGCCTGTGGGATGAGTAAGAAAAGCGCCGCTTGCATCCGTTGCCGGGTAGCTCACGGTGTAGGGAACGGGCTTGCCGCGGCCGTCCAGCTTGGGCTGGGGCACGCCGCTAGCATCTCGCACAATCGTTTCCGTTTCCTGCCCGCTGGCGACGGTCTTCTGGGTGAGGAACTCGTAGTCATACGAAGCTCCCGACGTCGCGTCGAACTGCCGCGCCGTGCTCCCCGGTGGATGGTTCATGCGGTATCCCAAAGCGGCCACCGCAAACACCACCAGCGCTGCAATCTGGATTACGTTAATGGCAATGTTCACCGACGTCGATCCGTTGACGCCGCGGCTGGCGATGTAGGCGACCACGAACGAAAACACAACCGCCACCGCCATCATGAAGAACATACCCGGATTCGATGAGCTCATGAAGTTTGGCCACAGGGTTCCAGCCAGGTAGCCGCACAGGATGCCCATCACCGCCACCATCACGCCCGGATAGATCCAGTAGTAAAGGTGCGACGCCCAGCCGACGATGAACTTGGAGAGCCGGGCAAACCGCCAAGCTTTCTCGTGATTCAAGAACGATTGTTCCGCGAAGTAGTACGAACTCCCCGTGCCCGGATAGAGTTTTGCCATTTCGGCGTAACAAACGGCTGTGGCCAGGCACAGCAGCAGGGCAACCACAATGCCCATCCACATGGAAGGCGCGGTTACACCCGTCGTCGCTTGAATGTAGAAGGTAAGCCAAAGGAAGGCCCCGGGTGCGATGAGCGCCATTGCATTCATCGTCAGGCCGGTCAAGCCTAAGGTTGGTTTCATTTCTGTGGCGTTTTCTGCCATCGCTGTTCTCCTGTATTCCCCTCGTAAGTTTGGTAATCGTCTGCCGTCTTGCTGGTGACTCGGTTCATTGCCCCATCTTGGTGGGGGGCGGCGAGGGCGCTGGCACCAGGGGATTCTGGGATTGTGCCCCCGCCGCTGATCCCCATGCCGAGGCAGCAAAAGTCGACGCTGCCCCAAAGTCATGAGCCTTGGCCGCAGTCCCGGTCATCCCCTATTTCGCCTCGCGACTGTCGAACGTGTACACAAAACCCGCCGTCAGCGTGTTCTGATCCTTCACCGGCGAGTTCCCTTTCAGGAACACCGGCTGATTCGAGAGATCCCGCCGGAACTCGAAACGGCTGATGATGTGGTGCGCCACCAGCCGCTCAAACGTCGTGGTGAATTCGTTCATGTGCTGCGCGGTGCCGGTGGCAAATCCATCGTGGTCGTTGAAATACTCGTAGCGGACCGTGAACGCCGAGTTGCCGTTGTAGGCGTAGCGCACATAGGGCGCAATTCCAGTCCAGTACACCGGATGCGAGAGGCTGTCCACGCGGTCGCCCCGTCCGTAGTCGTAGTTGAGCAGGAACGATAGTTTCGAAGTGGCATTCACCGTAGCCACCGTGTCGAACAGCTGGCGCAGGTTGCCGTTCAGACTCTGCGTCGGCGTACTGCTCTGCTCCGGCCCCACCATGTAGGTCTCGGTCACGCCGAACTTCTTATTGGGATTCCACGCGAAGCTCAGCCCGCCTGTCTTCCCCGTGTTGTTGTCGACCACGTTGTTCCACCCGTTGACCAGGTAACCCGTGAGCGAGTACTTGTCGTTGAACGTGTACTTGGCGCGCGCCCCAAAGTGGTAGTAAGGAATCGCCCAGGTGAAGAGCAGCCCGCGTGAGTAATTCCAGTTGTCCTTGGTCTCAATGACCTCGGCCCCGAACGGCGTCACGAACTTTCCGACGTCCACCTGCAAGCCTTTGCCTACCGGCGCGAGGTACGAGAAGTACGCCTCTTTCAGATACTGATCAAACCCCAGCCCCGCCGAAGGTTCCGAACCGTTGACGGTATTCATCGCCTGCCCGAAGCCGAGCGCAACGTGATAACCCGTGCGGCTGTTGGTGACTTCAGGAGCCTTGTCGACAACCAACTCGACGAGGTTCAGCCCAAAACTATTCGTCGACCCGTCGAAGAAGCGATATCCGTTCGACCGACTCGCCGGATTGTTGAAGTTTTGCCCGTAGTACACATCCACGAACCCGCTGAGGGTGGTGGAGCCCAGTAATCCCGCGAGCGACGGTCCCGGCGCAGGTGCGGTGGCGGGCGCAGATCCCGGTGCACTGGCCACGAGGTTGCTTTGCGGCACAGCCGGTGTGGGCGCCGGTGCAGCCGCGGGCGTTGCGCTCTTCAACGCCGTAACTTCCGCTCGCAGGTCCTTCACCTCCTGTTCCAATTCCTGCATGTGGCGGAGGATGGCCTCGTTGCTTGTCGGCGCGGCAGTCGGCTCCTGGGCCCAGCCCATTTGCGCTGCCAATACACTGAAAAACACAACCGCGTTTCCAATATGGGATCTCAGCCTCATTTGACTGCTCACTTTCTCCCCTGGTGCATGCAACGAAGGACGGTGCGCCCCCACTGCCAGCACGCCGACCATAACGGCGCGCGCGTGTGCAGTCCAACGCATACTTCCGTTGCTGTGCATCGGACTTTCTTTTGAAAACGAAAACTTATGAGGGTGATAAAGGGGATTTATTTCGGAGCCCACGAACCGCCGGGAAAACGCTTGTTTCGCTTCCTAACTGAGGGAAGTAAAGCAGGCTACAGCGTTTTGCAGGGTGTCGCTTGAAATGTCGCATCGCCTCGTGATTGGGTGAGTTGAGGCTATGTAGAGAAAAACTTGATGCGGCTGAACGGATATTCGGCGCAGGCGTCGACTTTGGCGGGCACTTTGTTTGCTAGAGCTTGTTTAGTGGATCGCCTGTCTTACAACGACGGGGGCAGAACTGGCACGACTCACTCGAGAAGGTAGCGCCTGGCATGCGCGAACCCATGTCACAACTGCAAAACCGAGATTCTAGAAATCTGCGAAGAACGTCGCGCCGCCTTTACGAACGTCGGCCACCTGCAGCGTAAGCTTCGGAGCATCAAGGAGTATGTGTGCCAGCGCTACTTTCTGAAAAGCCTGAATTTCAGGATCACGCACTTCGCCGATTACCTGTTCTACAAGTCGCGGCGATGTCTCCTGGGCGAATGCGACTAGATGGCGCCAGAGCGCAGCGGAGGGCCATTGTGCTTTTGACGCCTGGTTTCGGTTGTCCGGGTTGTCGTCACTTTCGTAGAGTTTTTCCGCGATCTTAATTCCACCGCGGATCAACCTGTCCGCACCATCATTGTCCCCGAGCTTGAGCCGCACGTCGATCAATTGCCGTACCAGCACAGCACCATCGCGTGCATTGATCTGGTCTAGCACTTTGGCCGCTTCCGTGAGGGCCATACGGGCCAGCTCGGCATTGCTGGTCCCAATTTGCCGCGCAAGGTCCGTCAGCGCTGTGGCCCGAGACGACGGCCCCTCCATCCCGTCAGCTCCCCACTCCGGAAGGCCAAGCGCACGCTCAACCGCTTGCTTGGGATCCTTCGTTCCACTATCTACCGTATTGGCAGCCACTCGCCCCAACTCTCCTTCGACGCTGGGGGGTCCGCCCACGTTCATATACAGCATCTCTCCCTTGGCGTACTCGTCTACGGTCCTCGCCTGATAGAACGCGTCAGCCGAGGCCATGCCCTCTGGGAATTGTTTGAGCGTCGGCTCGAGATCAGGGTTATCGCGCAACAAGCTCTCCGCTTTTGCAGAGTCCAGCTCTCGCAGAACTGGCAACAGCTCAAAAAGGCGGAACTTGTAATTGGATATGAAAAAGAACGAGTCCTTTTTCGTAGCCATCGACACACTAAAGGAATTCTGTTCCTTTGCCCTTTCAAGAATTGCGTCGATCGCTTCCAGCGCGGATTCTGGCGGCACTGCGCGCCAGAATCTGATGACCATACTGGTGAAGTCTTCGCCGCCAAAACTGAATCCAGACCTGAAGTCGCGATAGTTGCGCAAGGCTTCCCGGAAGACCGCCCTTCTCTCTTCCTCGTGACCGGGCGGGAGTGAGAGTAGGTAAAAGGTCGCCGCGTGGTAGTCATAGTCCTTCTCTCCGGCCAGCTTTCGCAGAATCTCCCGGGCCGATGCAAACTTCTTCTGTTCCGACAAACGCACCACAAGCCGCGCATCCACTTGGCGGCGCACGTCGGGTTCTTTAGAGGCAAGGAGGTCCTGTACTAGCTCCGGTGATTCTCCGGCCAGATCGTTGAGAGTCTCTATTTCAAGGTAGGGCTTAGACACGCAGGCAGAACAGCCGTGCGGAACTTGGTCGTCAGGTATCTCCAACGCGGCCCTAAACGCTTCTCGCAGGAGCTCCCGCGACTTTGTCGGACGCAGTTTCCGGTAAGCGTGCGCGATTTCCCAGAGGAGGAATGCGCGCATCTCGGCACCCATGCTGTGGGCTTCCGCTTCTGCAGTCTCGAGTAACTGCACCCCTCGTGTCTCTTGCGCTGTCAGCTTGCGTTCTGGCTTCGGTCGGGACTCCGCGCGTGCTGTTTTCCGGGAGGAGGAATCCTGTGAGCAAACTGCCAGGGCAAGTCCGCACAGAATGCAACCCAGTGCGAAAACTCGGCGAGGGGCGCACGTCATGGTGGCCTCCCAGTTGGTATTCCGTCATCATAGCGCAGGCGGCGCCGAATGACCTGGCGGAGACTCCGCCAAAACCCTGTTCCTTTCAACAACATCCCACTCCCACCCCCCTGACCGTTCTAGTCCTCGCGTGCATCCAAAACCGCTTCTCGCACGTCCAACCGGGGTATAATGACTTACTTCCGCCGGAAGTAAACCCTCGCCAAAAAGAGATCACCGGATGTCGAATCGAACGAAAGTTTTTGTCCTCGCCAGTTCCACTGTGCTTTTGATCCTGGTCGCTCTCGGCACGCTCGGTGTCCGCGCCGCCAGCAAAGACGACGGCGCGTACCGCCAGCTCCAGGTTTACAGCGAAGTGCTCTCGCGCGTGCGCAATGAGTACGTCGAGGAGCCGAACGTTCCCGCCGTCACCGACGGCGCGTTGCACGGCCTGCTCGAAGCGCTCGACGCCAACTCCAGCTACCTGAGCCCCGCCGAGTACAAGGAGTACAAGAGCCACAAGCTGAGCGCGAAGGCTGACATTGGCGCAACCATCTCCAAGCGCTTCGGCTATGCCGCCGTGGTCGCCGTCATTCCCGGTGGACCCGCTGACAAAGCAAACATACAGAGCGGCGACATCTTTGAAGCGATCGAGGGCAAGTCCACCCATGAAATGTCGCTCGCCGAAATTCATGGCAAGCTGATGGGGGATGTCGGTTCGAACGTAAACGTGTCCGTCGTCCGCGCCAGCGCCCGTCGCTCCGAGCCGCAGAAGGCCACACTGACCCGCGACCTCCCGATCAACCCGGCCGTACTCGAGAAATCTCTGGAAGACAACACCGGCTACGTCAAGGTCGAGTTCTTCAGCAAAGGCAAGTCGCAGGAGATTGCCAACCACGTCAAGGCGCTGCAGCACAACGGCGCGAAGAAGTTGATCCTCGACCTGCGCAATTGCGCCGATGGTGACATCAACGAAGGCATCGCCACCGCGAACCTGTTCCTCGACCACGGCACCATCGCCTACCTGCAGGGGCAGAAGTATCCGCGGGAGAACTTCAACGCTGATCCACAGAAAGAAATCACCAAGCTGCCCCTGGTAGTGCTGGTGAATCGCGGTACCGCTGGTCCGGCAGAGGTTGTGGCTGCCGCCATCCTCGAAAATTCACGCGGCGATCTCGTCGGTGACAAAACCTTCGGCGTGGGTTCGGTGCAGAAGGTCATTGAGATCCCAGACGGTTCAGCGCTGATTCTTTCCATCGCCAAGTACTACACGCCTGGTGGCAAGGCCATTCAGGATTCCGCCGTCACGCCCAACGTGCTTGTAGCTGACGAGGACGACAGCGCCCCGGTTGATGAAGAAGAAGCCGCCCCGCCCGACCAGGAGCCGAAGAAAGCTCCCAGCCAGCAGGACGAGCAGCTGCACCGCGCCCTGGAAGTCCTGAAAGCTCGCGTGGCCAAGGGATAACGTCGCTTTCCGTAGGATTTCACGCCCGCCCCAATGGCGGGCGTTTTTCTTGACGCAGAACGCGCGGCAGCGGCACAGTGATGTGCGCGCGGCTACGCATCTCCAGGACAGCGGGTGCCGCACCCTTCCCGCAGGGGACGGTGCGCTCACCGATCGGCTCGCGCCACACCCTGTCCCGCCCCGGGAACTGGCTCGCGTGCGCACTACACTGCTATCCTGACCTTGTCCCGCATGCCTCTGCTCTTCGACGAAACCCCGCCGGAACCACGCCACCCCAAACTGGTTGGCCGCGTCGTGCTGGTTCTTCTCGTGCTCATTGCCGCCTTCCTCGGTACTTCCATCGGCCTGCTGCTGGTCTATTCCACCGATCTACCGCAGGTCGAAGAACTCGAGCACTTTCGTCCCAGTTCCACCACCGAGCTTTACGACGACCAGGGCCGCGTCATCGGCACGTTTGCTCTACAGCGCCGCGTCGTCGCAAGCTACGATGACTATCCGAAAGTTCTGCGCGACGCGCTCATCTCCATCGAAGACAAGGATTTCGAGAGCCACTGGGGCATCAACGTCTGGCGCATTGTAGGAGCGGCTTACCGCGATATTCTCTCGGGCGGCCGGGCCCAAGGCGCCTCCACGCTCACCATGCAGCTGGCTCGCAACCTTTTTCTGACTCCGGAACGGTCGTTCCACCGCAAAATGCAGGAAGCGGTTCTCGCTATCCAGATCGAGCGCCACTTCACCAAGCCGCAGATTTTCACGCTCTACGCCAATCAGATCTTCCTGGGTCATGGCTCCTACGGTTTCGAGGCCGCCTCCGAGTACTACTTCAGCAAGCCTGCTAAGCAACTCACGCTTGATGAGGCCGCTCTGCTCGCCGGCATCCCCAAAGGCCCCGCTGTCTATTCCCCCATCCAGCACGGCGACCGCGCCATCAAGCGCCGCAACCTCGTCATCAACGCCATGCTAGAGGACGGGAAGGTTACCGCCCAGCAAGCCGCCGACGCCAAAACAAAGCCGCTGGTCCTGCACCTGGCGCGCGATCCCAACTCCGTCGCTCCCTATTTCGTCGAGGAAATCCGCCGCTACCTCGAAGGCAAGTACGGCAGCGATCAGGTCCACGAAGCCGGCCTGCGCGTCTACACCACCCTGAACATGGACTTGCAGAAAGCCGCCAACCAGGCTGTTCTCGATGGATTAGCCGCGTACGAGCGCCGCCACGGATGGAAAGGACAGCTGCAAAATGTTGTCGCCGAGGGGCAGGCCCTCGACAAGTATGTTGACCCGGACTGGGATCAGCCGCCCGCAATCAACGGCTACACGCACGCCCTGGTCACGGCAGTTACGCCGACATCCGCCACGATCAAGTTCGGCCACACAACCGCAACGCTCGGCCCCGCCGAGATCGCCTGGACCGGCTTCAAGATTCCCGCGCTGTTCATCCCCGGCGACGTCGTCTACGTCAAGGTGCTCACTTCCGGCGCTGAAGGCAAAGCACGTGTCTCGCTTGAACAGGATTCCGGCGCCCAAGGCGCACTTGTCGCTCTCGACAATGCTACCGGCGAAATCAAAGCCATGGTCGGCGGCCGCGACTACGAGGAGTCAAAATTCAACCGTGCCACGCAGGCTCAGCGCCAGGTTGGCTCGTCCTTCAAGCCCTACGTCTACACCGCCGTCATCGATAAAGGCGGCAGTCCCGATGACGTCATCGTCGATGAGCCCACCACATTTCAGACCGCGTCCGGGCCATATATTCCACACAACTACGACGAAAAGTTCGAAGGCGCCATCTCGCTGCGCCGTGCGCTCGCTCAATCGCGCAACATTCCAGCTCTGAAACTGGCAGACAAGCTCGGCATTAGAACTGTAATCGACTACGCTCACCGCTTCGGCGTGACGTCCAACATCCCGCCGTACCTGCCGATTGCCTTAGGCGCCGCCGACCTCACCCTCATGGAGCAAACCTCCTCTTTCAGCGTCTTTCCCGCCGACGGCGTCCGCGCCACCCCGCGCTACATCAACAAAGTTACCGACTACGAAGGCCGCGTCCTCGAGCAGGACTTCCCCGAAGCCAAAGACATCATCAGCGCCCGCACCGCCCGCATCCTCACGTCGATGCTGCGCGAGGTCATCCAGCACGGCACCGGAATCGCCGCCAGCAAGATGCCGTATCCGCTGGCCGGGAAGACCGGCACCACTAACGACTTTACCGACGCCTGGTTTGTCGGCTTCTCGCCCACGCTCACCTGCGGCGTCTGGGTCGGCTTCGATGAAAGGCGTTCCCTCGGCGCCAAAGAAACCGGCGGCCACGCCGCCCTGCCCATCTGGATGGAGTTCATGAACGTCGCTCTGGCCGGCAAAGATCAAGGCGATTTCCAGCCTCCGCCGAACGTCGCATCCACCCAACCGGTGAAGCTCGACACCCCCGACGTCGCCCCCGGCGACGGCGAGAATCACTAACGTCCGATTTATTGGAGGCACGGGCGTCCTCGCCCGCGCAACTCGGCGAGACGCCTCACGCTCCCGCCCTAGACGCGCCACCCACCTTTGCCATATCATCGCCACCGATCATGCCGACGGCCGATCCAGAGAAGGAACACCAGCGTCTTCCGACCTCTACGCCAAGATGAGTGACGAGGAACTGCAGCAAATCGCCACTGAAGCCTGGTCACTCTCCGATCCCGGCCACGATGCCCTGGAAGACGAAGTCACGAAGCGGAAATCTTCGATTCCTCTAAACGAGACTCCGCCGTCCATTGAACTTCCGGAAGAGCGCCATTTAGTCCTGGTTCGCCGCTACCGCGACCTTCCCGAAGCGCTCTTCGCGAAGGGCGCCCTCGATTCCGCCGGGATCAAGTGCTTCCTGGTTGATGACAACGTTGTTCGGATGGATTGGTTCTGGTCAACCCTGATGGGCGGAATCAAACTCATGGTCGAACCCGAAAGCCCAGATGAGGCGGTTGCCATTCTCGGCCAGCCCATCCCGGAGTCGCTCGAGGTCGAAGGTGTGGGTGAGTACACGCAACCCCACTGCCCGGTGTGTCAGTCGCTGGACGTCAGCTTCGAAGAACTGCGTAAAGGCGTGGCCTTCACCTCGGCGTACCTTCTCAGCCTCCCGCTACCGTTGCATCGCACCGATTGGCTGTGTCACGCCTGTGGCCATCACTGGCAAGCGCCCGGCGATGACGATTAAAGTGTTGCCTGACCTTCCGGTGCTCGCTCACCCGACAGAAATCGTAGAATAGTGTCATCCCATGATGGCCTTCCTCCGCATCGTCCTGCTTCTCCTCGTGCTCGCCGCCGTCGCCCTGGTCTCCGCCCTCACCGCCATGCGCTTCGCCGTTCACGGACGCGAAGTCACCGTTCCCAACCTAGTCGGTCTCACTCCCACCGACGCCCGCCGCGCCACCGCCGAACTTGGCCTGGAAGTCGAAGTGGAGCGCCAGTTCTATAGTCCCGACATTGCCATAGGCCGCATCGTTTCGCAGGCCCCTGCCGCTGGCGCCACCGTCCGCCGCGGATGGCACGTGCGCGTGGCTGAGAGCTTGGGCCTGCAGCGCGTCTCCCCGCCCAACGTGATTGGCCAGAGCCAGCGCACCGCCGAACTGAACATTCGTCGCCGCGGCATGCAACTAGGCACGGTTGCCGTCGCCGCGGTGCCCGATGCTCCAGCAGGTCAAGTTCTCGGTCAGGACCCTGCCGCCAACGCTGTGATCGTGACTTCTCCAGCCCTAAGCCTGCTGGTGGCCGCACCCGCTCAGGCGCAGTCCTACGTGATGCCAAACTTCCTCGGACAGCCACTCGCCTCCGCGACGCAAGCGCTGAGTAGCGTTGGTATGAAAGTAGGAAGCGTCGCCACTGCCCAGGCTCCTCCCGGCGACACGAATCCCCCTGCCCCTGTAACACCGGGTTCGCTCATCACTTCGCAGACTCCGGCCGCCGGGGAGAGAGTCGTCGCCGGCCAGGCCGTCAACTTCGAAGTTAGCCGCTAAGACACTTCAATATCCGATTCCTGCGAGCGACACTTGCCCAGCCCCGTAGGGGCGTCTGAAATTAGCCCGCCACTTAAGTGGCGGGTCAGGCTGACCGTTTGCTCCCACAGCTTCCCGCAAAGTACCATTCGCTTTGCCCATGCATGAGACTATCGCCGTGTCCGGACCCTCCACTCGTAACGAATCCCACCCCGAGCCTGCGGTCGAAGTCTTTGCCGTCTTCGGCGCCGAGCCGGAAGTGCAGGCCTACGCCATGGCCAAATACTCGCGCTCCGCGCTCTCCATGAAGGAGTCGCTACGCGAGATCAGTGCCCAGAAGGCCGAAAAGTTCCTCAACACGTTCTATTTCCAGTACGGTCATCGCTCCATCGCGGACTTGGCTCACATCGCGCTTGCCATCGAAAAGCTTTCCATCCTTGCCGCCATCGCCGTCGCTGACGAAACGCGCTGGGACGGCCAGGAGCGGTCCACGCGCTACCAGGACTTCCGCAAAGGCGGCTACTACACCCCCGATTTCGGAGAAACGACCGTGGCGGCACGGGCGTCCTCGCCCGTGCGTGTGGGCGTCGTCGTCTCCCTCGCCCAGGTGTCCGCCACGACCTTCTACCGTGACACCGTCGACTTCCTCTTCGCCGAATACGAAGCCCTTTCCGAATCTATCTTTCACCACCTCGTCTCCAAGACTCCAAAGCCCGACGACATGAAGCAGGACGCCTACGAGCGTACCCTGCGCGCCCGCGCCTTCGACGTCACCCGCTACCTGCTCCCGCTCGCCACCAACACGTCGCTCGGTGAAATCGTCAACGCCCGCACCCTCGAAAACCAGGTCGCGCATCTCCTCTCCCACACCCACGCCGAGGTCCGCCGCCTTGCTGAACTACTCAAGAAAGCTGCCAGCGAACCCGCCTGGAACGTGAACGAAGATTCCCTACGCGCCCTGGTCGAAGAAATTCGGCGCGCCGATCCCGCGCTCGCCGACCGCGCCGCCCAGGAATTGCTGAAAGAGGTCCGCGTCGCTCCCACGCTGGTCAAATACGCGAACCCAAATCCTTACGAGATTGAAACGCGTCATGCATTAAGGCAGGCCGCAGCCGACCTGATGAAGGCCGCGCCCATCGCCCCGACTCCGCTGGTCGACCTGCTCGATGACGACCCCGTTGAGCTCGAACTCGCCACCACCCTCCTTTACGAACACTGCCACTACCCCTACCGCCAGATTCGAGAAGCCTTGCAATTCGCCGGGGAGAAACGCCGCAACGAGATCATCGAACTGGGCACGCGCCACCGCGGCAAGCACGACGAACTCCTGCGCGCCTTCAGCGCCGGCCAGCACTTCCGCTTCGACATCCTCATGGACATCGGCGGTTTCCGCGACATGCACCGCCACCGCCGCTGCGTGCAGATTTTGCAAGGTTTTGCCACCACCCATGGCTACGACACGCCACCTGAAATCGCAGCGGCTGGACTGCGCGACCGTTACGACCGCGCTATGCAAAGAGTCGCTACCGCAGTCTCAACGCTCAGCCAGACCGCGACCCCCGAAGGCGCCGAGAACTCGCAATATGCCATTCCCCTCGCCTTCCGCACCCGCACTCTTTTTAAAATGGATTTTGCCGAAGCCCTCTACATCTCGGAGTTGCGCACCACTCCCGCCGGGCACACCTCATACCGCAATGTTGCGTATGCGATGTACGAAGCCGTGGCCGAGCGCCATTCCGCGCTAGCACACATGTTCCGCGTGCACGACGTGCGGCAGCCGGTCGATCTGTTGAAGCGGTAGTTGTCAGGACAAATCGAGCCCGGAGGGCGGAACCTCATTTAGCCCAGCGCGAAGCGCTGGGACAGCGGCGCGGCGACACCAAGCCCTGTCAGGGGCGCCACGCGCAACTTCCGCATTGACGCCCGCCCTCATGGCACAGTAGCTTGAACGACAGCAAGCCACCACGAGGTTCTTCTTGGCCCGACGCTCCGCCATCGACGTCATCTCCCCCGCCCTCGAACACACCAAGCGCCAACTCCTGCCCCTTCGCTGGAGTCAATGGTGGAGGCTGGCGGTGCTGGGTCTCGCCACCGGCGAACTAAGCAGCGGAGGCAGTTGCAACGGGTCGAACTTCAACGTTCCCTCCAGTGGCGGCCACGGAAAGTCCAACGAGTTCTTGAGCAATCTTCCCTGGCATGGAATGGATGTTGCGACACTCGCGCTCGCCATCGGTGTTGGCTTGCTTATATTCTGCATTCTTATATTGCTCTTCATGTACGTCAGCAGTGTTTGCCGCTTCGTTCTGATTGAAACTGTGGTCCAGAAGCGCTGCGATGGAATACGCGCCGGATGGAGAAAGTGGCGAGCCGCCGGGCGGAAGTTTTTTCTCTGGCAACTTGTGTATCAGATGGCGCTGGGGATATTTCTTGTCATACTCATTGGCATTCCCGTGGGGATTGCCTTCCTCGCCGGTTGGCTGACGAATCCGCGAGCGCATCTGCTTCCGCTCATCGCCGGCGGGATCGTCTTGTTCTTCCTATTGGTCGCGTTCGTGATTGCGGCCGCGGTAGTGCACGTCTTCGGCAAAGACTTCATGGCGCCCGTCATGGCATTGGAAAAACTCGATTTCGGCGACGCCTGGAGCCGCTTGCTCGGCATGATGAAGACGGACAAGGGAGGCTATGCCGGATACATCGGGATGAAGATCGTCCTCGCCATCGCGGCGGGCATCATCTTTGTCATCATTTTCGTAATCTTGCTGATTCCGGTTGTGATTGCGGTAGTCGCCCTCATCATCGGCCTCAAAGGCGCCGGAGTGCCGTGGAATGCAGCCACGATTGCGCTCGCAATTGTGGCGGGAAGCATCGCGTTCGTTGTGATGATGGCCGTGATTGCTCTGATCAGCGTGCCCCTCGCGGTCTTTTTCCCTGCGTACGGAATCCACTTCTTCGCCTCGCGCTATCCCGCGCTGGATGCGTGGCTCAATCCACCCCCTGCGCCCGCCCCGCCGAGCCCGCCACTTGTGCCGCCGCTACCCCCGATTGCACCGGAACCTATTGGTTAGAGTCGCGCGGGCAAGCACCATCGCGCCTACACCTTCGGCGCCAGGAATTGCGCGTAGACAAACAGCACGATCCCGATAAGCAACGGAATCAGCCCCGCAAGATACACCGGCTCATCGTGCGCGAGCCCGCGCAGCAGAGCCATCACGCCAATGCCAACCGCCGCCGTGATGAGGCCGCCTAATCGCATGCCCTCGCGCTGGCGCCGCGTGTTAGCCTGTTCCTGCTCGCGCAGGTAGTCCAGCGCCGCCGTACTCCCCGGACCTTGCATTTCCGCGATCTTCTTGAGTGTCTCGCTCCGGTAGTAAGCCACCCGCTCCTTCCGGCGATTGTCTGACCAAACGGCTACACTGACGAAGGAAAATACCGCGATCGCTCCAACGCTTAGGAACAAGAACACCGCAACATCACCGTGAATGTACCCCATGGCAAGCCTCCTGGTTTTCTGTCCTTCTCATCCGGTACGACCTGCCACTCGCGCTCCCGGTTGCACTTTTTTCTGCCCCACCTGAGGGCGAAAAATAATGCAACCACGCTTCACCCCCCGCGGTCGTACTCTTGGAAGCGGAGGCAGACGTGGCTCCCATCGACGATCAAGCCGATGTCGAGAAAGTGCTTGCCGGGAACGTGGCCGCTTTCGAGGGCATCGTCCGCCGCTGGCAGGGCCCGCTCATCAACCTCGCCTACCGCTTTTGTCATGACCGTGGCCACGCCGAGGAAATGGCCCAAGAGGCGTTCCTCCGGGCCTATCGTGGCCTGGCACAGTGGCGCAAGGACGCAGCCTTTTCCACCTGGCTCTTTTCGCTCGCCACTAACTTGTATTGCGCAGAGCTCCGCCGGATTCCGGCGCCCTCGGTTTCGCTCGACGACGTTCCCGAGCCGGCCGATCCTCGCGATTCCGACGGCGGCCTGGAGGTGGAAGATCGCGACCGTGCCGTGCGCCGCGCCGTCTTCAATCTCCCTACGAAATACCGCGAGACGTTGATTCTCTTCTACTTTCACGGCATGGATGTTTCGGCGGCCGCCCGCAGCCTGAGTCTTCCCGAAGGCACAATCAAAGCGCGACTCTCCCGCGGACGTGAAATCCTGCGCGGCAAGCTGCCCTCGCTGCTCGCTGCACCCCAATTGAAGGAGGCACAATGAACCGCGACGAACTCGACCGCATTCTTTCCGCTGAGCAGGAAATCCTGCCCTCGTCCGGCTTCACCGCTTCTGTCATGGCCGCCGTGCGCGAGGAGGCCTCTGCCCCGCCGCCTATCCCCTTTCCGTGGAAGCGAGTGCTGCCCGGACTCGTGATCGCAGCCGTCGTCCTGGTGGTTCTGCTAGCCCAGGCCATCGCACAACTTAAGGAAGGTGCAAGTGTGGCGCAGTCTCCCTGGGCATCGCTACAGACCTACTTGCCGATTCTGAGCGTCGCGCAACATTTTGGAGCACAGTGGATACTCTTTGCTCTCATGGTGACCCTGGGCTCGCTCTGGTTCCCCTTGCGCTTGGCCGCGAGTGACCACTGATGCACGGTGTTACCGCTCGAACCCTACCTACCAACGTGTTTTCCACTGAAGTAGACGCAGATTCGCCTTTTCTTCGCTCAGGTTCCCGATGTATACTCCGCTTGATCCTCCCGGATTCTCGACAGGAGCGCCTTTCATGGCCGATGAACGTGCACGCGCAGTAGAACTTGCTGTCTCCCAGATTGAAAAGCAGTTTGGTAAGGGCTCCATCATGCGCCTGGGCTCGAAGGAAGCCATTGTTCCCATCGCGGTGATCTCCACCGGCTGCATTTCCTTCGACGCCGCCCTCGGCGTAGGCGGATTCCCGCGCGGCCGCGTGGTCGAGATCTTCGGCCCTGAATCCTCCGGCAAAACGACCATCGCTCTGCAGGTCCTCGCCGAAGCGCAGAAGGCGGGCGGTATGGTCGCCTTCGTCGACGCCGAACACGCGCTCGACCCGCAGTACGCCAAGAAACTCGGCGTGGACGTAGACAACCTCCTTGTCTCGCAGCCCGACTACGGCGAGCAGGCGCTCGAAATCGCCGAAGCACTGGTGCGCTCGGGAGCCATTGACGTACTCGTCATCGATTCCGTCGCCGCCCTCGTACCCAAGGCCGAACTCGACGGCGAAATGGGCGACAGCCACATGGGCCTGCAAGCGCGCCTCATGTCGCAAGCGCTGCGCAAACTGACCGGCATCATTTCCAAATCGCGCACCTGCCTCATCTTCATCAACCAGATCCGCGAAAAAATCGGCGTAATGTTCGGCAATCCCGAAACCACCACCGGCGGCCGCGCCCTCAAGTTCTATTCGTCGGTGCGCATTGACATTCGCCGCATCGCCGCCATCAAAGAAGGCGACGTCGTCACCGGCTCGCGCACCCGGGTGAAGGTAGTGAAGAACAAAGTCGCCGCTCCGTTCCGCGAGGCGGAATTCGACATCCTCTACGGTGAAGGCATCTCGCGCGAAGGCGATCTGATTGATATCGCGGTGAATAACAACATCCTCGAGAAATCGGGCGCCTGGTTCAGCTACAAGGGTGAGCGCGTTGGCCAAGGCCGTGAAAACGCCCGCGCCTTCCTGAAGGAAAACAAAGACACAGCCGCGAAGATCGAAGCGGAAGTGCGCAAGGAGCTAGGTCTCACGCACGAGCCCAAGACCGCTGAACCCGCTGCTGCCGCCGGAGGCGCCCGCGTCACGCAAATGCCCACCGGCACCGAAGCGGGCAAAGCCCCCGCTGCCGCGCGGAGATAAGTGTTGTTGCTACTCTCCTTGGAGAGCCCGGTGGGTGATCCTGCCGGGCTCTTGTCTTGCGCTGCTTGCCCGGACTAGCTGTCCCGCATATGCAGGTTTTGCGGGACATCTGCCACATCCCTTGCCCCACCGCCATTTGCGCTTGCGATCTTCCCCAATCTGCGTTCCAATGCGGGCACAGGCTTTCATGCCCCGGCTCACTCTTTCGACAGCGCTCCTGCTCGCACTCGCGGCGTCCGCCTTTTCGCAAACCGCGTCCATTTCTGAGATTGGTCTCCAGGGCTTCTACAACCCGAACACGTATAACTACGGCCAGCCCTTCGGCCCGGTCCGTGTCGCGGTCAAACTGGCCAACCCTCGCACTACCCCAGTTACTCTCGAACTAACGCTGTCCGTCTCGCAAAAGGACCCTCGGGTTCGCCAGGAGGACCAGTTCACGGCTTCGGTCCTGCTGCAGCCTTCTGAAGTCCGCTCCTTCGACCTCCCCGTTCCTGTTATGCTCCCCAACCCGGTGCTGGCGCTCGACGTCCGCACACCCGACGGACAACTCGTAACCCATCAAACCAATTCTCTCGAGCACATTCGCCACGAGAACCTGGTGCTCCTCGTCTGTGGCGACGACAAGACCTGCAATCAGATCCTCGGCGCCATCGCCTCCAGCGGCACCGACGAAGACAGAACCCGCAAAAGCAAGCGCTACACATTTCTTGTCTTGAAGAATCCGCCGGAGGCATGGTGGATCTATGGCCCGGCTCACAGCATCATCCTGGCTCGACCCGCCACGCAGTTGAACGCGAAGCAGCGCGAAGCCTTGGAAGGCTACTTGAGACAGGATGGCCGGCTCCTCCTGCTTGATTCCGTCGTGGGCCCCGGCTTCCTCGATCCCTATCGCACCGCCGCTCCACGTGGCGCATTCCAAAACGTCGGGGCAGGCGGACTCTTGCGGTTTGCTGATAGCACTGACATAGCAGCCTTCTTCGACCGCGCTGTTCGTGAACAGCCGGAAAACGGTGAGGACCGGACGGTCATACGATTTATTAACAACAATCGCAACCAGGTCGGATTCATCAATTGGCCGCGCAACCACTTCGCCACCGTCTTTGAATTCCCCACGCTCGGCTGGCTCATTTTCTGGATTTGCGCTTACATCATCGTCGTCGGCCCAATCAATTTTTTCGTCCTCACGCGCATCCATCGTCGCGATCTCGCCTGGGTCACCGTACCCGCCATCGCGCTCGCGTTCGCGCTCGGCATCTACCTGACGAGTGTCGCCAAGCGCCCCACTTCCATCGCTCTCGACGAATTCGCTACCTATGTCATGGATGACGTCCAACCTCGAGCCAGCGCTACCATCGAGATGCGGGTGTCGTCTCCGAAGCCGCAGGATCTTACCGTCGTAGTTCCCGGCGATGACGTATGGAACGCGGGCGGCCGGCCTCTTACTCCGTCCGCGGGCTTCAGCGTTTTTGATCGCGAAACCAACTTTGGCGATGGTTGGTCGGCGCGCCTCTTGCCGCAACGTGAGCTGTCCATGCGCCTGTTGCAGTGGTCGTTCCAGGATCTGACCTTCTCCGGCATCAAGAGCTTTCCCGGCAACGTCCGTCGTCTCGAGGGCAATCGCCTCGCCAACCAGACCGGACTCTCCTTCCGTGAGGCGGTATTGGTTGAGAATGGGTTTGCTTACGACTTGGGTGCGGTTGAGGCGGGCACGGTGCTCAACGCACACCCGGGAATTCCAGAAGAAGCGAATGCTCGCATCAGAATACGATTCGAAGAGGCCGGCGGCGGTGCCCGGACTCGCGATCCGCTGTCGCATGACGAGCTGAAGACGTATCTCTTCGGCCTAGCGCGAATCCACAAAGCCGCCTTTGCCGGACTGGCCGAAGCGCCTGTCCTCGACGCCGGCTTGCCCGGCCATACTTTCACCCATCACCAGTACGTGGTCGTGATCGTCCACTTCGAGGACGCGCCGTGATCAGCATCCGCCAACTCACCAAGCGCTACGACGGTGTTGCCGCACTCGATGGCTTCACGCTCGAAGTGCCGGCGGGTGAACTGTTTGGTCTCGTTGGCCCCAACGGGGCCGGCAAGACGACTCTCATTCGCATCCTCGCCACCCTCGCTCGTGCTGACTCGGGTGAGGCGACAGTAGCCGGACATGACATCGCCAGCGCGCCTTATCTTGTCCGCGCCGCCACCGGCTACATGCCCGACGTACCGGGCGTCTATCAGGATTTGACGGTTGAAGAGTTTCTGGCATTTTTCGCAGAGGCCTTCCGGCTCCACGGTGCGAAGAAGCGTGCCGCCGTAAGCCACGCTCTCTCCTGGTCGGGCCTGGAAGACCGCCGTAATACCTACGTCGAACAGCTTTCTCTGGGATGGAAGCAGCGCCTGGTGCTGGCCCGCACCTTGCTGCACGAACCCACGCTGCTTCTCCTCGACGAACCAGCCACCGGCCTCGATCCGATGGCACGCATCCACTTGCGTGAGCAGTTGCGCTCCCTCAATCAGCAGGGCGTCACTGTATTCCTCTCCTCGCATATTCTCGGCGACCTTGAAGACATCTGCTCCCGCGTCGCCTTCATTGCCGATGGCCGCAATGCAGTCGGAGCCGATGGCTCCAGCGTGCTCACCCTGGGACCAACCGCCCACCCAGATGTCCTGACCTGCGAAATTGATGTCGTCGAAAATCCGGAGACGGCTGCTGCTGCGCTGGCTACTTTCACTGGCGCCCGGCTTCTCGACTCACGCGGGAATTCTCTGCGTGCCGAAATCAGCGGTGGTGCGCCACGCGCCGCCGAACTTCTGCACCACCTCGTTTCAGCAGATGTACGCGTCCTCCGCTTCGATCCGCGAGGCGGAGGCCTCGAAGATCGTTACCGCAATCTCTTCGGGGGCAAACCATCATGAATCCAATGATCGGCAAAGAGCTTCGTCAGCGCATGCGCGAACGGCGCGGCTGGCTATTGCCCACCCTTTATCTCTTCACGCTCGGCGCGGTCGTCGTCTTCTTCTACTACTTCACGACCACCGAGCGCCCATCGAACTGGCGCGGCATGCAGGGCTTCGAAATTGGCACCGGCCTGTTCTTTACCCTCATCTACGCTCAGCTCTCAATCCTGCTTCTCCTCGCGCCTGTCTTCAGCGCCGGCGCCATTACCATCGAGAAAGAACAGCGCACCCTGCCCGGTCTTCTGACCAGCCTGCTCACTCCCTTGCAGATCTGGTGGGGAAAGTTCTTCGCCTCCGGCATGTTTCTCGTCCTGCTGCTGCTCAGCTCGCTCCCGGTTCTGAGTCTGGGCTTCGCCTTCGGAGGTATTGGCCCGGGCCAAGTGATCCTCGCCACGCTGACTACGCTGTTCGTCCTCGCAACCATCACGTCGATCGGTCTGTACTGCTCCTCCTACTTCCGGCGCAGTGTCCATGCCACGGCGGTCACCTACGCCATCATCATCGCCATCACCGCTGTCAGCGGAATCATCTTCGCCATCCTGATGTCCCATTGGGAGCACTCACAAGCCCACCAGGCAGCCCAGGTAGCCGCCTCAGCCTTGAGCCGCACTCTGGTTCCGCCCTTCTGGGTACGCGCGCCCCTACTCATCAACCCTTACTACCTCGTCACCCTTTCCTTCGGCAGCTATCAAGACTGGTCCTCCGACGGCTTCTCCTGCCTGATGGCGTTCCTCCTGCTTTTCCTGTTCTCATTCGTCCTCGCCGTCCGCCACATCCGACACAGCGGCGAACAAAGCTGATCAACGGATCCAGCCGTCTTCACTCCAGCGCCCCAGTCCCACCCGCCTCGGTTACCTCCGTGCCTCCGTGTCTCCGTGGTGGATAAGCCCTTCCCGAACCCCAAAACCCACTCTTCCCCCGACATTCTTTTGCGGCTACAATATCCTGAGCAGCATTCAACTCGCTGCAACAGGCTCTATCCGGAACGGCTTCGGAGGGGCACTGGAGGCAACATGAGCATCACCCCGATTGGCAGTCCCCGCCAGAAGGTCACCGTAGCTTCCCTGCAGGAAAAGAAGTTCCGGCGCGAACCCATCACCAGCCTTACCGCCTACGACTACGCCACCGCCCGTCTTGTCGACGAGGCTGGCATCGACATGATCCTGGTCGGCGACTCGCTCGCCCAGACCGTGCTCGGCTACGAGAACACGCTCCCCGTCACGGTGGACGAAATGCTGCACCACACGCGCGCCGTGCGCCGCGCCGTGAAGCACGCCATGGTCGTCGCCGACATGCCCTATGGCTCTTACCACGGCGACGAGACCGACGGAGTGCGCAACGCTGTGCGCTTCATGAAGGACGGCGGCGCCGAAGCCGTCAAAATCGAGGGCGGCGAGAAGCGTGTCGGCCTCGTCCATCGCGTCATCGACGCAGAGGTTCCCGTGGTCGGCCACATCGGCCTCACCCCGCAGTCCGTCAACCTGATGAGCGGCTACAAGGTGCAGGGAAAAGACCTCGCTGCGATCGAGCACCTCATGCACGACGCCCTGGCCCTCCAACGCGCCGGGGCGTTCATCGTGCTGCTCGAAGGCATCCCGCGCGAAGTTGCCGCTATGATCACCGCCGAACTGCGCGTGCCGACCATCGGCATTGGCGCAGGCCCCGATTGTGATGGCCAGATCCTGGTGTTGCACGACGTGCTCGGTTTGAATTTCGGAACGCCGGCCAAGTTCGTGCGCAAGTATGCCGACGCCCGCGCTCTGATGACCGACGCCTTCCTCGCCTACAAAGCCGACGTCGAGTCACACCAGTTCCCGTCCGACCACGAGTCGTACCATTTGCCGAAGGAAACACAGGCTGCCCTCGAGACAGTCCTGGCGCGCACGCAAACGATGAAGCGCTGAGCACCACGGAGACACGGAGACACGGAGAAAACCTGCGGATCTTGTCATGCTGAGCGCAGCGAAGCATCCCTTTACCCAGCACACTCTCCGCATGCAGTTTGGTCTGTGTGGGGGCGGGTCTTCGACCCGCCCAAGCCGAGCCCCGCTCGGCAGTGATTTTCCGTCGCGATAATTTAGTATTCTCCCTGTCTCAGTGGTGAACCCTGACTCATGCAAATCCTCCGCACCATCGCCGAAACCCGCTCCGCCTGCCGCTCTGCCCAGTCCGGAGGCAAACGGCTGGGCCTAGTCCCCACCATGGGAGCCCTGCACGAGGGGCATCTCTCGCTCGTCCGCCTCGCCCGCGCACAGTGCGATGTCGTCGCCGTCTCCATCTTCGTCAACCCCGTCCAATTCGGCCCCCACGAAGACCTCGCCCGCTACCCACGTCCGTTCGAGCGGGACTGCGACTTACTGCGCGCAGAAAAGGTACATCTGCTCTTTGCCCCGACTGTCGAAGAGATGTATCCCCCGGGCACGCTCACCTACGTCACGGTTGAAGAAATGAGCGCCCGCCTCTGCGGACGTTCTCGCCCCGGCCACTTCCGCGGCGTCACCACCGTGGTCAGCAAGCTGTTCCACATCGTCGGCCCCGACGTCGCATACTTCGGCCAGAAAGACGCCGCCCAGGTCGCCATCCTGCACAAAATGGTCGCAGACCAGAACTTCCCGGTGCAGATTGAGGTGGGTCCCATCATCCGTGAGCCGGATGGTTTAGCCATGAGTTCGCGCAACGCGTACCTCGATCCGCAGCAGCGCCAGCAGGCCTTGGTGCTCTACCGCTCACTCAAGCGCGTGAAGGAACTGTTCGAGAAGGGAGAGCACGACTCGGATCGACTGATCGACGCCGCCCAGGAGATTCTTCGCAACGAACCCGCCGCTCGCCTCGACTACTTCGAAATCGTCGATCCGACGACGCTTCTCCCCGTCCCGGATGCCTCCGGTGCGCTGGTTGCTCTCGCTGCCGTTCTCGGCGCCACGCGGCTGATCGACAATATGTTGTTGCCTTAGCCAGGCACCTGCCGAGCCGAAACTCAGGGTTGATTCAGGCTGTCGTTGAGGAAGAGATCCTTGGTGGTCCCGTTCTTCTCCACTTGGATGACCCCTTTGGGGGTTCGGACAGCACAGCCTCCGCCCGCTGTTGCCGCGAAAACCTCAATTTCCGGAGCACCAGAATCCCAGCGCCAGAGTTCGCTGCCCTGTTTCACGTCGAACGCAATTAGCAATCCGCCCCGCGTGGCAAAACCTACATCCTCCTCGCCCAGCACCATCGCATCATGCAACGTGCCGGAGTACTTAGGCAGGGGAAGTTTGTAAGCGACCTCGCCATCCTGAGTTATGCGGTACACAAACTGGTCCGCCCGGACCGGAATGTCGTGCAGAACTTCTGCATTCACCCACCGGACGGAAAGCAACACTCCACCAAGACCGTCAGGAATAATTTCGCCGGTAGGAGACGCCACGGGAAAAGGAGTGCTCTCGACCAACTTCTTTCGCTTTGCCTCTTCGACTACTGTGCTTGAGTAGGAACCTTCAGGGTGAATACGCCAGAGGACAATGTTGTCGTTCTGAGAAAAAGTGATGTTCTTCGAATCCACCGTGGACCCAGGGGAACACTTTTCTGCAGCGAGTGTCCAAGTGTTAATCGTGAAAGCGACATAGGCGTCGCCATCGATGTTGATAAATAGGCCGCTGGTTTTGCTTTCGAGCAGATTCGAGGCGAATCGGCCCGGAACGCACAGTATTTTGCCTCCGGTGCCCCAGAGATTCACTTCATTCTCGTGAGACTCCGGCAGAGTCAGCCTGAACTTTTCGGTTCCGGAGACCTCGTCCCAAACCGTCAACGTGGACGACTTGCGATCAACCGATTGATTGAGCAGATGGAGCATGTTCTGGTTATTAACCGCATGTCCCACCCGGATGCCCGCAAACGTGTGTCGCCAACGCAGCTTGCCGTCCTTGCCCACAACGTAGAGCGTGTACGAATCCGCGTGTAGCGCAGCGAGAATGATCCCGCCCAGATTGTCTCCACACACTATTTCGACCCTGCGAGCGAGCTCAGGAAGCGCCCAGAAAGAAGTCTGAATACCATCCGCCGACACTCCCTGCAGATAGGTGCCGTTGGAATCCTGACTTAGAACATACAGATCAGGGCCGTCTTCTGCGGGTGTGGCAGGCATGTGGGCGAGCGTCTGCCCGAGCGGCTTCAGGCTCCACTTAATGGTTCCCTTGGGCAAGCCAGGGCCAGGCCAAATCGTGATATCACGGGCGCGCATTTCGCCCTCCCGTGTGACGGTCACCCGTACGGTGCCCGGGCTCTTGGGATGAAGCACCGTTTGACCGTCTTCGTCGGACAGCGTCGCCAGTTCTGGGTTATCAACTACCCAGGTTGCCTCTCTCAACTCGTGGCCGAAATCGTCAAGGAGTTGCAGAGGGCGTGACTCGCCGGGAAGAATATTGATCTGTACGGGTGAGATGTGCCATCGAACGTCATCTTGGCCGGCAAGAAAGCCAGATAACCCAACGAGAGCAAGAAAGGCGCCAATAGCATGCCGAAAAGCAAGCTGCACAGGAGTCTCGTTGCATGCTCTCAGCAGTGCCCGGGTGTTGCAAATTACTTATGTCACCCTCTGCGAAACCGGTGGCCGAGTGGCCACCCGCGCTGAATGACTTGCGGAACCGCTGCATATCCTTACATGCTGTGCCGATCCTTCACTACCCGCGCGCCTCCATCACGAACTTCAACCTGCTGCAAAGTTGCAGCATCTTGCCAGGGAGTCCCCTCCACCGCCATCAGATTTGTTGCAGGAAGTTCCGCGAGTCTCAGCGCCCGCCGTCCAGCCCCCACGTCTCGCCCGCGTGCGCCACAAAGAAAATCACAAACAGAAAAAGCAGGGGAAGGTGATCCAGTTCCGCTCCGAAATAGCGCCACAGCGGTGCGTCACGGCCCGGTTCCCACCAAGTGGCAGCCGTCAGGCTGATCATGTGCAGGGCGCCGACCACCGAGAACGGCCGCACCCACAACCCGATCAACAGGCTCAGCCCAATCAGTAACTCCACCACGCCCACCAGGTAGCCGAAGAACACCGCGTGCGGCAGCACCACGCCGTGCAGGAATCCCTTGTAGAGATCAATCGATCCCGTCTGGATGAATCCCTCGAGATACTGCTGAAAACCGCCGTGCGCGAAGCCCGGGCGAAACACCTTGTACTGCCCGAAGAAGAGAAAGAACACCGCCGTCAGGATGCGTACGACGGCGATCGTTCGCGCCAGGCCACTTGAACCTTTGGCCATTACGGATGCACCTCGTTCTTGAATACTTGGCCGTCTTTCATCACAAACCGTACACGCCCCAATTCGTTGATATCGCGCAAAGGATCGCCTTCGACCGCGACAACGTCGGCCAGTACTCCTGGCCGAATCTCGCCCAGTTGGCCCTGGCGATCCAGCAGTTCTGCCGCGCGCGAAGTCGCCGAGCGAATGGCATCCATGGGCGACATGCCGAATTCGGTCATGTGCGGAAATTCCTGCGCGATTGCTTCGGTCCACGGGATACCGCCCATGTCGGTACCGAACGCAATCTTCACACCCGCCTTCATAGCCTTCTTGAACGACTGTCCGTGCGCCGAGACGCGCAGGCGGTCGCGTTTGCCTTCCGGCGTATTCTCCGGCGACCAATCCTTGTAGTAGACGCTGAACGTGGGCACATACCACGTGCCCTGCTTCACCATCTGCGCCACGGCTGCGTCATCCAGATCGAGTCCGTGCTCGATCGAGTCACATCCCCCGTCGAGCGCGCGGTGCAGCCCGATCCCGCTGTAAGCGTGACACGCAACTTTCTTGCCCCAGCCATGCGTCTCGTCGACGATGGCCTTGATCTCGTCGAGCGTGAGCGTCGGCTGCGACACGAGTTCACCGTTCTTTCCCACCCACGAACGATGCGTCATGTAGACCTTGATCCAGTCGGCGCCGTGGTCAAGCTGTTCGCGTGCCGCTTTCCGGGCCTCGACCGGCCCGTCAATGATCTGCGCTCCCTTGGGTACTTCGATTTCCGGCGCATAGCCTTCGAGAGGATAGCCGCCGGTTGTCGAAATCGCGCGCGTCACCACGAATAGGCGTGGACCAGGAATGTGCCCTTCGTTGATCGCCTGCTTGATGCCAACGTCACCGTAGCCTGCACCTTCGGTTTCGACATCGCGCAAAGTAGTGAAGCCCTGCTCGAGCGCTCGCCGCACGGCAACCGTGGCCCGCGCCGCGCGATACGCCAGCGGGAACTTCAGTAATTGCACGTCATATCCACCCTCAGACGGTTCTTCGCCCTGCAGAAAGATGTGCGTGTGCGTATCAATCAGCCCAGGCAGCACCGTAGCGTGCGACAGGTCGAGGACGTTAGCGGCGGCCGGAGTCTGCGCCGCCGCGGCGTCCGTCACGCTCTCAATCCTGTTGCCGCGAATGACGATGACCTGGTTGTGCCGCGCGCTGTCAGACTTGCCATCAATCAGGGTTCCCGCACGAATCACCGTGACCGGCGCCGATTGTGCCCACGCCGCAAAGGAGAAAAGAACTGCTGCCAGACTAGCTCGCACAATTCGCATGATGTCCTCGAAGGTGGGCATCATAAATCAGGGCAGGCTTCGCGAGCCCCTGAAAATTACAAATTACCCGATTACCAAATTACAAATCCGCTGCTACTCCACCAGCGCCTCCGCCTCCACTTCCACCAGAAACTCCGGCGCAATCAGCGCTGAAACCTGCACCATCGAAGTCGCCGGCCGGATGTCGCGAAAAAATTCCCCATGCGCTTTGCCGATCTTCTCTGACTCGCGAATGTCGGTCACGAACATCCGCGTGCGCACCACGTTCTCGAGCGACGCCCCCGCCAACTTCAGCGCCCTCTCGATAATGCGGATGGCCTGCCTCGTCTGCTCCGCCGCGTCGCCCGCTCCCCACACCTTCCCGTCCGGCCCCAGACTGACTGTTCCAGATACGTGAACGTGCGGCCCCACACGCACCGCTCGCGAATATCCCACCACCGGCTCCCATCGAGCCCCGCTCGAAATGTTCTGCCTCGTCATCCGCCGCCTCCTTAAGATTTCATCCGGGCCATCACTTTTCCCGTTAGCAGCCGCTCGAGTCGACTGCCAATCCCCTAAATCTACAACGTGTTACGGCTCGAGGGATTTTCATCACCATTTTGTGCCATGCGCGCCTTACATAAGTCACTTGCGCCGGCAGTCAACCTACGTTAATTAATGTGCAACTAAGTATGTAGAAGCCGCTACACCCGCGGGTTGTGTGGGGGAGGAGCCTCATGAATCCGGAAACGAATTCGCTGGAGCAGTTCTTTCTCGAACTGGTTTCGCGCCACTACACGCACGCCATTGGGCTGCGCGATCCGCAGGTGAGCAACTACGTCGCGCACCTGCTCACTGAGTTCTGCAGCGCCGAACAACTCTACAAGATTCGCGATTGCTCTGGCCGTCCCTTGCACGATGTTGGCGAGATGCTGCTCGAATCCGATCCCGTCTTCGGCCACGCCCCTTCCTTCGACCGCGAGCGCCAGGTGCGCAAACACATCGGCGACTACACCCTGTTCTTCACCGGCATGTTCCCCGAGAGCATCAACGATCCCCGCATGCGCCGCCTGCGCGTTGACAGCCTGCTCGACTTCATCAAGGCCGGCAAAGAAAGCTACTACATTGTTTCCAAGTTCGAATATTTCGAGTATCAGAAAGTCGCGCCACTGTTCAAGCAGCTCTCAGCGCACTTCGAGGAAGCTGTCACCGGCCTGAACATGGTGAAGAACGAACTCGAAGTGTTGCAGCACCCCATCACCCGCCGCACGCCCGAAATCCTGATGTAGGCGGTGTTCGTGTGGGGGCGGGTCTCTGACCCGCCCAGGGCGAGCGAAGCTCGCCTACTGCCTGCGATAAAAACTGAGCCCCGTGTCTCCCTGGTTCAACTCCCGAACCCGCCGTAATCCCCCAAAACTCTCCCCCGGATCGAACCTCTTGTCATGCTCGGCAATCACAAGCGTCCGCCCTCCGACCATTCCTGAATCCCCCAGCGCGCCGAGCGCCGAACCGTACGCCGTCTCGATCGCATACGGCGGATCCAGAAACACGACATCCGCCGCTCCTCGTTCCCCCCAGCTTCTGACCGTCCCCACCGCGTCCGCGCGCACGATCTCAAACCCTTCGCCGACGCCCAGCGATTCCAGATTCTCCTGAAGCAACCCTGCCGCCTTCGCCGACGATTCGACAAACACGACTCTCCCTGCTCCCCGGCTGATCGCCTCAATCCCCACCGCTCCCGTCCCCGCGAACAGATCCACAAATGTCGTGCCCACCAGCGCCTCTGGATTCCCCGCGCACAGCACGTTGAACAGCGTCTCCCGCAGCCGGTCCGCGGTTGGACGCACCTCCATCCCCCGCATCGACCTCAGCGGACGGCTTCGATATTTCCCGGCAATCACCCGCATGCGCGACCGTACTCCGAAGGTTGGTGTTCCTCAGATTTCCTGCTTTGCGTTTTCACTATATACAATGGAATCGAACACTCCATCATGCGCAACTGGGCCATCCCGCTCGGGCAGCTCTTCGGAATCGAATTCCGCCTGCACTTGGCGTTTCTTTTTCCGGTGGTGTACCTGCTCTCCATCGATCCGAACAATGGCGGCCGCATCATGGGCATCCTCGGCATCTTGTTCGTCTCCACCCTGCTGCATCAACTCGCGCTGGCCATGGTGGCGAACTATTCTCGTGCCTCGGCCAAAGGAATCATTCTTCTTCCCCTCGGCGGCATCGTGATTCTGCACGAGCCCTCGGGTAAAGACGCAACCGGCGGCATCGACCTGAAGCGCGAGTTCCGCATGGCCGCGATCGGTCCGCTGGTGTACTTCGCGCTCGGCGGCATTGGGGCGATTCTGGCCTGGCTCGCAGGGCCCCCCGGCGTGTCTCTGGTCGCCCGTCCTTGGATTCACCCCTCGAACCTGCTGCGCAGCATGGTCTGGATCAACTTGCTGTTGGGCGCGGTCAACCTGCTGCCGGCCTACCCGCTCGACGGCGGCCGCTTTCTCCGCGCCATCTTTGCCCGCCACCACGACGTGGTGACCGCAACCCGTCGCGCCGTCAGCGTAGCTCACAGCCTCTCACTACTCGCCATGTTCCTGGGCGCGCTCATGCTGATCGAAAATTCCCGGCCTGCCAGCGTCTGGCTCGCCATGCTCGGCTTCTTCCTCTTTGTCGGCGCGCAACTGGAAGAGCGCTCCGTGTTCTTCCAGTCGGTGCTCGAAAGCGTCCACTTGGAAGAAATCATGCTCACCGATTTCGCCACGCTCTCGCCCGCCGACACGCTCGAAGACGCCCTGGCTAAAGCCGTACACACGCTGCAGGATGACTTTCCCGTGGTGCGCGGCACAGACTTAGTAGGAATAATTTCGCGCCAGGCCATCGTCGAGGCCCTGCGCGGCGAAGGCAACGGCTACGTGCAGGCCGTGATGAACAAGCTGTTTGAAGTCTCGCCCAAGAAGGAATCGCTGGCGACCGCGTTTCGCAAACTCACCGCGCGCTCGTCCACGCTGATTCCGGTCGTCGATGAAGAGCACCTCGTCGGCATCGTGACCCTGCAGAACCTGATGCACTCCATCGGCCTGCTCGCCGAGAGCCGCAAGCTACGCAATGGAGAGCAGGAGTAAGGCTTCCCCTGACATCTCTCTTGGAGTTTGTCATTCCGACCGAAGGGAGGAACCTGCTTTTCCCGTGGTCGCCACGAGGTGCTACGCGTGGCAATTACAGCTTGCCCAGCGTCTGCATCACGTCCGCGGAATTCCAGTCCACCGGGCCGACAAACTTGCGCCGCACCACGCCCTGCCTGTCAATCACAAACGTTTCCGGCCAGCCCGTGGTGCCGTATTTTGCTGCGGCTGTTTGTTCCGGATCGCGAACGGTGATGAAATTAATGTTGAAGCTCTTCAGAAAACGGTGATAAGCAGCATCGTCTTCGTCAATGCTGACCCCGAGGACAATCACGCCCTTGTCGCGCACGCGCTCCTGCATGCGCACCAGCGATGGCGTTTCCTCGATGCACGGCCCGCACCAGCTCGCCCAGAAATTCAGCACTACCACCTGCCCGCGGTACTGGCTCAGGCTGACCGTGCGGTCGGCATCCTTGATCGTGAAGTCAGGCGCGGTATCGCCAATCCGCCGCGGACGCGACCCGGTGTAGCAGCCCGCCAGAGCCATCCAGGTCAGCAATGCAATCAAAGCGAGAATACGTTTCATAAACAAAACTTTCCTGATTTTGTCATGCTGAGCGAAGCGAAGCATCTCTATCACCACCGCGCTGTTCGGTAAGACCAGGGATTCCTCGCGTTGCTCGGAATGACAATCCCAGGCGCAGCCTGCCTAAACTACAGCTGTACCGCCCGCGCTTCCTCCACCGCTCTCACTTGCCGCAGCGCCTCAAGCACCGCGTCCGGCACTTTCGAATCCACATGCACTACAGCAATCGCAACCCGGTCTTTCTTGTCTCCCGCCTCTTCGCGTCCCAGCGAGAAATCCGCAATGTTGATTTTATGCTTGCCCAGCGTCGTTCCCACTTCTCCGATCACGCCCGGCACATCACGATTCCGCAGGAAGATCAGGTACTTCCCCAGCGGCGCCTCCACATCAATCGCATCCACACCGATCAACCGCGGCGACTTGCCGTGTAGCACCGTGCCGCGCACCAGTCGCTCTTCGCTGACGGTCTTGAGCAGAAGCGACACCACGTTCCCCGCACCGCCCTTCACATGCGGCTTGCGGATCTCATGCACCACGATGCCGCGATCGGACGCCATCGCCGCCGCATTCACCAGGTTTGCCTTTTCTTCCAGACGCTGGTTCAAAACGCCTTTCACTCCGGCGTTGCGGATCAGCTCGGTCTTCCACTCCGCCAGCGCCCCGCTGTAGCGGATGGAAATCTCTCGCGCCGCCCCATCCGTCGTTTGGGCCAGAAACGCTCCCAGCCGCTCCGCCAGCACGATGTAGGGCTGCATCGCCTCGTATTCCTCTTCGGAAACCGAAGGCACGTTCACCGCGTTCTGAATTACACCGTGCTTCAGGAATTCCTTCACCTGCTGCGCGATCTGAAAGCCAACCGCTTCCTGCGCTTCGTTGGTCGAGCCGGCGATGTGCGGCGTCAGAATCGCATTCTCCACACCCAGCAAAGGCGAGTTCTTCGGTGGCTCCGTCGCGAAAACGTCAATCGCAGCACCGGCCACATGGCCTTGTTTAAGCGCCTGCGCCAAGTCGGCCTCGTTGACAAGCTCGCCGCGCGCGCAGTTCACCAGACGCACGCCTTTCTTCATTTTCCGAATCGAGACGTCATTGATCATGCCCGCCGTTTGCGGCGTCAGCCCGACGTGCAGTGTCAGATAGTCGGCCATGGCATACACCTCGTCGAGCGTCACGAGCCGGATTTTTCTTTCCACCGCCACCGCCGCCGAAACAAACGGGTCGTGCGCAATGATGTCCATGCCGAAGGCTTGCGCGCGCTTGGCCACTTCCATCCCGATCCGTCCGAGTCCGATGACGCCCAGCTTCTTTCCACGCAGTTCCGTGCCCTGCAGTCCCTTCTTCTCCCACTTGCCGGCCTTTGTGGTTTCGTTCGCTTTGCACACAAAGCGTGCCATGGCCAGCATGAGCGCGAGCGAGTGTTCGGCCACGGCTACGGCATTCGCACCCGGAGTAT
>Ga0075017_100000171_pt1 | contig 30649 bp, 25 predicted proteins | sample AleBraG_ABR_2012_FD_71475 | JGI IMG/M metagenome (GOLD analysis project Ga0075017, IMG submission 71475) | Freshwater sediment microbial communities in response to fracking from Pennsylvania, USA - Alex Branch Run_MetaG_ABR_2012 | ecosystem: Environmental > Aquatic > Freshwater > Creek >... | reverse complement strand
AGCAAATACATCGGCGAGACCGAGAAGAACCTGTCGCGACTATTTGAAGCAGCAGAGTCGGTCGGCGCCGTCTTGCTCTTCGATGAAGCTGACGCTCTGTTCTCAAAGCGCACACAAGTTCGTGACAGCCGCGACCGATACGCAAACATGGAGGTTTCCTACCTCCTGCAACGACTCGAGTCCTTTTCCGGGATTGCGATTCTCACGACTAACGCGCGCGATTCGATTGACACAGCCTTCATGCGTCGGATGCGTTTTGTTGTCACTTTCCCCTTCCCCGACGCCGCGCAACGCGCAGCGCTCTGGCGTCAAGCATTCCCGTCCGACGTTCCAACTAACGACATCGACGAGAAGCTTCTTGCGCAGCTATCTGTGAGCGGCGGAACGATAACGCAATTAGCCCTTCACGCGGCCTTCCTTGCTGCCGACGCTGGCGAATCGGTACAAATGAAGCACGTTCATCAAGCAGCGCAGATCGAATGCGAAAAGCTCGAACGCCCGCTGTCACCGCAAGAGGTGCGGGGGTGGCTGACATGACCGTTCCGACGGAAGTCTTCATAGACACGCTCGTGCTGCGGGGCGTTTCCGAACACGACGCTCTGCTTATTGTCGCGACGTTTTCCGAACGTCTCGAACACATGCTCGAGGTGGGTGGGCCCCTCGCAACCGACGCGGACCTAGTTGATAGCTCGCCCGTTTCAGTAGGCACTCGACTTGCGATGTCCGTTGCCCGCACGATTGAGCAGGCGCGTCCGCTATGACAACGACGACAAATGCGGGTCGACCGCTCGAAGCGGGAATTCGTGATCAGATTTCGGCCAACTTCGGGTACGACTTCAGCGCGGTGCGAGTTCATACCGGTCCGGACGCCCACCGCGCCGCGGCCGACATGGGCGCACTCGCCTACACGGTGGGAAATGACGTCGTCTTCAGTCAAGGCTCCTATGATCCCTTGGGCGCAACCGGACGTTCACTCATTGCTCACGAACTAGCGCACGTGGCCCAACATGGTGGAACGCCGCACGCTGCCAGTCCACTGCTAGCGGTCGGACACAGCGTTCCCGCCGCCGAGTCAAGGTTTGAGCGGCAAGCTCACGATGCCGCGCGCTACAGCACTATCGGGTTACCTCGGGCGTGGTCGTGGGAACGATCCACTCGACCATTCGTCGGCAAGGCGGGCGTCTCGTGGACCGACCTTCCAACGCCTTACCCGGTCACCCATAGCGACGGAACCGTCCGCACGATTGCGCGCGAGAACACCGACGGATCTGCACCCAACACCTTGCGCGTTGACATCGGCGACTTGCCGATTCCGCCGGAGAAAGGGCCGTGGCAGGCGGAATACAACGCGCTTGCCGTTCGTGGCGAACTTCAAGCGATGGTCAACGTTCAAAGCAACCCGAGTGCCGGACTGTGGCAAAAGCGTGCCCCATCGGACGAACTCCGCAGACTGTGGCTGTTGCGCGTCGGTTGGCCGAGCGCCCGCGCTAACGACTGGTGGAACGAAGCAGGTGGCGATCCAGTCAGCGGCGAATTCCGGCCACGAGCTCAAGGCGTGCAGTCACAGATCGACCATGTCGTCGAACTTCAGCTGGGCGGTACCAACGTTCCGGAAAACCTCGCGCCGCACGACGGACCCGACAACATGCAGTCTGGTCGCGAAATCTTCCAAGTAGTCAGTGGCTGGGCCATGGCCGTCAAGCGCGCCGTGGCACCGCGCTTTCCACAGCTCAGTACCGTTATTTTGTCGTTCTCTTCGGCATCGCAGGCGGGCAACTATGCAAAGCCTGTCGATCCCCTGCCCTGGACGGCTGACCTGTCGGGCCGCAAGGGAACGGCGCTGTCGTCCCTACAAGTGCATTTCACGGCTCTGGCTGATGCGCAGGCCGGACGACGTCCGAGCTCGTCCGACCGTGCCGCTGCCGAAGCGGCCAGGGGTCCGACGACACCCTTGCCGCTCATTGCAGGTCCATCGAATGCCACCTTGCTCTTGCCCAGCGGAACTGCCGATGTGCCCATCGAAACGTCAGAAATTCCGGAGAACTATCCGATTCGCGAGTTGATATCCGGCATATCGCTCGAGAAGTTGAAGCGTCGCACCAGCCCAAAGACAATCGTCGGCTGGATCGATAGTCCGACGCACCCCGCTCGCGCCGGAACTCGCCTCCCAATCAGCGTGCCGGCGGCGGCGGACAAGGAATTGCGATTCGCCGTTGCCGAGGACGGACACCTCTCTCTGGTCGGTGGTTCGAAGAACGTTCGCTTCACTTACCCGTATTTGTCAGCGGGACAGTTGTCGCTGAGTGAGGGCGCAAACGGACTCGAGGGCACTGGAACCTTGACGCCGAGCATTCCATTGCTGAGCCGCGCGGTCATCAACGTGCACCTCGGGAACGGCATTCTCGAGGGATCGGTGACGGCCGACCCAACCAAACTGGCGTTGCCGCCTTTCCGCATCACGGAGGCCGCCGTCAACGTTGCACTGTCGCCGGCACTTGCTGCCAATGGACATATCGGGTTCGAACTCGGCAGCATCGTCTCCGGCGACCTCAACGCAAACGTCGACGCGAATGGGTTCTTCGCCACTGGCGACGTTCACGCGCACATCCGAGGCCTAGACGACGCGTCGGGTCACGTCGAATACCGTCCGGCAACTGGACTCACGGGTTTTGTCGTTGTCAGTGCGTCCAGTGCCACCGGCGTCATCCGCGGGGGCTCAGTTCGTGTCGAGTTTGCGCACGGAACATGGACCGCAACGGGGAACGTCAATCTCGCTCTACCAGGCGGCAACACCGCAGACTTGGCTGTCGCCAAAGTCGGCAACAGCGTCGTCTACTCCGGGCATGCACATCTGCTGGTTCCAGGTCTTCACCCGGTGGACGTTGACATTTCTTACGACGGCGAACACATCAATGGATCAGCCCACACAACGTTTACGGTCCTGGGCGCAAACGGTGACATCACTCTTCACTATCACGATGGACAGTTCAGTGGAGACGGCCATGCGGAACTGCGGCGCGGAAACTTCGCCGGAACCCTAGACGCCCACCTCGATGAGCACGGACGCATTTCCGGTCGAGGTAGCGGCAGCGTCACTATCCGTCCGGGCCTAGTTGGCACGGCCGGGGTGGAACTCACGCCCGATCAACATCTACACGTCACAGGTGAGTTGCGATTTCCGCCATACCGATTCCTCGATCGGCATGGCGGCCATTACCCGCTGTTCCATCGCACTCTGCCACCTATCCCGATCTTCGCGATTCCGTTACCGCCACCATTGGGTTCAGTCGGAATTGTCGCGACCATCGGCGGCGGGCTCGATGCTGACTATTACGTCGGTCCTGGCGAGATCCGCGACATGATCATCACGGCTGCTTTCGATCCGCTTGCCGACAACGCGGACCTTGACCTACAAGCAGGCGCCCGCCTCGTGATTCCCGCACACGCGGGGCTCGACCTCTCAGCTCGACTTGGTATCGGTCTCTCGGTCGCCGTTGCCACGGCTACCGGCGGCATCACCGTGACTGGTGGTGTTGGACTGGACGGTGGATTGGACGCTTCCGTCACAATTCACTATCACGCTGGCGTTCTTGTCCTGGACGCGAACGCGGGCATTCGTGTCCAACCCGTGTTGACGCTCGGACTCGACGCGGACTTCTCCATTGAGTCGCCACTCCACGACTGGCACTGGCCCTATCACCTTGCCGACTACCGCTACGACACCGGATTGATGTTCGGAATGAACATCCCACTTCACTACGCGACCAACGAAGACTTCCGAATGCCCGCGATCAGTGACATTCAGTGGGTCATTCCGGACATCGATGTCAGCGCGATGGCATCGAGCATTGGTGACCGAGTCGCATCAGGACTGGGGTTCTGACATGGGTGACTTCCCGGGCCGGCCCCGCGTGACGAAGGGTGCACTCATTGTGTTTGGCACAAGTGCACCCATTCCAACGCAACTCATCGTGTTCAAGCTGAATCCCGAAAACATGTCGCGCCGCTTTGACCTGCCTTCCGGCTCGGCCGGACGGGCAGCAGCGGGAACGACCGAGAACCACACGCCGTCAACGCAGCCAACAGAAACGCTGACGATCGGACTGGAGTTCGATGCCACTGACGAGTTGGAGCATCCAGCGGACAATCCGATCACGGTCCAAACGGGCTTGCAGCCAGTGCTTGCGGCAATCGAACAACTTCTCTATCCGTCAGTGCTTGCCGCGAAGGTAATGGATTTGGCGGCGCGCTTGGGAAGTTCAACGGTGACACCGGCAACAAAGCCCTGGGTCGTCTTTGTGTGGGGACTCGGACGAGTCATTCCCGTCCGCGTCGCCGGTCTCACGATCACTGAGCAGTCGTTTGACCCGCACCTCAACCCAATTTCGGCACGCGTTGAACTGCAATTGGCGCGCCTCAACATCGACGAACTTAACGGTGCACCTGCACTGCTGGCGGCGCTCCCGACGATTCATGCGGTGACGCGCGAGGTGTTGGCGCTTGCCGAAACTGCCGAGTCCATCGCATCCGCTCCCAGTGTTTTGCCGCTCTAGAAAGGTGCGTGGAGATGTTCGATAACACCAGTCGCTACCACGGACTGCCGATAGCGACCTGGACCGATGAGCGTGGGTACGCGCATAGGTGGGTCCGGTTGCGCGTAACAACGCCTCCAACCTCCACAACTCCCTATCGCGTCCAGCAGAACGAGCGCTTCGACCTTCTCAGTAACCGTGCGTACGGAGAGCCAACGCAGTGGTGGCGCATACCGGACGCGAACATAGGCGTCGCCACAGGACTGGCGCAGGACTTACTCGCTGAACCCGGGGCGACGATTGCGCTGGGATTACCCGTGCGTCCGGAGGTGACTCCGCAATGACTGCCACGTCACTCACATTGCTCATCAACAGCTCACCGGCGCCGACGTCGGTGCTAGACGCCATGCAAGAACTCACGATCGAGTCCTCGGTTGATGCCGCGAGCACTTTCCGATTGAGACTCGGCCTGGCACCGGGTACCGGCGGAGATTGGCCGCTCCTTGATCCCTCGCTCTTCGCACCCGGCGCAAAAGTTCAATGCGGCATCGCCGTTGGCTCGCCGGCCCCAACATTCATTCACGTTGGCTATGTCGCGAGTCAGTCGGTGTCGTACGGGGACGGCCAGTCAGTGCCGTCCGTCGAAATCGGCGGACTCGACGTGACCGCGTTGATGAATCTCGAAGACAAAATGGTCGCTTGGGCGAACATGCCGGACAGCACCATCGCAACGCAGATATTGGCCAGCTACTCGCTCGTACCGACGGTCACCATGACCGCCCCCGTCTTGAGCGACCCAGAAGGTACGACGATTCAACGCGGCAGCGACATTCGCTTTCTGCGTCACTTGGCGTACCGAAATGGCTTCGCCGTCTATACCCTGCCAAATCCGCAAACGGGACTAGAAGTTGGCTACTTCCAAGCGGTCAATGTGTCCGAGTCGCCGTTGACCACTCTTGTTGTTCACGCAGGTGACTCAACGTCGGTCTCCGGTCTGCGTATCACCAATGACATGCTGCGCCCCACGACAGTGATTGCGGACGAGCTAGACAAGTCGCACAGTTCGCAGTCGGCGCAGGTTCAGACGTCGAGCAACACCGTGGGGCAAACAAGCACGGTGTCGTTGCTCCCACGCACGGCCACAACGCGCTTGACGGGCACCGGGCTCCGGTCGTCAACGAATTTGCAGCGTGCAGCACAGGCCGTTGTTGACCGAGCGTCGTATGCGCTCGTCGCTCGCGGACAGGTGCCGTCGAGTTTGGGGCCGATGACTCCAGGCACGGTGATCGGTATCGCTGGGGCAGGAGCGGCCCATAGCGGGCCGTGGGTTGTCCGCGCCGTCAAGCACGTGATCACGCCGGGGTCGTACCTGCAACACTTCACGGCCACCCGGAACGGAATCGGCAACCCAGGGCTTTCACTTCCGGTCGGAGTGTGACGTGAACACTAACGCGCTCGCCGCTTTCACCAGTGCCGCCTACACACCCCAGCAACAGTTCCTCGGCAAGTTTCGAGGGCTTGTCGTTGACGTGAATGATCCTCTGAATATGGGACGGCTCAAGGCTTCATGTCCCTCCGTCCTCGGTTCGCTTAGCACGGGTTGGGCGATGCCTTGCGCCCCCTATGCCGGCAACGGAAGTGGCGACTACCTCGTGCCTCCTGTTGGCGCTCCTGTCTGGCTCGAATTCGAGTCGGGAGATCCGAGTTACCCGATCTGGTCTGGTGGTTGGTGGGGACCCAACGAAGCACCTGGATCACCCACATCAACAACGCCGGCCCCCGGCCGACGCGTGTTGCGCAGCGAAAGCGGACTGACCGTTTCACTCGATGACGATGCACACGAATTGTTGGTGTCCGACGGCCAGGGCAACAACTTGTTTCGCATCAAGGCTCAGTCAGGCGAAATCCAGATCACGGCGACTACCAAAGTGACCCTGGAGGCGCCGCGAATCCTGCACGGCCAAGGAGCAGTTGAGCCAGCGGTACTCGGACAACAACTCACCACGTACTTAAACCAAGTGGTCACCCTCTTCAACACTCATCTGCACCCCGGCGAACTAGCGGCCGGTGCGATACCCGTTACGCCGGCGCCACCCGTTCCACCGCTAACACCGCCACCTCCGAGCATCTTGAGCACAAAGAATGCGGTGGAGTGAGATGACTGCATTCACACCAGGGTCTCTCGACACTGTTGCACAGAAGACCCCTACTGACTTTGCGACCACGGCAGCTGGCGCTATGGAACAGAAGCTGCATGACCTCGTCGCAGCTTTGACAGGCAAGGCTCCTTTCGATCTCAGCGTTGACGATGCAGATGCACGAGCACGGCGCGTGCTTTTCGTCGCCATTGCGGAAGCCGTCTTTGAACATCTGCGCGACAACTCAGCCGCCTTGGGAATTCAGCCCGGAGGCGCCGACAGCCATACGCATGCCTTCAACGTGGTGGTGGATTAGTGAAGGGCTATCTGTCATTCCCATTGCGCGTCGACGGATCGGGTCGAACGGCGGTCGTAGACGAGGACACTCACATCCGCGAACTCATCGAACTGGTGCTGCTCACGGAACCAGGTGAGCGCGTGATGCGTCCTGACTTCGGTTGTGGCATGCGCGCACTCGTGTTTGCGCCAATGGATGACATATTGGCCGCCGCAACGCAGTCTTTCGTGCATGCGCAACTGCGCCAGTGGCTCGACGACGTAGTGAGCATTGACGGCGTGCAGGTGCAATTTCGCAATGACGGAACCCTGACAGTGACCGTGACATATCACCGGCGAGGAGCCGCCGCCACATCTCTGCAGGTGGAGGTGGGAACATGACGACCTCGCTACGTCCGCCGACACCACATTCACGGCGTCGGCTAGAGCACATCGAAATGTCAGCGCTTGGCGACGGCATTGACTACCTCGAAGTCGATCCCACGGATCACACGAAGCTGACGGTTGGCCTGATCAACACCATGCCAGGATCTGGCCCTTGGTCCTTGGACACGAATCCAGCGCTCACCACTATCACCGGCGGGGAGAAGATCCGCGGAATCCGGGCGAAGAGCGTAACGATCGTCAATCCGCGGACCTTGCTGGTAACCACGAACAAGCCCGGTGACTTCTCGCCGTACGTGCTGGAGTTTATGGTTCCCGATCTTGATCCGGTGTTGCGACGCATCACTTTCTCGTTCATGGCTGCCTGTCCGTCGGACTGGGACTGTGAAAACTCGGCACCGCAAACCTTCGAACTCGACGGGCCTCCAATCGACACTCTTGCGAAGGATTACAACAGTTTCCGTCAAATGCTGTTCGACCTCATGGCGCTGCGCCACCCGTCGCAAGTTGAGCACCACGCCGCTGATCTCGGCGTCACCTTGATGGAGGCGCTGGCTGCCTACGGAGACGAGCTGTCTTACGAGCAAGACGCCGCCTTCCAAGAGGCATACCTCGAGACGGCGCAACGACGTATTTCCGTGCGTCGTCACACAAAGTTCGTCGACTACGCGCTGAGCGAAGGCAGAAATGCCTTTGCCCCCATTTACGTTGCAGTCAACCGAAACATCACCATCGCACTCGGCACTCAGCTCTTCACGCGCTTGCCCAGTGCGCTGCCGCGCTCGGACGCAGCTCCTGGCGCTGCCTTTGATGTGGCACTACTGACGCCTACTGCATACGGCCGGAAACCGTTGGCAGAAGCCACGATCTTCGAGTCAGCACACACGCTTAACGCCTCGCCATTATCGAACGTCATGCACATTCACTTCTGGGGCGAGGACACGTTCAGCCTCAGTTCGGGCAGTACCAGTGCATGGCTGTGGTCGGAAGATCCGGCTAACCCAACCATCGCAGCAACGCCGCTGTTGTCGGTCGGTGACCGAATTGTCATCGAGCAAATTAGGGATTCGCGGACGGGGGATTTCGCAAATGTAGCCGCAAGCGAGCGTTGGCTGTTGACCATCACGGGCACTGCGCAGGGCAGCGACCCGATCTACACCAACGCTTACGGACGTGACGCCGAGGGCAGCGTCGTCATGAACGAGCGCACTAATCCGCTCGACGCGCCCCTTCCCCTGCTGGGCATCACGTGGCTATCCGAGGAGGCACCCGCCCGTGACATTTGCGTCCGTTCGGTATCCGAAGATGGCACCGAGATAGCGGACGTTTCTATCGTGCGCGGCAACATCGTCTTGGCGGATCACGGTCGAACCATTGCGGACGTCGATGTCACGCCGTTCAACTGGAGGCCCGACACGGCCATCGGAACCGAGCCGGGAGTCGCCGAATTGGTTCCGCCGCTACGCCTTCAATTGCCCGATGCGCCACTCACGCAACAAATCGGTCGACTCGGAGCTGAGCGCCATGACCTGATGGGTGCAGCTACCGCCGCAGAAGCGGCTCTTGCTTTGAGTGTGCAACAACCGTTCGGTCCGCCCGAGGCGTGGTTGCCCGTACCCGACCTATTCGAAAGTGGACCCGATGACAGCGACGTCGTCGTCGAAGTCGATAACAACGGGCGCGGGTTGCTGCGCTTTGGTGACGGGGTACTCGGACGCTCGCCAAACTCGGCAGTCGGCTTCCGAGCGACGTATCGCATTGGCAATGGAACTTCGGGCAACGTTGGTGCCGACTCGCTCGTGCATGTAGCACTGCCAGCATCCGATCTAAGCGCCATCATCGAGGTTCGCAACCCGCTCACCGCCGATCTAGGCACCGATCCAGAATCACTCGAGCATGCCAAGCAGTTGGCCCCGGATGCTTTCAAGGCGTGGCAAGACCGGGCAGTCATCGCTGACGACGTTGTCCAAGCGCTACTGCGCTTGTCATCCGTCCGCGCCGCCGTAGCCGCGCTTCGCTGGACTGGAAGTTGGTTTACCTGGATCGTGTCGGTGTTGCCGGTCAACATGGTCGATCTCGTTGATACTGGCAGTCTGCACCAAGCACTGTCGTCCGACTTCGCTTCTGTCGTCTCGGCGCAACTCGAGCGCGTACGGCTAGCTGGGTTCGACTACGACCTGCGGCCTCCTGAGTTTGTGCCCGTCGACCTCAGGCTCCACATCTGTGCAAAACCAGGGCACACGAGAAGTGATGTTGCCCGCGCCGTCCGCGATTCGTTGCTCGCTGCGAGTTTGCCTAATGGGAAGAGCGGGCTTTACGCCAACTTCACCCTCACTTTCGGGCGTTCACTTCTTCTCAGCGAGGTGTACGCCACCGTTGCGAGCGTCGTCGGCGTCGAGTCGGTAAAAGCAACGTGGCTCGCGCGGTACGACGAGCCGAGCAATGGTGAGTTGGCGGCTGGGCGGCTCGATGTCGCACCTTGGCAACTGCTCCGACTCGATGACGACCTGAGTATCCCGAGTCGCGGACGACTCGGTCTCTCGGTCGATGGAGGCATGCCATGACCTGTGCACCAGATTGCACGTGCCACTGCGGCGATGGCACTCGGCCCACGCCGCATGTGGTGGACAATTCGCCGGGGTTGCCTTCGCTAGCAGTGCGCATCGGATCGTTCGTTTCATTCCGTCGCACCATGCTTGAAGCGCTAGCGGCAAGAAGTGAACTGTCGCAACTGACGACGCGGGATGCCGACGATGCAGCGATCTCTTTAATAGAGCAGGGCGCGGCAATTGCGGACGTGTTGTCGTTCTACACCGAGCGCTATGCAAATGAGTCATACTTAGGGACCGCAACGATTGACGCGGACGTTCAACGCGTCGCTCACCTCATCGGATACCGCCCGGCGCCGGGCATCTCGGCCACGACTACCTTGGCGATTCAGTTGGATCGCGGCTACGCCTTCACAATTGCCGCTGGCTTCGGCGTACAAAGTGTCCCGGGGCCGGGAGAAATGCCACAAGACTTCGAAACGACGGCAGACGTCGCAGCGGACGCTCGTTTCAATGACCTCCCCGCACGGCCGCAGCAAGTCTTTGTCGATCCGCTGACGAACCCGTCTGGAGCGCTTATCTGCGCCCCGTATGCAAACGAATTGGCCAACGCCTTGCATACAGATGACCCCGTGCTACTCGTCGTCCCAGGTGCACCTGGCGAAGTAGTTGCCACGAAGATCAGCGAGGTCACACGGGAGCGCGAGCGCCTACGCATCACCTTCGACGCGTTGCTGACCAACTGGAACGGTGTTGCCTTCCGACCGCGACGCAATGTCCGCCTCTTTGGCTGCGACGCACCCGAGACCCCACCGCCACACCCGACAGCCGACAACACCGTCCCGGGTGGAATCCGTTGGAACTACGGAGCAACAACCGACTTCTCCGTGAGTGCAGGCACCACACTGCAACTGGATCGCGTTTACGATGACTTGGCCGTCGGTGCGCAGCTAGCCATCTACGACGGTGCGTCGGCTGTCGTAGTAACGATTACACGCATCGATGCCGTGCGGGCAACCATTGGCACTACAGACGTATCACCGATTGACGTCCAGGCGGGCCAGGCGACGCAAGTGACAGTCGCTGAGTCTTTGCCCGGCTATAGCGACCGCAGGGCAGTGACCATTGTTGAAATCGCGTCGACGCTTCCGCTAGCAGGGATTGACGACGACATTTTCGACACCGAAGTCTGGATTCCGGGGAACGCCCGCCGACTCGACGACGGATCGATTGGTGTAACGGTTGCGCCCGCAATCGGAGCGAAATCCACGGATGATCTCGTCGTCGCACCCTCAGACTTGGCGGTAGGCCGGAGGCTTGTGCTCGCCGATGATCGAGGACATGCACTCGCGACCACTGTTCGAAGTGACGTCACCCTCTTTCCAGACGTCGTCGAAGCCGGCGACCTATGTCATTTGGTCGTCCCCCTTGACGTGACAGACGTTGACCTGTGGCCGCTTGAGCTCACATCCGTACACGTTCTGGGCAACGCAGTTGCCGCAAGTCACGGCAAAACCGTTTCGGACGAGATCATTGGCAGCTCTGATGCCAGCACGTCCTGGCAACGCTTCGCCTTGACTAAGTCGCCCCTCACACGTGTACCCGACAGCAGTCCAGAAGGTTCTTCACCGGCTCTGGCAGTCGCCGTGAGTGGTACGCCGTGGAAGCGGATCGATCAATTGTTGGCCGCTGGCCCGCGCGACACCGTGTTTTCGCTCATCAATGGCGCGGATGCCACAACGACCGTGCAGTTCGGCGATGGAGAACACGCTCAACGTCCAACGAGCGGCAACAACAACCTCCGCGCCACATATCGATACGGGGCAGGCCGCAGCGGACGGGTCAGCAGTGGAACCCTTTCTAATCCAGCCTCCCGACCACCGGGGTTTTCATCGGTCACAAATCCTGTTCCGGCGGAAGGTGGGGCCGACCCCGAGGCGTCAGGGCAGACACAAGTCCGCGCGCCCAGAACCGTTCGGGTGTTTGGACGCGCCGTTTCGGCCGAAGACTATGCGGATCTACTGCTGAGCAATGGGACCGTAGCCAAAGCGCAAGCTGCACAACTCTGGGATGGCAACGGTCTCGTCATTGGCATCACCGTGGCCGGCGACGAAGGAAGCACGTTCAGCAACTCAGCGCTCGCGACGCTCGCCGCATCCGACAAGTCGGCTGCATCGCCCTACCAACGCGTCGTCTTGGGCAACTACGTCCCGGTGCCCATCTCTGTCTCGCTGACCGTGAATGTTGATCCGTCGTATGACGAAACAACTGTCGTGAACACCGTTCGGTCCGCCGTCGCGGCGGCCTTTGCTTTTGACGCAGTCGAACTCGGCCAACACGTCGTACTCTCCAATGTCTACAAGGTCGCGGGCCTGCTCCCTGGCGTCGCCGCAATGAATGTCACCGGATTCGGATTTGCGCGGCCCCCAGGCGTCTCGACGCCGCAGTGGGACAAGTTCTTACACGACCACGGGGACTCCGGCGACCCGACGCCCGAGTGGCTGCGACTTCTCCGGATTCGAACCGAAGCTGGCGCTGTTCGGCATGGCGAGATTCCCACGCTTGCCGACGCTGATCTGACTATCGCCATCGGACCAACCCTCACGGCACTCGGAGGTGGACTCGAATGAGCGTCGCAGGAAAGCACCTCTATGGATTGCTTCCGGCGCACATCCGGAAGCGCGATGCCGAATCCGGCTCTCCGATCGAAGCCCTCTTTGACGTCATCGGCGTTCAAGACGATGCCATCGCAGCCGACCTCGCGCGTGCGTACGAAAACCTGTTTATCGAGACGAGCGAATCATGGGTCATTCCCTATTTAGCTGAGTTGGTTGGCACGACACCGCTTTACGACGCTTCGCGATGTGACGATGATGCGACGGCCCTGTCGACGTACACCGATATTCGCGGCCCGCGACTCCTTCCACCCATCGGTGCAAGTGCCCGCGCGGACGTCGCACGGACGATTTCGCTACGTCGGCGAAAGGGCACGATCTCGGCTCTATACGACGTCGCACGCTACGCAACGGGCTGGTCGGTACATATCGTCGAAGGGATCAAACGAGACGCTCGGACGGCGCACGCTCGGCACGTCCGACCGGATTTGCAGACTGCCGAAGTCTCGAATCGACTGCAATCAAGCCTTGTCGGTCGTCCCTTTGATCACACAAGTCGATACGTCGATCTCCGCGCATCGTCCGGCCCTGTCGGCTGGTATCACCCACGCCACGTCACCGTCGCTGTGTATCGGCACGGAACGCAAAACTACCGGCGAGTGGCCGCTCGCCCGGCGGACCAGCCCTGGCAATTCCGCCTCGATCCGTTGGCCATCGATCGCGCGCTATTCACGAAAGAGACGCGAGTCGACGAATTGCCAACCGAACTCGCCAGCGCGGCGGTTCCTGCTGAGTTTCAGCCGGCGCTTTTCGAAGCCGACCTACTGACACACGCGACGGCGCCCATCTTGCCGAATGGCTACAGGGCCGCTCACACGTCTCTCTACGGCGAGGTCGACGAGGATCCAGATGCGTCGGCCGCGTCTCTGGGCGTGTGGCTGGACGGCGTGTTCGTCACACCCGCCCAAGACGAAAGCGCGCCAACTGCCGCCTACCACGCGCAAGTGGTGAGTCGGCGACTTGATCCATGGCCGGCGACACAGCCCGCAGGGAACGTGGTTGCGATCGACGTCCGAAATGGCCGCTTAGCGATTGGTTCGGCTTTGGCCGTACCAAGCCAAGTACGGACGTCGTTCTTCCACGGAACCGCCGGAACTCTTGGCGGCGGAAGTTATGACAGGGCGCCTTGGATGATCGCAGGCTCCCCTGACCGAGTCATCACTGTCGGTACCACCGGCGCGGACTTCACCGACCTCGGCGCCGCACTTACCACCTGGAGCGGGGAAGCGGCGGAACGAACCTTGGTTCAGATTCTGGACTCGGAGACGTACGTCATGCCCAGCGCTCTCACGGCAACAGCACGAGATCTCATCGTCGAGGCGGCCAACGGCCAACGACCTGTTCTGCAGCCGGGTGCGCTTGACGCGGTCCTGCAGTTGACTGGCACAGCACGCTTTACGTTCTCTGGCGTTGCCATCGATGGCCGCATCACTCTCGGAAATGACGTCGAACTTCTGCGTTTGATGCACGTCACTCTGCCTCCAGATGGGCAACGGAAACCAGATGGATCATTGCTGGCTGCGGGGCCAAGCATCACGGTCGCGGGTCCGAGCACGCGACTGCGTGTGAATATCGCCTTCTCGGTGCTCGGCGAGATTCGTATTGACGACAACATGGACCAACTGCAGATCCTTGACTCGCTGGTTCTCAGCGAGGGTGGACTCGCAGTGAGTGTCACGCAGGGCAACGGCCCCGATCTTTGTAGCGAGCGCTGCACGTTCCTCGGCGATGTCACCGTGCGATCTGTGAGCGCAACTGCATGCATGTTTGCGGACGGCATCTTCGCATCACGAACGCAAGAAGGGTGCGTCCGATACAGCTACGTTCCACCGAAACTCAGTCGGACCCCCCGTCGGTTTGCCTGCCAGCCCGAACTAGCGGTTCGAGAAGCGCTCGAAGCGTCTGTGGGACTCACGCCACTTGAGTTGGCCGACTTGGCGAACCGCGTCGCGGTTCATACTCGTCCGCAATTTGTGTCCGAGCTGTTCGGAAACGCCAGCTGCGCCCAGTTGGACCCGGACACCTCACCGGCTATCACCACTGGTGCACCCGATGGCAGCGAGATCGGCGTCTATAGCCACGTGAAACAAGCGCAGCGACTCGAGAACTTACGACGTCGACTCGATGAATACGTTCCTGCCGGCATTCAAGCCGGTATCGCGGTGATCATATGAGGGAGCCTCGCCATGTCCGGTGACTACACGCGTTTCACCTACGACCCGCTGCGTGACTTCGACCGGGTCAGGGCCGAGCAGGGCCGCGTACTCGTCGATGCTGACCTCAACGAGTTGTCCGATGCGTTCGATCATCGACTTCGCGCCTTGGCACTAGACGTGCTCGGCCCCTGTACAGCACCTGTTGACCAGTCGGCTGGTCCCGGGGCTTCGGCAGGTGGCTTCCTTATCCAAGCGGCCGGCAGTTCGTTCACCATTGGGCTTGGGCGCTTGTACGTTCACGGTCTCGAACTGGATAACCACGGCGTGCATCCGTACGTCGTCGAACCGGGACTCCAGGACAAGCGCGGCACTGTTCCTACGCCATATGAGGCGCAGCCGTATTATCCAAATCCCCCTGCCATTCCAAGCGACGGGCTCGATCACGTTGTCTACGTCGATGCTTGGGATCGGGAGGTCACCGCGGCCTCCGATCGCAGTCTCGTCGATTCAGCTATCGGATTCGACACGGCCGCCCGGATGCAAACGGTGTGGCAAGTCAAGGTCCTTCCAAACGATGCAACTGGTCTGACGTGTTCTACCCCTGACGACAAAGTTCCTGGTTACCTCTCTGCAACTGCACCGTCCGGGGCGCGGCTCACGGTTGCCGCTGTTGGAGTCCCCGCCGATGACGACCCTTGCAGTGTTCCCGCGGACGGTGGATATCGCGGTTGGGACAACCGGCTGTATCGCGTCGAGGTGCACGACGGAGGCGACTTGTCGTCGGCGACCTTCAAATGGTCACGCGACAACGCGAGTGTCGAAACGACCGTGCTGGACGTTGATTCGACCGGAACTGTACTGACGGTTGCTCGTACCGGACGAGACGACGTACAGCGCATTCGAGAGGGTGCCTGGGTTGAGGTCCTCGACGACGCACACGAGTTGGACGGCGTGCCCGGCGCTCTGGCCCAAGTTGTCGCGGTCGACGCTGTCGATGACATGTCGCAGACGGTCACGTTGTCTGCAGCACTACCCGCGGCTTTCTTGCCACTTGATCCCGCGGCGCGTACCCGCGTCCGGCAATGGGACCACACGACCACGACAGAAACTATTGCGGCCACGCTGACGTCCGCAGGCTACGTCCTCGAGGACGGCATTCAAGTCACGTTTACCCAAAATGCACCCGACACTTTCCACACAGGTGATTTTTGGACGTTCGCCGCACGCTCGGCCGACGCAAGTTTGCAATTGCTCGATGCGGCACCGCCCCAGGGACCGATTCACTTCTACGGACGTCTGGCGATTTGGAGCAGCAACGGAGTGCAAGATTGTCGCGGCATCTGGCCGAATGCGTGCGACTGCGGATGCGATGGTGAGTGCACAGCATGCGTGACGGTGGCGTCGCACGCCTCCGGACAACTAACAATCCAGATGGCAGTTGACCGAGTGGAGAAGACGGGAGGCACCGTCTGCATCGCGGCGGGAAAGTACACGATCAGCGATCCGATCATTGTTCGCGCCGCGCGTGGCCTCACAATCAGAGGCCATCGCTATGCCACGTTCATCTTGTTTGCGGGCGTTGGTGCAGCGATCACTATTACTAACTCTTTCGGCGTGCGCGTACTTGACCTGGCAGTCATTCTCACAGCACCTCCGAAGGCGGCGGTCACAACTGGGCCAAGCACCGCTGGTGCTGCTGCAGCCACTCCGTCCGCAGTCGGACCAGCCTTGACAACCCTGGAGCGTGCGCAATCGCAGGACAGTCGATCCGCGTGGGCACAAGCGGTGCCAGAACCCAAGCAGGTTCCGCAGCAAGCGGTAGGCGGCGCGACTACCGCCCCAACCACCTACAACATGCCAAGTGCCGGCTTCGGGCTCGCCTTGGCCTTCGGCATTGAACTGACGGGTTGCGTTGTCTTCGACTCACAACTACTCAGTGAGTACGCCGCCATCGCCGCAGTCGCGACTAGTGGAACGGGGGCTGGCGGAACAGCATCTTCCGGCAACATCCGAACCTCGGCCGGAGTTGTCACGTCGACAATCGTTGGGGCGCTAGCGATTCGAGATTGCTCCTTCGTCGCCGGTTTTGGTATCACGAGTTGGCACAGCCAGGCAGTCGTTGGCGGCTACACGCCGCCCACAACTGCAAACACGGCCGCCTCAATCGGCGGTCGTTACGCCATGTTGGTCGGCGTTGAAGTCCGGAACTCCATCGTGCTTGGACTGCGCAGCGGAGTGTGGTGGGATCCCGCTGTCATCACAAGCGAGGTAACGTTCCACCGATCGATTTTTGCCGGGCTATTGTCTGCAGGCATCACGTGGCACGCGGCCACGATCGCGGGTCACAACCGCGTCGACTCCTGCATCATCAGGGGCACACGCGCCGGCGTTCATTCAACGACGTCGGCCTTGGAACTGAATAGATCGTGGGTTTCGGCGTCCGCGCCGGGCAACACGACCCTCGCGAAGGTGGGCGAGGCGTTCGGTGACGCGGTCGTCCTGGCAGCCCCCATCCTTGAGGGCCACGTCGCGAACGTCACCGTGCGTGAATGCCTACTCGAGGCCGACAGATATGCCGTGTCCGCGATTGGACCTTCGAACGCAATCACGCTCGCGGGCAACACGGTCAAATGCGGTGTCGGCGGATTTGTGCAGGAAGCTGGCAGCTACGGTCAGCGCTGGACGGTTGTCGCCAACGACATTCAAGTGACCGGAAAGAGTTCAGCAGTTGATGGAAAATCAACGCTCGCTGGAATTTGGCTGACCCGTGCTGAGCAGGCGGACATCCGCGCCAATCGCTTGCATGACATCGGATCACTAGACACGCAGGGCTTGGACCGCGTGGGCATCGCCCTGGAAGATTCCGTCTCGTGCACGGTTGCATCGAACACGCTCATCAATATTGTCGGAAGCGGACGGCCACAGCAGGCTGTTGGGATTCACGCGTGGACGTCCATCGGACGACTCGACGTGATCGACAACATCATCGCGATTGACGGCTCAGGCTCGCCGACGCAGGCAACGGACGCAAGCGCATTCGCGCCAATTCTCATTGAGGCCGGGTTCAATGAACTCGGCAGTGTGCAGTCCTACCGCGCACCCAGCGCGGCATTTGCGACGGCACCAAGCCCGGCAGCAGAAACGGGAGCCGCTCCCCCGACAGCGCCCACGTCACAACCAAATGTGGCGACAGCTCCGTTGCAGCCCAGCCCCAACGTCATGGCTCCTTACGTTGCGAGAGCGCTTGATTCGACACGGCGCCTAGACACCGGGTTGGTCCGGATGGCCCAATACGGGGCCTACCTCGTTAGCTCCAGCGACGGAGTTGCCGCCGTCCGTGGAAACAGCGTCGATACGAATGGCACCCAGCCCGCAGTCAACGTTTCAGTGCTAAGCAATCTCATCTTCAGCGCAAATCGGGTGCGGCATGCGGGGACGAGTGTCGGTTACTCATTCGTCACTGCCGTGGTCGCCGGCGCCGATTCGATGGTCGTCGATGGCAACTACGTCGAAGCCCCGATTACGAGTGATCAGCAACCCGTGTCGGGTGCCATGCAGTTGGACGTACTTCCAACGCGAGTCGCGGTGTCAACCAACGTCGTCCGGGGGGCAATTGCGGTGGGCGGCGCGCCCTTGAGCGCACCCTGGGCCGCCTTGAACGTGACTCTCACCTGAACGCCCTGACTCAACTGAGAGAGAAGACCATGACTAACGATCCGACGGAGTTGTTGACAAAACTGTCTACTTTGATTGACAGCCAACAAGAAGCGCTTGCCAACTTAGAGAGGCAGCGCGTCGCCGACCTTGGCGCCCAAGCCGAACTGTTTCGCGCCGCGCAACAGTCGTCGACGCCGGGTTCCGAGCCATCGGCGGCGTCTAGCGCAGTGACGGACCCACAAATTTCGGAAACTGAATCGTTCTCCAAGGCGATTACAGAACGTCGCGACATACTCAACCAATTGTCTCTTGACGTGTCGTCGCTGACCGTGCTCGCTTCTGCGCAATTTGCAACATTCATTCGCGCAACTGGGGCATCAACTTCCACCTAGGCCTACCTTGCCGGTGCCCGCACGAGGGAATTTGCCAGCTGCTTGCAGAACCAACGGGTGATCGGTGTCGTCATGCGACTGTCGATCGGACGCATCTGCCACGATCGATACCTGGCGTTCTCGTCACGCTCCGAAGCGAGTCGCACGTGGTGGTGACGTAGTGCAATCATCAATGTTGACAGGACATTTCTGCTTCTCTGAGTTGTCGTCTCGAAGCCGTTGACAAGCGCGCTAAGCATCCAATTGGATTCAGTCCACGCGGGTTTCGAGGGGGTGCCATATGACGACGACAGCGATCGCCGGACGGCATGCTGGCCTGCGGTTGTTGGGTGGTTGGCAGTTAACAACCGCCTCGCCGCTAGGCGGCGTCGTTGGCGATAACGCTCGTCGGCTTGTGTCGCTCCTTGCGTTGCGTGGCCCCATGTCGCGTGCCCAGATCGCAGCGACACTCTGGCCCGAGGCCGACGACGACCAAGGCGCGCGGCTGCGCACGGTTCTCTGGCGTTTCAAAGGCGGACGACAATTTCTCATCGAGAGCGACGGACAACTTGGCTTGACCGACGATGTTGTTGTCGACGTTGATGTCATGCGCTCGGCCGCTCTGGAGTTGACGCGGGACACTGACGTGGCGGAGGCGCCGGACGTGCCAACAGCAACCTTCGAAAGCGACCTATTGCCGGCCTGGTACGACGACTGGTTGATCGTCGATCGCGAACGAATTCGGCAGTTGCGACTTCATGCGCTTGAAGCGCTTGCGTCCCGGCGGCTCCGCGCTGGAATGTATGCCGGGTCGGTCGACGCAGGACTCGCTGCAGTTCGCGCCGAGCCCCTGCGCGAAAGCGCTCATCGTTGTGTCATCGAGGCGCACCTCGCAGAAGGGAATCTGGCCGAGGCCAAGCGTCAGTTTGATACATGTCGACACACGCTCGCGCAGGAACTACGAGTCGCACCCAGCCCGTCTCTTGTCGCCCTGATGCGGACGGCTTTCGCGTAGCGACGCTGTTGCTCCTAACGGCGCAACCGACTCCTCGGACGCTGCCGTCCGCCCTAAGAAATGATTCCGTTACGGCGATTCCAGGCAACCGCGCCTTGGTAGGCATCGACCATGCCCCAGACCCAAAACCCGATGACTCCAAAGAAGCCGATCAACACGATGACGAGAATGCAACTAACGATGTAACCCACGAGAATCACAACACCCCGGTTGACGTCACCGTTAATCATCGACCCGACACCAGGAACGAAGAACGACACCAATAGCGAGATCGCGGGGTTCTTGGCCTGGATCGCGTACGGAGTATTGGTGACGCCGTCGCCGACGACTAATCGTCCGTCTGCAGTTCGATACGGCGCCGGAGTAAGTGGCGCAAAATGCTCCGTCCACTGTGCTCCATCCCAATAACGTTGACCGCGCCTTGGATCGTGGGGGTCTGGGTACCACCCAGCCGGCATCGGTGGCGGCGCCGGATAACCAGTCATGTTGGTCCCCTCTGATCGCTGCCTCGATAGTGGCTGATTCGAACGCGGGATGCGTGTTTAAAGCGAGTTCTAGGCGAGCGATTCACGCAGCGCTGGCAATTCATCTGTGATGAACCTCAGCAAATCCGCGTCCGTCCGCGGCATATCCGGATCGATCCACGAGTACGCGATGACCTCCGCGAAACCGAGGCCATGCACTCGACGGACGAGTTCAGCGAGTTCGTCCACCGTCGTCGCTCGAAGGTCGGGAACCACGTCCAACAACACCGAACGACCGATCGACTCCGGTTCACGTCCAGCAGCACGTGCACGCTCGTCGAGCAATGCACTGTTAGCGCTGAGCGCTTCGAAGGCGTCAGTGTCTTTCCCTCGACCGACGCCGTACGTGTTCCAGCGATCGGCGTAGCGTGCTGCGACGTCGATCGTCGACGGACCCTGACCACCAATGACGATCGGGATTCGACGGCGCGGCACAACAGCGTTATGCAATCCGATGTCAGGCGGCACCGATCGACCGGCGATCGTCGGGGCGGGTGGCAGTTGCGTGCGCCCGCCCGACAACAATGTCTGCAGTTCACTGAGTCCGCCGTCGAGTTGGTGGACCAATTCTTTCATCGTGGTCGCGGTTGATTGGCCCACAGAGCGGTCAACAGCAGCCCCACCGGCCCCGATGCCGAGGTCGAATCGTCCGCCCGATGCGTCGTCGATGCTCGCCGCAAGTCTGGCCATCTCAAGCGGCGGGTGCGATACAAACGTAGTGACCAACATGCCAAGCCTGGCTGTCGTCGTTTCTCGTGCGAGAGCCGCAAGTGAAACCCAGCCGTCCCACCACAGGCCTTCAACATTCATCGAGTTCGCGACGTGGTCGCACACCCAAAGAGAATCGGCGCCTGCTGCCTCATAGCGCTGCGCCCAATCGATCATGTCGTCGATCGGACGGGACTGGAGCAGCATGACCCCGAAAGAAATCGTCATGGCCGCACCCTAGTTGGCGTCCGCATTCGTCTCAATCGCGCAACTCGACCGAGCTGCTTACATCTCGTCGGCGGCCTTCGCAGGTTCCGGCAATTCGAAAGGTTGAGGTGGGGGCCACGGTGCGGACACAGTCGGTGGCGTAATGCCCACGACCGGTGGGGTGTACGAGGTGTCGACGACTGCTGCGCCGGACGACTCGGGTTCTTCCTCGTTCGTAGGCGCCATTGACTCTGGTGTCTCGCTAGAAGACAAGTCTGCGAGCGGAAACTGCTCGGTGTTCGTCAGCGAATCAGTCGCACTGGGCGGTGGGAACGACGACGCTGGTGTCGGAACTGACCCGGACGGGACTGGCGGTGTCGGTGGCGCCCCCGGGACAGGTGGCCGGTATGACGGCGGAACGGATTGCTGCGTCGATGAATCGTCCCATTGAAAATCGAGTTCGGAGTCTCGACGTCGTTTGTCGTTGCGCGACCGACGCACGATGAGCCCCACGACCAGAACGACGAGGACAAATATGAGTCTGCCGATGTCGAAGCTATACATCGAATCCACAGCCTCGAAATCGTTCGCTTAACCGCAGCCGTACGCGCATCATCGGGACTCAGGCTCGGACGGTGCGGCGTTTGGAAGTTGGAAGTTTTGGGGCGGCGGCCACGGCGCACTGACGGTCGGCTGCACGATCGTAAAGTCGGCTTGCGCCGGGGCGACATGTACGACGTCGTCGAACGGGTCGACCGCCACCTCGTCGCCGGTCGCGTTCGCGGCTGGTTCGCTCACGGCGACCGGTTCCGCGTCGGGCGCCGGAGTTGGAACCGGCGGTCGAGGTGGCGCGGCTGGTTCTGGTCGCTTCACATCCAATGCTGCCGCAGGTGTGAACGGATGAGTTTGCGGCGCTGCAGGCGTGACCTTGCGAGGCGGTGGCGGCGCATTCAACACGCCAGCCGAGGAGCGGAGTCGTGATGACACTGTGTTCGACAGCACGTGTCCATCGCTGCCTTCGTACGTGATGTTGGTCGTCCGCTGCTCACCGTCATTGTCGGACGGCTCCAACAACCACAACTTCAGGCGAATCGTTGTCACGAGTGTGGTGTCGCCGCCGACACCGCTCGGCTCCGATGAGAAAGCTTCGGTGTGGGCACCTGCGATCACGTTCCACCCAAGTGTCAGTGCGGGCGCGACTTGCGACGACCGGGCGCCGAAGGGTGTCAACTGCAACCCGTCTTCAACCGGGCGAATGGCCACTTTAACGTCGGCATCGTCTGGCACACCCGATGGCGTCGGCCGTTGCCACAAACTGCGGTAGGTAGGCCCGGTGATGTGACCGCTGTAACTGTTGTTTGACTTGGACGGCCCTGCTGCGCCGACAGGTAACACAAAGCGCGCTGCATTCTTGGCGTCCGAACGCTTTTGGAGCCAGGCCACCCCTTTGACGATGAGGTAGATCGTCATTGCGACAAAGCTGATGACGACGAAGATCGCAGGTGGCGGACTGCCGTTGGAAACGTAGAAGCCCGGCACATTCACGAGCGCTGTCACCATCGTGGCCCCCAACACGTCCGCCAACCAATGGCGCTGAGCCTAGGGGCAAGTTCGTGCAAAGTCAGTACTTCTTAAGTGAAGCGTCGAGGAAGGCTCGATCAGGTCGCAGTCCGAATGACGATTGGCGGACCGCCCACCCAACTCAACTCGTTGTGAATCGTGGCATTGTTGTGCTTGACCCACACATCAATCGTGCTGGTCCAGTAGTCCGTGTACACGGCCACGATGTTTTTGTCGTGGCGCTGGGCCGAGCGTACTTTTGCCGCTGCTGCTTCCATTTGTGCGTGCGAGTAGTGCCGCTCTTCGACCCACACGCTCTTCGTAATTCCCAGAGCTCGCAGTTTCTTTACCGCTTCCGGGATCGAGTAGCCAACGGTGTATACCCCGATGGTCTCCGCGCTTTCGCTTTGTCCATGTAGTTGTAAGTCGCCGGTTTCGGTGAAACCGCCCCAGTGATGCGGGTCGCGCTTCATAAGCGCCGAAAGTTTGGCGACTTCAGCATCGATGGTGGCGGACGATGTCACACCGGAGCCCATGAGTTCGTCCGACACTTTGGGAGTTTCGGCTGGCGCGCGCACCAAAACGAGAACGAGCAGCGCGGGAGTAAAGAGCAGTGCAATGAGGCCAACGTTGGCCCACGTCTTGCGCGACATCCCAACCGTCCCGTGTCGTCCGAGCCATCGGAGCGAACCCCACAAGCAAACACCCAGCGCAACGAGGTTCGCCATCCACTTTGGCACTGCGACGGATAGCTCGCGCCATCAGGTGACGTTCCAGCAGGCCCTTATTACCGAATCGTTATCGCCAAGCGTCCGTTGCCAAGACGAACGGTTCACACAGCGGTCGCGGACGGCCCGGCGGAACATAGCGACAGGTAAAGCACCACCAACATGACAGGAACAACGAACCAGTTGAGTGCGGCTCCGGGTGCCGTGCCCACAGTCTCGATTGGCTTGAGGTGTCCGGCAAATCCCCGAAAGAACGGCTCACACAAGAACACGACTGCAATCAACGGGACGAAGCCGCGATAGCGGACGAGCAGCACCCACAGCAGCGCGGCTAGCAAGAGTTGGATCGCGCCCCATTGTCCGAAGATGGCAATGATGTTCTTGCCGCCGGCAACACTTGTGTCAATAGTCGCGATGCTGTGTGCGCCACCGTCGGGAGCGAAGACGTGGATGCAACTTCGTACCGTGATGACGACGAGGTAAAGACCTACGAGAAGAGTCGCCAATCGCGGCCCATCGTAAGAACGCGGGTCGTTTGGCAGGACCGCTCTTGGTCGCGGGCGCCATGATGTCGGCAACCACTGGGTCGCAAGGTCCGCCTCACGCACTTGGCCCACTGGTATCAAGCGTTTCGGCGCGGACGCGGTGCTTCGTCCATGCGCGCTTGTTTCAACGCCTTCACTCGCCGGCGGTCGACAACGACGATGACAACGATGCACAGCAAAAAGATGCTTAGAGCGATGGCAACGATCATGATCGCTGTTCCGGTAATCGTCTTTGGACCGGTGTCACCCGGACCGGCTAAAACGAACGCAAGAACGCGATCCATGGTTGCTCCGTTCACAACGCGACTGCTCTACGTGTGACCCTACGGCGTAGCAAGAAGCGCGTCGAACTGAACCGTGTTGCCCTTCGACTTCGCTGAGTGCGACCCGAGCGGACGAATCGTGACGGTGCGAGCAGCCGACGTTCCGCGATACACGACGACACTCACGTTGTAACGATTGCCCGCCGAATATGTATCAATCGCCTTGACGAGTCGGCCATTTATGTAGGCCCCAAGCCGTCCGCAGACTGGGCAGGTCGCGACCTGGACGGCATAAGTCGAAGCACGGACGACTTTCGTCGCGGACGCCGCCGGCGATGAACTGCTCGACCAGGAGCCGAGGTAAGCGTGACTGTTGGGGCGTAGGGTCCAGCCGCGTAGCGAGAAAACTCGATCGTCCAGCGGCGTCGTAACCGTGGTCGTAATGGGCGAACTTTCGTTGCCAGCCCGGTCCGAGGTCCGGACGGTTATGGAGTAGGTCGCACCGGGAAGCACGGCGAAGGTCGTGCGCCCCGCAGAGCCGATGTCGCGCACTGTATTGACTTGCTTGCTTCCGACGCGGAGTGCATCGATGCGAACTCCTGCAACTCCGTACTTGTCGGTTCCCGACCACGTCACTGCGATCGACGATGTGTTCGGCGCCGCCAAGGCCGCTGTTGCCTTCGCCGTCGGTGCCTGCGTGTCGACAATCGTCCGGGCCGTCGCAATATTGCAAATGGTCGAACTCTGCGCTTCCGCTATCCATAAAGTGGCCGGGCCATCCGCAGTTGTCGTAAACGTCGACGGGATGGCAGACAACAGTGAATTAGTGCAGTCGAGCGGTACTGACTGGGCTGGCGCAATGCCGTACGACCATTTCGGATAACCGCTCGCGCTGCCGCCTGGAACCGTGACGCTGACAGCGATAGCCCTGGTCTTGGAGTACGCAGGTGCGATGAACTTGGGACGCAAGACCTGCAACACCGAGAAGTCGAACTTCGACCACAGTGGCGTACCGAGTCCAGTGACTAGGTCGTATTTCGGCGTCGCAGGATAGCCGTTGCTGCCGGACGTGATGTCGACGAAGTCGGAAGCGTTGGCGCCGTACAAAAGTGAGTGAATATCACCGACGCCGCCAGCGAAGCCTTGCGCGGCAAGGGCGTTCGTCATGAGTGCCGCGGCCAGCGGACTCGCAAGACTTGTACCGCCGCCAAACACCCACGAACCCGATGAATTCGACGGATCGTAGAAGTACATTGACAAGCCGCTGGCCGGATCAGCGTCTGTGGCGATGTCGGGCACTAGGCGCCCAGAACCCGTGAGCCCCTTGTCGCTTTGGTAACTGGGTAGTGGGTGAAGCAACGAGGTCCCGCCGCCACTTCCAAAGCTCGAGCCATCGTTGTGAGTGCCGCCCCAGCCCGACTGCGTGTGATCACTATTGACCGTCGTTCCGCCTACGGCCACAACGAGTGGGTCAGATGCCGGACTATCTACGGCGGGGACATTGAAAAACGGGTCTCCTGCTTTGGCGCCGGCGTTGCAATCAGTACTGCCGTTGTCGCCACTCGCCGCAAAGACCGTGACGCCGGCCGCGACAACCTTCTCGATCGCCGCTTCGATGCCGGCGATATCTCCGCCGGCCTGTTCGCACGAGCCCCACGAAATGCTCAGTGCGACGATCGGATGAACACTTTGCGCGTTAATCGCGTCGGCATACACCTGGTTGAGGGCGTCGATCTCACCTTGGTCATTGTTCGGCGCAAAGTAGGCGCGCTGATAAGCGTGTGGAGCAGCCGCCAGAATTGCTTCCTGGTCGAGTGCAACTTCGAAGTCGCCACCCGTTCCGTCCGGCGTAGTCGGATCAGCGCCGTCGACCGACACGGCCTTGTATTGCCCTGTCGATACGGGGCTAGTCGCTAGGCCGAGGCCGCTGCTCTTGTTTGCGGCGTAGGTCGACAAGGACGAGTTGTCCCATCCGGAAAACTGCAGCGTCGCGACGGTGAACTTGCTGCTCGCGGTCGTGTCTGGTGATGAATAGAGACTGCGCAACATGGGGCCGGTCTGAGTCTCGGCCGACGACATCGGACGGAGTCGCGCCCGGCCGTCCGACACAGCAATGGACCCGACGGCCGAGCCAACGCTCGCCCACAACGGCGAGTTGAAACGAGGGTCGCGGGGAAGGCTCATACCGCGCGAACTGGTGGTGGCGTTAAGGGCGGGCGCAACAATGGTTTGCGATCCCGACGCATCAATGAGCCACGGAGTTACGCGATCAATGTGCAGCCCCATCGCTTGCACGTCGCGTACGACCGCAGAACGAACACTTGGCGAAGGAGTGAGGCCGCGCAAGATGGCTCCGCGTTGCTGTTGCGTCAGATCGTGGCGCGTCAACAACGAGTTGAAGACTGCTTCGTTGGTTGGCGCCAGTAGCAACGAAAGGTGCTCGGTCGGTCCGCCAGCGGCAACCGCCCCTGGTGTTATCGCGAGAGCCGAGGCCACAGAGCCCGCAGCAATGAGGGCAACGAGGGACGCCGCGCGACGCCGAGCGCGCCTCATCGCATCCACCGACTTCCTCATCGTTCGCCGCACACCTCCGCGACGCTCCATATTTAGTGTGCGGTACGGCACAGCCCGAACAAGAGGACACGGCCCAAATCTGAGCCCTTCTTGAACATTGACTGCCGCGCGTAATCGGCACGCGGCCGAACCGGCGAAGGTCGTTTCGGTAGACGGCCACGTGGCGCCGCCGCAGTGTGGGTATCGGCTGGTTCGAGGGCGGTGCTTTCCTCGCCGCCGTCGGAACGCCCATGCATGCCCGGGGAATTACCGATCCGAAGCGCTTAACCCGCGATGAACTCCGTTAGGCGGGCGCGCCAAAGTACGGCACGATGCGGTTATGGCGCGCGAATCAGGAGTGGCAGGCTCCGAAGCACATACTGACGATGCGAGCATTTTCGGCGCCGACTACGAACCTCGAATGTCAGCGGAATACGTCGAACGCATCCGGACCTGGCACGAGTCAGCGCTAGCCGCGATGAAACACGAAGCCGGCAAAGGCCAGACGTTCTCGTACCTCGGCTTGACGCTTGTGGTGCCGCCAGAAGTGCAACCAATCACGAGCATGTCGGGGCTACTCGGCGAAACCGTCCGCAGCGAGGTACGTGCCACTGACCGGGTGCTGGACATGGGCACTGGTTCGGGAGTGAACGCGATTCTCGCGGCTGCGACTGCAGCGAGTGTTGTTGCGGTCGACACCAACCCGATCGCGCTCGATGCGGCTCGCAACAACGCGGAGCGCAACAACGTCGGCAAAAAGATTGACTTCCATTACAGCGACGTGTTCGGCGCCGTCGAAGGCAGCTTCGACCTCATAATTTTCGATCCGCCCTTTCGCTGGTTTCGTCCGCGTGACTTGCTCGAGTCGGCCACGACCGACGAAAACTACCGGGCACTGCGGACGTTCTTCAAAGAAGTGCACCAGTACCTCGCCCCAAAGGGTCGGGTCCTCCTCTTTTTTGCGACGTCAGGCGACATGGCCTACCTAGACGAACTGATAGCAGCCGCAGGTTTTGTCGCGGAGGTAGTGGCGTCGCGCCGACTTCACAAGGACGGCTATCTCGTCGAATACCAAACTCTGCGCTTGAAGGCGCCGCGCACTTCGAAGCCAGCGGTGTCCTAAGCCGGCTGGTCCGGACGTGGCCGACCATTTTGGCCACCGGGCTGGCGGTTGACCGGTCGCCGCGGCTCAACCTCGTGGAGATGGCCGTATCGATCGCCCGTCCACTTTGCAGGAGGTGCATCGAGCATCTCGGCGAGTTGGTACGCGATCGACTCGTAGTTGATACGCCATCCGCGAAAGTGTGGCCACGCCTCTTCCGCCGTTCGATCCTGGGGAAACCCACTCGCCACAACGTGCTCGACAGCTGCGATGAATTCTTCCTTCGGCAACATGATGTCGTTGTCAGGGTCAGGGTCGGGGTCGTACTTAATTCCTTCAACGTCAGCAAGGTCGCGCAGCGTGACAAATCCTTGACGCAGGGCAATGCGTGCGCGACCTTGCGAGTGCGACGGATTAAGCGCTAACTGCATCGCGGCGGCGTCCATGACGGCGACAAGGCCAATCAGCCAATGACGCAAAGGACGTTGCGACCGAGTCCACACCAACGTCGGATAGTTCGTGTGACTCTCCGACACCTCCGCAGCCCAGCGCTCCCACGACAGAAACAAGTCATCGAGGTTTGCCACTGAGTTAACGGCCGCGTGGCGAGCCAAGATTTCCGGTCCCCAGTTGGGTTCGCCGGCCCGACTGTCGAGCATCGTGACTTCGGTTTCGCGCCGGTTGTACTCGCCGTACAAGACCGGCAGGTAACCGATGAGCAGACCGATGACGATGGGACCACTGGCAGCGGCCAGGAAATCGAGGATCGTCAGAGGCGCCGCGTCTGGCGTTGCAAAGCCGAGGGTGAACAACGACGAACCAGCCGAGCGAAGGGAGGCACCAATGGTCATCGTCGACGACCCAAACATCATCAAGGCATATCCGATTTGGAAAAGGAATAGCCACACCAAAAGCAGCGTGATGATGGACAGTGGAGCGGCCCACGCCAACAATCCGTCGCGTCGCAAGTAGTCCGGACTGCGACGGGCCAGGAAGCGGAACGGCCAGATCGTGCCCTTTTGCACGAGCTTGCTGAGTTTCGACTGGACCGACCTGGGAACAACGAGCGTTCGAACGACGGACGACAGCACGCCGAGCACCACCAGGATGCCTGCGACCAAACACGCAATACGCACGGTCACATCACACCAGTGCTAGGCACGAAATGCGCCCTCAACGCCCGCGGGAGTGGCGGCGAGTCCGTATCGACGCCGGAATTCCCGTGGACTCATGCCTTCCTGATCACGGAAGCGCTTGTTGAAGTGCGACAAGTTGCCGAAGCCAGAACGTTCGGCGACGTCACCGACGAGCAAGTCTGTGTCGAGTAACAGTCGCTTTGCTGCCGACAACCGGACTTCGGCGATGTAGTCAGTAAGCGTGCGGCCCATCTCGCGATGGAAGAAGCGACTAAACGAACTCGGCGTCATTGCCGCGTGCGCCGCAACCTCGGACAACGGAATGTCTTCGGCGTAGCGCTGACTAATGAGGTCGACGACTTTGGCCAAGCGCCGTCGGACGTATTCATTGGCGCTAGGCAACGTCGAAGCTGGCGATAGCTGGCGGTGCTCGAGTTCGGTGAGGTCGGCAAGGACGCCAAGTAGTTCGACCGTCCGCTGCAGCGGCGGAAGGTCGGGCAGCGCCGTGATGCGCGGAGTGAGTTGTATGGCGTCTTGTTCCGTGAACTTCAGCCCAGCGCGCGCCGCTTTCAACAATGCAGCCACGTCACTGAATTCAGGATGCCGAAAGAACTCCTGACCTAAGAACGATTCCTCGAACTGCACGACAACACTGCGATGACGTCCAGTGCTCTCGCTGCGCCAAGTGTGTGGCATGTGCGCGCCGACGAGTACGAGATCGCCGTTGTCGTACGGCTCGACGGAGTCGCCGACGAACCGGGTGCCTTGACCCTTCATGGTCAGCACCAGTTCGATTTGCGAGTGCTGGTGCCAATCAAAGGCCGCGGCGTCCAGCTCGAACTCACGCGCCGTCCACGACGCACCTAAATCGGGTGCGACGTGCTCAACGTTCGGACGCATGCCAGCACTCTAAGCCATTGTCGGTGCTTGGACTTCCGTGGAGCCCGCCATTCGACTCATCCGGAGGCAATGTGCCACCAGCGGGTGGTGCGGGCTAGCGCGCCTTGATGTTGTCCTGTGCCAGCCGGACGACCTCGGCGACCCGCTGGGCTCGCGTTTCTGGCTTCTTGGCTTGGTAGACCCACCACAGAATGGGCTTCTTCGCCGTCGGTGCGAATGCCGCAAAGTTCTTGGCGGCGACCTTGTCCTTCTTTAGGGCTGCCGCCAAGTCCGGTGGGACGACGAGGTCTTCGACGACGTCGTACACGTCCCATGATCCGTCCGCCTTCGCCGCATCGATCAGTGCTTGACCCGCAGGCGTCATCAACCCCGTTGCGATGAGCCGCTCGACGCGCTGCTTGTTGGAGCGGGACCAGATGCTGCCGCGCTTGCGTCGCGAGACGTAGTTCATGGAGCGCTCGTCATCGAGAACGCGGACGGTGCTGTCAATCCACCCGAAGCACAACGCTTCGTCTACCAGGTCGCCGTAGTCCAAACGTGGCTTGCCGGTCGCGGTCTTGTACGACACCAACCAAATTGCCTGGTAGACGTCGTGGTTCTTCTTCAACCAAGCACGCCATTGCTTTCGAGTCCCGATAGCCACCTGCGG
>Ga0075017_100000170_pt1 | contig 30649 bp, 26 predicted proteins | sample AleBraG_ABR_2012_FD_71475 | JGI IMG/M metagenome (GOLD analysis project Ga0075017, IMG submission 71475) | Freshwater sediment microbial communities in response to fracking from Pennsylvania, USA - Alex Branch Run_MetaG_ABR_2012 | ecosystem: Environmental > Aquatic > Freshwater > Creek >... | reverse complement strand
TAAAAAGCGCTGGGATACCAGGACTCGAACCTAGAATGTCGGTACCAGAAACCGATGTGTTGCCAATTACACCATATCCCAATGGCCACGTTCTGCCGTGAAATCCGCGGGTTTCCCCGGTCTTTCAGCGGCCCTCGCGCCGGGATAAAACTCTACCTGATAGTTTCCCAGACACCAAAACGAAAAGGCCAAAACGGGGTGAGCCGTACGTCACAGCCGTGCTTGTAGCGGTTCCAGGGCCAAAAGGAGGGTCAATTCAAACAGGTTGGCGATCTCCGCAACCTCACCCATGGCTTCCAGGGAGCCGTCGAGGAACCCCGGCGCCTGCGCACCGTCCCTGTTGAGCCAGACCCCGCGCAGCCCTGCCTGGGCGGAGCCCACGGCGTCGATGAGGTAGTTGTCCCCCACGTACATCGTTTGCCCCGGATGGGTGCCCAGCTGCCGGCATCCCTCCAGGAACACCTGGGGTGCCGGCTTCGCGGCGTCGAGGGTGTCGATGCCCACCAGCACCTCAATGCGGGCCAGGCCGGCCGTATCCAGCTTGGCCCGCTGGTAGTCGTGGACGTTGTTGCTGACGCAGCCGTAGGGAATCCCGGCCGCATCCAGTGCGTCCAGGACGGGGACCACGTCCTTGAAGGCGGCAATGGACAGCGGCTGGGCCACCTCAAAGTCGGCAATCCAGCGTTGCTCGGCAACGTCGTCGAAACCCTGGAACCCCAGCTGGTCAAAGACGGCGCGGGCCCGCAGGCCCCGCTGCCGGGCGAAGGTGAACTCCCCGGCCACATAACGGTCGTAGTAGCGGTGGGTGTCAGCCATATAGGTGGCGGCAAAAGCGTCCCAGTCCTGGGCCGTGTTGGCTGGCAGCAGCTCGGCACCGGCCGCCTCCATGGCGGCCTTCATGGCGGCGTACAGGTCCACGAGGGTTTCATCGATGTCAAACAAAACACCCCCGACCGGCCCCAGGGAAAGGGACGGGGCGGGGGTGTTGTACAAAGCGTTGTCGGTCACCGCGACTAGCCGCGGAACGTCTTGAGACGGGTCAGCGAGGAGTCCTTGCCCAGGATCACCATGGACTCGAACAAGGGCGGGGAGATGCGGCGCCCGGACAGTGCAGTACGGACCGGGCCGAAGGCCAGGCGCGGCTTGACGCCCAGCCCCTCCACGAGTGCCTCCTTCAGCGCTGCCTGGATGCTCTCGGCGCTCCATTCGTCCAAGGGTTCCAGGGCCGCCAGCGCGGCGTCCAGGACCTCGTCGAGGTTTTCCGGCAGGCCCTTCAGGGCGTCTTCGGCGACATCGACGGCGTCGTCCTTCTTGAACAGGAACGCCAGCATCTCCGGTGCCTCGCCCAGCAAGGTGATGCGCTCCTGGACCAGGGGGGCGGCCTCGGTGAGGATTTCCTCCTCACGGGCGCTCAGGGCCTCCCCCACGACGCCGGCAGCCTGCAGGTACGGCACCAGACGGTTGCGGAAATCGGCCGGCTCCAGCATGCGAACGTGGGTGCCGTTGATGGCCTCGGCCTTCTTGACGTCAAAACGGGCCGGGTTGCCCAGGACGTCGTGGATGTCGAAGTTTTCCACCAGCTGCTCCACCGTGAAGATGTCCTCATCTGCGGAGAGCGACCAGCCCAGCAGTGACAGGTAGTTCAGCAGGCCCTCGGGGATGAAGCCGCGGTCGCGGTGCAGGAACAGGTTTGATTCGGGATCACGCTTGGAGAGTTTCTTGTTGCCGGCGCCCATGACATAGGGCAGGTGGCCGAACAAGGGCATGTACTGGGCAACGCCCACGGCGTACAGCGCCTGGTAGAGGGCTACCTGACGCGGGGTGGAGGAGAGCAGGTCCTCGCCGCGAAGCACGTGGGTGACGCCCATCAGGGCATCGTCCACCGGGTTCACCAGCGTGTACAGCGGCGCACCGTTGGGGCGGACCAAAGCGTAGTCCGGGACTGATCCTGCCTTGAAGGTGATCTCGCCCCGCACCAAATCCGTGAACGTGATGTCCGCATCCGGCATGCGCAGGCGCAGCGCCGGCTGGCGGCCCTCGGCCCTGAATGCGGCAATCTGTTCTTCCGTGAGTTCGCGGTCGAAGTTGTCGTAGCCAAGTTTGACGTCCCGGCCGGCTGTCCTGTGACGTGCCTCGACTTCTTCCGGGGTGGAAAAGGACTCGTAGGCGTGCCCGCCGGCAACCAGCTTGTCAATGACGTCCTTGTAGATGTCGCTGCGCTGTGACTGGCGGTAGGGCTCGTGCGGGCCACCGACCTCAACACCCTCATCCCAGCCCATGCCCAGCCACTTGAGCGCGTCCAGGAGCTGGAGGTAGCTTTCCTCGCTGTCGCGCTTGGCATCGGTGTCTTCGATACGGAAGATCATGGTGCCCTTGGTGTGCCGGGCATACGCCCAGTTGAACAAGGCCGTGCGGATGAGCCCCACGTGGGGCGTTCCGGTCGGTGACGGGCAGAACCGTACCCGGACAGGGGTTTCGGCGGTGACAGTGGGAATTGAGGCAGCGTTAGTCATGGTGCTTCAAGTTTAGCTGCCCGGCCTCCTTTTCCGGCACCGGCAACTACTTGTGGTCCGAGAGCTGTTGGCCAAACCTGAACCGCATACCCCCTGGCGGGAGAGTCCGACGGTCGCAAGCATGCTTGCGGATATGCAGTTGGTAGGCAAACCTGTCTGCACCAAAGAACAGTATGAGTGCTGCTGTCAGATGAGGCATGACCGACGGATTTCTCAACGCCCACGACAACAACGATTCAACGCCTCGCGAACTCCGGGGTACTGGGACAGCAAGTAGATAGTCACAAACCTCCCATCGCCCATCCACAAGGCTGGCCGATACGGTTGCATCGGCGATTTCTTCCAGGGACAAATCCGTGAACGTGGATGTCACCAATATCCAGGTGCCAACCTCTTCCGCGTTGGCAACCCTTGCAATACCAAGAGTATTGACACGCTCCGGCTGGATACGAACTCCAATTTCTTCCTGCGCCTCTCGAACAACAGCACGCTTTGGATCGATGACTCCGTTGTCATCCAGATCGCTGCTGGGTCCTCCCGTTCGCGGTATCTCCAGATTCCCGCCGACGCCGGGACCCCAGCATCGTGGATAATAGGCAATGTCACCCCGCTCAGCAAATATCAGGTACCCGTCCTTGGTCACCGGCAAGGTGACCAGTGTCAGCAACGAAGGTTTCCCCACCAGCGTGTTTTCCAACAGCGTGAACGAATCGGCAGCCTCCCCCGGCTTGCTCAGTTCTTGGTGCTCACTGTAGTACGTACCCCCAAGTTCAACGTGGAGAGAATAGTTACCTAGGGACAGGTCTCGCTCGAATTTCAACGCACGCAGAGCTGGCAGGTAGCCGTTATACTCCCGTCCATGACTCAGGTTGCCGGGCATGTCTTCAGGATGATGAGGCTTGTCCTTGAACCACGACACGTCAAGGTCCACTGAGACAGGTTTGCGGTCCGCCACTAGTTGTTGCAGCCCAATGCGAGACACCGCCCTACTGCTGAGATCGTCGCGGCGCGAGATATACCCGGTAGGCAGCTCAATACTGGCAAGCTCAACTTTCGGATTGCTCTTGTCCACGGCTGGATATTTGTTGGCCTTGGCGTCGAGGGCGACTGAAACCCGATTGGCGGTGTCGGCAACGTGTTCAAAAATCGGCTGCCTCCCACCCAAGAGGAAAGTTCTCACGGTTAGCTTGGCAGCAAAAGTCCGATACCTTTCAGCCAGATCCCGCACGACAGCCGGATCCAATTCAGCAAAGGTAAACGTCATGGTCTCGCCCCGGGTCCCTGTCAGCCACTGGACTTCATCGGCCATGGCGTATGCCTCTCCAGAAGTAATTCCCTTCGATTGAGCTTTCAGGGTACGCCAGATTTGCCGTCTCTGGTGGGCCATTGGCAACGATCGCACCAGACGATAGATGGGCCTCTTGGTCCGAATGATCCGTCGAGTTATCAACCTTCTTGCAACGCTCGGTACGGAAAATACTGACGCCGCAACTAAGAAAAGCACGGTTACGAGACTAAGTCCCGTGCCGAGAAGTGTCGCCCAACTGGCCCCATCATCGATAGTCACTTATTGGGACCAGACGTTTTGAGGCAAGGCAAATAGTTGAAAAGTGTGGGCAGCATGACCACTACTTTAGCGCTGCGACTGCAGCCCGAGCTTCAGACCGGCTTGAGGTTCCGTGCCGCTGACCGATCTGTTGCCAGGCAACGACGGCGACCGGCCTGCGCAAGGTCAGCCACCGCCGTCGCACTCCCCGACACGAAAAATGCCGCCGCTTGCGCATTGTGCCACCGGTAGATCGGCGGCACAATGCGCAAGCGGCGGCAGAAGTCTGGACACGCTAGCTGAACAGGGCGTTCTTGGGTTCGTTGTTCTTCACGAACTGCCAGCCCAGCCAGAGCACCACGGCAAAGAACGGGATGGTGCACAGTGTCCACAGACCCAGCATGAACACGCTGCCATCGGGGGCTGTCATGGTGTCGAAGCCGATCAGCACGGTGATGATGAACAAGGCGACCAGGCCAACCCAGCTGGTCCACGGCGAGCCGGGCATGGGCAGGGAAGATATCTTGCCCTTCTTCTTGCGCAGCATGATCTGGCTGGCGAAGATGGATCCCCAGGTGAAGATGACTCCGATCGAGGCGGTGTTCAGGGCCAGGTCGAAGGCGTGGGAACCGCCCAGCCAGATGTTCGCCAGCACGCCCACCAGGTAGACGCCGGCGATGCTCAGGATGGCGGCGTACGGAACGTAGCGTGATGACATCTTGGTCAGCCAGGCCGGGGCATGGCCGTTGTTGGCCATGGTACGGAAGATCCGGCCAATCGAGTACAGGCCTGAGTTGCAGGAGGACAGCGCTGCGGTGATGACCACAAAGTTCATGACCGAGCCCACCCAGTCAAGGCCCATGGCGGCGAACACGGTAACAAACGGGCTTTCCCCCGCCTTGTACTGCTCCGAGGGCATGATCATGGCCAGCAGCGTCACCGAACCAACGTAGAACACCACAATGCGCAGGACGACGGCACGGATCGCCTTGGGCACTTCGCGTTCAGGGTTCTGCATCTCACCCGCTGTGATGCCGACCAATTCAATGGCGTTGTAGGCGAAGATCACGGCGTTCAGCACCAGGATCATCACCAATCCGCCCTTGGGGAACATGCCGCCCTGGGCGTAAAACAAGTTGCTGACCGAGGCATGGCCGGTTCCAACCTGGGCGTTCATGACAACCATCACGGTGCCAACCACCAGGAAGATCACAATGGCGCCGACCTTCAGGCAGGACGCCCAAAACTCAAACTCGCCGAACGCCTTCACGCTGAGCAGGTTCACTGCTACAAGCAGGACCAGGGCGCAGACGGCACTGATCTCCACCGGCACGCCCGGGAAGAAGTACTGGAAGTACAGGCCGATCGCGATCAGCTCGGCAACCCCTGTCATGGCCCAGTTGATGAAGTACATCCACCCCGAAAGGTAGGCGCCCTTCTTGCCGAACAGCTCCCCCGCGTAGGAGACAAACGAACCGGAGGTCTGGCGGTACATGATGAGTTCGCCCAGCGCCCGCATGAGCAGGTAGGCGATAACGCCGGCGATCGCGTAGGAAAAGATCAGGGCCGGCCCCGTGGAGGCGAGGCGTCCGCCGGCACCCATGAACAGGCCTACTCCGATCGCCCCGCCCATGGCGATCATGGTCACGTGCCGCCGGGACAAAGTCCGCTGGTAACCCTCGTCGGTAATATCTCCGGCAGCGGGCGCTGTGGAGGCCTTGTCCGTTACGTTTTGTGACACGCGAAAATCCTTAGCTCGAGGTTCACCCGTTTACGAAAAGCCTGAAATTCGAGGTTTTGCCACAAACATAGGCCTAAAGGGCTTCACAAGCTTACAACGACAGAATAAGTGGGTGATGCCAATCACACGCCAAAACGGGCTCCGGCTGTCTGGGATGACAGAACAAAGGGGTGAAAATGTGTCGTGTTCCCCACGTTTCCGGGCTTGGAAGTTTCTTGGGAATTCGCCAAGAAAATGCTGGCCGGACCGTCTTTCCCGAGGAAAAGCCAAATGCCGCCGTCGTCAATTGACGGCGGCGGCACCTGGGTAGGTCCTTGCAGGGAAGGTCAGCGGCGGACCACCGGGTTGGAGAGGCGGCCGATGCCTTCGATCTCGATGTCGTAGCGGTCCCCGGCGTTGAGCAGGTCCACGCCGGCGGGGGTGCCGGTCATGATGACGTCGCCCGGCAGCAGGGTGAAGGCGTGGGAGACGATCGAGACGAGTTCGCGGACGCTGCGCACCATCTGGTTGCTGCTTCCGTCCTGGCGGAGTTCACCGTTGAGCCAGCCCTTGATGTAGACGTCGTCGGGGTCCAGCTCGGTCTCGATCCACGGGCCAAGCGGAGCTGAGGTGTCAAAGCCCTTGGCGCGGGCCCACTGGCCGTCGCCGGCCTGGACGTCGCGGGCGGTGAGGTCGTTCCCGCAGGTGTAGCCGAAGATGACCTCGTCAACGCGCTCTTCCGGGACGTCCTTGCAGATGCGGCCGATGACCACGCACAGCTCGGCCTCGTAGGAGACTTCCTCGGAGAACTCGGGCAGCACGATTGGCTCGTTCGGGCCGATCACGGAGGTGTTGGGCTTCAGGAACAGCAGCGGGTTCTCGGGGACCACATTGCCGAGTTCGCGGGCGTGCTCGGCAAAGTTGCGGCCCACGCCGATAACCTTGCTGCGCGGGATGATCGGGGCCACCAGGCGCACATCTTCCAGCGGGTATTTGATGGTGGTTTTTTCTACGCCGTTGAAGAAGGGGTCGCCCTTGATGACGGTGACAACTTCACTGCCGGTCTCCCCTTCCACAATGCCGTACATCGGGTCATTATCAACAACAAAACGGGCTATACGCATGTGTTTTAGTGTATCGGCATCCGCCCCCTGTGTATGCGCCCGTCCACATGGCAAAACCGCGCCCGTTCCCCGTTTCCGCCACCGGTAGAACGGTGGCGGAAACGGGGAACGGGCGCGGTTTTGGTGATTGGCGGTTAAACCAGGCGGGTCAGCCAGCCGTGCAGGTCTTCGACGGCGCCGGTCTGGATGCCGAGCAGTTGCTCGCGGATGGCGGCGGTGACCTCTCCGATGCCCTGGCCCGGTGAGGCGATGACGCCGTCGGCCATCTTCAGCTCGCCAATGGGAGTGATCACGGCGGCCGTGCCACAGGCGAACGCCTCGGTGATCTCCCCGGCTGCCACGCCGTCGCGCCACTCATCGATCGTGATCTTGCGTTCCTCCACCTTGAGTCCGCGGTCGGCGGCGAGCTGCATGACGGAGGAGCGGGTGATGCCGTGCAGGATGTGCCCGTTCAACGCCGGGGTGACCAGGCGGCCGTCCTTGAACACGAAGAAGATGTTCATGCCGCCAAGTTCTTCGATCGCGTTGTCGTTGAACTTGTCCAGGAAGAGGACCTGCTTGCAGCCGTGGGCCTCGGCCTCCATCTGCGCGGCCAGCGAGGCAGCATAGTTGCCGCCGCACTTGGCCTCGCCGGTGCCGCCTTCGCCTGCACGGGCATACGTGGTGGTGAGCCAGATCGAGACGGGCTTCAGTTCCCCGCCGAAGTAGTTTCCGGCCGGGGAGGCGATGACCCGATAGGAGACCTCACGGGCCGGGCGGACACCCAGGAACGCCTCGGTGGCGATCATGAACGGGCGCAGGTACAACGCCTCGCCATCGCCTGAGGGAATCCATTCCTGATCCGCGGCCACCAGCTGGCGCAGCGATTCAAGGAAGACTTCCGGCGGCAGCTCGGGCAGGGCCAGGCGGCGGGCGGAGGCATTCAGGCGGGCAGCGTTGGCCTCGGCACGGAACGTCCAGACCGAGCCGTCGGCGTGGCGGTAGGCCTTCATGCCCTCGAAGATTTCCTGGCCGTAGTGCAGCACGGCGGCAGCCGGGTCCATGGCGATGGGGCCGTACGGCTCAATGCGCGCGTTGGACCAGCCACCCTCGCCGTTGGCATCAACCTTGTAGTCCACCACAGCCGTGTGATCCGTGAAGTAGTCGCCAAAGCCGGGGTTGGCCAAAATGGCTTCCCGCTCGGTGCGGCTCTTCGGGTTCTCGTTGCGCTGCTGGGAAAACGTCAGCTCGCTGGCTGTCTGGGTCATGCTTCCTCCACATGGTTGTGCCCGTCCTGGGTGGTACCAGCTTCGGGCGGAGTTGAGTGTTGGGTATCCTGCACGGTACTTGTGGTGACGCGCCGAACCCTTCAGTTACGGTGCACTCACTCTATAAGTTAAGCGTACCCTTGCCCACCCGGGCGCCGGTGTGTTCGCCCGACGCCGTTAAAGGGCCTCCGCGATGGCGTCGCCAATGGCGCTGGTTGTGCGCGGCGCCGCGGGGCTGCGCCCGGCAATGTCGGCGGCAACGGCGGCCTCCACCTTGGCGGCTGCATCCGGGTAGCCCACATGGTTCAGCAGCAGGGCCGCGGACAGGATGGCCGCCGTGGGATCCGCTTTTTGCTGGCCCGCAATGTCGGGCGCGGATCCGTGGACCGGTTCAAACATGGACGGCGCCGTGCGGTCCATGTTGATGTTGCCGGAGGCGGCAAGGCCGATCCCGCCGGTGACCGCCGCGGCCAGGTCGGTGATGATGTCGCCAAAGAGGTTGTCGGTGACAATGACGTCAAAGCGTGCCGGGTCGGTGACCAGGAAGATCATGGCGGCATCCACGTGCAGGTAGTCAACGCTGACCTCGGGGAATTCGGCAGCGACGGCTTCAACGGTGCGCTTCCACAGGTGCCCGGCGTAAACCAGCACGTTGTGCTTGTGCACGTAGGTCAGCTTCTTGCGGGGGCGTTCGCTGGCTCGGCGGAAACCGTCGCGGACCAGGCGTTCCACGCCGAAGGCGGTGTTGACGGAAACCTCGGTGGCCACCTCGTGCACGGTGCCCTTGCGCAGCACACCGCCGTTGCCCACGTACGGGCCCTCGGTGCCTTCGCGGACCACCACAAAGTCGATGGCGCCGGGGTCGGCCAGGGGTGAGGCCACTCCGCGGTACAGGAAGGACGGGCGCAGGTTCACATAATGGTCAAGGCTGAAACGGAGCTTGAGCAGCATCTCGCGCTCGATCAGCCCCGACGGGATGCGCGTGTCGCCGGGGGCTGCGCCGACGGCGCCGAAGAGGATGGCGTCGTGGCTGCGCAGGGCCGCGATGGTTTCCTCCGGCAGGGTCTCGCCCGTGGCGAGCCAGTGTTCGGCGCCCAGGGCGTAGTCGGTCAGCTTGAGCTCCACACCCTCGCTGGCAGTGACCTTCTTCAGGACCTTCACGGCCTCCGCAGTGACCTCGGGACCAATGCCGTCGCCGGCAATTACAGCAATGTCAATCGATGCGCTCATGCATTCAGCCTAACGAAACCATCCACATGATGGGCAAAGCATCTCACTAAGTGAGACCCTGCTTGGTTGAGGCCAGCGCGTCCAGGGCCGCCCGACGGCTGTCGGCCAGGTCAACGACGGGCTCCGGATAACCGGCGGTCAACAGCTCAGGAACCCAGCGGTTGACGTATTTCCCGGCGGGGTCGAATTTCTTTGCCTGCGTCACCGGGTTGAAGATCCTAAAGAACGGGGCGGCGTCGGCACCCGATCCGGCCACCCACTGCCAGTTCGCCGGATTCGACGCGGCATCAGCGTCCACCAGGGTGTCCCAGAACCAGGCCTCCCCCACGCGCCAGTGGATCCCCAGGTTCTTGATAAGGAAGCTGGCCGTGACCATCCGGACCCGGTTGTGCATGAAGCCGGTGCGCCATAGCTCCCGCTGCCCGGCGTCCACGAGCGGAATCCCGGTGGCACCCTGCTGCCAGGCGCGCAGATGGTCGACGGCGGAGCCCGGGCCTGCCGGGTCCGTTGCCTCCGGGGTCTGAGGGAAGTCCGGGGTCTGCCATGGGAAATCATCGAAGTGCCGGCGGAGGTTGACGGTGGCCAGGTCCGGGTGGTGGAAGAGCTGGTGCCAGCAAAACTCCCGCCAGCCCAGCTCCGAGGCGAACACGGCAGGGCCCAGGGAACCCCCACTCCGGGGGCCTGCGAGCGCGGCCCACACCTGGAAGGGGCTGAGCTGGCCCCATCGCAGGTAAGGGGACAGGCGGCTGGTGCCGGGCTGGTCCGGCCGGTCCCGCGCCTCGGAGTAGTCCCGCACCCGGCGCTCAAGGAATTCCGCCAACGCCTTCTGCCCCGCCGCGGCGCTCACCTGCCACGTCTCGGCCAACCCGCCGGCCCAGTCGGGGGCGTTGGGCAGAAGCCCCCATGGGGCCAGCCGGTCGCTGTCCGGGAGGGGCCCGCCAAACCCGCGGCCGGCGTCGGGCGTCCCCAGCGGAGCCCGGAAGTCCTGCGCACCCAGGGCCCGCCAAAAGGGGGTGAACACCTGGTAGGGGTTGCCGGCCCCGGTGCGCACAGTCCACGGCTCATGCAGCAGGGAGGCCTGGAAGCTTTCGGCGTGGACCCCGGCTCCGCCAGCCCACTCCTTCACGGCTGTATCGACCGCCCGCTCTGGACCCCCGTAGCGGCGGTTCCAATACAGGGACCGGACCGCCAGCTCCGCGGCCACCGCAGGAACAACGCCAGCGCCGGGTCCCCTGCGCAGGAGCAGGGGAATGCCCAGCCGCGCCAATTCGACCCCTAAATCCACAAGCGCGTGGTGCAGCCACCACTTGGCAGCGCCGCCCAGGGGCCGGATGCCCGCCGATTCCTCATCAAGGACGTACAGTGCCACGGCCCCGCCGTCGGCGGCGGCAGCCAGCAGGGCGGGGTTGTCTGCCACCCGCAGGTCATCACGGAACCAGACCAGGGATACGGTCATTTCACACACCTTTCGTGCCGCCTTAGCGGTTCAGGACCAGCCAGATCAAAGTCAGGGTCACCAGGAATCCGGTGAGGTAGTTCAGCCACAAGAAACGTCGCCACGCGACATTGGCGGTTGCCGAGGCGGCGTCGTCGACCCGCAGGTAGGGGGCCACGTTGACCAGGTACGGCACCGCGAGCAGGGCGGCAAACGGCACCGCCGTCCAGAACATCAGAAGCGCGGCACAAGCATAGGCGGCAAAGGCAAAACGGACGGTGAACCTCGCCCCCAGCACGGTGGCAATGGAGGCGATGGACCCTTCACGGTCGGGGACAATGTCCTGCACGGCACCGAAGGCATGGCTTGCCACTCCCCAGAGGAAGAATGCCGCCAGGAAAGCCAAGACCCCGCCGGTGAAGGGCGCCTGGGCCAGGGCCAGGCCATAGACCGCCGGCGAGAGGAAGTGTGTGCTGGAGGTGACGGAGTCCAGGAACGGCCGTTCCTTGAAGCGCAGCCCGGGCGCACTGTAGGCCACCACGGCAAACATGGAAACGGCCAGGATGGCGTTTGCCACGGCGTCGCCAACAATGGCCAGCACCACCAAGAACGGCGCGGTTGAGACGATGGCCGCCCAGAGGATGAAACGGTGGTGCCGCCGGTCCAGCACGGCACCCTCCACCCCGCCCTTGCGCGCGTTGAGCAGGTCCGATTCGTAGTCGAACACGTCATTGATGCCATACATGGCCAGGTTGTAGGGGACCAGGAAGAAGAACGTCCCCACAACAAACACCCAGTCGAGGCGCCCCGTTGCCAGGAAGTAGGCAGCGGCGAACGGGTACGCGGTATTGACCCAGGAGACCGGGCGGGAAGTCATGAACAGATTCTTCACGGGCGCCGTCCCCTGGTGAACAGCAGCCACAGACCAGGCAGCAGCAATCCGGCGGCAAGGGGGTAGGCAAAGTCTTCGATGGGCGCCAACCCCATATGGAGACCGTTGAGGGTGTGCCCGGCGTAGTCGAAGAGGCCGGAGGCAATCATGACGTTGTCAAAAATGGCGGTCAGCACCATGAGCACTACAACGCTGCCGACGACGGCGGCAATCACCGTACGCCGCCCGGTTCCGCCCTGTTTCCGCGCAAGTGCCGCCATCATGACCAGCACGGCCACGGCCACAAAGATGGCGTTGAGCTGGGAAAAGGTCATGGTTGCCCCCCTGCCCGTTCGCTGTGTGATTTCCGGCGAAGGGCCCCCCTGTGGTGCCACAGACGCAGGGCCCCGGTGAACAGGATCATGGTTTGGTAGCACAGGAACAACAGGAAAAACGCTTCTTCCAGGGGAAGCGCCGGACCAATCATGATGCCCGTCATCAGAGGCGATTCCCGGTGCAAGAAGATGCCTGCGGCAATCGCGGCCACATCCCACACCAGAAAATACGCGGTACCCAGGGCCAAAACGGCGGCCGCCGCCCACGGGCGCACGAACAGGAACAGTTTCCACCGCGCGTCCACCAGGGCCATGCAGCCCAGCAGGAACAACAGGATGCTGAGGTAGATCAAGGCACAACCACCCCCACGGCAGTGTTCGTACCGGACTCACCCAGCTCGGCATCAGCCGCTGCGGGCGCCTCCGGGGCGGGCTCGGCCAGCGGGCCGCCGGTCTTGTCTCCGCGCACCAACTTGAGCACAATCTCGGCACTGATCATGCACAGCGGCACCCCAATGCCGGGACGCACAGAGCTTCCGGCATAGAACAGACCGGCCACTTTGCTGCTGCTGTTTCCCGGGCGCAGGAAGGCACTCTGCGCCAAGGTGTGCGCCAGGCCCAGGGCACTTCCCTGCCAGGCGTTGACGTTCTCGGCAAAGTCCGCCGGGCCATAGCTGCGCCGCACCATGATGCGTTCGCGCAGATCCGGAGTGTTGCTCCACTGCGCCAGCTGGGCGATCGCGGCGTCGGCGACCTTTTCCACCTGGGGCGAGCCACCGCCGTCGTACCCGCCCTTGCCCCACTGCGGGAGGGCCGGAGCCGGGACGAGCAGGAACAGGTTCTGCGTGCCGGCCGGTGCCACGGTGGAATCTGTGGCACTGGGCCGGCATACGTAGATGGAGGTGATGTCTGCCAAGGCATGCCCGTCACTGATCCGGGCGAAGTTGTCCTGCCAGTCGTCGGTGAACAGGAGGTTGTGATGGGCCAGCTCCGGCAATTCGCCCCTGATGCCCAGGCACAACAGCACGGCGCTGATGCCGGGGTCCGTTTGGGCCCACTTTTTTGCAGACCGTGTGCGGAGCCGCTCCGGCAGCAGTGCCGTCTCAATATGGTGGAGATCGGCTGCGCCAACCACCACCTTGGCGCTGCTGCGGTGTTCGACGCCGTCGCGGTCATGCCAGGCGACCGCCTCGCACCGGGTCCCGCCGTTCACCGGGCCCGTGACAATCTGGGTGGCCGTGGCGCCTGTGATGATGTGGACCCCGGCCCTGCGGATGACCCGTTCCATGGCATCGACCACCGCCGCGAATCCGCCCAGCGGGTACAACACGCCGTCCTGAAGGTCCAGGTGGCTCATGAGGTGGTAGATCGACGGTGCCGCATAGGGGCTGGTGCCCAAAAACACGGCCGGGTAGCCAAGGATCTTTTGTTGCAGCGGATGCGTGAACCGGCCCGCCACAAAACGGTGCAGGGACAGGGTCAGGAGCCGGGCCAGCCGCGGGGCATGGCGCAGCACGGCGGGCGTGGCCAATCCACGCAGGGTGCCAAAAGGATCGTAGAGAAAGTGCTTCTTGGCCAGGGTGTAGGCCAGCTCCGCGGAATCCAGATACTTGGCCAGTTGGGCCCCCGAGCCTGGCTGCTGGGATTCGAATAATTCCATGGCTTCGGCGCGCCCCGTACGGACCACGGTGGATTGCGCCCCCTGCCGGCCACCTTCGGCGCTCCACAGCTTGTAGGCGGGGTCCAGGCGGGTGAGTGTCAGCTCCGCGGCGGCACTGGTGCCCATCATCTTGAACCAATGGTCAATGACCTCCGGCATGAGGTACCAGCTGGGGCCCGTGTCAAAGGTGAAACCATCGCGTTCCCAGCGGCCCGCCCGGCCGCCAAGCTGCTCCTGCTGCTCCAGCACGCTGACGCTGTGACCGTCTTTGGCCAGCAGGCCCGCGGTGGCCAGCCCGGAGATGCCACCGCCAATGACCACGGCTGATCGTGGGGTGGCGCCGGAATGGCCGGCCCGTCCTTTCCCGGTGGGGGCAGGAAAGAGCCCTCTCGTGTGCAAGGCCGGCCGTCGCCTGCCATTCATGAGGACACCTCCACTGGTGAATCAGGCACTGTTGAATCAGGCACTTCCGGCTCCGCAGACCTCGGTCCCGGACTCAGCAGGCTGGGCTGGGCCGGGGCGTTGTCCCTGTAGCCGCGGGGGTGTCCGCGCAGGCACACCTTCACCGCGATGAACGCCTTGCGCCAGCCGGGTACCCGGACGCGTTGCCTGACCAGCATGGCTGCGGGGATGCGCTCCAGTTCTGACACCAGGGCGGCAAAGAGATCATGCGCCAGCCACACAGCCCGGCGGGCCGGCGGGGCAAGGAAGGGCATACCGGCCCGGGCAACAGCCAGATCGTGGCGGATTTCGGCAAGGAGCGCGTTCTTGTGCTGGTCGTTGAAGGCGGCAGGGTCCAGGCCAGGGAAGTACAGGCGGCCCAACCCGGCACTGTCGGCTCCCAAATCACGCAGAAAGTTGACTTTCTGGAATGCGGCCCCGAGGCTGCGGGCTGAATCCAGCAGTTGCTGTTCATGTCCGGCTGGTGCGCCGTCCATGGTCTGGAAGACTTTCAGGCACATCAGGCCCACCACTTCGGCGGAGCCATATATGTATTCCGCCAAGGTATCCGGTGAATGCACGTTCCGGGAAACGTCCGTGCGCATGGAGGTGAAGAACGGCGCGGTCAAGGCGGAGTCAATGCCTGCCCGGCGGGCGGTGCCGGCGAAGGCGTGAACCACCATGTTGGTGCTGTAGCCACTAAGCAGAGCCTGCTCGGTCTCCCGTTCCAGGGCGTCAAGCTGGACGCACACCGCTTCCTGGCCCAGCCCGGCCGCCGCGGCCGCGCCGTCCACCACCTCGTCGGCCACCCGCACCAGTGCATAGATATTCTCAATTTCCCGGCGGGCCTTGGCCCCCAGGAACCAGCAGGCCAGCCCGAACGACGTGGAATAGCTCCGGATGACCACGGCCGCGCTTCGCGAAGCAGTCTCGGAATAGTGAACAAGGGGATCGGTTCCCATGGCTAGCTCCTCCGGCTCAGCACGTAATCGCAGATCTGGGTTAGTTCCAGGAACAAGGACTCGGGCAATTCCAGCTCTGAGGCCTTGTCCATGGCATCCGCCACCAGGTTCTTGGCCAGCGTCAGGGCGTGCTCCCGCACACCCAGCTGACGCAGCACGGTGCGGACAGCCTCGATGTCACCGTCCCCGGCACGAAAGGCCGCCACGGCGGCCACGAACTCCTCCGAACCTGCGGCAAATGATGTCAAGATGGTGCGCTTGCCTTCCTGCAGGTCCGAGTCAACTGGCTTGCCGGTGACAGACTGCTGACCGAAGGTGCCCAGGACGTCATCCACCACCTGGTAGGCCACACCAATGTCACGGCCCACGGCGGCGAGCGCGTCGGCGGTGGCCGCGGATTCACCCGCCAGCAGGGCACCTGCACGCAGTGGCATCTCAAAGGAGTAGACGGCCGTTTTCAGCCGCTCCATGTTCAGCACCTCCAGCAGTGCGGGGTCGCTGCGTCCCAGCGAGAACAGCAGATCATCCAGCTCACCGGCAGCGGCGGCAAAGATGGCCTCATGGATGGTTGAGAGAATTGCAGGACCGTGCCCATGCCCTGTGGCCGCCGAGGCGGCCAGCTGCAGGGAACCTGTCAGGAGCAGGTCCCCGGCAATGATGGCTGCTGAGAATCCGGCGTGGTCGGCGTCGGCGCTGCTGTGCCCGGCAAGGGTTGCCATGTCCCGGTAGCTGCCGCCGAGTGTCTGCACCCCGCGGCGAACAAAGTCCCTGTCGATCACATCGTCATGCACCAGCAAAGCGGCATGGAGCACTTCAAAGGCGGCGGCCAGTTCGCTGCACGCCCGCCAGTCATCCCCACCGAGGGCCTCATACGTGAGGTAGACCAGCTTGGGACGCATCCATTTCCCGCCCGTGGTGGTGGCCGTCATGCGGTCCCACAACTCGCCAAATGCCGGCGAGTGGACCCCGGCACGAAGCCTCTGCGAGGCAAAGTAGTGGTCCAGGACGTCCTTGACGCTGACCTGAAAAGCCGCCCAGTCCAAGGGCTTTTCGGGGTTGTGGGTGGCCGCGGCCAAGAAACGTCCCCGGTCGGCCAACAGCGTTTCACCTTGCAGGCCAGGATCCCGGGTCATGGGCTGGGCGAGCTGGCTTTCGTTCTTCGTTTGCATGATCTTTACACCTTTCGGCTATCGATTTGCTGGGTTTGGGGAAGCTGCGCCGGGCCGTCTTCCAGGGCCTGGACACGGTTGCTCATGGCGGTCACCACACTGCCCAGGAAGTCGACGATGACGGCCTGTTCGCCGTCGTCGTAGCTGCGCACCTTGTTGTCAACGTCCATGATCATGGGCATGAGCTTTTCCATGGCCGCGCGCACGGAGTGTTCGCTGGGGCTGATGAGCCAGCGCCGCCGGTCGGTGGGGTGGGCGGTCCTGGTGATGTGGCCCCTGCGCGCCAGCCTGTCGATGACCGTGGTGGTGGCTGCCGCGGTCAGGTGCAGCAGCTTGGCCAATTCCCCCGGGGACATGGACCGCTGCTTCATGAGGTGCTGCATGGCCTGGAAATCTGTCTCATTGAGGTCCATTTCCCGGCGCATGATGAACTCCATGATCTCGTTCAAGACCAGAATCTGGCGCACCAGCACCGAGGCCTGATGCATCTGCACTGGCGGGCGGCCACCTTGCGCGTTTTCCATGAAAAACTTCCATCCATTGATTATCAGAAAATCTAACTACATAATGATGGAAGGAATCCGTTTTGTACAGCATTTGTCCAGCAGGGGGTTTGCACCATGAGCGTGATAGCTGTTGCCGGAGCCACCGGATACATTGGTGGGCGGCTTGTGCCCCTGCTGCTGGAAGCCGGCCACGACGTGCGGGTCTTGACCCGCAATCGGGAAAAGCTCCGGGATGTGCCGTGGCGCGGGCAGGTGGAGATCACCGTGGGTTCCATGGAGGATCCCCAGACAGCTCGGAATCTGTGCCACGGCGCAGACATTGTGTATTATCTGGTGCACTCCATGGCCGGCGACAGGCACACGGCCGCCGGCTTTGAGCGCGTGGAGAGGCTTTGCGCGCGCAATCTCGGCCAAGCCGCCAGGGAAGCCGGAGTGCAACGGCTCATATACCTTTCCGGCCTACACCCACAGGGAAAGCTCAGCCGCCACTTGGCCTCCCGTACGGAAGTGGGCGAGATCTTCTTGTCCTCAGGCACCCCCACGGCTGTCCTGCAGGCGGGGCTTGTCATTGGCTCCGGCTCCGCCAGTTTCGAGATGGTCAGGCACCTCACAGATGTTCTGCCGGTCATGCCCGCCCCCCAATGGGTGCTGAACAAGATCCAGCCCATTGCCGTCAGGGATGCGCTGCACTATCTGGTGGGCGCCTGTCACCTGCCGTCGGAGGTCAACAGGACCTTCGACATCGGTGGCCCGGAGGTTCTCACGTACGCGCAAATGATGCGCAGCTATGCGGCTGCGGCCGGTTTTCGCGAGCCGGTGGTCCTGCCCCTTCCCGTCCTGACACCGTGGCTTGCCGCGCAGTGGGTCAATCTGGTCACCCCTGTCCCCCGGAACCTGGCGATCCCCCTGGTGGAATCACTCCAACATGACTGTGTGGCCGGCGAGAATGACATTGCCAGCTACATCCCCGAGCCCGACGGCGGCCTGACCCCCTACAAGCGTGCCGTGCAACTGGCACTCAACAAGATCGAGGCGGACACGGTGGAGACCACCTGGGCCACGGCCCACGCCGTGAGCGCCCCGGCGGAACCACTGCCCAGCGATCCCGAGTGGGCGGGGCTGACGGTGTTCACCGATGAACGCAGCAAGACCACGGAGGCGCCCGCCAGCCAGGTCTGGAAAATCATGGAAGGGATCGGCGGCAAAACCGGCTACTATTCCCTGCCGTTCGCCTGGACCGTGCGGGGCTGGATGGACAAGCTCGCCGGCGGGGTCGGCTTGGGCAGGGGACGGCGTAGCAGCAACAGTCTCCAACTCAATGACGCCGTGGACTGGTGGAGGGTGGAGACCCTGGAGCGGGGGACGCTGCTGCGTTTGCGGGCAGAAATGATTGTCCCGGGGCGTGCCTGGCTCGAATTTGAGGTTACCCCGCTGCTTGCCAACGGGATCGAGAAGGGCAGCGTGTTCCGCCAGCGGGCCATTTTCTTCCCCCGCGGCCTGTCGGGGCGCTTGTACTGGCTGGCGGTGCTTCCCTTCCACGGCATCATCTTCAAGAACATGGCCAACAGGATCACCGCCACCGCGAGCCGCCAACCCTGACGGAATGCCGGTCCGCGGCAAGTTCCCAGCCAATCTCCACCCTGGGCAGGAGGCCCCGGGCCCGCGGGCCACCTAAAGTGGAGTGGGTGATCATGCATTCCATCTACGACTGGTTCCGGCGCCACCGCTTTGCCGTGGACCTGGTCCTCATGGTGGTGCTCTGGTTGACGGTGGCGCCCTTTAGCCTGATGACCCCCGGCGCCACGGCGGATTCCCTGCCCCACATAGCCGGTGGCATCCTCTTTACCACCGCCCTGGTGATTCCCTTGGCCTGGCGCCGTACGCGGACCGTTATGGCCGGGGCCATCATCGCCGTTGTCGCCATAGTCCAGTGGGCCCTGGACGTGCCGCCCATGCCCTCCGATGTGGCCGTGCTGCTGATCGTGTACGCACTGGCCGCCTTCGGCCCGCGCTGGGCCAGCCTGGGCGGTCTGGTGCTGGCCCTCATCGGGGCCGTCATGCTGGTGACCCGCTACTTTTACAACCTCGCAGCCGCCTCGCTGGCCGAGCTGCCCTATGGGGCCGTGCTGATCCTGGTGGTCTGGGTCTTTGTCCTTTTCAGCTGGACGGCCGGGGACCTGACAAGGACCAAGCGCCTGCGGGAACAAGCCCTGGAGGACCGTGCCCACCGGATGGAAATCGAGGCCCAGCACGAACGTGAGCTGGCCGCGAGTGACGAGCGCGCCCACATTGCCCGCGAAATGCACGACATCGTGGCCCATTCCCTTTCCGTGATCATCACCCAGGCCGACGGCGCCCGCTACGCCGCCGTCGCCAATCCCGGGATCGCCCCCGCCACCCTGGCCACCATTGCCGAAACAGGCCGGTCCTCGCTGCAGGAGATGCGGCGCCTGTTGGGCGTTCTTCGCGGCGATGCGGATGCCTCCACGCGGCCGCTGCCAGGGCTCATGGACTTGGATGAGCTGTTGCTGGGGATCCGAGCAGCGGGGCTCCCCGTCGCTTATCACGTCACTGGCGAGGCACGCCGCATGCTGCCGGCCGGCGCCGAACTGACCGCGTACCGCGTGGTCCAGGAGGGGCTGACCAATGTCATGAAACATGCAGGCCCCCAGGTCGTGGCCACCGTGACATTGAATTGGACCGCCCGGGGACTTGAAGTGTCGGTGGGAGACGATGGCAGGGGGGCGTCGGCGTCGTACGGTGATACCGGGCCCATCCCCGTGTACGATGTCGGAGCCTCCCCGGCCCCTGACCTCGCCGGCGGCGGGAATGGGCTGCGCGGCATGGCCGAACGGGTCAAGCTCTACGACGGAACCTTGGCTGCCGGGCCGCTTCCCGGCGGAGGGTTCTCCATCACCGCCTTCATCCCCTATACGGAGACCTAAATGACAACCACCCCCATCCGCGTCGCCCTTGTCGATGACCAGCGATTGGTGCGCTCGGGATTTGGCATGCTCGTCAATTCCCAGCCAGATTTAACAGTGGTCCTTGAAGCCGGGAACGGGTTCGAGGCCCTGGCCGCCCTGTCCGCCACCGCCGCCGACGTGGTGCTCATGGATGTGCGCATGCCGGGGATGGACGGGATCGAGACCACCCGCCGGCTCCTGGAACGTGCCAAGGCCGCACCCGCCGGCTCCTGGCTGGCAGAACTGAAGATCGTGGTGCTGACAACCTTTGACCTGGACGAGTACGCCCTCGCGGCCATCCAGGCCGGGGCCAGCGGCTTCCTGCTCAAGGATGCTCCCCCGGAGGAACTCCTGGGCGCCATCCGCACCGTGTTTGCCGGTGACGCCGTGATCGCCCCGTCCACCACGCGCCGCCTGCTGGACCACGTTGCCCCGATGCTCTCGGCACCCAGCCCGGCCAATGACGCCCACTCGGCGGCCGTGGCCAGCCTGACAGGCCGCGAGCACGAGGTGTTCGTCCTCATTGCCAACGGCTTGTCAAACCCGGAAATCGCGGCCCGGCTGTTTGTCTCCGAGGCGACGGTCAAGACCCATGTGGGCCATATCCTGGCCAAGCTTGCGGCCCGTGACCGGGTTCAAGTGGTGGTGATCGCCTACGAGACGGGCATCGTCACCCCGGGCTGACCGGCAGGCCCAGACACTGCATCACCTTCTGGGTGTTTTGGGCAACGCTAGCGCAGCAATGGCGCACTATCTACCAGTGCTGTCGCAGCCATTGCGATAGGGATCGGGAGAATCACGCCATTGCTGCGCTAGCGTCTGGGGAAAACCAGCCATTGCCGGGATAGCGTTCTTAGAGGTGAACGGGAGGTGCGCTTTTCAGGCAAAGGCCACCTCCCCCCGTCGTACGCTAATATCAGCCCTTGACGGCGCCTGCCGTGAGGCCCTGGACAATGAACTTGCTGGCGAAGGCAAAGATCACCAAGGTCGGCACCACCGTCAGCACGGCAGCCGCCGACATGGAGCCCCAGTCAATGTTGAAGCTGGAGATGAAGCCGGCCAGCGCCGTGGGAATCGTCTTGTTCTCGTCACTGTTCATCAAGGTCACCGAAAGGAACAGTTCGTTCCAGCAGTTGACGAAGTTGAAGATGAAGCTTGCAGCGATTCCCGGCATCATGACAGGAACCAGCACCCGGAACAGGGCGCTGAGCCGGGAGCAGCCATCAATCATGGCCGCCTCTTCCAAGGCGTCGGGGACGTTTTCAAAGAAGCCTCGCAGCATGATGGTGCAGAACGGGATGCAGATGGCGATATAGACCAGGATGAGCCCGGTCTTGGAATCGACCAGGTCAAACTTGGTCATCATCATGTACAGCGGGCCCAGGGCGATGAAGCCGGGGATCATCTGGGTCAGCAGGAACGCCGCCATGACTGCCCAGCGGCCGGCGAAATGGAAGCGGGCCAGCACGTAGGCGGATAGCAGGGAGATCAAGGTGGCCACGGTTGAGGCGACGGTCGCCACGACCAGGCTGTTGATCATGTACTGGCCAAAGTCGCTCTTGGTGAACAGTCCGATGTAGTTCTCAAAGGACAGTTCCTTGGGCCAATAGTCCAGCGGCAAGGAATAGATGGAGCCCGGGGCTTTCAGCGACGTCACAATGATCCAGTACAGCGGGAAGATCGTGACAATCAGGCAGATCGCAAGGAACACGATCTTGCTGACCCGGCCGAAGGCGCTTTGTTTGTCAATCATTGCTTGGCCTTTCGGGGGCGCATGGCCATCAGGTAGAACACGGCGAACAACATCAGGGTGAAGACCACAATGAGTCCCAGGGCCGAGGCCTGGCCGTAGTCGCCCTCCTGGGTAATTTTGATCATGTACGTGGTGATGATGTGGGTCTGGTCGGCGGGTCCGCCGCCGGTCATGGCCCAGATGATGTCGGGGAAGTTGAAGATCCAGATCACCCGGAGCAGGATGGTCAGCCCCAAGGTCACGGCGATCGCCGGCAACGTGATGCTGAACAAGGTGCGGACCTTGCCGGCTCCGTCGATCGCGGCGGCCTCGTACATTTCATCGGACACGGACTGCAGCGCCGCCAGGATCATGATGGCGAAGAACGTCACGCCGTACCAAATGTTGGCGATGATGATCGCCGTCATGGCAAAGCCCGGCTCGGCCAGCCACGGGATGGGGGCCTCGATGAGGCCGGACTTCATGAGCAGGTCGTTGACCACGCCAAATTCGGCGTTGAACATCCAGCGGAACAACATGCCGATCAGGAACCCTGAAACGGCCCACGGGAAGAAGATCAAAGCCTGGTAGCCGCTGCGGAACCTGAACTTGCGCTTGAGGAACAGTGCCAATGCGAAGCCGATGACAACCTGCGGAACCAGTGAGCCCACCACCCACACCACGGTGTTGCGGACAATGGTGGGGAACTCCGGGTTTTCAAACAGCTTTTGGAAGTTGCCCCAACCAATCCAGGAGGTGTCCGAAAGGTCGTTGAGGTTCCAGTTGCGGAACGCCATCTGGCTCCCGGAAATCATGGGGTAGTAAGTAAAGATCGCCACGAAGATGGCAGCCGGCGCCATGAAGGCCACCATGGTCCACCCGGTCCGGGAACTGAACCGCTTCTTGCGCCGCAGGATTGTGTGCGGCTCCGGCGGTGCGCCGGCCGTCTTCGACCCGCGCACCGCCGTCTGCTCAGATGTGAGTGCCACTTGTTACTTGCTCGCCATCTTTTCGGTCCAGTAGCTGTCCCAGCTGGCCAGCAGTTCGGTGGTGGTCATCTTGCCGGTGAGTACGCGCTGCAGCTCGCCGTCAGACTTCTTGATCCACTCGGTCCACCAGGCAACGCCACGAGGCTGGGTGGCCGAGATGTAGGTGTCGGGGTGTTCGGTCATGGTCACGTACGCGGCCCAGGGACCGGTGCTGTAGAACGGATCGGTGGCGGCCGACTTCAGGATCGGCACCAGCGAGTTGTCCTTGCTGAAGGTGGTCGCGGGCTGACCCTGCGACAGGTACTTGATGAGCTTGATGGCCTCGGGCTTGGACTTGCTGGACTCGGCAATGCCCCAACCGGCGGAGGCCACCGGCTGGATGGCCTTGCCCGTGGGCCCCACCAGCAGGGGTGCAACACTCCACTGATCGGCCTTCAGCGACTTGGATTCCTTGATGGTGGCGATGACCTCAGGGTCTTGGAGCAGGAAGGCGGTGGATCCGTTGCTGAAGCCCTGCACCATTTCCGGGTATCCCCAGGCAACGGAGGAGGGCGGGGAGCCCTTCTTGAAGAGCTCCAGGTAGTCATCCATGGCAGTCTGCGCCTCGGGAGCGGAGAAGATGGTCTTGCCGTTCGTCAGCTTGAACGCGTTCTCCTTGTCGATCTTATCGGCGGTGTAGGCCTCGATGATGGCGACGGCGTTGGAGTTGGCGTTGGGGCCGCCACGGAACGCGTAGCCGAACTTGTTTGCGTCGGGCTGGTTGAGCTTTTCGGCCTGCTTCAACAGGTCCTGCCAGCTGGCCGGCGGTGCGGGGAACCCTGCTTCCTTGACCAGGTCGGTGCGGTAGAACAGGGACAGCCCGTAGAAACCGTAGGGGATGTAGTAGGTCTTGCCGTCCTGCTTGGAGTAGTTGACGGCGTTGGTGGTCAGATTGTCCCAGCCGTCCCAACCCTTCAGGTCCGCCGTCATGTCGTAGAGCCACTTGTTGGCCCCAAACGAGCCGACTGTGATGTCGCGTGCCTCCACGACGTCGATCCCCTTGCCGGACTGGAGCATCTGCTGGATCTTCTGATCGGCGGAGTCCGTTGGCGGTGAAATCAGGTCCACCTTGATGTTCGGATTCTCCTTTTCGAATCCGGCCAGCAGCGTCTTGATGGTGTCCGTGCGTGTGGGGTTGGTAAGGCTCTCAACCATCTTGAGGGTGACGACGCCGTCGGCAGAGTTGTTGGCCCCGCCTCCCCCGCAAGCGGACAGCGCCAGAACGGCGGTGACACCCAGCGCGGCTATGGTGGTGAATCTGGATTTCATGGTGACCTTTCGAGATGGGGCGGAGAACAGTGTTTTGTTAGTGGCCTTGGGCAAGCCGGAACAGGGCAGGAACTGCCTGTTCGGCAAATGCCTCATAGTCGCCGGGGGTGTTGTACAGGTGTGCCGACAGGCGCAGGTAGCCGGTCCCGGCAAAGGTGGTGATGGCGGTTTCAAAATCGAGGACATCGGAAATGTAGGCCCGCACGGCGTGGGATTCCTCATGGGTGGTTGCCAGGCCCTGGGGCAGGCGGACCATTCTCAGGTGCCCCACCGGCATGCCGACCTCGACCCTGGCATCCTCTCCCGTGGCTTCGGTAAAGGCGTCCTGGACAATGGACTGGCCGTAGCCTGCCAGCGCGTTGGCGTAGCTGCGGCAGGCATCCCAGCCGTAGCGGTCCTGGATGGTTTCGAAGGAAGTCCTTGCCGCCATCCATGAGGTGATGTCCTGTGTCCCCACATGGTCAAAGCTTTCCGGGAACGGGTAGGGGAAGCCCCAGGAGTCGATCAGGGGGTGCAGGTGCCGCCGGAGTGGGCCGCGGGCCACCACGGCCGCCGTTCCCCGGGGGGCGCAGGCAAACTTGTGCAGGTTTCCCACCCAGAATCCCTCAAAGTCGGGAACGGGCTGCGCCAGCGCGCCGGGGGCATGGGCGCCGTCGACCAAGACCGGGACACCCAGCGCCTTGGCAGCGCGGGCGATCTCGGCAATGGGGAAGCTGCGCGCCGTGGCCGAGCTGATCTGGTCGATGACGATAAGGGCGGTGCGCTCGTTGACCTGGGCCATGACGAGTTCGCAGGTGAGGGCCGCATCCGCTTCAAGGGGAACCCCGGCCACCCGGACATGGCCGTGATGTTCGCGCGCCACACGGCGGGCGCCTTCAAGCACGGCACCGTAGGCGTGATCGGTGGTGACGATCTCGGCGCCGTCGAGGAAGGGCAGGGAGTTGTAGATGGTGCTGATCCCGGCACTGGCATTGGGAACCAGGGCAAGCTCGGCCGGGTCGACCTGCAGGAATCCGGCAATTTCGGACCGCGTGGTGGCCAGGGCCGCCGCCTGTCCCATGAACCAGGTGCACGGGTTGGCATCCATTTGGGCCTTCAGGAACTGCTGCTTTTCCTGCGCCGCACGGGGAACCGCCCCATAGGAGCCATGGTTGAGATGAACCTTGTCCCCGCTCAGGGTCCAGTCTGTTTTTGCCAGCTGCCCGTCCGGGGTCAGCATGGCGGCGGGTGCGGTGAGAAGAGAAGAAGCCACGGAGTACTTTCGGTTGGCGGCAGATACTGAAGTACCTGTAAGTTACCTCACATTTAACGCCAAGACAATAGATGAATTGGAAAATTCATCTGATGACTTAGCTGATCATGATGTCTTTTGATGGAAATAGCTCGAATAATACCCAAAGACATACGATGACTCTCGCTACACATATGATGAATTCATGTACCGGCATTCCCGCCCGGCCCTCCGACGGCAAGGACAACCTTCATGAGCGCAGTAGAAACCGCCTTGCAGGGCCTGCGGGCCAAGATTGCCTCCGGGGAATTGGCACCAGGCCAAAAGTGCCCGCCGGAAGGTGAACTGGCAGCCCAGCTGGGTGTGTCAAGAAGTTCCCTGCGGGAGGCCATCCGGGCCATGTCGGCCTTGGGCGTCATGGAGGCCAGACACGGTTCAGGAACCTACGTCTCCTCGCTGGAACCGGCGGAGATCCTCAAGGGCTTCGCCCTTCTCGTTGACCTGTTTCCCTTTGACGGTGTCCTTGAGCTCTTTGAAATCAGGCGGGTGCTGGAATCACATGCGGCCGCGGCGGCGGCGGCAAAGGCCACTCCCGAGCTCATGGCCGAACTGGACCAGCTCGTGGCCAGGATGGAGTCAACGGAGAACTCGGCCGACATCTCCGACTTGGATGCCCGCTTCCACGAAGCAATTTGCCAGGCGGGCGGCAACTCCACACTGACCAGCCTCATGGGCATGTTCCGCTCCCGCGGGCGCCATTTCAACATCTTTGACAATGTAGAAGGTGCTGCCGTGCGTGAGCTCAGCAACAGGGGCCACCGTGAGATCCTCGAGGCCCTGCGCAACAGGGACCCCTCCACGGCCGCCACCGCCACGGCCGGGCACATTGCCCAGACCGAATTCTGGCTCAAGAAATTCAGGCCTGCGCCCCAGGTTTCGGATTCGCCAAGCGCCAGCTAGCCCTGTCCCCCGGCTTCGCCATGAGCCGGGAATCACGGCACACCTCCTCCCCTGGTAGGAGGGAACGGCGTCGAACATCGGGCGCATATCCACCCATGCTCCGATCCCCCGCGCCCGTGCCCTGAATAGGCTGGGACCATGACGACCATTACTGAGAAATCCCAGCGCACCATAGCGGTTCAGGCCCGCGGTTTGCGCAAAAGCTACGGCAAGGGCGAGACCGAGGTGGCCGCCTTGAAAGGGGTGGACCTGGATTTCCCGGCCGGGCAGTTCACCGCCATCATGGGCCCCTCCGGCTCCGGAAAATCAACCCTGATGCACTGCCTGGCCGGCCTTGATTCGGTCACCGCCGGTACCATCCACCTGGGCGAGACTGAGCTGACTGCCCTCAACGACAAGGCCCTGACACAGCTGCGCCGTGACAGGATCGGTTTTGTTTTCCAGGCGTTCAACCTGGTTCCAACACTCACGGCCGAAGCCAACATCACCTTGCCGGTGGCGCTGGCAGGCGGGACCGTGGACAAGGAATGGTTCTCCTTCATCACCAAGACCCTGGGTCTGGTTGACAGGCTCAAGCACAAGCCGCACGAGCTCTCCGGCGGCCAGCAGCAGCGCGTGGCCGTGGCCCGTGCCCTGCTGACCCGCCCGGACGTCATCTTCGGCGACGAGCCCACCGGAAACCTGGACTCCCGCTCCGGCGCGGAAGTGCTGGGCATGCTGCGCCGGTCCTCCCGCGAAATGGGCCAGAGCATCATCATGGTCACCCACGACCCCGTGGCCGCCTCCTATGCCGACCGCGTTGTGTTGATGAACGACGGCGAACTGGTGGGCCAGTTGGAGAACCCCACCGCCGAGTCCGTGCTGGCGTCGCTGGCAACCCTGGGAGCCTAGGCCATGCTGCAAGTCGCCCTCAGTCAACTCAAAACCCATTCCAGGCGTTTCATCGCGATCACCTTGGCCGTGCTGCTCGCCGTCGCATTCCTCTCCGCCACCTTGATGGTCAACGCCTCCACCAAGGCGTCCCTGGTGGCCAGCATGGGCGAAAGCTACGCCTCCTCAGACCTTGTCATCTCCCCCCCGGGCAATGCGCCCCTGACACAGGATGCCGCCGACAAGGTGGCGGCATCCCCCGACGTCGCCGATTCCTACGCCCAACGCTCCCTGTACGTGCCCGCCGTCGTCGGCAATGCGACACTGCAAGGGACGCTGCGCAACCTGCCGGCGGCACCTTCCCTGGAGCCGGTGAAGCTCCTGTCCGGCAACTGGCCCGCCACCGGAACGGAAGTGACCGTTGACAAGGCCACGGCCGATCACCAGCAGCTGGTGGTGGGGCAGACCGTCACGTTCAAGGGAAACAACAGCGCCGTTGCCGGCCAGCCGCCAACGCTGGCGGCCACGGTTTCCGGCATCACGGCCTCCGCCACGGACCCCCTGGCCTCGGGGGTCGCCCAGTTCGTGGGCACCGAGGCAGCCGTGGCTGGATTGGCCGGCCCCGATGACGGCTTCGGCATCATTTCCCTGAATCTGCGGGACGGCGTCCCGCTTGAGGAGGCCAGAAGTGCACTCGCCACCACCCTGGGACAGCCCGTGGCCACCATCCTCACGCCGGAGGAAAAGACCACCGAACAGGTCACCAGGTTCACCGGCGGCCAGGACCAGCTGACAATCGTCCTTCTGGCCTTTGCCGCCGTGGCCCTGCTAGTTTCAGCCTTGGTCGTCTCGAACACCTTCTCCGTCCTGGTGGCGCAACGGACCCGCGAGCTGGCCCTGCTGCGCTGCGTTGGCGCCAGCCGTGCCCAGGTGCGCAACTCCGTCATTGTCGAGGCGCTGCTGGTCGGCTTCCTCGCCTCAGTCCTGGGCGTGCTGGCCGCCACCGGCACCATGGTCGCCATTTTGGCGCTGCTGCGCAACAATCCCGACTTTGCCTTTGCAACCCTGGCGGTGCCGCCGTCGGCCATCATCGCCGGCATCCTCGTGGGAACGCTCCTGACCGTCCTGGCGGCCCTGGTTCCTGCACGTGCAGCAACGGCGGTGGCCCCGCTGGCCGCCCTCCGACCGGCCGACGACGCTTCAATGCACAACACCGGCGGGCGGATTCGCCTGGTTGTTGGCATCGTCCTGATCTTGGCCGGCGGTGCCGGGCTGGTGTTTGGCGGACTTTCGGCCAATCTGTTGCTCGCCTTGCCGGCCGGCGCAGCATCCTTTGTTGGATTCCTGATGGCGGCAACGCTCTTTGTGCCCAAGCTTGTCTCACTTGCAGGGAAGTTAGCCTCTCCGGCGGGCGTGCCGGGCAAGATGGCGGCAGCCAATGCCGTCCGCAATCCGCGCAGGACGACGGCGACGGCATCAGCGCTGCTCATCGGCGTCACCCTCGTGACCATGATGATGACGGGTGCCGCAACAGCCAGAAATGCCTTTGACACCCAACTCGATGGGCACTACCCGGTGGATATTACAGCCCAAAAGTTCGGTGGCGACGCCCCCTTCACACCCAGGGAAGTTGCCACCACGGCTGCCCTGCCCGGCGTCAAGCAGGCCGTCCTGCTGCAACCGGTGGGCACAGTGGCAGTTGGTGAGCGAACTGTCCCCGTGTACGGCATTTCCGACGCCGACGCTGCGGCATTGCTTGTCAATCCGGCCAACCGGCCCGAGGGACATTCCGTGGTGCTGCCGCGGGACCTCACAGCAGAAAATGTTGAGCTGGCGACTGGATCCCAGACCACCAATATCACCGCAACAGCGGCAACAACCGACAGCTTCGCCGCCCTGGTCTCCCTCAGCGCATTCACTCCCCTCCCCAGCGGCGACACAGCCACAGCCGTCATTGCACCGCAGCTTTGGATCTCCGTGGTCCCCGGGCTGAACACCCAGGACATGATGGACCTGCGTACCAGCATTGCCACCTCGCTGGGCGTCAACGAGTTCATGGTCAGCGGGGCCGTCCTGGAAAAGGCCATGTTCAGCCAGGTCATCGACATGATGCTGCTCATCGTCACGGGCCTGCTGGCGGTGGCCGTGTTCATCGCCCTGATCGGGGTGGCCAACACGCTGTCCCTGTCGGTGCTGGAGCGGACCCGGGAAAACTCGCTGTTGCGGGCCCTGGGGCTGACCCGCGGCCAGCTGCGCGGCATGCTGGCGCTGGAGGCGGTGCTCATTGCCGGTGTTGCAGCGCTCATCGGCTCAACACTCGGTGTCCTGTACGGCTGGCTGGGGGCGCAATCGGCCCTGGGCGGGTTCACCGCCGTCACCGCAACCATCCCGTGGGGACAGATCCTGATGGTGGTGGGCGTTGCCGCAGTGGCCGGCCTGCTGGCCTCGGTGGTCCCGGCGCGCCGGGCGGCCAGGCTCTCCCCCGTGGAGGGCCTCGCCATGGACTAAGGCCCCAGGCCGGGACGGACAATGCCGCCGTTCCCGCATTTTGCCACAAGTCTACTTGCGGCAAAATGCGGGAACGACGGCATTTTTACCCCAGCCCGACCGGAACCGGCCCTGTGGATCAACACGCCTGGTTATCCACAGATACGAAATGACCCCTTACCCAGGGCCGAACAGGATGAAACGCTTGGGTGCATGAACAATCCGCGCCTGATCCTTCCAGCAGACCTAAGGCTGGTAGGACAAGATTCAAGGAAACTCGCCCAGCTCCGCAACAAAGGCGAGCTGGTCCGCATCCGCCGCGGGGTCTACATGAAATCGGCCGACTGGAACGGCTCGAGCCCGGCGCAGCAGTACGGGCTCCAGGCTGCAGCATTCCAGGCGCTGACATCCAGGCAACCTGTTCTATGCCATGCAACGGCAGCACTCCTGTGGGGTCTGTGGATCGTTGGAATGCCGACACGGCTTCACGTGGTGACCGACGTTGCCACGAGCGGGCGAAGCAACAACGGTGTGGTCCGCCACCTTGGGTCATTGACCGAGGGCATAGTGCAGTGCGGTCAATTCCTGCTTACCGACAAGCTGACTACCACCTTGGCCTTGATCAAGTCGCTGTCTTTTCCATACGCAGCAGCGGTCTGCGACTCCAGCCTGCGGACCCCGGATCAACGTCATGCCGTCAACCAATTTGCCCAGCCCGGCACCGGTCCGCTCCTCCATGAACCGTTGTGGGCAAGCGATGGACCGCAGGGAACCGCCCTCTCCCGTGCGGACCTTCGAGATGCTGCCATGCTGCTGCCGAACAGGGCCGCCCGTGAGCGCACGTTGGCGGTCATCAACTTCTCCTCTCGGCTGTCCGGCTCTGCCGGCGAGTCACTCAGCCGGGCCAAAATGCATCAGTTCGGCTTCCCTGTCCCCGTTCTGCAAAAACAATTCACGCTGCAAGACGGCAGCGACGCATTCGTGGACTTTTGGTTTGATGGACAAAAGACTGCAGGGGAATTCGACGGCAAAGGGAAATACCTCCGCAGCGACTGGGGTGATGGGTTGTCGATCCAGAACCGCGTTCTTAAGGAAAAGCGGCGGGAGGACCAGATCCGCGCTCTGGGCGTGAACTTTGTGCGATGGGATTGGGCGGACATGATGAACCGTGAACGGTTCACAGCACTGCTCCGCCAAGCCGGAATCCCACAAAGGTGACCGGCCATGCAAAATTGCCGCCGATCCCGCATTGTTCAGAACGGGTGCGGATCAGGCCTCCACGGGAGCGGGCTCCTCGTACTTGGGGAAGATCGGTGCCGGGGCCGGCAGCACGGTACCGGCTACAAG
>Ga0075017_100000169_pt1 | contig 30651 bp, 36 predicted proteins | sample AleBraG_ABR_2012_FD_71475 | JGI IMG/M metagenome (GOLD analysis project Ga0075017, IMG submission 71475) | Freshwater sediment microbial communities in response to fracking from Pennsylvania, USA - Alex Branch Run_MetaG_ABR_2012 | ecosystem: Environmental > Aquatic > Freshwater > Creek >... | reverse complement strand
GCTATCGACTACGCCATCAGCATCCTCGCCCCATTCGCCGTGTCCGAAGCGCAGGACTCCGAACTGGGTGCCGAAGCCGCCGCCGCCTTGATTGGTAAGGCCGCTGACGAGCTGGCCCCGCACCTCTCCACCGTTGAGGGGTGCACGTTCATCGCGAAGGCCGGACGCGCACTCTCAGCCGCGAACGAAACAGCCCTGCGCAACGCAGCCGACGCCATCCAAAAAGTGTTGGCATCACTCCCCGCCCCCGAAGAGGCACCCATCGTAAAGGAGGCCCCAGTGGCCGAAACCAATACCCCCGAAATTGTGGTGACGAAGGCTGACGATGAAACGTCCGGCCTGGTTGCCGTGTTCGACGCGAACGGCAAACTCGTCGGTGTCACCGACCCTGCCAACATTCAGGCTGTTGCCGGTGCCACCGCACCCGCCGCCGAACCTGACGCCCCCGCCGAACCGGATGCTGATGATGCAGCCACCATCCCGGGCACTGACACCGTTCAGGCCCCTGTCGTCGCCGATCCGGAAGACGACTCCGCAACTGTCACCAAGGCAACACCCGACATCGCACAGATGCTCAAAGAAGCACTCGACCCGATCGCGAAGCAGCTCGCAGACAATGCGGAACTGGCGGACGTCGTCAAGAGCTTGCAGGAGCGGATTGAAGCTTTCGGGCGTGAACCTGACGACCGGAAATCACCGTTGCTCAACGGTGGTACCGGAACCGCTGGAATCGCGAAGCGCGACTCCGGTGATGTCGACATGCTTGCCCCGCTGCGTAAAGCAGTAGAGGAAGCAAAGACTCCCGGCGATCGTCTCGCCGCTGAAAAGTCGCTCGGCTATGCAGCCGTCCGCGACCGTCTCACGTCCTACTAAACCTCCCCTCCCCGAAAGGTTACTCCCACAGTGGATAACTCCCAGATTTCGCTTGAGACGCTTTCTCAGATCCGGAAAGCACAGACCACCGGTATCACCAGTGCGACCGGTATCACCGGTGTTGACCTGCGTGACCTTATCTCCCTGGTCCCGGCCCCGTCCAGCTTCTACAACACCCTCGCACAGACCAGCCCTGACCAGGCTGGCCCGTATGCGATGTGGCGTGTGCTGACGGACATCAACAACCAGCAGGCCGACCCCGGCGTCGCGTTCGACTACGCATCCCCGCTGAACCTCGTCAACATGATGAACGTGTCGGCCGCGTATGCGAAGATCGGTACCGGTTACACGGTCACGAAGGACGCCGAAATTTTGGCTAAGGGTTTCGCTGACGCCCGCGCCATCGAGGTGTTCAACGCCATGAACACGTACAAGATCGGTGCCGACAACAAGGCGTTGTGGGGACAGAACTTTGCCCTCCCCACCCCCGCTGTTGCCACCACGTCAACTGTCACCACTGGCGGTACCGTTGCTGCGGCAACATACCTGATCCGTGTTGCTGCCCGCACGGGCTCCAACTACAAGTACGGTGGATCGACTGCTGCGGCTGCGAACGCCTCACAGGTCACCACCGGTGCCACATCGACATTGACCGCTTCTGTTCCGGCGATCCCGGGCGCTGTCGCTTACGACTGGTACGTGAACGGGTTCTACAACACCACGACCGTCGTGAACACAGTTACCTGGACCACGACCCCGGCCGGGTCCAACCAGCCCGTACCCGCGTCCCTGCCGTCCCTGTACCAGACTGCACCGACCGCTGTGCCAGCCGTGGATTCTTCCGCGAAGCTCTCGGACTTCAACGGCCTGCTGGCTACCCTCGCCGGCGACTACGCCACCGGTGGCGCGTCCGGTCTCGTCACACGCGGTAGCGGTACCAACTCCGGTGCGATCTTCCAGTCTCTCGACGGTGCAGGTTTCACCGCGTCGGGCCAGAACATTGCCGCCCTGGACAAGCTCAATGCCGCGATCTTCGCGAAGACGTTCCTGTCACCGGACGCTTACATGTGCTCCGCTGTCGACGCCGCCGCGATCTCATCCCTGCTGTTGGGTAACGGTGCCGGTAACAGCACGTTCTTCACCCCCGGCTCAGACGGGCGTTCCGACGTGACCGCTGGCGGTTTCATCGGGCACTACATCAACAAGTCTGCTGGCGGTTTGCCGGTGCGTGTTGAGGTTCACCCGAACATGATCCCGGGCACGTTGATCGCTCGTACCGATCACGTGAACTTCCCGAACTCGAACATCTCCAACGTGTTCGAGCTGCGTTCCTTGGAGCCGTTGCAGGACTACCTGTACGGTTCCGGTCGCGTGCTGGGTCAGGCTGGCGGCGGTCCTCGCACGGATGGTGAAGTCTTCTCGACTTCCACCCTGATCAACCGTGCGCCCGTCGCTCAGGCCGTGCTCAGCAACATCCTTTCCTGAGCATCTGTCTTACCTCTAACTGAATAGCCGCGCCGACCACATTGGGGGCGGCGCGGCACCCCCAAACTTTAGGAGCCAGTGTGCCCATCGTTCCAGCCCCGAACGCGGGCACCTACTCCACCCGCACCCAATACGTGTCCGCCAAGGAATTTTTGGCGGCACCCACAGGCGTGTCAACCTCTGATCTTGTCCCCGGCGGGACTGTCGCACAGAACCAGCAATCGTTGACGATGCTGCTGGAACGCGCCTCCGCATGGGCTGATAACTACTGCCAGCAAACCATTGCCGCATCCGTGAATACCCAGTCCGGACAGTACCGGGTGGTGTGGGACAGTGCGTTGGGTGCTGTGATCAAGGTCCCGTTGGCGAACACCCCGGTCGTTGCGGTGTCTGATGTGCGGATTGGTACGACCCCGGGCGGATTGTCCGAGTTGGGTGATTATTCGAACATTTGGATTAGCCGGAAGGTTGCGACGATCCCTGTCGTGTCCATGGCGCACCGGTTGTTCGCCCAGGTTCAGTACGTGAATGGGTGGGCGAACACGGCGTTCACTGCTGCCGCGACCGCTGGTGACATGGTTCTCACGGTCGGTTCGGCGTTGGGTGTCATGCCGGGGCAGTCGTTGAATGTCCAGTCGGGAAGCATGTCTGAATCGGTTACCGTCTCCCCGTCGTGGTCCCCGTCGAATACGGCCATCAACGTCGCCATCCCCATCACCACCCCACTCGTGAACGCGTACATGGTTGGTGACACGGTGACGGCGTTCCCGCAGGACATCAAACAGGCCGTCATCCTGATCACCAAATCGCTGATCCTCACCAAAGGCTCACAAGCGTTGATCATCCCGCAGTACGGTGCACAACCCTCCCAAACCCAGCACGTACAACCGGCCGTAACCAACGACATGGACATTGCCACCGGAATCCTGAACTCCTACAAGCGCGTCCACTAACCCCTAGACCGGGTGCCCGCTGCGTGGGGATACGTTCGCGGGCACCCACCCCATGAAAGGGGCCAGCAATGTCGCTCACCACTGTCACCGACACCATCCAAGCGTGGCTGGCCCCCGTACCGGGCATCTCCTACGTTTACCAAGAAATGCCATGGTACCTATCCGGTGATGAGTGGATGTCAAACGTCCAACCGGGAACTGTCGGCATCGTCCATATCGCTGACATGGTCGAGTCCCGTATCGCCAATGGTGGCGTGATCAACGGCCGCAAATCCGTCGACTACACGGTCCGGTTCCTCATGCTCTACCAGTACACGATCCCCCCCGATCTGGGTGGGGCGACCACAGATATTTGGTCTGTTGGGCAGAAGCAGCTTGTCGATGACGTCGTATCCCGTATCCGGTCCGACCCGGCGTTTGGGTGTGGTGCTGACGGCCCCATTTTTGAGGCCGGTAATCAGGATGCGGGCATCCGCACCCAGTTCGACATGCCCGTGAATATTGGTCCGGGCTACATCGTGTGCTGGACATCCACCGAGTTCAAGGTCACTGAGATTGTGGCCGCATGATCACCCAATTGAGGAGCAACTTTTGACTGAGTACCTGTTTACCGGGGATGGGCCGCGTCTGATGACTGGCCTGTCTCAGGGTGTGAATGCGACGGTGCAACCGCTGAACGGGTCCGTGCCTGATCCGGGCGCAACGATCGTGTGCAGTGCCGGTGACCTGCTCCACACGGACGTGCCCTACCCCCACCCGGACCTTGAAGAACGCGCCGACACCCCGAACACCGCCACGGAACCCGCCGGCGACGTGACACCCGCTGAACCGCCAGCACTCGAAGATCCCGCATCCACCGACATGACCGCCGAGGGCGCGCCCGCCCCCACTGCCGAATAGGACCCCCGAATGACAATCAACTTCACCCCGGGCTCCCAGCAATGGTTGGGTATCGCCAAGGAAACCACTTACGGTGTCCCTGTCGCTGCACCGACCATCTGGATTCCCGTCTCCAACCCGAAGTACAACCCCAACGTGACCGTCCTGACGGATAACAACCTGCGGGGCATGATGGGCGGCAACTTCCAGGCCACCCAAGGCATGACGTACACGGACCTGTCCTACCAGACAATGATCTACAAGGACTCTGTTTTCCCTCACCTGTTGGCGATGCTGGGTGTTGCCGACACGGTGACGACACTGGCGGCAACCACGTTGACGAAGGGCACCACCGCAACCACAGGTGGTACTCTCCCGGCGGGCAACACGTACTGGAAGGTTACCGCTGACATTGTTGGTGGTGAGGGTATCGGCTCCAACGAGGTCACCGCGTTGTTGACGGGTGCCACCTCCACACAGGTCCTGTCATGGACTGCTGTGACTGGTGCGACCGGTTACAACGTCTACCGTGGCACCGCCGCTGGTGTGGAGAACGTGCAGGTCGCCAACCTCGGCAACGTCACGACTTACACCGACACGGGCCTGACGGTCGGCGCGGGAGCCCCGCCCACCACGGCAGGCAACGTCCACAAGACCGCCCTGCTGAACACCGGAAACGGCCAACCACCCAGTTACACGGGCTGGCTGCTTGAGGGTGACAAGTGCGAACAGATCCCCGGCATGGTCGCCGTCGACCTGAAATTCACGTTCGTTGTCAACCAGAACTCCACCGTGGATGTGTCATGGGCTGGCATGCCCGCAACAGCGGTCACACCACCCACGAACACGCCCTCCACCGTGGCACCGTTCCCCCCGTACACGACCCTCATCAGTATTGGGGGGTCAGTGGTGGGTTCACGTTCCGGGGCAACGATCGACATGAAACGATCCACCGTGCCGATCCCCGTCCTGAACGGGACATCTGCACCGTTGGCGATCTTCGGTGGCCCCGTCACCGTGACCGGAACCATCGACGCAGTGTTCCAAGGCTCTACCGACCCCGACCTGATCAACCTGCTCACGAACGCGCAACCGGCACTGGTCATCACGTCGTCACCGCAGAACGATCCGGCGCACCCAATCACGTTGCGGTGCTCCCAAATCGCGTACACGACAGCAGCACCCGCCGGGTCTAACACCTCATGGATGACTATCGCGTCCGCGTTCAACGCGCTCATGAACCCGACAGACGCCCTGGACGGCATGCTGTCACCGGTTCAGGGCATGCTCTGCACCACCAGCTCCACACCGTTCTAACCCGCGCATGACTGGTGCCGCCCCAACTCCCCGGGGCGGCACCCTATCCCCACACCTATCCCCACAGGAGACACCCCTTGTCACACACAGTTGAAATCCCCGGCGGCACCGCAGTCCTGCTTGAAGCCACCGAGATGACCCCGCGCCGTATCCGCGCCATGGAAGTCATCCAGTACCAGCACTCCGGACTCATGGCGAAACTTGCCCGCAACGATGAACTGACCACCGCCGCTGCGAAGGCGGCCGAGGATGCCGGAACAGAACCGGAGCCGGTCCCCGACCTGGACGTGACCGAAGACGAAGCGAACGTGCTGCTCCGCATGAAGGACGCCACCCTGTACGCGCAACTCGCATCCTGGACGCTGGACATTCCCCGCCCCGAAACCGTCGACGCCGTCCAAGACATCCCCCTCGACGTGTACACGGCACTCACCACCGCCATCATGCAGTCACGCGTCACCCCCGACACGGACCCGGCATCGTTTGAACCCAACGATGTCACCGTAGCGGATGATGCCGCCCCTTTTCCCAGCTCTGGCTCCTCCAACGATCCCTTGCCTCAGGAGACTTCGCCGGAATCACCCTCGACACCCGAAACCGTTTAGACGAATACCGGTACCGGAAACTGTTCGCCTGCTCCAAGGACGAGTACTTGGACACGCCCCGGCACGATATTCAGTGGATGCTCCGCATTGACAACCTGATCGTGACCGAGGAGAACCGGCGCCAGAACCAGCACGCCGCAGCACCCGCCCCCCACACACCAACAATCGGGTAGGGGGCGGGCATGGTCAGCATGCACATCATCGGGCTATCCGAGTTTCAGGCCGCGTTCATCAAGGTCGGTGCGCAGGCAGACCAAGCCGCGAAAGCCTCCGTGCAAGAAGGCACAAAGTATTTCCTCAACCAAGCCATCAACGGTTTTGAGGGCTCCCACGCCGCAGGGGAACCACACGTTGGCGGGAATAAACCCAACGTCGTCACCGGCAACCTACGCCGGTCCTTGAAAGCCCAAGGCATCGAACACATTGGTATCGGCGAATGGTCCGGCACAGCGGGGCCGTCCATGGCGTACGCGCGCCGGGTCGAACTCGGTGCGAAAGGCCCCGACAGTTTGGGCCGCATCATGAACTCCCGCCCGTTCCCGTACGTGCAACCCGCCTACGACGAGCTGCAAAAGAAACTCCCCAGCATTGTTGCCACCAACTGGACCAAATACGTCATCTAGGAGGACCCGTTGAGCTTGTTGCCTCCGATGGTTGTTGAGATCGTTGCCAAAAATAATGAAGCCATTGCGAAGATGCGTGAGACTTCGGTCGAAGCGAACAAGATGGCGGCTGAGGCGTCGGCGGCTGGTGAGAAGTCTGGTGCTGCTTGGCAGAAGATGCAGGGTGTTGGTAAGGCCGCGTTCCTCGCGTTGGCGGGTACCGCTGCTGTGGTTGGTGTCGAGTCGGTCAAGATGGCTGCCGAGTTTCAGGAATCCACGAACAAGCTTGCTGGTAGCGCCCAGATCACCACGGATGCCGCGAACAATATTGGTAAAGCGTTCCTGTCTACTGCTGGGACATCCACGTTTAGCGCCCAGCAGATGGTGGATGCTTACGGTCCTGTAGCACGCCAGTTGGAAACCGTTGAGGGCCATGCACTATCCTCCGGTGACGCACTCAAGGTCATGAAGGCGTCCTCAGATCTTGCCGAAGCTTCCGGTGGGGACCTTGCGGACACGACGAAGACCCTGTCCACGGTCATGCAGGCCTACCATATCTCGGTTGCTGATGCCGCCGAAACCTCCAACACCCTTTTCAACGCCTCCACCCTGCTCAACACACCCATCGCGGACATTGCAACGGCCGTTGATAAGCTGCACGGCAAACTAGGCATTGCCGCCCCATCGTTGGGTGACACCGCCGCACTCATGGTTGATCTTGGTGAGCACGGAATTACAGGGTCCAAGGGCCTCATGGCCGTCAACGGTGCCATGACAACACTTTTGGGCGGATCTCAAGCGACCAAGGACGAACTAAAAACTTTGGGTGTCGATGTTTACGACAGCTCGGGCAAGTTCATCGGTATGCAGGAAGCCATTTCGAAGCTTTCCCCCGCGTTGGCTGGCATGTCTGACCAGCAGAAAAAGGCTGCTGAAACAGCCTTGTTTGGTGCTGGGGCGGCTGGGGCCATGAATGGTGTCATGAGCGGCGGCGCCGAGGCGTTCGAAACGGCGTCGAAGGCTGTTGAGAAGCACGGGGCCGTGGAGTCTGCGGCTGAACGTAACGCCTCATCGTTCCAAGGCCAGCTCAAGATGGTGTTCGCTACGGCGAAAGACCTGGGCGTCATGATCGGCACCGCCCTCCTGCCACCGTTGCAGGACGCTCTCAAAGGTTTCATGGGGTTCTTCAACTACCTCAAAGACAACCAAGGCGTCGCTATCGGGTTGGGTGTCGCTGTCGGTGTGCTCGTCGGCGGCCTCGCATCGCTGTACGTAATCACGAAAACTGTGCAGGTCGCACAGGCTGCGTGGGCGTTGGGGACAAAACTAGTCGCCGGCGCACAATGGCTCCTGAACGCCGCACTGGATGCCAACCCTATCGGGATCGTCATCCTCGCCATCGGTGCACTTGTCGCTGGGTTCGTTATCGCGTACAACAACATTGGTTGGTTCAAGGATGGCGTGAACGCCGCGTTCTCCTTCATCCAAACCATCATCGGTGACGTCGTCAACTTCGTTGGACAGCACTGGCAACTGCTCCTTGGAATCCTGACTGGCCCCATCGGGCTCGCCGTACTTTTCGTTGTCACCCACTGGACCCAGATCAGCGACGTTTTCAAACTCGTCTGGTCCAACATCACCACCTCGACAATGACCACATGGAACAACATCACCAATTTCATTGGGTCGGCATGGAACTGGATCAAGAACCTTGTCATCGCACCCTGGAAGCTGGAATTTCAGCTCCTCGGCGCGGCCGGTACTTGGCTGTGGAAAAACGCGATCGCCCCCGCTTTCCAGGGCATCCAAAATGTCGCATCCGCCGGGTGGAGCTGGATCGACAATAATGTGTTCACCCCGTTCAAAATCGGCATCAATGCGATCGGATTGGCGTTCGATGCGACCCAGAAATTCATTGGGGCCGCATGGAACAAGATCAAGGACGCCGCCGCATCCCCTGTCCGCTGGATCGTGGACACGGTCTACACGAACGGTATTGAGAAGGTTTGGAACAATATCGCTGGTGCGGTTGGTCTGGATCTGAAACTGCCCAACGTGTCTGCCGGGTTCGCTGACGGTGGCATCTACGGTACCCGCCCCGGTTACACGCCGGGACGTGACACACACCTCATCGCCGTCAGCGGTGGTGAGGCAATCATGCGGCCCGAGTGGGCGCGCGCTGTGGGCTCTGATGGTGTCGACCGGATGAATGGTCTGGCGAAGTCTGGCGGCGTTGGTGCGATCCGCAAAGCCATGGGCTACGCAGACGGCGGGGTTGTTGGCTACGCGGACGGTGGCATTGCAGGGATCATCGGTGGGATCGGTTCCGCCATAGGTTCTGTCGTTTCCAGTGTCGGTAATTTCTTGGCTGACCCTATCGGTTCAATCACATCCATGATCACCGGCCCCGTGAAAGCGATGCAGCATCTTGCCCCTGGCGGCAAGTTCGGGCAGATGGCGTTCCAACTCCCCATCAACGTTGTTGACGGGCTCGGTGCGAAGGCCAAGCAGCTCGTTGGTGCTATGGCACCCCCGCCAGCCGCCACTGGTAGTGGGAACACCGGTTCCGGTGGTGGTGGGGGAAGTGTTGGCGGTACAGGGCAATGGTCCTCCATGGTCCTTACCGCCCTCGCCATGATGGGCCAACCCGCCAGCCTGTTGAATACGACCTTGCGCCGTATGAATCAGGAGTCGGGTGGTAACGCGAACGCGATCAACAACTGGGACAGTAACGCTGCCGCTGGCATCCCTTCTAAGGGGCTCATGCAGGTCATTGACCCCACGTTCCGCGCCTACGCAATGCCCGGGTACAACTCGAACATCTACGACCCCATGTCAAACATTCTGGCGTCCATGCACTATGCGATCAGCCGTTATGGTTCCCTCGCCGGTGCTTACAACCAGGCTGGCGGGTACGCCTCCGGTGGTGTGGTGCCGGTCTTTGATCAAGGTGGTTGGGTGCCTCCGGGCGTGTCGATGATCAACAACAAGACCGGTGCGCCGGAGCGGTTGTCGAACACGACCCACGGTGGCGGGCAAAACATCACCAACAACGTCAGCGTCACCACCAACGCGACCGGCCCCCAGATTGCGGGCGCGATCGGTTGGGCACTCAAAACACAGTTCTAACTCCTAAGGATGGTGCCGTTTGCTGGTTTACCAGTTGCAAATGCCAAACGGCACCATCTTGGGGAACGGGACGGGTGTTGAACTGTCCGGGATTACCGGATTGTTGGACATGCCCCCGTTGCGTTCTTCTGACGCGGCGCGCGGGCAGCGTGATGGTTCCGTTCCGGGCCTGAACTATGTGGGTGAACGTACCGTGACGGTCACGTACCAGATCACCCGGATCGCGAATACGACCACAACGGAAGCCATGCGCGCCATGGCGTCAGCGTGTCACCAAAACGTGTCCGACCCTTCAACGGTTGTTCTTTCCGGTGGTGATTACCTGCGGCAATTCGCGGGCATTGGCACCATCAAACCCGTCAACATGGTCCAAGTGCAACTCCCCAACCGGGCCGTCCCACTGGGCATGTTCGGGCGCCCCACCAAATACAACACCAACATCGACGCAGCCTTCACCCACGGCCAAATCAACATCGCTAGTGAGTGGACATGCCCTGACGGACTCCTCTACGACCTTGCTGTGGTGTCCAGCTCTTGTGGGCTCCCCAACCCCACATCTGGGCTCAGTTTCCCTGTCACATTCCCGGCCTCGTTCGGTGCCTCGACCGGTGGCAGCTTCACCCTCACCAACAATGGCACCTACAACGCCAACCCGCTATTCGTCATCCAAGGCCCCTGCACACAGCCCACCATCTACAACCAGACAACAGGCCAACAGATCCAGCTCAACATCATTCTTGGATCTTCCGACGTCCTCACCGTTGATGTCCAGTCCGGGGTTGTCACGTTGAACGGGCAATCGAACCGCAACAACGTCGTCGACATCAGCACCCAATTCTTCCAAATCACACCCGGCACCACACCCATCGGGTTCGGGTCCATCGACTCAACAGCAGTCGCCGGGACACTCACCGGGTACGTGCTCCCCACCTACGCAACCATTTAGGAGGCCACCGTGGCGAACAACGTCATCAAAGTGACCGCCTGGGACTTGTGCACGAACGTACTACTCACGGACTTGCAGGCTATCGCCCCCACCTACACGGTTCGCATGAATGATGCTGGCCCGTTCAGCTTCGCACTCGATCTGACTGACAAAACCACGTCACAGCAAACCTCCGTGATCCTGGGGCTGGGCGATAACCCGTTCAAGGTCATTTTCTCCGACGTCAACCAGAACATCCTCTTTGCCGGGATCGCCCGCACCTCCACCATGGACCCGACCAGCCCGTTGTTGCAGATCACGGGCACCATGCTCACCGGATATTTCACCTCCGTGTTCGCCGCTAACTCGTACACGAGCCCGATCAGCCCCGCAACGCTCATGGGGCAGGTCATCACCGACGTGCAGGCAGTACCCGGGGCGAACATTGGCTTGATCCCCAACATGCGTCTGACAAACCCGCCACCACCCTTCACCCCTGCCTATAACGTCGGCCAATACATCAAAGTTTCACAAATCCTGTCCGACATGACCATGGGCGTCACCCCGGGTGTGGGTGGGGTCGACTATTACATGTCGTCGACGTTCCAGAACGGTGTACCCCAGCACCTGTTCAACATTGTTTCCCCGAGGTGTGGTCAGGACCGAAACTCCTCGGGGTGGGTGCTGGATCTTACCCGCGTCCTCATGTGGACGCGGTCCACGGATACGACGAACACCGGTAACCAGGCGACCGTTGTGGGTTCAGGTACGGGCGCGTCCCAACCCACTGCCGTATCCACGGCACCGTTCCCCATCGGCGGACTAGGCCAACCCCCGCTGATGCAGACCCTGTACCAGTACAACCGGGTTACGTCCCAATCTCAACTGCAATCGATCAGCAATGGTGCGGTGCAAATGTTTGGTGGCCCCGTGACCGTCTATACGGTGACGATCCCGGTCACGCATGCGGCGTGCCCACTCGGTGGTTTCGGTATTGGTGACGACGTCCCTTTGACGTCCCCACCGACCGCGTATTTCCCGAATGGGTTGCGGCAGTGGTGGCGGATTGTCGCCTACCAAGTCACGTACCCGACTGAGGGTGTACCAACCGTCACCTTGACATTGAACACCCCACCCGTCTTTTAGGAGTTGCCCCATGGTGAACCCAATCCTGGACCCAACCCATGAGTTGGCGGAGCGCCTAAAAAGCATGCAGGCCGTATCGGCCGGACTCTCCACCCAGCCCGTGCTGTTGAATGCGTCCACGGGCCAGATCGGCGGCGGTACACCCGGTCTTGCAACGGATGCGACCGGGCTGCACAGTTACAACGCCGCCGGGGTTCTCGTGAACTTCCTAGAAACCTCAGATGGCACCATGATCTGCTACGACAACACTGGCACCGCCCAAGCCCGCATGGGCGCCCTCCTATCCAACCCGGGCAACTACGGGCTGGAAATTTGGACCGGCTCAGCATGGCAGCAAGTCATCAACGCAACCTCAGTTTCATGGGGGTCCATCACCGGCATCCCTTCAACATTCACACCCACCGTACCTATTGCCGGTTCAAACATTTCTGGGGCGGTATCCAACGCCAATCAGGCCACCAACTCCATCAATGCAGACGGTTCCGCCTACGCCTACAACAACAACGTCCCCGGCACGAGCTTCTTTGCGGTATGGGTTGGTAACGACGGCAGCAATCATATGGGCAAGAATGTGTCGTCCATCCGGTACAAGACCAACGTCCGTAAGCACACCATCGACCCGGCCGAAGTACTCAAACTTGTCCCCGTACTCTTCGACCGGCTCCCCGTTCTTGTCCCACTACCCGATGGACATGAAGGCCCTGAGCAACTGGTTACCGGTCCAGCGAACGAGTTTGGCATGATCGCCGAGCAAGTCCATGAACATGTTCCCGAGATCGTGCAGTGGTTCGAAGGCAACATTGACGGGCTCCGATTTGACCTCCTCCCTGTTGCCCAACAGTCGGTACTCATCGACCATGAGGGGCGCATAGCGGCACTGGAATCACAGGTTGCAGTACTCACCGCGCAAGTACAATCCCTGATTGCACAAATCCAGGCACCACTGCCGCAATGGTCGCCACCCGCATCCAGCACGGCAACATACACGCCGCCATCATGGGCACCAACGATCCCCGCCTACGCGGCACCCAACCCGGAACCACAACCACTCCCCTACACCATCCAGCCCTAGGAGGCCGCAATGGCTTTTTCTGCTGTCCCCTTCGCGCTGCAAAACGTAGCCCATTCCGCCCAGTTGTTCCGCCAAGCCATGTCTTCGGTCATTCCTCCCGGTGGCGGGGTCGTGTCCCTTGGCGATTTGGCTGTAGCCCAGACCGGTACGCCGTCCATGGCGGTCCAGATCGGTGTTGGACGGTGCTACATCCCGGGCACGAATGTTGCCAACGTTTCCGGCGGGAACTTCTCCTCCCAGGCCATGTATTATGCGGAGAACGAATCTGTGGTTACGGCAACGATTGCCTCATCCGATCCGACCAACCCACGCATTGACATGATCTACGTGGCCGTGAACGATACCCAGTATTCGGGGTCCGTGGATGGTGTCAGCACAACTTTCGTTGTCTCCGGGACACCGGCCTCTGGTGCAACATACCCGACCAATGCACCCTCGATCCCGAATAACGCAATCCCTCTGGCGTGGGTCCGGGTCGGTAACGGCGTAACTAGCATTACCAATACCAACATTCACAATGTGTCCGTCCCCTATAACATGCGCCACATGGAATGGACGTCAACGTCCGCTTCACAAACGGGAGGCAGCGGTCAGAATTTTGGCACCCTGTCACTGGACACGGCCAATACTTACAACGGCGGGTTCGCGACTGGCGGGTCGGGTGGCACCATCACCCTGTCCACGGGCGGCATCTACATTGTCAGCTCCCGAGCAACTCCGGGCGGTTCCGCTTATTCTGCACTCCAATTGTGGGCGTACGACCAATCTGCCGTGTATCACCTGTCCCATACTTCATCCGGGTATGGGGGTCAGCTCACGACGGGTGCGTTCACGTTCGCTGGGGTTGCCGGGGCGACACTGACTTTCGGCGCCACATGGAATCAGACAGCTACCATGTCCACCCGAGTCAAGATGACAAAGGTGGGTTGAGCCATGAATTGGATGGAAATTAGTGCCCTTGCCGGTGTGGGCAGCGTCGTCGTGGCGCTCCTCACTGCCTTGGCTGTCGTGTTCTTCAAACACCTTCTTCCAAGCTTCAAGGGCGGATCAACGTTCTTGAAGAATTGCGTAGGTGCACCAGAGAACAAGAAGACCGGGCAACCTTACGTACCGTCGATCTTTGAACGGTTCGATATCCAGGACGAAGTTCTCGCCAAACAGAACGGGGTTCTGGAAACGATCCGTCACGAAGTGGAATTCAATAATGGGTCATCCGTCAAAGACGGTGTCATGCGAACCGAAGCCGGACTAGCCGACGTACAGGCCGAGCTAACCCACATCAAGGCGCTCATCGGTGGCAATGGACAAACGACGACTATCAACGTCAACCAGAAGGACACCACCCCATAGGAGGCCCCATGGTTGACTACATCTGGCCCGTCATCGCAGGCACCAGCACGAACCAACTCTTCGGCGCCAACCCGGGCGGCTACAACCCGCCCGGAGGGCACACCGGCACCGACCTCGGAGACGCCATAGGCACACGCGTACTCGCCCCTGCCGCCGGCACAATCATTCACGCGCAACCGTTCACCACGCAATACGGCACGGACAACGCCTACTGGCTGACAGCGGGCGGGGGCATCTGTGTCGTCCTGGATTGCGGACCAGACAATCCCAAGTTCACGTTCTGCCACCTCAGCCAAACACTCGTGAAACCCGGTGACGTGGTAGCACAGGGCGAAACCATCGCCCTATCAGGGGACACCGGAACGATGACCAGCGGACCGCATCTGCACTTCGAGGCACTGCCGCCGAACTTTACGTTCAACCCCAACACGTATGGCCGGGTAGACCCCGCCACTTACTGCACCGAATACCTTACGGAGGCGCCCCCAATGTCCCTCAACGTGATCGACATTAGCCGATACCAAGCCGGAATGGACGTCGGTGCCACCGGTGCGGACGCTGTCATTGTTGGACTCACCTACGGCAGTATCGGCGTAAATCCCTACGGCGCCGACGAGGTCGCCCGCACCCGTAACGCCGGGAAACTCCTCGGCCTCTACCATATTCGGGCCGGCGACGGGCCTGCCCCCGCCGATGAGGCACAACACTTCCTCGACAACGCCACCCAATACCTGGACGGCCGCACGATTATCTTCCTCGACTGGGAAGAATGCACCCTCTCTGACATCCCATGGGCACTCGCATGGTGCCAGTATGTGTTCGCCAAGACTGGCATCATGCCCGTGATCTACATGTCATCGTCCGTGTCACTCGCCTACGACTGGTCCAGTGTCCGGAACGCGAACATCGGGTTGTGGGTCGCCCAATACCCCTACAACACTGTCACCGGGTTCGTTGGTGCCGGGTGGACACCTCCCGCGACGTCATGGCCGTTCCTCGTCGGCTGGCAATACGCCGGCACCGGAGGCAGCATCGGCGGATACACCGGCATCGACCTATCCGTTTTCTACCTCACCGCCTCACAATGGGTCGCCTACGGCACCCCCACTTCTCAAGGAGACTGGCTAGCAATGGCAACAATCGACGATGTGAAAAACGCTGTAAGGGCAGTCCTGCAAGAACGGAACCTCGACACCGAGGGCAACCAGACGTCAGTCCTTGACATGGTTGCTATCATCAGGTCGATGGTCCATGACGTACCAAACCAGGTTATGAAATTCAGTGTCCCGTGGTATGGGTACAACGGGGTTCAGCCCACTACCGGTCGCACCACCACCACGCTTGGACTGTCTGTCGGGTGGTCGGACACTTGGAATACTGGTACGAAGACGGCGGCGGCATCGGCTGGTAACGCCGCCACTGCTGCTGTTGCGTCGGCTGCGACCGCAACAAATGCCGCCATCGCCGCATTGCCCGCCGCTGTTCTGAACCAGCAATTCACAACCCCCGCCGGTGTGACAACCAACGTCCCAACTCTGCTGAACGCGATCAACACGAAACCGGGTAGTGTCCTGAACCTGACCCCGGATCAGGTAACGCAGCTTGCTGCAACGTTGCAGGCTGAACTGCCCGCCGCGACCGTCGCCGCATTGGCCGCGCAACTCGCCACGAAACCCGCCCCGTGAAACCGGCACTCATCACCGGTGGCGCGGCCGCGTTCGCCTACCTGACGATCATGACCGCCCGAATCACCCGCGAATACCAGACCGAACGCGCATCACGCCGCGCATGGAACCATTACAGGAGCACCCCCAAATGACCGCTTCCCCCGTATCTCCCAAAGTCACCGCTGGCGCTGCTGTTGCCGCTATTGTTGGTCTGCTGTTGCAGGTCAGTGTGAGCATCACCCCTGACACGTTCTCCTGGTTGGGGGCGGGTCAGGGGCTGGCTTTCACTCTTGTCACTCTGGGCATTGGCACGTTCGCCGCTTGGTGGAAGACTGATCCGCTGCGCGTTGTGCCCGCGCCAGAAGCACCGGCCGCGCCCGCTGTGACATCCACCCTCACGGGTACTGGTCCACTTGGCAGCAACGCCACATCTTACAAGCAGGCCAGTGACGCATTGAGTGCAGCCATCAGCGACAGCGCCCCTGCCGTTGCCACCGCTTCGGGTCTGATCGTGGTTACTCCTACAAACCCCGAACCACTCGCACCCTAACAACACCAAAGCGCCCCACCTCAGATTGAGGTGGGGCACTTTTTTGTGCCTATTTTGCTGGGATCTGGTATTCCCAACCCGCTTGAACACCCATCAGCTTGTACACCAAAGTACCGGTAGTATCCGGAACATCAATCACAAACGCACCCGTCGACTTATCCCCGGGAAGAATGTTGTTCTCAATCAAGTCAGTTTGTGCCAAGCAAGTTGATGCGTTGCCTGATGCGGTCCCTGCCCCTGATGTGTTCCCCGCCGGGTCCACGTACGTCCACCCATAGTCGGGCGACATCCCATCCTGTAGCGGGACACCAGCGTTGGGTGCGACGGCTGCTGTTGCGAAGATCTCGATGTAGTGCCCGTTCTGGGGTGGCTGGGGTGCTGGCCCGTCACAGGTCGGGTCGACAACAATCTTTGTGATGGTGAAGGTGGCGATGGGATTGCCGTTGAGTGGGTCGGTTATGCCAGCTTGCTCCCCAACAGTTTTGATGTGGTTCCCACGTACACTCAGGACTGGTGCGGCCACGGATGGCGTGGTCGCTGTGGGGGCGGACTGGGCAGGTGTTGCGTGCGTTGTCGCTGGTGGTGTTGTTGTGGCGCCACCCCCACTGCAACCGCTTAGAACGGCAACCACGGCGGCACCCACTATCAGACCTGAAACCTTTTTCATCACAACATCCTCGGAACTTGAAGGGAATACCTGTATGAAATGGATGGTACGCGTATTGCAAACGGAAAAACAGGGTCAACCCGCAATTTCTTTCAACGACTCCCCATCACCCAGCATCGCCCGACCAATCGCCGTCACAGACTCAATCTGCGCATCCGGCATCAGATGAGCATAAATCTGGTCCAACAACGCAGTATTGGAATGCCCGAGCCGCCGCGCGACTTTGAACATCTCGACTCCCTCTTGGATCAGCCATGATGCGTGCGTGTGTCGCAGCCCGTGCGGTTTGGGGGTCTTCACGAATGTTTTGTCTGCATCCTGTGCCGCCTTGACTGCACGCTTCCAATATTGAGGGTAGAACTTGTGGTGGTCGATCCTGCCACCGCTCGGCTCAACGAAAAGCAGCTCCGTTGATGGGCGACCTGCCATGAGTGGTTTCAGGAGATCCACCAGTGTTGAGGGTATTGCTATGGTCCGTTTTGAACCGGGCGTTTTGGGTGGCCCAACGTACCACCGGTTGTGCCCGTCCTCTTTCCACGCCTTGTTGATACGCAACGTTGCGGGACGCGCTGCCACGTTCACGTCTCCAACAGTTAGTGCGGTGGCTTCCCCGAACCGGGCACCCGTCATCACCAGCAGTGAAATGAAAGTCTTGTACCGCTCATCCATGTGATCCCTGATAAGCGTGAACTCTTCAAACGTCAGGAACATTGTTTCGTCCTCGACACCGCGTGAGACGGGAAGCTCGACACCAACGCACGGATTTGACGGCCGGTACTCTAGCTGGACGGAGCGGGACATGACCGAGGATAGGAACGCGTACACGTTCTTGATGGTCTTGGGGGACATGGTGCGGCCGGGTGCGGTCCGTTTTTTGAGTAGTCCACGCACCCAAGACGTGACTTGCTGCCTGGTGAGTTGGTCGACGGGGACCGCGCCGATGCTGTCGTTGATGTGGTTGCTCAGGTAGCCGTGGTAGTTGGCGATGGTGTGGGGTGTGGGCCTGAGTAGCAGGTTGATATGTTCTTCTGCCATGTCGGTGACGGTGCGGACGCCTGGGGCGGGTGCGATGACCTGTTCTGCTTTGGAGTAGTTGCCGCCGTTGGCTTTGAGTGCGTTGCGTAGGCTGTACGCTTCCGGTTCTGTGAGGAACGTGACTGACGATTGTGTGCCGTCGTTGTCCCTCCACATGACTTGCCATGATGGGGTTCCGTCTTTGCGGACGCGCTTGCGAACTGATGCCATTTTGGTGCCTCTCCACCCTCTATTCTACGGTGTCGCGTCAACGAATTTGAGGTTCGCGTCAACATACATCAATGTAACAGCACTGGAACCGCTAGATTCCGCCTAACTTTGGACATTCTTCATAGGCATTGAGCCTAGTGGAAAGTCGCGCAAACACTGGACTCTTCAACAACCACACGGACGGATTGATACAATAAGGAACATTAGACGACGATAAGAAACACTAACTCGTTGACGGCGTCAACACACGCCACCCATGCGCCGCCCAGTGGTTGATTCGTCCGATTCAACCATTCTCAGTTGTGAGCAACATCATGGTCCGTGCCGTCGTCAGCAACGATTCCTGCGCATACTGCGGCAACAAACCCGCCCCCGCAATCCGCAACTCTGACAGATCATCCGGGGCCACCGCCAACCCCACCGACCGGGCCGCCGCCATCAACACATCAGACTGCGACACACCCAACGCCAACGCCATCCCCTTGATACTGTCAGGCTCTGGCAACAACGTACGCGGCGAACCCTTACCCCATTGCTGCCACGCCGACGTCTTCGGGTTATTACCAGACTCTTCCGCCAACTGCTCATACGGGCGACCATTACGCCGCGCCTGAATCAACCCCGCCAGCGACAACCCAAACATATCAACCATCACCACTCCAAACACTCGGAACCAACACCACCTACCAGCCCCCAGCGTATTTGAAACGGACACCTACGGCAAAGGACGCATCGACATAATCGACGACACCGCCGACAAAGCCAACGCCGACTTCACCCGGATACACTGCCGCACGCACACATCAAAGAAGAGACGCTCCGACGAATCCAACCCCATCAGGCGGGCAAGTAGGACAGACAGGTCAACATCCAACCACGCCGCAGCCACCGCTAAATCTGTGGTCTGCGACATGACCCGCATGATCTCAGGCAAAGAAACCAACAACCTGGCCGTCAACCGCTCCACCACAACCTCACGCGCCACCGACTCAGCCAGCGACCCCACAGGCCCATGATTCATGTCCCGATGCAACGATTCATGCACAAACGTGACGCGTCTCTTACGCCCCGACTGCCGTCTATTGATAACGATCTGCTCGACCGTCGAATCAAAGAAACCACACAACGCGTCCGGCATGTCACGGTAGACAATATTGCTCATCAGGCCCCAATGACAGTAAGGAACGGGCCCCAGCGCCCGCCACACCTTATAGGTTTACCCCACCACGTTGTCAAGCACAAGGCATTTAATGACGTGACTCTGTAACAATTTAATCGGTGTCCGGCGAGTCCATGTCAAACCGCGCAGCCAACCCATGCGACTCCTCGAACCTGCGCTCCCCCGGCGTCTGACGACGCCTCACCGGCGAGGTCTCCCCCGGCACCCTGGCGTATGGGTCGATCTTCTTCTGGTCAACTGGATCATCATTTTCCTTCACCCTCCGATCAATCATTGTCAATATCAGCTCATCAAGAGCATGCCGTTCCCTGTGCGAAAGATGCTCCGCACCCGCCGGCGGTACGTACGGTTCGATAATCTCGCCCGTAACCCACTTAGTCATCTCAGCCACAGACACACCCAATGCGTCCGCTACGGCGATCATGTTCTTAGGGCTCAACATCTTCCCTTTGAGTATCAGTGCCGAAACGGTAGACGTATGAACCCCCGCCTTGCGTCCCAGTTCTGACATTGACGGGTTCCCGAACCTTGCGTCCAGGAGTGCCGCTTTTGTCATTGCCGAGGCCCAAGGGTCCGGAATGTCGCTTGCCATGTTCCAACTTTCGTTCGTTGCTAGACGTTGTGCAACCTATCCTAATTCGTGGGTGTCCACGGATTCCACCCGTGTAATTTAAACGGCGCCAACGTTGGCGGGAAACTTTTTCAAAAATAGTTGCACAACCCGTGGACACTGCCGTCCAACACGTCTAGAATCTAATCATAGGTAAGACATACAAAGAGGAGTCGAAATGATCACCACAGTAGACAGGTTGGATGTGAAAATCACTAGCCATATCATCTTCGCCCAGCTCATGAAGCACAACGGATACTCCGTCCGGACACTCTCCGAAGAGGTCGACCGGACACTCCGCAAGAACCACAGCCACCAGACCTGCGGACGCGGAACCATCGGAAACCTTCGCTCCGGCTACCGGGACACCTGCAACGAGGAAACCGCCAAGATCATCGCGGACCTTCTCGGACTCCCCGTCGCCGCACTCTTCACTCCCCATATCTCTAAAGTCCAGACAGAGGTTCGACCAACCTACGCAAGGAAGACCCGATGAAAATGTTCATCCCGTACGCGGACACCGTTGAGAAGTTGCTCGCGGACATGGCCGCACTGAACCAGACCATCACCACAGAAACCAGTAGGAGAGCGTCATGAAGTTTCCTCAGCTCGAAGGCATCATCGACACCAGCACGCTGACACCAGCCGAACAGATCATGATGGCGGCAATGTGCTACGGCACCGGGTCACCAAAGCACATCAAGGCGATCCGGAAGTTCTCTCCCCCGGACGTCAAGGCCCAGTTCACTCCCAGGTTCCCGAAGGTGTGGTCATCATGAGCAACCAGCCAGCAGCCAACGAGTTCCGTTCCTGCTCTGACCCGCGCCGCCACGTCCCGAAGATCATTTACGTGGATGTCCACCCGGACCATCACCACCCGGTATGGCAGATGTCCGTCCGGGATGCCCGCAACACGCATCATGTCCGGTGCCTGGATACGTGGGATGAGGCCCGGTTGACTGCCCAGCGTTGGGTGAGTGTCAACAAGGCCCACGGGATCGTCTACGGGGCAGGGGCTATGAAGTGAGCGCCCTCATCCTCATCGTCGCCGCATCCGCAACGGGTGCATACCTGCTGTACCTCATCGATAGGAAGTAAGAATCATGTTGCATGAAGAGATCATGGCCGGGTTTGAGGTTTTGGACCGGTTCTATGCGGAGCGTGTAGCCACCGCAACACTGTGCACTCGGGCGGTTGCTGACGGTGACACTGATTCTGCGAAGTCGTTTGCCGACAGGTTTGTGGCTTTGACGGATGCGATGGATGAACTCCGTGACCGGTTGCATGCGGCGGTTGAGGCTAACACGATCACGGCGCACCTGTCATGACGACGTTGACAGCCCCCGCCAAAGTCACCGTCACCACAGTGACCATCGCGCCACCCATCGTGCACATCTTCTGCGTCCACCACGGCGTACACGACACGTCCTTCTGCGGGACACCCCGCACGAAGCCCCTCTCCTCCATGAGAGTGATCGGCAAGAAGTACCCGATGACCCGGGCACTGTGTGTTGTGTGTGTGGATATGGCACCTAATCCGTGCCCTGAGTGCGGGGGGTGATCGTGGAGGAAGAGTTCTACACCCCCGCTGATGTTGCGAGACGGTTCCACATTGATCCCCGCACCGTTCGTAGCAAGGCGAGTACCGGGGCGTGGCCGTGTATATCGTTCGGACCACGCACTATCCGATTCACAGAAACCCACATTGAACAGATTGTTTCACTTTGCACCCGAACACCAACCCCACCCAAAGTCGAGCGCCGACTAGGCACCAGATCCAGGAGAACAAATTGAGCAAGCTCGAAGAAACCATCACCAAAGCACACCACCACGGGGGCCCATCGTGGGATGGTGGCCGGCGTATCCGTGCCGAGGTTGTGAAGCGTAACGGGTACTGGATCAGTATCGTGCGTGGCTCCGACGGATGGCCCGTACTCTACGACGATATTCCTGCGGGTAGCGAAGCATACTTCCCGAAGACCGCTTGGGAAGTCATGATGCGTGCCGCACTCGACGACTCCCGCGTCGTCTACCGCGCCGAGCAAGCCGGACACCGACTCCCTGAATGCAAGCACCTCACCAACTACTAAAACTTTGCCCAAAAAACACGTTTCAAACACTAGTATCTGACATTACAAAAGCGTAAACTGAGACTATAGACAAGGAGAACAAAATGTACGTTCACCAGCTCACCAAAACCCAGGCCATCGCAGCCGCAAGATGGTTCATCGTCGACTTCCACGAAAACATCCCCGACGTGGACGGAATCACCACTAACGTGTTGATTGACCAGTTCGTACGCGACTTATCCGCAAGCATCCAACACGACGTGCACACGGATGATGTTGTGGAACTCCTCGAATCACTGGACCAGCTCCAAGACCTGTACTTCCGCACCCAGGAGTACACGGGCATCAGCGATTTCGACGCCATTGTGATCGCGGAACACACTACAAACGTGTTCACTGACGACTTGAACCGGATGTTCGCGTCCTACTCCCCCCGCGCCGCCCGCTACTTCGAAGCCGCCTGATCATGGTCACCACCCAGACCCACGAAACCTGCACCGTCACCAACTGTGACTGCACATGTGCCGGTTGCCGACCCTCACAATGCGCGGCATGCCCCAAGTGTGGGGCCGACATCGACAACACACCCCAAGACGGCGGCGTCACAGACATCTTCGACGCACCCTCCTACCAGGGAATGACCACTCAATCCCTCCACAGCATATGGATGGACACACGCAAGGCATGCGCGTGAACTCCACCAGAATCGCCCCGGCCACCATCACCACACCAACCGACACTGGCGACAACCTTCCACATCTTTACTGCAACACAGAACACGGCTCCGCACCAGACGCCACCAGCCTCTGTGGAGCTAAACGCAACAGGCCACACGGCCGAAAAATGTATCTCACCGAAGCCGAACGTAGAGGATTCTGCGTCGTCTGCATCGACATCGCAAAAACCCAAAACGGGCTCTGCCAACACTGCGCGAAAGGAAAATCATGACAACCACCGGAACACTGCTCACCACCAACCCTGCCCCCGGAACCCCCGACTGGTACCGGTACATGACAGCCTCCAAAATCGCCGCAATCATGCACCACTCCACCTACGACAGCTACCTCTCCATGTGGCTCAAAATGGCTGGAAAAGTCGCCCCCGAACCCATGGACGACACCAAACGCCGAGGCCACTACCTAGAACCCGCCATCCTCGCATGGTACCGAGACCAACACCCCGACTGGACCATCGAACTAACCGGCATGTGGGTACACCCGTACCACACATGGGCCGCATCAACACCAGACGGAATCATCACCCTGCCAGACGGCACACAAGAAGGCTACGAAGCTAAGTCCTCAGACCTCGACTACGAATGGGGGGAACCCGGCACTGACCAGATACCCGCCGGCTACTTCGATCAGGTGCAATGGCAGATGTTCACGACCGGTTTACGCCGAGTACGTGTCGCCGTAATTATGACGCACTTCGTGTTCGCTGAGTACGTCATCGAGTACGACCGCGCCTATGTCAAGCAGATGATCACCACCGCCAAGGCGTTCATGTACACGCTGTCTATCGGTCGCCGTCCCAGCCTTGACCCTCTCGACGGACACGCCGCCACCTATAAAGCAATCCGTGAGCTAGCACCGGGCATCAACGCTGAAAACGTCGAACTTGACCCCAATCTTGTCCGCCGCTACGTCGTTGCATCAGCGGACAAGAAGGCTGCTGAGACCCGGGAAACCGCCGCTAAGTCAATGATCGCCGACGTCATGGGTGAAGCGCGCACCGCGTCAGTGGATAAGCGCACGATCTTTACCCGCCAATCACGCGGCGGCGGGACCCCTTACTTAGTTGCCGCCCGCAACCTGCCAACCTCTCAAGAACTTGGAGCACTCGTATGAACACCCAACAGCCCGGTAACGCGATTGACGTTGCCCGCCAGAATATTGCCGCCTATAAAGGCGAACTCCTCGCATCGCTCCCCTCCCACCTGACTGACAAAGGCGTTGGCTGGCTGACCTCGGCACTGTCCGCCCTCCGCAAGAACGATTTCCTGTTGAAGATGGCAAACCAGAACCCGGGTTCGCTCATCGTTGCCCTGTCCGAAGCCGCACAGTTGGGACTCATGCCGGGTACCCAAGAATATTGGTTGACTCCCAAGGCTGGCGCTGTTCTTGGTGTCATCGGGTATGTCGGACACGTCGAACTAATGTACCGGGCAGGTGCCGTGTCTTCCGTGATCGTGGAGAACGTCTATGAGCACGACAAGTTCCAGTGGAACCCGGGCGCGATGACCAAGCCGATGCACGAGATTGATTGGTTCGGCGCTGACCGGGGCAAAGTCATAGGAGCCTACGCCTACGCGATCATGCGTGACGGTGCTGTCTCGAAAGTCGTCGTCGTCAACAAGACCCGCATCGACCGGGCCATGGAAGCCAGCGCTTCCGCATCTTCGGGGAAGAACTCCCCCTGGAAGACCGACTACGCGGCCATGGTGTTGAAGACTGCGGCACATGATTTGGCGAAGTGGGTGCCAACGTCAGCCGAGTACCGGAACACGGTCATTGCTACTCCAATTGTGGAGTCTGCCACCGTCCCTGATGCACCAGCATCAGCAACACCCCCTGCACCTCAGCCCACACCTCCCCCGAGCCCTGTCGAAAATGTCGATGTAGTCACTGGGGAACTCATGGACGAGGGCGAATACGACCCCACCCAAGACCCCGCAGCATGGGGCACCGCAATCTAACCAAACCTGTGGGGGCGGGTGTACCTTCCACCACCCGCCCCCACACCACCACCAAAACAGATAAGGACAAGACAATGCGTGCAGACACACGATTCTTCAACCCCGACACAACCAACATCAACGAATACCCGACCTACCGCGACTGCAACCGCTGCGGCATCCGACTCGGCATCCACACCCCACACGTCGACACCGACAACCACTGCATGTCATGCCGGTCCATGCTCAAACGAGTCCCCAAACACCAATCCGGATTCACCATCCCCACCTTCGACATCACCGTATTCCGCACCGCACTCGACCCCCGCATCCGCACCGAAACAACCCAAACATTTAAACACGCCCGAGTCGCCTACAACCGTATGGACACCGCCGAAGACAACATGGCCCTCCTCTACATGCTCGAAACCATCGGCCACTTCGTCGCAACCCTCACCACCATCACGATCCCCGGGGAAACACTGGACTGGTGGGAGGGCGACAACCCGCGCAAAGCCCAGTATTGGATCAACCGTGCCCGTGCCGAAGCGGAAGCCGCCTAACATGGGCCAGCTCGTCATGGGCCGTTACTCGGTCAGGTGCCGGTGCGGGAAGGTGTTGGGCCTGTCCGAACAGGACGCGCTCATGCAGTGCAGAAAATTCGCGAAGGTTCACGGCAGCGAAAACAGGGTCAGGACTTATCAGTGTCAATTTGGCAGTTGGCATTGGTCCAGCAAGCTTGAATGGCCTGTGAAGGCATGATCACCACGGGTAGATGGATGTCACTGAATCCTGAGCATGTGGGTGAGTGGCGTTGGTTCGTTGAGAACGACCTGACCGGACAGATAACCCGTGGATACGCCGCCGACGAATGGTTGGCCCGGGCCCATATCCGGGTCACCATCAAAAACCAGCAACCCCCAGGAGGACCAGAATGAGAACCCTCGGAAACGTCACCATCGCCCTCTTCCTCACCGTTGACGTGTCCCTTATCGTCGCCAGCATCGTTGCGACCGTCAAGGACAACCGCGCAAGAAGAACTGCCGAACAAGCAGCCATCACCGAAGCCGACCATTTCGTCCAGTGGGCGCAGGAAGTTGGCCGGGTATGACTGGGCGCAAGACCGGTTGTGGTACATCGGCAGGTTACCAGGCTCACAACCGTGCTAAGGAACCAGCGTGCCGCGAATGCCTCGACGCCTACGCGATCGCCATGAAGGCGTACAGACACCGCACCGGCCGATCAACCAGATCCATCATCGACGACACCACCCTCACCAAACACGGAATCCGGGTACCCAAATGACTGTCGAAGCGGATCGAGAACGCCGCCAACAACGCCACACCATCGACAACAACCGCCGCGCCAACCAACGCCACAAACGCGAACATAAGGACACCATGAACATCACCATCTACACCAAACCAGGCTGCGTACAATGCGGCGCCGCACAAAGACACATGCAAAAACTCGGACTCGATTATGAGGTAGTCGACCTCACCCAAAGCCCCAACGACCTCACCGCCATCATCAGCCTCGGCTACCTCGAAGCACCCGTCACCATCACCACCCACAACGGCCAAGACACCCACTGGGGCGGATACCAACCCAACAAAATCGACGGGATGGTCAACTAATGCCCACACTCACGGACATGTTTTGCGGCGCCGGCGGCTCCTCAACCGGTGCCCTCTCCGTCCCTGGCGTCACCGTCGAAACAGCCATGAACCACTGGCCCAGGGCACTCGAAACCCACAACGCCAACCACCCCAACACCCGCCACATCGACGCCGACATTTCCCAATACGACCCCCGCAGAATCCCTAGAACAGACATGCTATGGGGTAGTCCGGAATGCACTAATCACAGTGTTGCCAAGGGCAAGAAGCGTATCACCAACCAGCCAGATTTGTTCGGGGATAGCATCGCTGACGAAGCCGCCGACCGATCACGAGCCACCATGTGGGACATGGTCCGCTACGTCGAGCAACACCAGTACGACGTGTTCTACACCGAGAACGTTGTCGATGCCGCGCGATGGCTGTTTTTCGACGAATGGCGTAACTGCTTCGACAAGCTCGGCTACAACACCCACGTCGTGTTCCTCAACTCAATGCACGCCCAGTTGGGTGGGCTCCCAGCACCCCAGTCCCGTGACCGCATGTACGTCATCGGGTGGAAGAAAGGCAACCGCGCCCCCGATTTCGACCGTCTCCGACCCAACGCCTACTGCCCCTGCTGCGGCGAAACCGTGCGCGCCCTACAAGTCTTCAAGAAGACTGAACGCTGGGGCCGCTACAAAGCCCAGTACCTCTACCGGTGCCCCAAGAAAACATGCCGGGGCCAGATCGTAGAACCCGCATGGCTGGCAGCATCATCCGCCATCGACTGGACCCTACGCGGACAACGTATCGGAGACCGCAAAAGGCCACTGGCCGACAAGACCATGGCACGCATCCACGCTGGGTTGGTGAAATTCGGTGCCCAGGCAATCAGCATCGATGCCGTCCGTGGATCACAGATCATCAGTCCCGTGGACACCGAACCATTCCAGACACAGACCACAAGCTACACCCGCTCCCTGTTGGTACCCGTTGAGGGTCGCGATGGGAAGGTGGCCCAGTTCGCCACGGACCCAATGCGGACGCAGACAACGCGCAACGAAACCGGGCTGCTCATGCCACCAAGTAATGGCGGCTTTTGTGGAGGCCACGACACGGACTGCGGGGAACCATCACGTGCTGACATCTTCAATGGCGTCTACTGCAAGTGCGAACTCGTGCAGACGCGGGGCCACTCGATGCTCATGGAGTACTACGGCAACGGCACCATGCACCCCACATCCAAGGCAATCCCGACGATCACCACGCACGACCGGTTCGCAATGATCACCACCCTGCGTGGCACCAACGCACCAAAAGACGTATCTCAGCCCCTCGACACCTTCGCAGCCAACGGCAACCACCACGGCTTGGCTGAGTGGCGTATCCCCGACGTTGGCGACTGCGAATTCCGCATGCTTGAACCACACGAAATCGCGGCAGGCATGGCATTCCCCAAGGACTACATCATGACCGGCAACAAAAGGGAACAAGTCAAACAAGCTGGCAACGCTGTCACGCCCCCAGCAGCACGCGACCTCATCACCATTGGCACCGAATCACTGGTGACCACATGAGCGCCGTCAGGCTGCCGGATCTCGAAGGGAAAGTACGCGGCATAGTCGGCGTGGAACAAGACGCGCGTGGACGTAACCGCTACACACTCCAATGCGAGAACTGCCTTGCGTTAGAGACGCCGGAACACCTCGTCCTCATGAACACGCACTTCCACACGAGAGGTGATGACCGGCGCAGACTCTGCCCAGAATGCCGCATCGAACTGTTCCCGGACTGTTCTTGCGATGGTTGCCGCATCGACCGCAAAGGGAGCATGTACGCATGAGCAAACTGACGAAACCAGAAGCCAAAATGCACGCGGAAGCAGAACAACTCCTCACCAAACCAGAGCTAACCCCCTACGACAAAGAATTCATATTCGAGCACTGGCAAGAATCCGCTAACCACGTCAACAGTGCAGCCGGCGCATTCTTCACGCCCTACCAATACGCCCTCGACGTCGCACTAGAAATCGGCGGAAACGGGGCACGAATCATCGACCTCTGCGCAGGCATCGGAACACTCGCCTACGCCGCAACCCAACGATTTGATGACCTCGACATCACCTGCGTCGAACTCAACCCCGCCTACGTCGAGCTGGGTCGCAAGATCATCCCAGACGCCACTTGGATTACAGGTAGCATCTTTGACCTACCCGAACTTGGACGGTTCGATATAGCAACCTCAAACCCACCGTTCGGGCGCATCCAAGGGTCAGGATCTGGGCCCCGCTACAAGGGCAACGAGTTCGACTTCAAGGTGATCGACCTGGCATCAACCCTTGCCGACCGTGGCGTGTTCATACTACCGAACGGCTCATCCCCGTTCACCTACTCCGGTGCCCCGTTCTTCAATTGGAGACCACCCGCGAAGTACACAAAGTTCACCACCGAAACGGGCATTCAACTCGATTGTGGAATCGGGATCGACTCAACCGTTTACCCAGCATTCCATGGGACACCAGTTCGCACCGAGGTCTGCGTTACGGACTTCATTGGCCTCACCAGCGATGCTGCTGAACAGGAATCATTATTCGAAGCAGACGCGGCATGAGCGCCCTTGATACTGCACCCGATGTTGAAGCCAGGAAGTCGACTAGCCAACTTGTCCGGCACGTTTACCATTCCAAGTGCAACAGCAACCAGAACCCCAGAGTCGCCTACTGCGGGCACAAAGGCGGCGGAGCCTTTGGACAGACATGGCACATCGAGACAGCGAAATCGATTGACTGCACACTCTGCATCATGGGCCGCGAAGAACACGGATGCCCACGATGCGGATACAAACCAGAGAAATGACATGGTGAGCGGTGAATAGAAGGAAAGATGCACGGACGTTCATTACCGTGCACGACGACGCCATGGACCACCCAAAGATTGAGGCGATGTCCGACACAGCGAAAGTGCACTGGCTCAGACTGACGGGGTGGTCGAACCGGCAACGCACGGACGGGCTCGTGTCGGCGGCGAAGGTCAAGGAACGCGGCACCAAAGTGTTCCGGGAACTCACCACAGAGCTCGTACCGGACCGTGGGCCAATGCTTGAACTGCAACCAGACGGACGCTACTACATCCACGACTACCTGAACCACCAGTGGTCCAAGTCGGAGATTGAGGATGCCGCTAAGAGGAACCGTGAGAACGGGTCCAAGGGCGGAAGACCGCGAAAAGAAGAACCCAAACAATAACCCGCCGGGTTTCACTTTGGGTTCGTTTTCGCTAACCCAAACTGAACCCAAACATAACCCTATGGTACCTAGTACCTGTTAACAACACTATTAACTCACCTAAGCATTTACCTAGTTCTAAAGAAAATGTTGAGACTTCTTCTGCTTCGTAACTTAGGTTACGTGCGAGGCGGCGAACACAGAGAGGAATGAAAATCCAATGAAATTTGATGAAGCCGACGCAAGGGACATGACCCGTATGATTCAGAGACGACGCCCACGATGGTCAGAGAAAGCAATCATGGACGCCTTGGACGTGGCATGCAGGTCTGGTGCACGGCCTGGGACTGTGGTTGATGCCGCGTTGAGGGCGTGTGCTGACAGTTCGGCGTTGGCTCCGACTGCGATCAATTTTGAGAAGTATTGGGTGGTTGCTGAGCATCGGGCAGCACCGTCTGGGCACATGTTGTGTGTGGAGTGCATGGTTCGTCACCCGGTGGATTCGATGCGGTTGGGATCTGTGGGTTGGGTGTGTGTGAGCCATGACAGTGTATGAGCGTTTGAGTACTGTGTCGCAGCGGCGTGAGGCTGAGGAGTTGCGGGCCCGGATGGGGGCGGCAGTCGATGCGGCGTTGGCTGCTCGGGTGGCGCGTCGATCGCATCATCGGGCAGTGGTTGCTGAGAACAATGCGGTAGCCGTTTTTTCGTCGTTCATGGATCGGGCACAGGCTGTGATGGATCGGGCACAGAAACGGTGGCCTGAAACTGCCGAAACCTACGCTGCCCGGTGTGCGGCGATGTGCGCGGACGTAGACAAGTTCGGGAA
>Ga0075017_100000168_pt1 | contig 30781 bp, 28 predicted proteins | sample AleBraG_ABR_2012_FD_71475 | JGI IMG/M metagenome (GOLD analysis project Ga0075017, IMG submission 71475) | Freshwater sediment microbial communities in response to fracking from Pennsylvania, USA - Alex Branch Run_MetaG_ABR_2012 | ecosystem: Environmental > Aquatic > Freshwater > Creek >... | reverse complement strand
GTTGTACGCTAGACGGGTTACCGCCTGGGCAGCTTCGATCTTTGGGGTTGGTCCCCACGCTGGCGTGTCAAAATTGTCATCCGCGTTATCTCGCGGATCAGGGTAAGGATATACAGCTGCGGCGAAGGTTATGTCGCGACAGAGGTTGACCGTTGCACCCATAGGATCGAGCTCTTGGTTCTTCAGGATGGATTCAGCGACTGCGGCCAAGCTCGTAAATAAATCGGTGATGACTTGCTGGTCCGCGCCATTGATGGCGGTCAGGCACTCGAACCCGGCTCTCAATGCGGGGAGAATCGAGTCTATGTCCTCGGTCGAAGGAGTGGCGTTTAGATATCTACCTTCAAACGCCCCCAACGGCTTTTTAGCATCAAGCAATTGTCGATTTGGATCAGTGTCGAGGTTCACTCCCTGCTCCCGCAACCAATCCTCGGGCGTGAACGGCACTTGCGAGACACCGCCCACTTTGAAATACGGTTCATTCTTCATAAGCGTCGCTGCGGACTTTGCAGCCTCGATAGCAACCTTCGAACGCGGAGAGAGTTCCTCTTCCGGAATGCAAGAGAGCAATCTGTCGCGTTGCTGAATTGGTGCACGGTACACTTCCGCAAGTTGCAAATCCGGGATTGCCCAGATGGCGGCTTCGATATTCTGCTTCTCAGCCGGAGCAAAGTCTTTGAAATGGCTGGCTAGAAGGTTGCCCGCCGCCACGGTTGTTTCGGGAGCAGCCAGAATTTCGGAAGACTGCATTAGAGGTACGACGAAGGGCAGCAGCTCGGGACTGCGAGAAGCGTGTTCGATGAGTCTTTTCCAAGTAATTGGGTATTGATTGTTAGTCGCCATCACCCGGAAGATAGTCCAAGCAGGGCGCTCTGTCAGATTTCCCGACCTGAGTTGCTCGGAAATGCGAATCAGTACTGCATCCAACATTTGCAGAGTGACGTTGTCACGGTAGCCTTGATCCCAAATCTCGCTCCTATCGGAAACCAGTCTGGTCCGGACTCCCTTATACGTGAAGCGGGTGGAATACTTTCCAATCTTACGCGCGGTCTTAGCATGCTCGCGTCTCACTTGCGCTGACACAGAGCGGATTGCTGCAAGAGCGGCATAGCTCAAATCTCTATCAAGCAAGCGGTGAAAACGCACCCCAAGGATGTAGTACGCCATGGAGTAGTCTTGAGCACGTGTGCTCCTTAGAGGGAGCACTTTGCTACTACCAATCTGCGTAGACTGTGTCGACTTCTCTTCATGCGCAAATATGGCTGCGTACACATCCACAACAAAGGCTGGATCAGTATCAATAACAATGGCTAAGCTGTTTGCAAGCCAATACGCCTCGTTTGCGGATACATCCGGTCTGCCGATTCGATCCAGCACTAAACGTAGGGCCGCTCTGACTTCATCGGGATCAACGCGATAGAATCTCGTAACAAATCGGAATCACACGACCCGCCGCAAGGTCCAGCAACTGGCTAGCGGCGGCCATTGACTGGTTTGTCTTTGCTTCGTTCCACATCCATTCCAGCAGCCGTATGGCTGCAGATGCCAGGTTCCAACGAAACTGTCCTTCGAGACCACGGTCGGCCTGCTCTATACCGTGGGCATAGTCTTCTTCGCTTTCGACCGCCTGTCTTACTTCCACGCGTTATGGCATCTCTTTGTGCTGGCCGGAAGCACCTGTCACTACTTCGCCGTGTTCTTCTATGTTGCCCAGCCGCGCACCTGACGCGGAAACGCCTACAACTCATCTCAACGGTACTTCAGTCGATGGGCCTGATCGGCTGACACACCGGACAAGCGGAGCGAACCCAAGCGGAAATCGGCGCTTAGCTCCCAGTGGTCAAAAAGGGGTTTCCCGCAGCAGCCGCAAGTGGATGAATCTAATGCCCGAGATATCGGCGAATGTGCTGGTCACGCGGGTATACCTTGTTGACCAGTTGGCTGTGCCAAAATCCTCGTTTGACCGAACTTTTGCAATCGGATCCGAAGAACACAAAAGCGCCGGGGCAAATGGATAACTTGCTATCGCCCGGGTTCCTCGATAGTCAAAATGCGATCTACTGCGAGGTCGTGGAGTGTCTGTTTGATGCCGCTGGGCCAGCGGATTTCCAAATCTTTGATGCGTTGATTCCTCCCTAAACCAAAATGCACCCGGCTGTCGCTGGAGGAGGCATAGCCCACCGCAGTGGTCACTTCGTTCCACTGCGAGTGGCCGTCTTCGGTCGTGATGTGAATCTGTGCGCCGATCCCCATGCGATTACTCTTTGTGCCCACCAGTTTAAGGAGGACCCAATGGTTGCCCGCCTCGGAGATGTTGTGAAAAAGCTTGACCTGGCCTCCAAGCACAGAAACGACCACATCCACTCGGCCATCGTTGGCGAGATCGCCGAAAGCAGCGCCGCGGTGGGCTGCTTCCAGTTGGAAATCTGGCCCGGCCGCAGCGCTGACCTCCTGGAACTTCCCGTTTCCAAGATTGCGGAATATCGAGTTTGATTCCGGATATTTCCGGGTCGGAATCAACTCGCTGATGTTGTCGAGCACGTTCGCCCGGGCAACGAACAAATCCTTCCAGCCGTCGTTATCGAAATCGTAAATCCCGTTGCCCCATCCTGACATTCCGGTGGTTGGTTGCAAACCACTGGCCCACGTCAGGTCGTCGAAATCCCCGTGACCGCTGTTGATCAGCAATGGGAAGCTCTGGTGCTCGACCGCGGTGTACCAGATGTCGGGCCGTCCATCGTTGTTGACATCTCGGAAATCGGATCCCATGCCAGATAACGTGGAGCCGTCAGGTGCGTAGGCAACGCCTGCCGCCACGCCCACTTCCTCGAACCTCTTCCCGCCAAGGTTGTGGAAAAGAAACGCGGGAGTCGTATCATTCGCTACAAAAGCGTCCAGGAACCCATCGCCGTCATAATCCGCGAAGGAAACGCTCATGCCCTTGCCCATGTGCCCGGCGATCCCCGTTTCCTGGGAAACGTCGGTGAATGTCCCGTCGCCATTGTTGCGGTAGAGCGTGTTGTGCAGGGAAGCATAGACTGTGGGATGGCAGTAGGCCCGCATTCCGTTCTTAAGCGCGCAGTAAGGATCTTTGTTGACTTCCCAGACGCAGTAGTTGACCACGAAGAGATCGAGCAACCCGTCATTGTTATAGTCGAACCAGCCCGCACCCACGGACCACATCTTCTTCCCATTCATCTGAGCGCCCGCGAGCCCTGCCTTCGCGGTCACGTCCGTAAATGTGCCGTCGCCATTGTTATGGAAAAGTTGGTTGCCCGTGACGTTGGCCAGAAACAGGTCGGGCCGTCCATCGTTGTCGTAATCGCCTACCGCGACTCCCATCCCGTAGCCCGCTCCGGCCAGGCCCGCGCGCTCGGTAACGTCGGTGAACGTGCCATCGTGGTTGTTGCGAAACAGCCGGTTCCAGTAGGCGGGCGATTCTTTCTGGAGCGAAGGAACGGCCGCACCGTTGACCAGATAGATATCCAGATATCCGTCGCCGTCGTAGTCGAGCAGCGCGACCCCGGCGACCATGGTTTCAACCTGATTCTTGTTCGCGGTCGGCGAGTTCTGGGTGACAAAGCGAAGCCCAGCCTTGGTTGCGATTTCTTCAAACTTGATCGTCGCCGGATTGCCCGGTGTTGGGCCGTAAGAATTCACCCGGCCCGCCGGGAAAGAACTGAATAAGAGGCTGAAGGCGAGAATAAAAGTCAGATTACGCATGCTGTGTCGGTAACCAAGCTTTCTTCATTCCTTGTTGCGCTTCCTCATTCTTCATTAACGTCTTCCGGGCAAGACCGGTGCGCTGATTCTCAGCCTTCCATGAGCATCGTGATGGCGGCATCGATGTTGAGCACGTTAAGGTTATATCAGTTGGTCAGCGGGTCAAAGGCATCGGCAAATCCGTTTGTCATGGAATGGATGGGTGCGGCGTTCGAGGTATGGGGTTACTCCTGCCCCTCTCGGAGCTTCTTTAAGGCAGCGGCTGCGTCATCTTTACGGCCAAGCTTCTGGTACGCCCGTGCCAGCAGGAAGTACGCCTGATTCATGTGAGGGTCGAGCTGTACGGCGCGCTCGCGCTCGGGGACCGCCGCCTCGAATTTTCCGTTCTGCACCCAGCGCTGCCCAGGGCCAACCGGGCGTCAGGCGACACAGGATCGATGCGAATCGACTCACTCAAGTAATGGATTGCGCGGTCATATTCTTGTGTGAAGGTGTAGCAGACCCCCAGCCCATAGGCGACGTCATAGTTGAGCGGTCCTGCTTGTTCCGCCTTGGTATAGTAGTCGATCGCTTCATCGTACTTCGATTGTGAGCGTTTCAGGTTCCCGAGTTCCGCCAGCACTTCAAGGGAATTCGGTTTCGCATTCAGGGCTGCGAGGAATTCGTTTTCCGCCTCCGTCGGCCGGTCGGCAGCAAGCGCCGCTTCGCCCATAAGCTGGTGAACGCGGTAGTAGTCAGGGGCCATCGCAAAGAGCTTTTGGTATTCCTGCTGCGCTTGCGTCTTTGTGGCCAGCCAAAGGTAGTAGTGTGCGTCCACATTAGGCGGATCGGCAGCCAGCGCCTTTCGCAATTCCGCGATCGCCTGCTCGGGGTGGTTGACGGTCAGCTCTGCGCGAGCCAGCACCACATGCATTGCTGCACTGCCGGGATGGCCTTTCAAGTACTGCCGCGCGATTTGCGAAGCGCGACCGTATTCACCGCGATACAGCGCGTGGTCTGCCTCCGTCAGTTCCCGGGACTGCGCGCAGGCTGCGCCGCACAGGGTCGCAACCTGCAGAAGCGAGGCGCCAATCAGCTTCACTGTCAAACTCTGGTGCCTCTCCGATCCTAGTTTCCTGAATTATCGAACGGCCTGATTTCGACAATACGGGACAATTCCTGGCTCTTCTCTTCGGCAGCCTTCTTGAGTTCTTCGACGCGTTGCGATTGGGAATCGCGGCGCGCATCTCCGTTCTTGGCGTACAGCAATAGCAGATTAAGGTTCGCCTGATAATGGTCTGGCCTGAGGGCAAGCGCGTGATCCAGTGCCCCCTGCGCTTGCCGATACTCCTTCTTCGCCAAAAAAGAGCGCCCCAGTTCAGCGAGCGCGTCAGGGTAATCGGGATTCGACTTCAATGACAGCTGTAATTCCTGGATCGCGCCTTGGGGGTCGTCTTCCTGGTTCAAAAGGCGCCCCAGATAATAATGAGCCGTGGATGCTGTTTCGGAATGGTTCGCGCTCTCGCGAAGCAACGGCAGCCCGGCTTCGTAATTCTTAGCCCTGACATAGGCCGCACCGAGGGCCAACTTTCCCCGTGGGTCTTGCGGCTTGAGTCTTAGATACTTCTGGAAATACGGGATTGCCTGCTCCGGACCCTGCTCGAATACGGAGACCGCGCCCATGGAGTAGTTGTACGCAGGGTTATCAGGATCGAGAGCAAGAGCCTTGCCCATCGCCTTTTGGGCTTCCGCGAGAAGGTTCGATTGCAGGCACAGGATACCAAAGTAGTACGGAATCGTAGCGTCCTTTGGATTCAAGTCCTCAGCGTGCGCCAAATAACCCAGCGCCCCTTGGTAATCCTTTTGTTCTTGCCCAACCCGCGCCAGGTCAAGAAGGATGCCGGCCGAGGAAGAACCGAGACTGGAAAAGGCCTGTTCCAAGGCGCTGCGCGCGTCTGAGAGTTTTCCAGCCTTTTCGTAGGCCAGCCCCAGCGTGCGCAGAGATTGGCCAGAGAGCGCCCGACGTTTAGCCAGAGCTTCTTCCAGTCCCACGATGAGATCCTCGCGTTTGGCCGAGGCCAGCACGGGCGCAATCATTTGCGCATCGGCTTCGGAAAAATCGGGGCCGGAACGCAAGCGAGCCGCACACTGATCGGTGTGCATCCGGTCGCCAAGACCCGCCAGGTCCGCGCAACGCACCGCTAGCGCCTGGCTGCTGTCTTGGCTGTCAGGCGGAAGATGGGACAAATACCCCTGCGATTTCGCGTACCGGCTTTGCTCCATCGAGAGCACAGCGGCCTGGTAGTTCGCTTCAGTATTGGCAGGATCGAACTTAAGCAATTGCTCGTATACGGCAAGCGCTTTGGCCTTGTCTTTCGGGTCCCGGCCGGCGTTCTCTTGATAAAGACGCGCCAGATTCAAGTAGGGAGCAGTGAAGGTCGGGGTGCGGCTTATAGCGATCGCGAAACTTCCTTCTGCGCCGGCGTAGTCTCCTGTCTTAGCCTCGATGACTCCCAGCAGGTTGTCGAGACCGGAATCGGTCATTCCCTTCTGCGCCTCATAAACCCTCTGCCTGGCAGCATCAAGGTCATCCCGGTCGATAAGATCTTGGATCTCTATAATGACCTTTTCCCGCTCGGTTGGGGAACTGAATTGGCAAAGAGCTGAATTGCTAAAGAACGCGAAGCCGCAAAAAACGGCCGACAGCAGCGCCACATGTGACCAGTAGAAATTCATACTCTCATTCCACGGGATCAGGGGAACGCAGAAGGTTCAGCTGATTCTATATCGCTGCCGCCGTGCGGAGAAGGTAAAATGTCCCTTGGGATGAATCGAACTAGGATGCTTGCTGCGCTGGTCCCGCTTTTTATATGCGCTGGTCTTTCTGTGGGCCAGAACGCGACGTTACCTGGCCAGGAGCAACTTGCCAAGGGAATTGCAGCGCTGAGGGCGGGTGACCTGGATTCCGCCGAGAGGATTTTCACTCTAGCCTTGCGCCAAGGTGTGAGATCCCCCCTCGTCTATCACAATCTGGGCGTTATTGCGCAGGAGCGCGGTCAACACGAACAGGCGGTTGCAAGATTCCGTGAGACCCTGCAATTGCAGCCAGAGTTTGGCCCGGCACACTTGCTGTTGGGCGTCAGTTGGCTGGCGCTCGGCAAGAATGCAGAAGCCGCCCGTGAGCTAAGAATCGCGGAGAAACTGATGCCAGCCGAGCCGCAGGTACATTTGCAGCTGGCCCGTGCCTACGACGCTCTCGAGGAGCATTTTGCTGCGATCGATCAGTATCGGCAACTCACCAGGCTGGCGCCCGGAGACGCCGAATATGTGTATTTGTTGGCCAGAAGCTGGGCAGAGCTTTCTCGGTCATCGTTGAAGGAGATCGCCAAGCTCGATTCCAACTCCGCGCGTCTGCACCAGGCGCTCTCCCAGGTTGGAACCAGGGGAAGTATGATCAGGCATTGACGTCTTTTCAAAAGGCGGCTGACGTTGACCCCAAGCTTCCCGAAATTCATTTGGCGATGTCGCTCATCTATTTGCAACAGAAGAAATACGATGAAGCGCTTGCGGAGATCGAACGCGAGTTGTCCCTGGTTCCTGACAGTCAGGCGGCCCTGGCCACGAGAGCGAAGATTGCAGCGGCCAAGCCGGCTTCTGCCCCTTAGGAAACGCAATGCTCCGTAATTCCTGGCCGTCGAAACGGGTGCGCGCACTGATTTTCCAGGTCCTGCTCACCGGATGGCTTTCGCTTCCGCTCGTTGCGCAACAAGCCCCGGAGACCGAGGCGTTACCAGTATTGGGCGCTCCGGGATCGCTCGCAGAGCTTCAGCTTGAACCCTCCCGGAGAGATGAATTGGAGAGCGCTTTGCAGCGCCGTGACTACAAACGCGCCGAGACCATTCTGCTGGAGGAGACGCAACGTGTCCCAAAGTCGGTCCGCACCGCCAGGCTCTATACCCTGATGGGACATATACTTTTCCTCGACGGCCAGTACCTCAATTCGGCAATTGCGTGGAAGAAAGCCGAAGCGATCGCTGCGCTTGACGATCAGACCAGATTTTCGCTGGCTATGGCCTACCTCCGCCTTAACCGGCGGGACTGGGGGCGAGACGAACTCCAGAGACTTTCCCGGGGCGATCCCCAGAACCCTCTCTACCTCTACTGGTTGGCCAGGCTGGACTATGATGCACGGGTATACGCCACAGCCATAAGCAGGTTACAGCGTGTGATTGAGCTCGATCCAAGCATGATGCGCGCCTACAACAGCCTGGGGCTGTGCTATGACTCCCTGGGCCGGTTTGAAGAAGCCATCCAGAGCTTCACCCGCGCAATCGAGCTCAACCGTAAGCAGGAACACCCTTCGGCGTGGCCGTCCTTGAATCTCGTCGTCTCCCTCATATCGCTGAATCGCCTCGATGAAGCTGAAGTGCGACTGCACGAAGCCTTGAGCTACAACCCCAAGTTTCCTCAAGCTCACTACCAGCTGGGGCGGGTGTTAGAAAAGGAGGGGAAACTCGTAGAAGCCATCGCTCCTCTGCAACGGGCGATCGAGTTGGATCCTTCGTATCCAGAGCCTCACTATACCCTGGGTAGAATCTATCAGCGACAAGGGAAGCGAGAAGAAGCGCAAGAACAGATGGAGAAGTTCAAAAAGTTGAGAGGGGAACCTTCCCCTCTACAGAGTGCCCAGCCGCGTTAAACCCCGGACCTCTGCTAAAGAGTGGAGCGGAAACCTGCCGCAAGGAAAAACCGCCACTCACGATTCCGTGAGTGGCGGGTTCACGCAAAAGCCGGCCTGCCTAGAACTCAATTCTTCCGGCCACCTGTATGGTTCGTGGCTGGCTGACCACTCCATTCCACGTGCCGAAAGGCGCGGACGTGGGGTTGCTAATATCAGTGTTGAAGGCCGTATCGCCTCCGAAGTTCTGGCTCTCGTCATTGATAAAGAAATGGGCGTTGAAGGCATTGAAGAAGTTGGCGCTGAACTTGAAGGTCACTCGTTCAGTGATCCTCGTGTTCTTCGTCAACGAGAAGTCCAATTCCTTGAAGTTGGGCCCACGGAGATTGCTGATGCGGCGCCCATAGCCCGAATAGCCTAGTGTCGCGAAGCTGCTGTAGGGCTCGAAAGCATTTAGATTGAGCAATGGCTTGGAGGGATCAAAGTGGTTTGGGTCTTGAAGGAACGGATTCACTCCGGGGATCAGGCCGGGTATGCACGCTCCTACGTACGACTTGCAGGTTCCGTTATCGCGGAAAAAGAACGGGATGCCGCGAGAGTAGCGGTAAATCGGACTGAACTGGAATCCCCCCACAACCCTGTCCAGTGCCCCGCCCTTATTCAGAAACCGTTTGTTGTGGCCGAAGGGAAAGTCATAGACAAAGGCCGCCGACACGACTTGCGGCACGTCGTCGGACGCCAGAGTGCGGGAGCGAGAGCGTTGGTAGGGCGAGACAATTCCATACGAGCCGTTATAAATGCCTTGTGTTGATTGCGTATTGGAGGCGGCATCTTCAATGGTCTTGGAGTTGGTGTACGACAACAGCATGTAGATGCCTTTGTCGAGGCGTCGCTCCACACGCCCCTGGAAAGAATGGTAGATAGAGTTGCCGACATTCTCGTTGAGCCCAGCCAGAGTGCTGCAATACTGCGGGTAGGGCAGCAGCGCTTGCCCCACCGTGGCACAAGACACTTGTGAGGCCCATCCTGGATAAGGCTCGGGAACCCCGCTGGAAGGATCCCACGGGTTTGGAAGGTTTGCCCCATTTGCGATCACACGAGGATCATTCGGATTGAGCACATTGAGCGGCTGCAGCGCCGAGAGCAGGTGGGTGCTGTGCGCTCCGACGTAAGCCCCGCTTACGACCGTCTTCCAGGGTAACTGCCGCTCAACCGTCAAGTTCCACTGTTGCGCCCGCCCACGTTTGTTGGCGTTAAATGGGCGGTAGAGCGCGGATAACCCATTGTCAAAACCAGGCGTGAGGCTTGGCGCAAGGCTGGGGGGGGTGGGGTAGCCATTCGCCGGCACGCAGAACGCGTTACCAGGCGTCAGACACATTGCGGGAATGACTTGTCCAGTGCTGTTGAGGCCGGGACTGCCGACAGCAGAGTTGATGTTATAGCCGTCCAGGCTATTTCCTCCATTCCAGCCCGGATAGAATGCCTGGCCAAAGAAGATGCCGTATCCGGCACGAACCACCATGTTCGGTCTCACCGCATAGGCTACACCCAGGCGAGGCGCTACCCCCGCATGATCCACCTGCTCTGGGTAGGGCCGGCTGGAGCTGGCGAAAGCCAGGGCTCCCAAAAGATTTCCCGCGTCTGGATTGGGTAAGGTCGGGTCGAAAAACGAAGCGTGGTTATACTTTTCCCGCGTCGGAGTTTCCATATCCCAGCGCAGTCCATAAGCCAGTGTCAACTTGGGAGTGGTGCGCCAGGTATCACCAAAATGGACCGCCCAGGCTGTCTGCCGTACATAGATCGCCGGAACATTGTAGTAACTCACGCTGGCGCCGTTGGCTGCGCCGATAAAGAAATCAGCATTGCCATTGCCGCTTGCGGTGCCCACGTTGTTATTGGCAGTCACGCCCCCAAAGCTGAACGTGCCGCCTTGATTGGTCCCCCCTTTGGCGTTTCCTTGAGGGGAGCGCCACTCGACGCCAGCCACCAGAGTGTGGCTTCCTACCACCCGACTGAGAATATCGTTGATCGCATAGGTCGGACGAGTGCTGATGTTGTGCCCCGGCGGGCCGCTAGGTTCACCCAATTGCAAGCTGCCAAAATTGAACGTGGGAAGGAACGTGGTCGTGTTGGCCACGCCCGGCACTGTGGGCATTTTCACGGTCGTCTGAGTATCGGCCGATAAGATATCCTCGTGGAGGTCCAGATAACCCAGCGTAAAGTGGTTGGTCGTCCTCACCGAAAATGCGTGCTCCCAATTGAACCGATAGACCCCGGAATGACCCGGCTGCCCCTGCGCGCTCGAAATCGGAGTGGGAAGAGCGCCTACCAGATTGGAGTTGTTATATCTACGGTAGAACGAGAAGGAGAAGCGATCCCATTCCCCCCAGTTATCGTCGATACGGAACAGATAGGCATTCGACCCGGTATACAAGGAGTTGGGAACCGCGTGCGGCGCTAGGTAATTGTTCGATGTTCCGGAGGAGGTTGGCGTCGGGAGCTGCGCCAGCCACGCTTGCGCGATTGGATCCTCAAGGTTCGGACAAATCACGTTGAGCACGCCATTACAACTGAACTGCGTGCCGTCCCGCGGGTCGTAGATTGGAATCAGATTCCCATCGGAGTCCAGGTTGTCTGTAAAGTTGCCACCCCGTTCCAGCATGGTGGGGATTGTGAGTGTCGGCCGCGTCGCTCCGCCGTTCAGCCTGTAGGGCTCCCAGTTGAAGAAGAAGAAACCCTTGTTCTTCCCTTTATTGAACCCCGGCAACTTTATAGGGCCGCCGATGTTGGCGCCGGCGTCCATCTCATGGTCAAATGTTCTGGGCGAGCCTGCCGGCACCCCCCACTGTCTCGCATTTAATCCGTCATTGCGCAGGTAAACGTAGCCGGAGCCGTGAAAACTGGTGCCGCCACTCTTAGTCTGGGCAACGATCTGACCGGAGGTGGTAAACCCGTATTGGGGCTCGTAGGTCGAGGTCACCACCTTCAACTCCGAAATCATGTCAGGGGAAACCGGAAAATCAGTGTGGATGGCTACCATCCCGCTCTGGTTCAGGTACCCTTCCGACAGAGTGGCGCCATCGAGGATAGCTTCGTCGCCGCTTTGCTGGCCGCCGTTAATGCGGGCATTGTATGCATCGCCGCCACTCGAGGTGGTTACGCCGGGCAGAAGGACCGCCAGTTGCGCGGAGGACCGCTGGTTCCCATTGGCAATCGCGATGGGCAGATCGGCCAGGGTTTGCGGTTCTATGCCACCTTGAACAGTTGCGTTGTCATAGTTGACCAGCGAGGTGCTCGCCAGCACCTCGACGCGTTCGGTTCCCGCACCAACCTTCAGCACGACGTCGCTGTGAGCAGAAGCGTTGATGGTCAACACTATGCCGGTCTCCGTGGTGGTCCCGAAGCCGGTCTTGGCAACCTGCAAGCTGTAGATGCCGGGCTCCAGGTCGCGAAAGACGTATCGCCCTCCGGCGTCCGACTGGTAGGTCGCCATAGACTTGCTGGCCGTGTTGGTTAGCGTCAATTGCGCGCCCACGATCACCGCGCCAGACGCGTCTGTGACGGTGCCGCTCAGATTGGCGTAGGTGCTCTGCGCGTAGCCCAGATTGGCCCCGATCACCAGGCCGACGCAAAGCAAAAAAAGAATGGCAGACGCTCTAGCTGCAAGTCTTGATATTGACACTGGATTGCCCCCGCTAAGGTAAAACACTCTGCTCCGCAACCATCTGCAACTGCGGAAAGGGTTTGCGTAAAAGCCGGCGAACTAATCTCCTGATAGCCCCTATCGACTCCCTCCGCTCGGCTCCGGGAAAACTCAAATGATTCCTAAAAGCAAAGTATTCGCAATAATTCGAAAGCCTATCCGCAACAAATCAACATTGTCAAGAACTATTAGTAGTTTAATACTATTGCGCCGTCCGGTTACTGTTGTCGCCGAGCACGCGGCTGCAATTCGGATGTGTGGGCACCCAGGGATGTCGTCTGCCGGCGACGAATTGATCAGAACTATGGCGTCGCGCAGACGTGCCTGGATTTGAACCAGATTACTGGGGTTGCCGCAGGCGTCGGTTCCCGCCGCTGGCCGCCACCGTGCTTCCGCCGCAAGCCGCGGCAGTGTCGTGCACATCAGAACCAGAACCACCAATCTCGGGCTCTGGTGCTTCGAGGCTCGTTGTGCCCCGCTGCCCAGCAGAGCATCGGGGGGAGTTCGTCGCATCGCATCATGATTGTTTCGCAATCGACGATAGTCACTTAAGCTAAGATGTTAACAAAAACATGAATCTCCCTCGCCGGCAGTTTCTCGGTTTCTCAACGGTGCTTTTCGGGACCTCATTACTGGAAGCGCTCGCCCGGCCTGTCAGCAAGTGGACGCGGCCGCTGGCGCTCGATACAGCCGCCGTGCCCGATGCCAACAGGGGCATTCCGGTGACCTACGTGGACGTGGCCAAGGAAGCGGGCCTGACTGTTCCCAATGTCTGGGGTGGAGTGGAACACAAGAAGTATATTGTGGAGACGAAAGGCAGCGGCATCGCGTTCTTCGACTACGATCATGATGGCTGGCTCGATGTGTACCTGACGAACGGCTTGCGGCTGAACGAGAAGTGGCCGGTGGGCCAGGAACCCAGATCACACCTCTTCAAGAACAACCGTGATGGCACTTTCGCAGATGTGACCGAGAAGTCCGGCCTCGGGCAGGTGGGATGGCAAACGGGCGTCAGCGTGGGCGACTACGATAACGATGGCTGGGACGACCTGTTCTGCGGCTTTTGGGGCCACAATGCCCTGTTCCACAACAACGGCGACGGAACGTTCACCGACGTCAGCAAAAAGGCCGGCGTGCACAACGAGCGCGTCCGGTGGACGTCAGGTTCGACTTGGCTTGATTATGATCGGGACGGCTGGCTCGATCTTTTCGTCGCCAATTTCCTGGAGTTCGACATCAAGAAAGTACCGCCGGCTGGCGCCCAAAAGTCTACCTGCATGTGGAAGGGGGTTTCTGTTCTGTGCGGACCGCGCGGCCTGCCAAGCGGCTCCAACATTCTCTACCACAATAATGGCGATGGCACTTTCACCGACGTCACCGAGAAGGCTGGCATCCAGAAGGCGGGCCCTCGCAATTCCATCAGTGCCGTCTCCTACGATTTCGATAACGACGGCTGGCCGGACATCTACGTGGCTGTCGATTCCGAAGCCAGCGTCATGTTCCACAACAACCGCGATGGCACGTTCACCGACGTCGGCTTGATGAGCGGCACCGCCGTTAACGATGAGGGCCGGGAACAAGCCGGCATGGGAATCGGTGTGGCGGACTACGACGCTGACGGCTGGTTTGACATTTTCAAGACCAACTTCACTGATGATACCTGTGACCTCTTTCACAACGACGGCGACGGGGCCTTCAGCGACGTCACCTTCTCTTCAGGAGTCGGCGTGAACAACAATTACGTCGGCTGGGGCTGCGGGTTCGTAGATTACGATAACGACGGCTGGCCGGACATCATTCAAGTCAACGGTCACGTGTATCCAGAAGTCGAGCAATGGTTTCCGGACGCCAACTTCAAGCAAAAGCGCGTCGTCTACCACAACGAAGGCAACGGGAAATTCCTGGACGTGTCTGCTCAGATGGGATCCGGCATCGCCGAGCGCTACTCCAGCCGCGGTGCCGCCTTTGGCGACTTCGACAACGATGGCGGTATTGACGTGCTGGTATTAAATATGAACGATCCGCCCTCGCTCCTGCGCAACATCGGCGGCAACAAAAATAACTGGATCAAGATCAAGCTGATCGGCACCCACTGCAACCGTACCGCCGTGGGAGCCCGCGTGCGTGTACTCACCGGCAAGCACGCGCAGATGGACGAAGTTCACACCGGCGGAAGCGTCATGTCGCAGAGCGACCTGCGCCTGCACTTCGGTGTCGGCCAGGCAAAGACGATCGACCTGATTGAGGTGAAGTGGCCTACCACTTGGAAGAAGGAAAAGTTCGCCGACGTTGAGGTCAACCAAATCCTGACGATCAAGGAAGGTGCGGGGATCATCAAGGCGGACAAGATCCAGTCGTGAAGACAGCTACGGGCGCGCCCTTCTGGGAAGTGATGACCAGGGCCCGGGATGACTAGGGCTCGGTACAGTATGTCCGGCAAATCGCCAGGCCCTCGTGGGTGCCTCATGGCTTCGCGGTGCTAATCGCGTATGTCTCGCCCGATACACTTCTCCCATCCCGCCCGCACCGAGCAGGGAAATGATTTCGTAAGGACCGATCGGACCGTCTTCCATTCGCGCACAAAGAGAGGACTAAGCAGTGTGCGTTCAACCGATGGCAGCCAGAGCGCCCACATCTTCTTTGGAATGCTTCGTGTCCGAAACAGCAAATAAGTGAAGTAACACTTCTTCGATCCGCCTGCCTCAAGATGATCAGCGTCAGTGTACCAGAAGCGGCATTCCGTTCACCTCGACTGTCGGCAGGCGCAGCATGGCACCCCGCTGTCGAAGCACCCCAGATAGGATGACTCGGGTACTCAGGGCGCATCGACTCCTGCAACAACTCCTGGGAACCACCGTACCGCGTTATCGTGGTAGAGCTTGCGTAGGACAGGCTCCGGCAACTCGAGACCCTGAACCTTGCGGCCCTTAACCTCGACCGTTTTGTTTGTGGCAAAAAACTTCCAATCGCGGGCGTAGGTGTCATTCCATTCCGCGAGCGCCTTTTCCGTATCGTCTTTTGGCATGACCACCAGATCGGTCCCGTAGAGGACGCGGTCCTGGTATTGGATCAGGAACGCCCGCACCTTGTCGCGCGGCTGGATCATCAGGTATTCAACGCGGGCCGCCGTATCGACGGCAAAGTTTGGATAGCGATCAAAGCGCCTCGCGATCTCATCGACATCCGTTTCCATGCTGCCCAGATGCGCGCCAACTACCAGCAGCTTTGGATTCTTGGCGAGGAAGTGGTCCCGTGCCGCCAAGATAGTGGCTTTCGAGGGCCACTCGGGATGAGCGTAAGCGTATTCCTCGGGATGCTGCTGGTAGTACGCATAGTCGGGGCTGGCGGTGTTTGGGGGCTGCCAGCAAGAATCCGGCTCCGCGATGTGGGCGACTACGGTGCGATGGTGGGCGGCAATAGCCTGATAGATGGGTTCGAAGGCAGGGTCGTCGGGCATCACGTATTTTCCCGCTTTCGATTTCATCTCCATGCCCATGACTTTATAAATCTTCACAGCGATTGCTCCCGCTACGAAGTCGGCATCGAGCCGGCGGATCGTGCGCTGGGCGAATCCCGGATCTTCGAAGTCGTAAGGGCTAAAGGTTGTACAGAAAAGCGCCCGGCCCCCCGTGGCGTGGACGACCTTGAGCACGTCGCTCCGCTGCGGCTCCAACTCCTTGCCGAAGGGATCACGGTCATCGATCACAATGATGTCGAGAACGCGCAGGTTCAGACGCTTGAGGAAAGCCCCCAAAGCCGGGTCATCCTTGTAAAGATGAACGTGCGCGTCAATAGGCGCCAGGGCGGAAAAGCTCGCGAGATCGGTCGCCGGTGGCAAGGCGGGTTTGGTTCCGTATGATGAACCCGAGAGGAGCACCGAGGCGAGCAGTATCAAGACGGCCAGCACAGTCGTAGCCAGGGACAGCAACATCCGCTTCGAGATTAGGGATATCAATTCAGCCCTCCAATTAAAAGGTCCGAAACCTACATGCCAACTACCTTTCGGATTGTCTCCCATCTTGAGAGGGGGCGCCAATCGCGATCGGCACCCCCTCGAATCCTTGCAGCCTGTCCTCCGGCGGTCAGTATTCCGTGATCCTTTCCCCGGGAGTGGCTTGGCCAGGCCGTGTTTCCGGAGATACTATATCTCCGATACTTGCTAGAACTGGCAAATCGAGGTGAGTCGCGATTGACTCTCGCTACGAGAATAACGATTCATTACGACAAATTGCGATTACTTCCCACTCATCTCGAGGCGTATAGGGCTCAATGTGTAATAGACAGAACCAAGAGTCTGATACAAAAAAAGAGGAAAGCGAATACTGTATTCAGTGAAACCGTTCACCATCGAGAGTCTCTGAATGCTGAGCGAAGAACGGCAGCGAGCAATCCTCGAGACGTTGGACCGGGACGGCCGCGTGCTAGTGGTGGATCTGGCCAAGCATTTCCAGACATCCGCGGTCACGATTCGTAAGGATCTAGGGGTCCTCCATGCCAAAGGCCGGATTCAGCGGACGCACGGTGGGGCATTACGGGTGCTGGTAGACCCAGCTTTGCAGGAAAAAGAGAAGCTGCACCGCAACGAAAAGTTACAGATTGCTGCAGCCGCGGCGCGTATGGTAGAGGCAGGACAAGTAGTGATCCTGGGTTCGGGCACCACCACTACTGCCATTGCCCGTGCGATGCGGAACCTTCAGAACGTGACAATCATCACCAATGCAGTAAATATCGCTGTGGAACTCTCTGGTTTCAACCTGGACGTGATTCTGACTGGCGGTAATCTCAGGAAGAATGCATTTTCCCTCGTGGGACCGATCGCCGAAGGCGCCTTGCGCCGGTTGAGTGCAGACGTGCTCTTCCTCGGGGTGGATGGTTTCGATGTTGAATATGGACTCACCACTCCCAATCTCCTGGAAGCAAAGGTAAACCGCACGATGATGGACGTGGCCAAAGTAGTGGTAGCAGTCTGCGATTCCAGCAAGTTCGGGAAGCGCAGCTTGTCATTGATTGACCGGCCTTCTGCTATCCGACACGTGATCACCGACCGAGGTATTTCTAAAGCCGACCTGAACGCACTGAAACAGTCCGGGATAGAAGTGACGGTCATTTGACCCCGTGTCTCCAACCGGAGAAATCGATGCGGGCCAGCGATGTCAGGTTGACGTTGCAGTTTTACAGCCACGCCGTAAGCGAGGACTGTATCTTCCGATTCCGGCGCTGGTTCTAACCGTGCTCGTCCTGATTGGTTGCCGACATTTCTTGGCGGACTGGCATGAATTCTGGTGGCACATGCAGCGATGTGTAGAAAAGTGCCCGCCGGCCCTCCCCCAAGCGCCAACGGGCAATCTGTTCTTGCAGTGATTGACGCGGTCGTGAGGGTCTAAACGTCTGGTTTCCCGCCACTAACCCATGACCGCATTCCGATTCGAACGGGCAGAGATTACCTATCGCCGGGGTGAGAATACTGTTCAATTTCATACGTTTTCCGAAAAGCTTGAGTCACACTTTGAGGGGTCAAGCCAAGGTTCGAGGCATAGCTACCCTCGACGATCCGAGTGCCAAATCTAGTGATCAATCTTGCAACCGGACACTCGGGTGGGACTCCCGTCGATGATTGGCGAAATATCGCCATATCACTCAAAATCGCCATATTCGGATTTCCCAGCATTTGCTGCCGTTTGTATCGAGGGCGCCATTTTGGGCTATTGCAAATCAGGCGGGTCAAAGGAGATAGCGCTTGAAGAATATTCTAGTTGGCGATCCAGACTGGGTCGTCAGCAATCGAGTAGTTTAAAGTCCCCTGATGCGGTACAGGACGACCCCATGCGATGGAACAACAGCACTGATGGTGCTGCTTGTTTTCTTCGTCTCGCCGGTCCACAGGTCATGTAAGGAATAGCCGCTTTCGTTTTCCGGGAGGCCTACGGTGGATGCTGGAACCGAGACTTCCTCTGCCTTCCCGCCGGTGTTGAACAAACCGACGATCGTGTCTCCGTTCGGTTCCCTCTTGGCGAACACCTGCTGGTTGCCGGTATTGAGCACCCTTTTCGCGGCGATCGAATCCTGGTCGACAGCAAGGACTGCGGAGTTCTCCAGGTATTTCTGCAGATCCGTTGGGTCGAGGTGAGTAAGATCGACGCCGAGGATGAGGGGTGCCGCCCCAAGGGCCCACAGGCTGAGCTGAGTCTGGCGCTCGACCGGAGTCAGCCCGTCGTTGCTGCCATTTCCTACTTCAATGGAGTCATAGTCGTTGAAAGCGCCTGGACCAGCGTAAGGCTGCCACTCCGCCACGTAGTTGAAGCGTTTGGCAACGTCGGCCCAGCTCGTCAGCGGATAGCTGCTGCCATGCTTTTCGCAGCGATAGCATTCGACGTCGGGCGCGAATTCCCATTGATTGGCATACTTCATCAATGTCGGGGCGATCGCGGTTGTAAGGTCCCCCTGCGTGACGTCCAGGACCATGGGCCGCCCGCTTTGCCGTATCGCATCCGACCACGCCTTAGCGTCAGCGGCGTTGCTGTTTTGCATGCCGTCAATCTTGATGTAATCGACTCCCCACGCCGCGAGCATATCTACCCACGAATTCGTATACTCCTGCGCTCCGGGCTTGCTGTAGTCAATGCGGACCATGCCCTTGCAGTTGTAGTTGTTCTCCTCTACGGACGGTTCCGCAATCTGCGCAGCCGTGTACGATGTGCCCTTAATGGGCGTGTTCCGGCTGACCGCCTGCTTCGAAATACCCGGCGTGACATAGATTCCGAACTTCATCCCCAGGCTATGGATGTAGTCAGCGACCACCTTGATGCCATCGCTATCCCCCTGGGCCGGGAACCTAGATGAGTCCGTCATCCAGCGGCCATAAGGGTCGACGTTCGGACCTTGCGGTCCCGGACACTGATACCAAAAGTCGTCGAGATTTATATATTGGTACCCGATTTTCTGCAATCCGGAGTTATGCAGGGCGAGTGCCTGAGCTTTCATTATGTCTGCCGTGGGATTCTTGCGCAGGAAGCTCCAGCTACTCCAGCCAAGAACGGGCGTGCGCTCGAGACCATTATCCTCTGCGCTGGCGTTGTGCAGGATCCCGCCCGCCAACAACGCGATCAGCAGTACTGCCCTTAAGCTGTGTGTCCATTCCCTCAATAAAATCATCCCTTTCCTTTATCACAAGCGGGGCGACAAAAACAACTACGGCATGTGGAAGCGGTGGCACATAACTGTTTTCGTCATTGCTCCTGCGGCCCGTGGAGCACCCTGGTCAATTGACGAAATGTATGGTCCGCCGCCGGACTGCAAGAGGTTTGAAGATGAATCGAAAAGACAGTCCGCGTAAATGTATCCGGCCTCTAAGTGGAGAATGTTCTCCGGGCACTCGATGATGATACGCACGTGTCGGTCCTTACAAATCCCTCGGTCACCAGGGACGCATTTTCGCCACCAGGTTTTCCGGCACGCCATTGGGCTGTTCGTTTCGTCTTCTTCTCTCCTCAGCAGACCTTGGTAGAACTCTGTCTAACATCCGTCGTCGTGGCGGTGGAAAAGTGGAAAGCGTTTTGTGCTTTCCAAGCGTAGCGTCTTTTCCACGGCCATCAAGCAGCCGCCCGTTGCTGCAGCGGCTGATGTCGATAGTCTTGGCCGCTGGACAGCACGGCCCAGGCGATGCGCGCCAGTTTATTAGCGATCGCCACTACGACTTTGTTGTGTGGAGCACGCTGCGCCAGCCGCCGCACCCACTGCCCGAATCCTCCGGTATCGTACTTGACGCGAAACAGGACCGCACAAGCACCGTAAATCAGCATGCGGCGCAGATACACGTTGCCGCGCTTGCTGATGCCGTAGAGCTTCTGCTTGCCCCCGGTCGAGTATTGCCGTGGCACGACCCCAACCCAAGCCGCGAAGTCGCGCCCGCGACGAAAGGCAGCCCCGTTGCCGATAGCCGCCACAGTGGCGGTGGAGACCAGTGGGCCGAAGCCGGGGATCTGGCGGAGTTGTCGGCAGCGCGCATCTTCATTACTGATGCGTTCAATCTCCTCGGTGATCGCCTCGATCTCGGTCTCTGTCTGCTTCCACTCTTGCCACATGCGATCCAACAGCCAGCGTAGACGCGGGCTCAGATTCTGTTCGGCATCTTCGATCACAGCGGGCAGGTTCTTGCGCAGGTGAACAGGCTGGGCCGCAAAGGTGATGCCGCGTTCCAGCAGGAATCCGCGAATCTCGTTGATCAACGCAGTGCGACGCCGCACCAGTCGATCCCGAACCCGGTGCATCGCTTGCCAATCGAGTTGCTCCTGCGTCTTGAGCTGCACAAAACGCATGTTCTGCTTGGTCACAGCCTCGGCGATCGCTTCGGCGTCGAGGAAGTCGTTCTTGTTCGACTTCCGGTAAGGCTTCACAAACTGCGCTGGGATCAGCCGCACCTGGTGACCCTGTTCGCGCAGCGCGGTTCCCACAAAGTGTGCTCCCGCACATGCCTCTAGTCCGATTAACGAAGCCGGCAGGTTTGCGGTGTAGGCCAGTAACTGCGAACGTGAGAACTTTTTACGCAGCAGAATCTTGTTCCGCTCTCCCAATGCAACCAGGTGAAAGGTGGTCTTGCCCAGATCGATGCCGATCGATGCGATGTTCATGGATGATCCTCCTGATGTAAACTGCCGAGCCGTTTATGCTACCCGGCGGCGGACCATCTCATTAATCCCAATAACACGCAATATAAAAAGGCGCCCACCTTTGCGATAGGTTGTGATTGTTCGGATCGCCAACCTAGCGAAAAAGGAGCGCCCCAATGGGCTGATAGCCGCCCTCCGGCAGGTTTCCAAGCCATCCCTGGGATACCTCTGCAGAGCCGGGAAAAACACCGCATGCGTGCCCCTCGCGCCTAAGTTAGTGCCTTCCGGCGTCAAGGCTCGGCGCGTGTGGGAATTGGTCTTGATTGCCGGATTTTCGGGAGTTGATCAAGTCCAGCTAGAAGTTCGACCCCGTCGCCAAACGTTGCTGAGACCTCCGCGCTAGCCAGAATCAACCAGCGCGCGACCTGCTGATCCACTTCTGGAAGTAGCTTGTCGCAGATCCCGTCACGTGTGAGTTCCGCGCATTTCAGTATCTTGGCTAGCTGATTAAAGATTTCCAGCGCCTCATCAGCCATCTGGAGCAGTTCCTTCAGCTTTGCAGCGCAGTCAGAAAACAGCACGGAGAACATTAGCCAGCTAAGTGAAAGGCCAATCCTGAATCTGTGCAAGCTCCACAGACGCGGAGCATCCTGCATCGTCGTTAGCCACGTGGTTGATCCGAGGTCTGATGGGATAGCACCGCATCCGCTGAGCATCATACGGCTTCGACAGTTCAGAGGCGGCAGCCACATCCTGCATGCCCGGATCGAGCATCAAGCCATAGATCATAGCTGCCTGGATCAAGGATCTGGTGTTACCCGCTACTGGTGCAGAAGGTTTACCTGACTGACCAGCACATTATCGGATTTCCCGCCCAATCGAATCATCCACTTGCGACTGACGCGTAAGAACCCTTTTTGACCCCTGGGGCTAAGAACTGATTTCCGTTTGCAGTTTGTCTGGCGGGGTGGACAAGCTCCCTCGCCAAGGCGATGGTCGAGAAGGGTCTCCCACCTTTCCCTCGACCGTGAGCCTCTCGCCCTCGCCGAAAGCGTCTTTTGTGGGCTCATGTTTTTGCGAGGTCAGGAGAATCCGTTCCGGAGTTCGGCGAAGGCGGTTGTACCGTCTCCGTCTTATTGAAAGGGACAACCGCCCGGCTCGCTACTCGCGCGGTTCCGAGTAACGCCGAGGAGGTGGAAGAGTTACCGATCCGCTAAGGCCGATCGAGAATGTCTGCTCTGCGGATTTACCGTCAAGGCCCTCGGCCGTGAACCGCACGGTGTAGTTTCCGGCTGCAGTATAGGCATGAGTCAGGGTTGCGCCGTCGGCGGCGACTCCATCGCCGAAATCCCAATGATAAGCGAGTGCGGGAACTCCGTCTTTAGACGCTATGCTGGCGAACTTAATCTCTTCCCCAACTTTCGCCTGAGTCGGGACCTGGAAGACAATCGAGGGCGCGGCCACCGGGATTGAACTGTCAATGATTTTGACCAGCCTGACGGAGTGTGCGGGTTGATCGTCTAAGCGGAGCATTTCGCGGGTCATCGCCAACGGCTGATCTGGCGCGAACGAATCAAGTAAGGTGTACGAATGCCCGGCAGTGAGGTTCAAGTCGGAAAGAGTGAAAGTGTGGGAACTTGGCCGTTCCGTCCAGTTGAAAACTGCCAGCATCGATTGACGGTGATCCTCGCGCAGCAAAAAGACGCTCGGTTGCTCATCCTTATCTGTGTAGGTCATGAGATCCAAAGGCGCGGCAGCCTGCCCCAGTTTTACCATGCCCAACAAATCAGGATTTTTGACCAATGCAAGGCGTTCCGGATCGCTCCCCAGAGTTGGGAGGTCGTCGCCAATCTCGAACATTCCACCAGAGATTGCCGCCAGCGTTATCGACACTTGGGCTTCATTCAATGTTGCCGGAGCTTCAATTGTTCGCTCTTCCAGGAGTTGCCGGGAAACCGTGAATGCGTCCGGGTCCGTGACGAAAAAGTTGCGATGCATGTAATAACGCGCAGCGATGCCCGGCAGAGCTTCTTTGCTGCGGAGAAACGTATGCCCCGTATCCTGGGATATACGGCCCTCATCCACGAGACCGACCGGGTTCAACATCGGACTCCCATCTTTGTCGAGAAGCACATCCTCGCCGACCGTCTTGCGGATAATCTCCAGTCCGATTCGCTGCGCCTCGAGTGCCGTTGTGTTCGGGCGATGGTAATAGCCCTCGATTGCCGTATTGTCCATGAAGTCGAGCTTGATGTAGCGCGTACCCCACTCCCGGACCAGCGTGCGATAAGTCTGCCGAAGATATTCCTGGGCATCTGGGTGAGTCACATCCAAGACGAACAGGCGTTCGCCTTGCACCTCTTCGGCATCTCCAATTGGGATCGGATCGCCATGTGCGTTGTGCACCAGCCAGTCTTTGTGGTGCTCATATATCCAGGACCGCTCGCCCGCTTCAAATGGAGCCGTCCAAACGCCAACCTTCAACCCCAAGCGGGAAATGTGGCGGGTTAAATCCCACATGCCACGCGGAAATTGCGAGGCATTGGGCGTGGCATATTCACCGCGAGAATATCCGTAACCGAGGTCGAAGTGAAAATAATCGTAGCCCAATCCCTCCAGGTGCTCGGCCAACCATCGAGCGTTGGTAAGGGCGGTGCCTTGAGTGATTTTTGTATAGTAAGCGGTCCAACTCCACCATCCCAGCAGGTTGTCTGAGCTGACGCGGCTGTGATGCGTTTCTCGAATCACGCTGCCGTAGTTATCGAGTTGCGAGCGGTAGTCCCTCCCGGCGGAAAACATCACGCGCTCTGAAGTCAGTGACTCGCTCGCAGGAAGAGGAACGCTTAACTCAATCAGATTTTCCGCAGGCCCCTCGCGCAGACCGGATTCGGGATCGGTCGCTTGTATCTCAGTGGTTCCGGTTGAATCGACTGTGTAGGAAACGATGCCGGGGCCATCAGTCGCGGAAGATTGCGTTTGCAAATGAATGATGGTCAGGAAGCGGTTGGAGGTGAGAGCCCCAATCAACAGGCTCTCCTTGCTCTGCCGGTTGTAGATAAGCTGGCTGCCTACGGCGCGGTGCATGCCCTGAGGAGCTTTCCCTAAATCGTAAATCTGCAATGGGGGCCAGTCCTCGCTGAAACTGTCGGAGAGAACTCGGTCGGCGCTCTGCACGCCACCAAGATCGATGATCTTGCTGCCATCAGCCTCTACGCTTCGGATACTTTGGACGTTTACCGGGCTACCTGTGTGATTTTGTACTTCAGCCTCGATGACGCCGAAACCTCTTCCCTCGTAGATTGCTAGTGTGTACGCAAGATCGGGGAGTTTCGGAAGTCCGGACGAAGTGACTGTAATTTTCCTGCCGTGTCCGAGAGCATCCTCAAAGTTCGATTGAGCGATCTCATGTTTCGGATAGTCTGTCGACTTGACCCACTTGTGATCGATCTCCGCCGCGACTCGCGCATGAAAGATGCTGTGTCCGCCATTTCTTGTTCGGACGTCATAGGTGCCGTTGCCCTGCTGAACGACTACAGAGAGGTCCCCGATGGCAACGACGACGTCAGAGGCCTTAGACGGCCCAGAAGAGCCAAATCCGACTTCGACCACGATCAGCACGCAGCCTATTAAGACACATGCAATTTGCACCAGACGGATTTCGCTTACCAGTTCTTTGAGACGCCGAGAAGCGCAAAGAACACGCGGGATCATAAATTCCTTTCGTGATTGAACGGCCAGGTAGCCTTCCACTTCGCCCAAATGAAGAAAACCAGAACGCCAGTCAGTAGCGTCAATAGACCGATTTTGATGTATAGCCAGCCCGAGGTCAGAAAAACATAGGCCCAACCAAAGAAAGCAATGACAATCGGCACGGGATAGAACCACATCTTGTAGGGACGCGCACTGTCCGGTAACTTTCGCCGCAAGAGGGGAATGGCAAACAGCTGTCCCAGAAATTGCACCAGGATTCGGGTCGTGATCAACGCACTGACTAGCTGATCAAGCCTGAGGAACGCAAGTGCGATCGAAACTGCACCCAGAACCAGAAGCGAAACCTGGGGATAGTTTTTCGTGGGATGCAGTTGCGCAAATGGACGGAAGAAATAGCCGTCGATGGCCGCCGCATAAGGAATTCGCGAATAACCCAAAAGAAGCGCGAAGACGGCGCCAAATGCCGACCAGAGGACAAAAATTGTTACTGCGATCGCGGCGCCTCTGCCGTACAGGTGCTCCATGAAATCAGAGGCGATGAAATTCGAATGAACTGCTTCCCGCCAAGGCACGACCCCGATCAAAGCAAGATGGAGCGCCAAGTATCCTACACAGCAGACGGCGAGCGAGTAGAGAATCGAGCGGGGCACTACGTAGGAAGGATTCTGCACTTCGTCCCCGATGTAGCACACATCGTAATAGCCTAGATAGTTGTACACCGCGATCAAAGTAGCGCTGCCGAGGCCGAGCACGAAGCCACGATTAAAGGCCATTGCGCCTGGAGGAAAATCGAAGGCCAAATGAGCATTGAAGTGGGAAAAGCCGGCGACGATAATGGCTACCATGGCCAGTGCGGTGCCCGCCCAAAGAGCGATGGTCACCTTCCGCAGGAATGTCATCTGCCGACATAGAAGAAATAGAGCAGCAAGGCCCGCACCAACCGCCACGTATTGCTGGCCTCGACCACTTAATCCCGGCCAGAGATAGGTGGCATAGTTTCCGAATCCGATCATCCCGGAGGCGATTTCCAAAGGACCGCTCAGAACGAATTGCCAGATGAACAGAAAGGCCATCAGACGGCCCCAGGTTTGATGGCCGTAGGCCTCACGAAGAAAATGGTAGCTGCCGCCCGAGCCCGGCAGCGCCGCCCCGAGTTCGCTCCATATCAACCCGTCGGAAATCACGATCAGCGCCGCTGTCATCCAGCCCAGCATGGATTGCGGGCCGCCCATGGAAGCCATCATCAGTGGAATCGTGATGAAGGGCCCGATTCCAACCATGTTGGAAATGTTCAGGGCAGTGGCATGAAGTAAACCGAAAGCGCGCGTCAGGTGGGGCTGCAATTCAGTCTTCATTGCCATAGGCGGGCAAGGCGGTGTACTCGATGAAGGGTTGCGGCGGCCCCCTACAATTGCGCGAATCTACCGATACATTGCCTTTTTGTCAATGAGTCTGTTCGTTTCTGAGCGATATTGTTCCCGGACGCTCATTTTGTATGATGCAAATCGCTTACAGCCGAAATACAATTGCTGCCGCGGAGCCACCGATTCTGCACGAGGCTGGGCAGGGGGAGAGCACAAACTTCATGCTCGCAGAAGAGCGCAGATTTCGCATTCGAGAAATTCTTTCCAGTCAACGCACCGTTACCGCTTCCGACCTATCCGCTGCTCTTGGGGTTACGGCCGCGACCGTGAGGCGAGACTTGGCGGCGTTGGAGCATACGGGCGTGCTGGTCCGTTCGCATGGGGGAGCGGTTTCCCGCATGTCCAGCACCAACTTCCAACCTTCCTATGAAACGTTGTCGCACAGCCATAGTCGTGAAAAAGAGGCCATCGCCCACGAGGCTGAACGCCTGGTGCTTGACGGCGAGACTGTGTTTCTTGAGGGAAGCACAACGGTGTATGAACTCGCCCGTGGCTTGAATCAGCGGAATCGCCTGACCGTGGTGACAAACTCTCCTGCTATCGTTTGTCAGTTACAAAGAAGCGCAGGCGTGACGGTTCTTTGCACCGGCGGCGATCTGCAGAAGGACACGTTCTACTTTTCCGGCGAATGGGCCCTCCGGGCGCTCTCCGAAATTCGGGTGGACAAGGCAATCCTGGGAGTGAGCGCGATCGATCTTTCTTATGGAGTCTCTACCGCTAACCACGCCGAGGCACAGATCAAGAAGATGATTTCTAGGGCCGCGAAGACCAGAATCGCGTTGGCAGACCACAGTAAATTTGGTACGCAAAGCTTTGCCTACGTCGGCCCGGTGACGGACATCGATGTGCTCGTAACCGACTCTGACACGGATGCGAAATACATTAAGGGCCTGCGCGAAACGGGCGTCGAGGTAATTGTGGCGCAGTCGCAAGAGAGCGGCAAGGGCCGTAGCAAATGAACATTTTAGAACAAATAGATTGACAATCGATCACGCGCCGGGTAATTTGAGTCCGGTTTTAGATCAAAACTAAGCGAAGACGTGAGGGAACTGTGGGCGATTGCGGCAAGAAGATTCGATTGAATCGCGTGCTCGGAGGCTCGAAGCGCCGAGCTCTCGTAGTTGCCTTCGATCACGCATTGGTACTGGGGCCAATCCCTGGGACTGAGGACCCTTTAGGAAAGATTCGCCAATTTGCCCAAGCCGAAGTCGATGCGTTGCTACTGAACCTTGGGCTCATTCGTCAATTCGCGAGTTCGACAATACTCGGGCCAGTCCCGGCGCTAATTGCCCGCTTGGATTGGACCACGGTATGGTCTGCCATCGGGCAGAACGGAAGCGGCGCGTTGCATAGCGCGCTTCTGGCCCGGCCCGAAGAAGCGTTACGACACGGCGCAGACGCTGTTCTGACCTATCTTGTCGTAGGCACCGGTGATGCCGAGTTCGAGATGAAGGAGATCACCCGCAACGCCGAAATCGCCCGCGAATGTGAGCGAGTCGGGATCCCATTGATTGTTGAATCTCTCGCGCGAGGCAAAGATGTGCAGAATCCGGGTGATCCCAAGTGGCTGAACCTGCACACTCGTATGGCAGCCGAACTGGGCGCGGATTGCGTCAAAACGGATTACAGCGGGGGTATAGCATCCATGCGTTCGGTAGTGGAAAAGTGTCCGATACCAATCCTGGTGCTCGGTGGAAGCCGACATGCATCGGACAAACACGCGCTCGACGTGGTCCGTGATGTTGCGGCCTCCGGAGCAGCCGGCGTCTTCTTTGGCCGCAATGTGTTCCAAGCCGACAACATGAGCCGATTTCTGGAACAAGCGCGCGCTGCTCTTGACGCGGTGCCAACGGCACAATTGCAAGCGATCACGAGATGACGACAGCGGCCCAGGCGCAGGCGGTTTGGCGCGAACAGAACGTGATGGACGGCCGCTCCGGATTTCGCCTGCGGGCAGATTGGGGATATGTCTCGGTTCTTGAAGGTGGAGGGCATATCTGCGAGTTGAATCTAAACCCATGTAACGGCGTGAACCCGCTGTGGCGGCCGCCGTGGGCAACGATCGATCCGTCCCAATACAATCGTGCGAAGCATGCGCGGACATACGGAGAGCCGCCAGATGGCGGGCAGCTCGCCGGTATTGCGGGACATAGCCTCAGCTTTGATCACTTCGGTCCGCCTTCGCCAGAAGAAACGGCCGCTGGTCTGACGACGCATGGCGAAGCACCTGCGCTGAAGTGGGATCTCCAGAAGCACGCCAAGTCGCCGAAGCCGTATTTGCAATACGGCCCCACGCTGCCCGAAGCCCGGATCCGTTTCAGCAGGAAGCTAACTCTTGACCCCCGAAATCCAGTGATTTATTGCGAAGAAGAGGCGGTCAACCTTAGCCCTTATGACCGGCCGATTTCGTGGAACGAACACGTCACCTTCGGGCCACCGTTTCTGGAAGCGGGCATTACCTGGTTCGATATGCCCGCAACGCGGGCGAAGGTCTGTCCGGCGAGCTACAGCCCTCGATTTTCTCTTCAGCCGGATGCCGAGTTTACCTGGCCCAATGCGCCCGCAAAAGAACGCAAACGGATGAACTTGCGCACTATGCCGGCGCTACGCTTCGGACACTACACCGCGCAATTGCTAAATCCGGAACTTGAGATTGCTTTCATCGCGGCATGTAACCCGCGCCAGAAGCTTCTCGTCGTCTACGCATTTCGACGAGCAGATTTTCCCTGGGTCGGTAATTGGGAAGAACGCTACAACCGAACCGCAGCGCCGTGGCGGGGAAAAACGTTCTGTCGAGGACTGGAGTTCAGCACGACTCCGTTCGCGATTCCGCGACGCCAAACCATCGAGCAAGGCCCGCTGTTCGGCGAACCAACGTATCGCTGGCTTCCGGCCAAATCCAAGGCTCAAGTGCGCTTTCTGATTTTGTTGCTCGAAGTACCAGAGGCATTTCGTGGTGTAGCCCGGGTTTCCGTTGGCAAGAGAAGGATCGATGTTGTCGAGTCTGGCGTGCATGGCCGGACGCTTTCAGTCGAAGCCGACAAGTTCCTATGAATGGCGCCAAGCAAGAATCTAAAACCCATCATGAGTTTGCTTGCCATCGATATCGGTTCGAGTAGATGCAAAGCCGTGGTGTTCGCCTCTACAGGGAAGATACTTGCACGGCACGCCTGCGCGTACACACCTGAGTCCCCCGCTCCTTCGCAGGCAGAGATGAATGCCGAGCGTTTTTTGCAGGCAGTGGGCCAATGTTCGCAGGCGGTATCCAGGAACCTTTCTGATCCTGTCCGAGCGTTGTGCCTCAGTTCGCACGGCGAAACATTCGTGCCTGTCAATGGACGCAACGAGGCAATCGCTCCAGCAATCCTTAACCAGGACACTCGAGCCACGGAAGAAACCGAGTGGCTCGAAAGAACATTCGGAAGAAAGCGACTTTTCGAAATCACCGGCCTGGTCGCTCATCCCATGTATCCGGTTCCAAAAATTCTCTGGTTGCGCAAGCATCGGCCGGACATCTTTGTTGCCTCGGTTCGTTTCCTGAGTGTGATTGGTTGCGTTCTTTCGCGACTCGGACTAAATCCTTATATCGATTATTCCTTGGCCTCCCGCTATCTGGCATTTGATATTCGGCAGCATCGGTGGTCCGAAGAAGTTCTAGCCGCCACAGAGATCAATGCGCAATGCCTCCCTGTTCCGGTCCCCGCTGGAACGATTGCGGGAAAATTAGATGCGGCAGCCGCCGGCCAAATCGGTCTCTCGGCGGGAACGATTGTGGTGATGGGAGGGCACGATCAACCCTGCGGAGGCCTGGGAGTTGGCGCGATCGGTCCCGGTCGCATCGCCGACTCGATGGGAACTTACGAATGCCTGCTGGCGGCATCCGATCAGCCCAGCCTATCGGATGCGGCGCTGGCTGCTTCCCTCAACTCCTATTGCCATGTGGTTCCAGACAAGTTTGTCACGCTGGCGTATTTTCCATCGGGGATCATGATCAAGTGGTTCCACGATCTGTTATACGGAGGTGTTTGCGGTGAAAGCGCGCTCGCAGAAGGCGAGGATACATCGGACGTGGAGTCGCTCCATTACGCGTCACTGGAACGGGAGGCACCAGCGGGTGGAACGGGACTATGCATCACTCCCAATCTAATCGGTACGTGCAATCCTGACTTCAACCCGCATGCCCGCGGAATCATCTCCGGCTTGGGACCGAACACGACCCGCAGCCAGATTTACAAAGGCATTCTCGAGGGACTCGCCTGTGAGATGTCACAGATGACCGACATACTGGAAAGCGCCGTAGGAAAATTTCGAGACGTTTATGTTACCGGGGGAGGCTCGCGGTCGGCGCTGGGTCTCCAGTTGCGAGCTGCATTGTCGGGTCGGCGGCTGCATGTAATGGAGTGTCCTGAGGCAGTGTGTCTTGGCGGAGCCATACTCGCCGGCGTGGCCTCCGGAGAATACGGGAGCCTGCAGGAAGCCGTGGAGGTTGTAGTCCGTGAGGTTTCGGTGGTAATGCCCGACGATGCGATTGCGGCATCCTACGGACAACAAGCCAAGCAATACCGTCAGTTGTGTTCAGCGCTCTCTGCGATTAGAGGCGCTTAAAGTCAAAGGCGAATTAGGAGGAACGGTGATCCAGGCCACAATCGGATTCATAGTGTTCGGTATTCACAAAGATGGTCTCAAAGACCCAATGGGTACGCCGTTCATCGATGATGCGTTGGTTCAGCGTGCCAAGAGCGCACTGGTTGCGACAGGTTTGAAAGTTATCGAGCATGGGGTTGTGGTCGCCAGCAAAGAAGAAGCTCGGGCCGCATTGAGGAAAATGAAATGCGACGACGCTGTCGATGCGGTCGTCCTATTTTCCGGGACCTGGGTATGGGCGGCGCATATGGTCGGCGCGATTCGTGATTACTGCGCCAGCGGCAAAGGCTTGCTTCTGTGGACCCACCCAGGC
>Ga0075017_100000166_pt1 | contig 30844 bp, 21 predicted proteins | sample AleBraG_ABR_2012_FD_71475 | JGI IMG/M metagenome (GOLD analysis project Ga0075017, IMG submission 71475) | Freshwater sediment microbial communities in response to fracking from Pennsylvania, USA - Alex Branch Run_MetaG_ABR_2012 | ecosystem: Environmental > Aquatic > Freshwater > Creek >... | reverse complement strand
CCTCTTTGATGAGCGTGATCTCTTTGAGATCAGCCACCCGGCCTATCCGGGCGAGCGGCTCATTGCGTGCCGCAATCCACAGCTGGCCAAACTCCGAGCCCACAAGCGCCAGGCGTTGCTGCAGGCGACCACGCTGGAACTCGATAAGATCAGAGAGCGGGTCGAGCGCGGTGCGCTGCGCGGGGAGGCCGCGATCGGCCTAAAACTCGGCCGCATCCTCGACAAGTACAAGGTCGGCAAACACTTTGAGCTCGCCATCACCGACACCGCAGTCCAGTATCACATCAGCGAGCAGAAGGTCGCCGCCGAGGCGGCGCTCGATGGGATCTACGTCATCCGTACGGGCCTACCCAAGAAGCAGATGTCGGGGCCCGATGCGGTGCGCAGTTACAAGGCGCTCACGCAGGTCGAGCGTGCGTTCCGATCCTTGAAGACCGTGGATCTGAAGATCCGCCCGATCCATCACTGGCTCGAGAAGCGGGTGCGCGCACATATCTTCCTGTGCATGCTCGCCTACTACGTCGAGTGGCATCTGATCGAAGCGTGGCGCCCGTTGCTGTTCGCCGATGAGGATCAGGCCGCCAAGGTGACCCTCGATCCGGTCGCTCCCGCCAAACGCTCTGCGGCAGCGCTCGAGAAAATCCACAGCCACGTGGGCGTAGACAGCCAGCCCGTGCACAGCCTGCGCACGCTCCTCGCCGAACTGGCCACACTCGTGCGTAATACCTGTCGCGCGCCCGGCGCACTGGAACACCCGGCAACCTTCGATATCCTCACCACACCCTCCGCTCTGCAACGCCGCGCCTTCGAGCTCATCGACAAAATCGCCGTGTAGTCAGAAACCCAACACCGCCGATCCGACTATGTACATGACACACAAAGAAAAACTGCGCGGCGACTACAGGAACTTCAGTTTAGGCGAAGCAAAGGATCGTGTTACGTGGTCGGCTGCGACACTACAGACTGGGGGCGCACACGAAGAGCGACCTGAAGGTGCGCCGGTGCCAACGAGGTGAGCATTGTTAAAGTACTATTGAGCTCTTACGTTCACCACGATAATTCTCTCCGCTAAGGCAGGTTTTGATTTCTCCCAAGAACGCCGCTGCTCGAGCTGCAATGTCGCTTTTCCCGGTAACAATGCCCTAATAACCAATTGCTCACTGGTGCTGCCCGCGGCGGGTCGTTGCGTGGTAGGTTCGGTAGGGCCTCGTACGCCCTCAACGTGGGCCTCTACGGCAGCGCGATCACCTGTCACAGCAATTGACCAGGAGAATCCCGCCGATCCCCTCCCCGTGAGAGGCAGCTCGTAGGATTCTCCCGGCCGCAAGGAGATCTCCAGGGTGATGGGCGCGCTCCTGCTATGCCGGACCGATGACAGGTCCGTCGTGCCAGCCCCCGCCATCGCGCCAGAAATGCTGCAGCTGACCGTCAGTGCGCAGCGCCACCACCTCAAGGTTAAATCCATACGAACCCTCAATCAATGCAGCCACGGCCTGAATGCCCGTACCGAAGGTGGCGCTGTGCCGCCACTGCATGTCACGTTGATTATCCCGCCACCAATGCTGAATCTGGCCACCAGCTGCGACACATAGCTCGAAGTTGCCCAAGTGATTCTCGTCCGAGGCGCCATATTGTCCTTCTATCATGCACGGTGGACTGGAGATCCCCGATCCGAAGATCAACCCGGGCTTCCAAATGTTGCCACTGTCATCATCTCGCCACCAATGCTGCATCTGTCCACCGTTGAGCACTGCCACTAACTCCAGATTGCCTTGAACACCGTAATTGGACTGGATCAGCGAGGCGCCGCTGAGGGCAATATTGCTGCCGAATCGTCCCCCGTCGTTCCAAGTCCAAGGCGAGCCATTGATTCGCCACCAGTGATTGAGCCGGCCGTCTGCAGTGCGCACCACCACTTCAAAATTCCCTGGTGCCCCATAGTTCCCCTGAATGAACCCCGGAATCCCATCGGCGTCAGGGGGTCCGAACACGCCTCCGTCGAACCACTTTTGGGCGCCTTGGCCAAAGTAGAAATGATGCAGCCGTTGGTTTGTGGTCAGATAGACGCATTCGAAGTTTCGATTGTACGTCGTACCGGTCAGTGTGGGGCAAACCGCCGCATCATTGGCACCGATAAGCTCTGCCGCATTCCAGGTCAGCGACACCCCATCGCGCCAAAAGTGCCTTACTTGGTTTGCGGTTGACGTCCCCAGCAGCTCGAAGTTGTTGTGAGCCGCCCCGTCACCGCTCTCAATCATCGCGCCGCTGTGGACCCGCCGCTTGGTCAACGGATCCGTATTGGTCCCCTGGACACCAACCTTGGCCCAGGTGTCGACGTCCGCTTGACCGTACCCGAGCCAACAATACCCGCCCATGCCCCAGCCCGTCCCCCAGGAGTTCTTGATGAGCCAGGCCTTTTGAGTATCGTCGTAGCCGACTACACAGACGCAGTGGTAGCCTCGAAAGTAGTTGGTCGGGCTCGTGGGTCCCTTGATGTACACGCCCGAGGCATACCCGTCAAAGTCGTGATATACGGCGAAAGTAGTGCCGAGTGGTCCGACGGTATCGAGCCATTTCTTTTGATCGTCGATGCTACCCAGTTCAATGTGAGCGGGAATCTTGACCGTCCGGCCGGCGCGGTCCGCCGTGGGGTTGTAGGGTGGGTCATTGGTCGCCCATGGATAGCAGCCCGGATCACAAATACCGTTGTTGGTAATCCAATTTAGCGCCGCAGCAGGGTCACCGCCGTTGGCACACTTGGCCCCCATGCCGTCATGAACATCCCCCTCCGAGCGCTTACTCCACACAAAGTGCTCAATACGCGCCATGCTCTCAACCACAGCGGTCGCACAAAATGCCCAGCACGATTCGCACCCATCCTGGTCCTGGACCGTTGTAATCCACGGCCATCCCCACCGATTTCGCCAATCCACGGAAGTCGCCGTCCCGGCTTGCGGCGCACCCGGCGAGGGGCTTGGGGCGCCGCCAACGGGCGATGGGCTGATAGCTAAAATTAAAGCCTTCTGCAGGGGTCCCACAACGGCTTGATGTGGCAAAACGGTTGCTGGATCTATCAACCCGAGCGCCTTACGCCGAGCCAAAATGAAATCATTTGACGCCGGCAAGAGAACTCGCTTGAAATCGACGGCGGCAACGTCAATTGCTCGGCGCAGTCTGCTGGTGTCCCCACCCAGAGAATGCATCACGATGGGAGCGTTGTCCGCCAACTGTGGATTCGTGCTCCACGGTAAAGCGACGCCGGCAATATGGGTGCGCAGTGAGCCTGCGGTAAATTGGTTTGGCATATACTCTCCTCCAGCAGTTTAAGTACTTTGCTTGTCGCTCCCGACCAATAGGTCAACGGAAGCGATATTTGTCAACACGTCCGCGGCATGCGCCACCATCAACGGCAATCCCGCGAACAGGATGACCGGACGCGCGAACATCTTTCGAAGAACCGAGTTCGTTGCGTGGCAAGGCGCGTGACTCAGCAGTTTGGGTACGTCCATGTGATCCCTCGAGAGTGCGCGCTTTTCCCCGGCTTGAATTCTGTCGGGATGGTCCCAGATTGCTCTGCCACCGGATAAGGTAGACGCCACGCCATCCACGTCGACGTTGGTCGTTGCGTCGAAGAGCATGAAATCCCCTGCCGTCGCCGAAGTTCATTTTCTGACGCAATTTGGCGAGTTGGGAGGACAAATGCTCTCGCAACTGCCGTCAATACAGGATATGCCGCGGGCCGAGCCACAGGACTTTCCGCACGCCCCGCAATTATTCAAATCGCTCGAAATATTCACGCATATGCTCCCGCACGGCGTGAACCCTGGCTGCTCACACTTGGGCCGAAGCGCGGTGTTCGTGATCGCGCAAAACTTGTTCTGTCCCGAAGCGACAATGACATTCCCGTTGGCATCACAGTCACCTGCGAAAGTGATCGCGAAATCAGAAAGTGTCGTACTGGTGCCCGCTACCTCGCCCACTTTATGCGGTCCCGCGCTCACGTTCTGCAGTCCAGTACTCCCGCGGCCCGTTACATTGGAGGCCTTGGTTGTTCCATCGATTTGAAGATCAAAAGTGCCCAAGGCGCCACGCGGCGTCACAGTTTCCAGGACGGTCAGTTGTGCTCCGTTGTTCACACCCGCGTAATCCCATACCGCGCGCCCGCCAGAGAGCGTAAATGCCATGCCGTCCATCATCACGGCCGTGCTAAGAATGCCAAGGGCTTGCGCTGGGACTTCGAGGCGTACCCATTCTCCCGTTGGCGGAAGCGGCCCTATAAAGGCGCGCTCCGGCGTCGCATTCACGCCCCAATCAATGAGGTTTGTGCCCCAATATGCTCTCACCCAACCCGTGGGTGTGTGCCACTGAAGCATTACCTCATCTGGCGGGCTATTTGGATCCAGAAATACCATTGCAAAGAGCGAATCAAAGGGATGAACTTGGAGGGGGACGGTTGCGCCATCAAAGTAGTGTTGATGGATACCGGCGGCGAGCGCGGACTCGTGCGAGACCTTGCCCGTGAACACATTGTCGGCGCGCCAGTCCCATCCTTCGCCGTCTCCATGGGGGCTGGCACCCGCTGGTATCTGATCGTCTACCCACACCCGATCGAATTCATCCACTTCGGCCCATCCCACGAGCCACGAAGCCTTGAATCGAGCCTGCTGAGTTCCCGTTGGCTGGATGACTACGTGAACATCAACGTGGTCCGGCGCCGGAGTCTCGTTCACTGCGACGATAGTACCCGTGTTGGTGAAACGCGAATCGACCATGTGTTGAGCAGAACGAATCAGCAATTTGCGTGAAGGGGACGAGGGGGGAAAGTCGGGCGAAACAGATAAATCCCCCGAAACCTGAGGTCCCGTCACCGCGGGCGATACGAGGGCAATATGTCCGGTCGTCAGGCGTGCATTGGGGTTGGGTTGCAGCACGCGCTCAATCCAGTCAGGCGGATGCATTTCCGAAATCCCATCCTGACCAGGCGTGGGCGCCAGACCCCAAGACGGATCTGGCTCACATCCACTGTGCCAGTTTTCTTGCCAGAGGGTTCCCCGCATCATGATGTAGTCGCCGCCGCGAAGGGGGTGCCCGGTGGCTGTGGGATCCAGTGGATTGAACGGAAACCACGCATCGTTGTCCAGGGCCTGCGGATCAGCTGCCGGGAACGGATTGATCCAAAACGCGGGCTGCTGTCCGCGCCCCAGCCAGTGGACGGTGAACCAGCCGCCGGGATTCGTGTCGTTTACATGCCACGCATTCAACTCTCCGTGAATCTCGTCGGAGCTGCACGGCAAGATCCAGGAGTTGAAAGTCACCGCTGCAGGGGCCTCAGGCGTGATTGAGGTTGCAAAAGGAATCGACGTCGGAGCCGGGTTACCGTCGATATTGCCTGGCCACACGGCGTTCGTTAGCGCATTGCTCAAACCACTCGACCCGTACATCCGGTCGAGAAACGCCGCATCCAAGATTAGGTTGTAGTGAATATCCTCCAACCCTTCAATTTCGCTCTTCCCGGTGTTAGGGTCCTTTGCCCCCGGAGCGCTGTAGTTCACATAAGGCATCCCTGGTTTTAGCCATCCAGCCACCAATACATCCTTGCGCACGATGCTGGTAGATGGTTTGCAGTTCCCATAAAACGTTCCAAACCTTGGGAAGGGACTAGCGTTTTGGCAGTCAAAAAAAACATCGCTAGGCTTGATCCCGGGCGTTGCGTGCAGCCTGTCTTCGGTAAAGCTCGCCAGTGCACCGTCCGGAACGATGCGGACTTTAGAGCTATTGAATCCCAGCGCCTGGAACTCGGCCGGGTTCGTGATAAAGAATTTTGTGTCGCCCACGACAAGAAAGGTGTTCGCCGATGAGAGCTCCCGTACCAGCGAGACGTTCTGTACGCCCTTGGTCACCACGGCAAGTCCCAACGTGGGCGTTGCATCGCCCGGGCCAGCGCCGTTGGCGTCCACAGCCGTGAGTCGAAGCGCATAGGCCCCAGGGGACGTCGTTGCGCTAGTCGATATACTCAGGACAGACGTAACAGCCGCGCCGTCAGAGGAGATATTCACCCTACTTGGATTGGTCGAGCACCCGAGCCCGGAGCCCACACCAAGAACGCTACAAGAGAGCGAGATCACCCCGTTGTATCCCTTCCCCTTTATCGCCGCGACGCTGACAGTCGCAGACGCCGATTGGCCTGCGGACACCGCGCTCGGTGCTATATTCCCAACCGACAGCGTAAAGACGGTGTTCTCTTCACAGGCGCAACGCAATTCCCCGCGCGGGACTGCCACGTCGTGGCAGACCCCCTTGACTCCCGAACGAACCGTACAGACCGCGTCGAGCTCCATGCAGCCACCGCCGCCTAGATCAGCCTTGCAAACCTGTGCTACCGCAGGGGCGAACGGACTCGCAAGTGCTATCGACGCAAGGACCATCGCACCGAACCACCGTATCGTGCTCCTCATTGGCGCAGTCCTCCCGTGCGAGTATTGACGCTTACCGCAATGCCTAGCCGCATCACAAACTACCCAGTCTTTTCGCTTAACCTTCGTACCACCTTCATAACAGCCGACGCAGCACTACAGCGGTCCCGTACTGATTTGCTCCGGCGCAAACCCCGGTACCGACACGGTTCCAGAACACGCCACCGGATCTGAGATCCTTCGGCAGTAGGGCTTCTGCGGAAAATCACATTCAGTTGTGGTATTCACGCAGGGCGCATAACAAAGTTCCTGGTTCGTCTTCCCCCCCGCGCCATGAATATTGACCACACCTGCCAAGGGCTGACCAGTGGTCCCGTTCGTTGCCGTCACTGTGGCGCACCATTGCGTGCCTTTGACATGTTCGTTGGTGACTTGCACATTAAGGCCGCGCAGTCCAAATACCGCCACCTGATTTGAGGCGCCGACATACACTTTGCCATTGGCCACCACCGGGGTCGTAAATTTCACCGCCGTCCCGGGACTGTCCCGCGCGGGGTTGCGATTGCTCGAATACAATAGAGACAGCGATAGCGCATCGTAAGCATTTAGAACCGCAGTCGATGACTTGTCCGAAGAGTTGTTATTGATTGCCCACACAATGCCATTGGTGTTGCCGTTAGCTGAAATGCTGATATTGGACGCAAACAGTGGAGCGTCCGTCGATGTGGTCGGAGTGCGATTGAGCAATCCGTTCGACAATGAGAACGCTCTAAGCACCCCATCCCATAACCCCACAGGGTTGGACCACCCCTCCACGCTAGCCCGAACATACACCCGCCCATTCCAATACGCGGGAACGCCCATGGTACCGATGGCGTTGGGTACCTCTTGAACAATGTTCGTGTCGGCCGCGCAGCCCGCGCAGAAATGCCCCGAGATCATGTGATCGCGGTCGATCAGGTAGAGGCTGCCCGCCTTTCCGACCTGAAATAGCAAGTGAGGGTGAAGGCCGGGCTGATCGGGCAGCAGGACCACCCCTCCGGCCCCCAGATCCTCATCGGTGGCCTCCAAATCGCCTTGATTGAAAGGCGTAAAATAGTCCGTTGGCTTGAGGGTGGCGGGATTCAATTTCACCACGCTGTCCCCATAATCTTGGTGGGCTGGAAACCCTTGCGAATCCATGGTGGTGTCAAATGTGCCATTGCCCGTGGATAGGAACACACTGCCATCCGTGTCGGCGGCCGGACCGGCGCCCTCCATCCAGACGCCGCCTTTGGTGCCGTTTGGAGTCACTATGAATTCGTTTTTGAACGCGAGCGTCTTGGCATCATGCGCAAACACCCACCCGTGATAGGGATCGGTATCGCAATGGGAGGCAAACGCGATATAGACCGTACTGTTCGCCAGAAGCAGACCGGGACGATTGTGCTGCAACAAACCTGAAAAGGACGCGGTCGGGCTTTGAATCCGTGCTGGCCCACCAAACTTTTCGGCGCCCGTGGTGATATCCAGCGCATGCAATCGATGGATATAGGCGCCGCCTTCTTTCGACGTCGCTTCGACATACAGAGTGGCGGTTGTCGGATCGATGACCGGGGTACTGGTAATGCCGATCTGAGGCTGCAGGTCATTGCAACCGGGAATGTCACCATTGGGCACCGTCGTGGCACCAGGAGCCGCGCCGTGCGCCCTATCGATCAAACTGACCTTCCACAGCGGAGCGGAGTTACTGCCCGCGTTGTTGTCCGCATCAAAGGCGTAAACGCTGTCCCCTTCTGTCGCGATAAACAGCACATTGTGCATGCCCTTCCCAGGGATCGCCACCCGCGGCACGTAAAGGGGCTGGGCGTACACATCCCCATCCACCGGCTGCACGAATTGGCGCTGGAAGTGATCCGGTAGTGCGACATTAGCAGGCGTCAATATCGTTTCCTGGGTGTTCTGCCCCGTGCGGAAATTATCATAGTGGTACGTGAGGACGCTGGTTTGCCCGAATACCGACGAAGTCCAAAGCCCAAGCAGAATAAAAGCTACCGGTTTACTCACGACGTCCCTCCTAATTTATCCCCGCGGCTAACTTCCCCGGTGACCGATGGTTTTCGCCTGCGGTTCTCCGCTACAGCCAGATCGCTCGCTCTCAGTGTTTCCGCAAGGTTGCCACGGACACATGAGGCCAAGACAGACCGTTGAAATTCAACAAGACCGTCTGCGTATATTGCAATTGATGGAATGTTTTTCCAGAGGTCTCCTTGACGGTTTCAATCCAGAAGGTCGCATCCATCTCGGCGGCCAAGGCATTAGCGTTCTGGGGCGATGGGACGCCGGTCAAGAAAGCAATATTGGCCGTACCCCCTCCCGTATTGGGAACCGGGACGACGCCCACCTTCGTAGAAATCCTGAGCACTGTGGTTTCAATGATGTGCTGGTGCTGAATCGCCGCGGTCAGTACCGAGTTTGGGTTGTCCACCATTCCCTGGGTAATGCCCACCAGCTGCGGCGGTGGAGACCGAAAAGTCGTGGCGGTGGCGAGGTTGGATTCTGGAAAGGGGATTTGTATGGCGGGGTTCCCGATGAGAAAGGGTGTGATGCTCACCGGTGTAATAACCGGCTTGGTAGGAAAGACACTGGAATCTCCCTGCGCCTCAATGGTCGTGCCGTGCGGGATGCTGGCCATCCGAACGACAGTCGCCGCCTCCGCCGGATTCGTGGTTGCCCCTACGTTTATCCAGATGCCGGGCTCTACATGAATACCCGCGCCAAGGTTCTTGTCGGTGACCTGCTGCAGATAGTGGACACCAAATAGGTTGATGTCGGGCTGGCGCAGGCCACGGTTCGGAATCGCCCCGGGGATACGCGTGAACTCCAACGTTTCGTCGGTTAGGTTCAGCTCCAAAAAGCGATCCTGGCTTGGCGGATCGGGCGGTACCGTGGGATGGAACGGTCTCCAGATTTGATTGAAGCCATGACCTTTCCAGATACCCGGCAAAAGATGCAGGTGCCCAAGAGGGTTGGGTTGCAGGGCGTGCGGAGTTGGGATCTCTGGAAGACCCTTGAATATGAAGTCCTTCGAAATATCCATGAGTGAACTCCCTAAGTTGGCGGCCAGTCCCCGAATATGCTCCCCGCTTGTATAACGAGTCCCACGCGCGCAGATCGGGTACCACTATTTGACCGCCATGAGGGAGTTGAGTCTCTGGAGTGGCGTAGCACCTTGTCCTGGGAATGCCGGATGGCCGTATTACCTGCGCCTTAGAAATTATTACTGCGGGCGACCACTGCCCAAACGGTGGTACCCGAGTTCCGGCAACTGGACTCTTGTATTATGAGAGAGCGTCCCCCAATGCCGAGGGTTTGGCCGCATGACACGAACCGCCAAGTCCTTGGTAGAGCGGCTGTTTTCGGAGCAGTACTCCGCACTGCTGGCCTTTCTTTATCGACGCACTCGAACCAAGGCGGACGCTCCGGATCTTGCTCAGGAGGTGTACTTGCGGATGCTACGGGTGAGCGACGCCGAGGCCATCGAGAGTCCGCAGCGATACTTGTTTACCGTGGCCAGTAATTTGCTGAAGGAAAACGCCGTACTGGAGCGCCGCCGGGGTAGCGCGGTAGACCTCGAGGAGGCCGGTACCGAGTGGCAACTCCAGCAGTTACCCACGTTCGAAACAGATCTTGACACGGACAGGCGAGTCGCTCGCTTGCGTGTGGTGCTGGACCGGCTATCGCCCAAGTGCCGGGCAGCGGTGGTTCTGCAGTACCGCTACGGGCTGAGTTACCAGCAAATTGCCAACCGCCTCGATATTTCCCCTCACATGGTGAAGAAATACCTGGCGCAGGCGCTGGTGCACTGTCGCACTCGCATGACGAGATGGACCTAACCTCATGACGCCGACCGACCAACACATCCGAGATGCCATCGCACAACAGGCGGCGGAGTGGTTCGTCACCAATCAGGGCGAGACTCTGGGCGAGTCTCTGGGTGAGCGCGAGCGCGTCGCCTTCATGAGGTGGCTCCGATCCTCGCCCGCGCACGTGGAGGAGTACCTGCGCGTTGCGGCCCTGTCCCGCGATTTGGGCAGCGCGGCGGCCGATCCGAGTATCCCCATAGACGAGTGGGTGGCGCAGGCGCATCGAGATTCTCCCAGCGAGACGACCACCCTTCACCCCTTGAACTATCGGCCGGAGCGCCCAGCGCGTCTTTGGCCCCTTCCTGGGTGGCTCATCGGAGGGGTCACTACGGCCATCGTGGTCCTGATCGCCCTGGTTTCGATGAGGACGGGGCCCGATACATCCATTGGGCCGGGCACTCGCCATGCAACCGCTCACGCGCAGCAGCGCACCTGGACGTTGGCGGATGGATCCACGGTGCAATTGAATGGGGACTCGGAGGTTTGGGAGCGATTCAATCCTCGCGAGCGGGTTGTCGTGCTGGTAAAGGGTCAAGCGTATTTTGAGGTGGTCAAGGATTCGGCGCGACGCTTTCGCGTGCAGGTGGCGAGCGCCGACGTGGTGGCGGTGGGCACGCAGTTCGATATTTACCGGCAAGAAGCCATGGCGTCGGTCACAGTGATCGAGGGTCGAACGGCAGTCTACAGCGGGGGCGCGCAAACGCGAGGCACGCGATCCGCGCTGCCAAGCCGAAGTATCGGTGCAGGCGAGCGGGTGACCATTGATTCCGCCGGAGAGATCAGTGTTCCTGTGAAGATCAACTTAGGTGAAACTGAATCGTGGCGGACAGGGCGGATTGTCTTCGAGCACAAGCCCCTTGGACAAGTGGTGTCGGAGTTCAATCGCTACGCCACCGTGCCCATCGACGTGTCAGATCCGGCACTGCGCGATATGCAGCTCAGCGGCGCATTCGCGGCTCGCGACACAGACTCGTTTGTCGCCTACCTGCAAACCCTGGACGGCATTACGGTCCAACGCGACCCCCATCGAATACTCATCGGTCGGCGCTAGCCGGTGGCCCCACTTCTGGTTGCCAGGCCCGTATGGCTCGTGTAGCTTCGAAGGCAGGGCCACTCAACACGATACGCCCGGAGCCGGAGCATGCGGGGGAGTCCGGATCGACTCCAGACCGACTGGAAGTCGCGGTACGCGGTAGGTGCGGTTCCTATCCTCTGCGCTGTGCTGTTTTTGGCGTCGGCGGCCGCTCATGCCGATGCTGACCGGGTTGCCGAAATCGCGCCGCAACCCCTGCCACAAGCACTGAGCGCCCTGGTCAAACAGACTTCCGTACAGCTGATCTACCTCTCGTCCCTGGCAGAGGGTAAACAAAGCAAGGGAGCCCGTGCGGGTCTTAGGGTGCGCGAAGCGCTCAGCGCCCTTCTGGCGGGTACGGGTTTGCGATTCGAGTATCTCAACGATCACACCATTCGCATTATTCCCTCCATCGGTACAAACGGCGGTGCGCCGCCAGCGCCTTCTCCTGCGGCGAGTGCCGCAGCGACGGGTCCCTATGCCACTGCGCAAGATGCCGCAGAGGAGATTGTGGTCACCGCCACTAAACGCGAGGAACCCCTCGGACGCATACCGCTGAGCGCCAGGGTGTTGTCCGCGGAGGACTTGAGCGCAAGGGGCATCGAGAATATCGCGGATATTAGCGCCGCGACGCCCGGTGCGGAGTTTGACGTCAGTACGCAATTCGGCGCGGGCATCCTCACGAGTCTCTCGATCCGCGGCATCAATGCCAGCAAGGGCGCTGCGACCACGGGGGTGTACATCGGAGACGTGCCGCTTCAGACCCCTTACACAAACATCAGCAACAGCTACCCGGCAAGCTTCGATTTAGCCCGAGTGGAGGTGCTCCGCGGCCCACAAGGAATGCTGTTTGGTCGTAGCGCCGAGGGAGGGGCCGTACGCTTCGTTCCGAATGAGGCCAGCACCACCCAAACGGTTGGACTCGTCCTGTCCGACGTCGCGGCGACTGAGGGGGGCGATTTTAGCGTTAAGCAAGGCGCCGTGATCGGGGGTCCGCTGACCGAGGGTGTAGTGGGTGCCAGATTCAGCGCCCTGCATCAAGACGACGGGGGCTATGTCAATCGGGTCAATCCCTTGAACGGGGTGACGCTCGAGTCCCGCGCCAATCGATCGGTACTCGACGCCCTGCGCGTGGGGCTAAAGATTGAACCCAGTGAATCTCTGAGCATTGTGCCCACCCTAAGCTATCAAAAGACGAAGGTTCACGACTCCCCGATCTTTTTCACCTACCTGTCGGCACCCACCCGCGGAGATCTTGAGAATGGCAAATTGCTGGCTCAACCCACTGACGACACCTTCACGCTTGGCGTCGTCCGGATTAATAAGCTGACCGGGTCGGCCCGATTGACCTCTGACACCTCCCTATTCGAGCGGAGCGCCAAGGCCGTCGTCGACCAGACCAATGCCGCAGGGGTGTCTTATTTTAATGGCTACGGCAGCCCCCAGGGCACGGCATTTCCCACGTCGTACCTGGACGCGGTCGCCGACGTACTGGGCCTCCACCAGGTGCAGCTGGCCGAAGAACTGCGACTGGCCTCCGTGGACCCGGCGCGGATGAGATGGCTGGTGGGAGGCCTCTATTCTCATCTGCGCCAGAACTCTACCCAAAATGAATATCGGGTGGTCGCTCCTGGGTCGCCAGGTATCACTTCGGCGAACCAACTAACGCAGACGGAGGTGTCTGGGTTTGGCCAGGTCGAGGTGGCCATCGCAGCGCGCTGGACATTGGGCGCCGGCCTGCGCGTGGGCTGGACCCGAAGCAACAGTACGACGCAGTCTGGAGGGTTTGTCAACTCCGGTGCGCTGACTTTGTCCAGCGGCGTGAGCGCGAACGCGCTGCCCGTGATGCCGAAGTACACGCTGTCCTATGAGCCCGATTCCAACAATTATTACTACTTAAGTGCGGCCAAGGGCTTTCGCGAAGGCGGCAGCAACGCGAATGGTGTCGTACCTTGCGGCAACACGGCGGTGCCCGGATCCTACGGGCCGGACTCGGTCTGGAGCTTTGAACTCGGGGCAAAGACCCGGTGGCTCGAGCGCCGAGTGCAGATCAATGCGAGCGTTTTCGACATACTGTGGAGCGATGTGCAGGAGAATATTTCCGATGCCTGTGGAAATGGCTTTACCACGAATGCGGGCCGGGTTGAGAGCGCGGGCTTCGATCTGAATGCCGAGGCCAGCGTCAGGCCGCGACTACGTGTTACCTTGGATCTTGGGTTTAATAACCCCCGCTACACCAAGACCGTGAGCCTCCCGGACGGACAGGTCATTGCCGTGCGCGGCACCGGTGGCGGTCTCCCGTCCGTACCCGCGCCCTGGAGCGGTGCCCTGCTGATCACCTATCGATGGCCCGTCACGGCGACCACCACGGCGTACACCAGCGCCGAGGACGTCGTTCACAGCCACAGTCCCGGCCCCTTCACGGAGCAAAATCCACATTGGCTGCTCTACGATCCCAGGATTAGGGCTGACCCAGCCACCAACATGCTTTATCTTCGCGGGGGGTTGGCCTGGTCCAACGTGAATCTCGATGTCTTTGTGAGCAATGCCCTCAATCAGCAGCCCGTGCTGCAGCTCTATGCGGATGCGCCAGGATCGGCCTTGCTGTACGCGTACACGCTTCGGCCCCGCACCATTGGAATGGAATTATCGTATAAACACTGAACCTCGCCACACCGCTACAAGGTGCTCCCCACCCCCAACCGCCACACATCCGCATCCCGATTGTTGTTACTCACCACCCGATCCCAAATGCACCGGACAAACCATCCACGGGGACTTGGCCGCGACGAAATCATCATAGACACTACTGGTGCCACCGCCGCAGAGGGATTCTGACTAGGAATCGGCTGATTTCGCTTGTCAATGAACACGTACGCCCCGAATCCAGCTGCAAATTCAACAGGCCAAGTTGAGTCCGAACGCACGGGCCAGACCTGCGCCGTGACCCCGTTCCGTCGCGCCACGCGCGAATCGCCTTCATAGAGGTAAGCGAACGACAGGTCGTAGTGCCGCTGGTGACCCGTTTGCAGCCGGAGTCGGTACTCCACACTGGCACCATCCGATTTCGGATTCCCGACAATGTTAATAACGCTCAATGCACCGTATACCGCCCACTCGTCCGGATCTAATTGCTGCGGGGTCGGTGCCATAATATTCACTTCGGACGCATCTACTTCTTCGATTTTGTACGGATCTTCAAAGAAGCCCGGCGGCTCCGACCGTGCGAGGGAAATTGACACCGGAACGGGCTCCGTCGGCTTATCCGAGGTTGAATCGGAAATCGACGTCTTACTTGCTGCAATTCGGGCGGCAGTGCGCGCATTGGCGCTCTCTTTACCCAGCCAATGGCTCAGACCCACCGTGAGAGTTTGCGCATGAGGGCTATGAGTGGGAAGGACGGTGTCGAGAGACACAACTAAGTCAAAGTTATCGCTGATCCAGTGACGCGCGCTGAGCGTAAGCGCCGGAGCCAATCCGTGAGCATCAATGGACGATGCGGCGCCTGACGGTTCGGTGTCAAAATAGTAGTACGGACCCACACCGGCGTAGATCCAGGTGCGATAGCGCGCCAAGGCTTGAAATTCATACGACAGCTCCAAGGCGTAGCCGTCACGGTGATGGGCCACAAAGTGCCCCTCGTTCAGGTAATCCAGTGAGCCGGACCAATTTCCGAGGAGGTTCTGACGGTATCCAAATTTATACGAAAACCACGTCGATTCGCCGCTGGACGTCGAGTACGAGCCGGCCTTGCCTCCGGAGACCATCTGCGCTAGCGACGGTTGCACCATCCCGACAACCCAAACGAACACGGCTGCCGCCGCCAGAGCTGAAATGCACCGCATTGCGCAAATCACAACGGCGGCATGAGTTCGGAACCGGCAATACCGTCCGTCCTTCACCAACTCGTCCCCTCCCGCTCCATCCGCTGCGGCAACTACTTCTCCTTACCCCTAAACCCCGCCAACATTGCCTCTGCATCGCGCAGTGTATCGCGCGACTGTTCTGCCTGAACCTGCGCATACAGCGTCAGTCCTTTCACCATCCCGCGATGCATTAGCGTTTGCACGGCCCGGCCCTTCAGTTCTCCCTGTTTATACAGGGCATGTTCGACCTCAACAGCCATGCCGCCCAGCGCCGCCGCCGCCCAGTTCTCAGGGTTCACCGCCACCGCCTTCTGACCCGTTGCCCACGGATCGGGAGGATTCGGCAGATGCGGCAAAGGCCATTCCACCGCGACTTCCCGATACACCCAAATGACGAAGTCGAGAATGGCGCACGGTGGCAGAAACCGCAGCAGATCCGCATACACCGCATCGCCCACCTGCAGCACAAAGCGATCGTTCATCACCGGCGTCAACGGTATCAACTCGCGAGTTGCGGCCGCTCGTAGCACCGCCACAAGCCAACCCAGCAGGAAATACCCTTTGTTCGGCGTCAACCATGTCGCGATGTTGACAAAGTAGTTCTCGATGCGCGCCAGCACGTCCTGACCCGCGGCCGTCGCATTGAAGCCCTGATTTTTTGGTGTCGGCGCGCTCGGATCGCCCACTAGGTTTAGATCGAAGAAATGATGCCAGGTGCTATCCACCGCCACGCGGCCCACACCGCTGCGAAACCCGTCGTACGCACCAATGCACGCGAACCGCTGAGCAACGGTAGGCGTCGTGCTCCCGGTATGCATCTCGCTCGAAGGTGTGATATGGCCACCAATGACGTCGGCCTGAGCCACAATGACTGGGGACTCTTGGTGACCGGCCAGCGTCGGGTACTCAACGATTAACTCGCCATTGATATTAAGGGTCGTTCCCAATCCTCCGGGAACGCTACCACCCGTCCAGCCAGACGCGCTGTCCGTCCCGGTCGGGGTCATGACATCCCCCTCATGCATATGATCGGGCATCACATCGATGACCCCCTGGTGTCCACACAATAGGGGGTGTGGGTAGCGCCAAAAAATAAATGGCCAGTAAGTAGGCACGATCACCATCGGTATCACATCCGACTGGTTATCAAAAGGATACTGGCCGGGCGGATTCTCGCGCGTCGTGTCGTGACGGGCGGCGCTCACAGGATCGGGCGCAACAGGCTCTCCCAACGGTCCTGGATTCGGAAAATACCACCTGCGCATCGAGCGCACTCGAGGTATCGCGCCACACAAGGTGACCCCTAGATCCACATGATCGCCGGTTGCGAACACCCCGCCGCCACCGTTCATGAAATGAGTGAGCGCTTGTACTTCAGCGGGTGACAGCGAGGGTCCGCCCCCGCCAAATTCCGCTCCAAATAGCCAAACTTGATCGAACCCCGCCAACGATGCGGCGCTGAAAGTGAAATGCTCAATATCCGCCGGCGTCACCCAGCCCACACTGGTATTTACGCCCATGGGATCCACTCTTCGATGTGCCTTGGTCACCTTGATCCAGGGCGCACCGCCGGGCGGGTGCGTCAGCGCCCGCACCACCTCCAATAGGCTAAATTGGTGCGTGCCGACATTGCTCCCATCGGCCACCCCATAGGACACTTCGTCGTCTGTCACAATCAGCACGTGGATGGAAAACAAATCAAACAGATTGAATCGATAGGTGGCCCGATCCAATACCACCTTCTCGTAGTTGGCTAACATCATGACGTACTCCTCGAAGCGCGGTGGACGACATTCGGTCCACATGTCCTGGTTGCAATACTCACCACCAAAGCCGATGGTCCTCCCCGGACTCAATCCAGATCTCCTTCAACTTTGATCCACCTCGGCTTCTCCCACGCCGGCTCCTTGAGGTGGTCTCCCTTCGCCTAATGCGCATCGGGCAGGTGTCCCGGCTTAATCACGTCGGCATGCACGACGCCCTGCGCATCCACAGAGCCGTATACCGTCACCGTCTGATCCATCTTCAACTCGTGCGCCAGGCCGCTCTTGATGGCCGCATCGGCATCCACCCGAACCTCGACTCCGCCGCCCGTTCTGAGCGTGAACTGCGCGCCATCGATGGCCACAATCACTCCCGAGGATACTTGGGAGAGTTCATTCACGGGTTCAACGAATCCGAAAATATCCAGTTCTCGGTAGCTGGCCACATAGACATGGCCATTGGCTACCACCGGTACAATGTCGGAGTTCGCATCGCTGTGGGTGCCATTGCTCAGGGCCGGCAGGTCCCACCTTCCGGCTGGGAAGCCCGGCAGAACCCCGGGCGGCAAGATCGGGAATAGCAGCTTAAGGTCATAGGCACCGGGCACGGGTTGAAAGGCAAACAGCCGGGGCGGCGGCTGACCATTGGCGTTGCTTGTGCTACGGGACACTGCCCAAATAATCACGTCGTTCGCACCGTTGGACGACACGGACGTAAAGAACCCGCCGTCGCCAGATCCGCCCAGATCCAACGAAGCATGCTCTTGCACGAGAGAGGGCGCCGGCCCCGTGTTGACGTGCCAGACGCCTATCGTCGAGCCCCCACTGCTCACAATGTTATTTTGGTAATACGACGATACACACCAACACCCGCCAATGTGCTTGGTGTCCAGTACATCGTTCGTTGTAGCGCCGAAGCCGCCCAGGTGCTCTCGATTCAACAGGAACAATCGACCGTCCTTTCCAGCGGCCGCGGCCAAATGCCTTACCGCGCCCGCCTGGTCTGGCAGCAGCAGTACTCCTCCGGAGCCGAAATCCGTATCCGATTGATCGAGAGCACTCACGTTAGAGGGCGTAAAGAAATCCAGCACGTGGGCCAGATTGGCTGACACCTTGACCACACTCTCGGATAGATTGGCAGCACTGTCGTAGCCAAGATTGTTGGTGTTGCCCGTCACAAAGTAGAGGTGGCCGCTGACGGCAGCTATTCCGGAGCCGGACATCCAGATGGACGCCAGTTTCGATGGCGGCGCCTTGCGGTCCGTCAGAGTATTGGCTGGCAACGGCTGAAGCGTCGCGGCCCTCCACCCCAGTAGCCAGCCTCGCGCCGGCGTGGTATCGCACCAACTGGTGAACCCGGCGTAAACGTTACCGTCCGCAAGCAACAGCGCCGCCCGTTGCCGCTGATCCGCTGCACTGAAAGCCATCGTGCTGCCGTTATTCAATGCGTGCGACGCGGCGACGATGGCCGGTGGCCTCTGATCATTTAGCGTGGACAGGTCGATGGCATGGAGGCGATACATCGACCTACCCCCTGCTTCCGTGTAGGCCATCAGGTACATCGCGTGATGAGACAGATCGATGACGGGCGTCGACTCAATACCCACCCGCGGTCCATTGTTGTTGCAGCTGTTGGGGATCGCCGTAACGGCAGCGCCCAGATTTCGCGTGCGAAGGATGGCGCCGTTATTGGCGTCGATCGCATAGATGGTATTATTCTCCGTCACCACGTATACCACATCGTGTGTGGTAGTCGAGGCCCCCTGCCGGATGGCAACCTCCGGAACAATCAACGGCTGGGCGTACACCGTGTCATCGACCGCCACTCGCCTTACCAAACCAAAATGCTGAAGGGCCACCGGTCCTGGTGGCCGGAGCGATGGGGTCAGCAGCACTTCGTGCGAATTCCAACCCGTCCGGAAGGTGTCGTAGTGGTGAGTGGTGACGGCAAACTTTGCGATGGGATGGTTGAGAAGACCCGGGTTCGCCAGTGCCACGGGCTGTTCATTGGCACGTGCCGCAAGAGCAACGCCTCCAACCGCGACCATGGTCATCACATATTGCCGGAGTACGTTCATATGGAGCCCCCTGAGTAATTCATTTCGCTTCAACCCAGCCATCAATGGCCCTGTTATTGCCGGTCTGGACCACTCCCGCGGTCTTTGTCTTTGGCTTGGTCCTCATCATGATCGCGGTCATGGCCGCCGCGCGATACCACAACGCGGCCCACCGCAACCGGTGCCGGTCGGCCCACATAAACCTTGGCAGCCGCATCGTTTCCAATGACCGCTACGTCAAGCGCGCACGCCTCGAGTAGCGCCTTGGCCTTCACGCCGGCCGCCACGCAGACCGCCCGCGTTCGTTTGTAGATCTTCGGGTCGAGATTGGTGGCATAAAACGGCTTAGAGGGTATGCCCGTTACCACTTCCCTGTCGCCGCAGGCGGACAGCAGAGACTCGGCTGGCGAAACGCGCCAACTGTCGGCGTACGCATGGTATAGATCGGAGAGCGCAAAGGGGGTGGAAAGAACCTTGCCGCCGCGGGTTTCAACCGCGTTGACGCGCCCATTGGCGTTAGCCAATATGCCGTGGACGCTCTGCGGCCAATGACCCAGCCCCACTGACGCATTGATGTAGCTGCCATTGTCCTCTGCACGGAGCGAGTTGCCGTTTTGGTCACCAATTAGATAGACATTCCCTCGGTGCAGAATGTTGACACCACTGGGGAGGGAAAGCGTTTTCCCGTCCTCAACCTCGGAGGTGGTTCCGTTGACGACTAGGCGCGACGGTGCGGTGCACACGGCGACCCGGGTCTCCCCCATTTGTGTTGCCACCGCCTTATTGACCGAGGCATTCGGCCAAGTGGGCGCGCCGGAGCGCTGGCGAGCTTCAACCAGGAACTCCTTGGCCGTTTGCGCGAGTACAAAGTCGCCCGACGCCTGGAAATCGTAGTACAGCCCACCGAGGGTCGTGAGGTGAGTGTCGCCAACGCTGGTCGCACCCTGCCCCGGCGCGCACGAAGCGGCGGTGGTGGGTGGCGTAAAGCTCTCCGCGAACAAGAGCGCTGGTGCCGATCCCTTCACTGGCATCGGGGAGGTGCTGCCCAAGGTGAGATTATTCGATTCGCCGGTCCACGACTTAAGGTCGCAGCCGGGTCCGAGATGGGTGCCGCTGGTGACCGCGGTGCGCACACTGATTGTCGCGCCGGGATTGAAAACAGCCTGGTCGCCGCTCCCGTCTCCAAAGATGTTGAACTCCACCTCCTGCCACTGGGTACCCAGATCGGGAAAATAGTTGTTGCCGGGCGCCTGACTGACTGAGCCGCCCACGGTCACCACAATCTCGTCATTGGTGTTCAGGACGCCGGCCGCCGCGCCGGTCAGTTTTAGCGTACTCAACGAAGATATAGGTACGGCCACGGTGGTCGCCGCTTGCTGGGCATTGATAACGCAATCCAGCTGCGTGTTGGGCGGCGTCCCCACTACCAATGGACACCACCCGTCACTAAAGGAGAAGTTGCCACAATTGGCGTGCTGCGGAAGGGGGCACTGTGCGGTGCCCGGACCGTAGTCCAGGAGCCAGTACTGGATGAATCCATTCCCGCCATTCACACTTGACCCCTCATAGACGAACTGCTCCCAGCCCTGGCACCCCGGGTTGCCCGGTGAACCGCAGGTTGAGGTGGTGAAGGGTTTGCTGTTCAGCTGCAGAGAATAGGTGTTCGCGGCGCCCGCGGCGCAGGTCGGATTGGTGGGGCAAACGAAGTTCGGCGGAGCGCACGCTACGGCACACTCACTCGTGACGCCGACCACGCTATCGAACGATCCCTCCGCCTCCGTAATGTGCCCAGTCACGGTGGGTGAGAAATCATTGAGGCCATTTCCCACCTGCTCAAATCCACTCTGTGTCCCATGCCTGGGCGGATAGAGTTTGTGAGGCGGCGTACCGCAGGGCACCGTGTGCCATTGCTTGTCCGGGTAGGAGGCCTTCGAACACCCCACCTTGGCCTTCGGCGTCCTTAGAATGGCCTTACGCCAAGTCTCGATCTGCACCTTGGTTGCCCGCGATTGCGGCGACACTGCCGTGTCGGGCGCAGCAGCGGTCACACCGATAGGCAAGAGGCCGAACAGCGAAATGATGGCGAGGAGGGCGCTACACCCTCCGTGGGTGTGGCGGCGCGCAGAGTGAGGTGTGTTCATGGGTGTCCTCCCTACCATTGCAGAGCCTGAAGTCAATTTAGCGGGCAACCCCGCCCTTGAAGCTGGCGTGAATTGACGCGGCGGGTGTTCAACCGTGTCATGGGATTCGCTCCTGCGGGAATGGTGATTTGGGCAGCCAAATCGTTACAGGTGAATCCGAAGAATGGTAGATGCCCCACACGGCCAGCGCTTGCCCTGCCGGACGAGCATTTGACCGGGCACCGGCCTCCATCACGAGCGCGTCCCGCCAACTGGTACGGATCGTGATGCGAGCCACCTCATCGTTTTGCGATGACCCCCGCTTCGTAACGATAGCCCTCGGCGGCTCACCATACCTGATGGGTGGACGCGACCTTGGGTCCGCAATCGGTTCGCATCGCTGACTTCACGCTTTATCACCTGCGAGGCGGTAAAATCAGTGAGCGGGTCGCGGGGAAGACGGTACTGGTGGAGACCATGACCGTCTCCCTCGGGTAGGTCGGACATTTTCCACAAACGGACGGGGGCTGGTGCCTATGAACCCTGAAGTGCCTTTGCAGCCCGTTGCGGCGCTAGAAGCGGCGAGCCCACTGGTTTAGGCGCGAGATCGCAATGGTCAGATCCGAGTCACGAATTCTTGCCACACAAGGTGGCTACGAGATCGCAGCACGGATCTTCCGGCCTGACGGCGCGGTGCGCGCCTCTGTGCTCATCGCTTCCGCCATGGGGGTCAGTCAAGTGTTCTATGCGCCGCTGGCAACCTGGCTGGCCTCCGAGGGATTCCGGGTAGCGACTTTTGACTACTTCGGAACCGGAGAGTCGCGAACAGTCAGTTTGCGCGCGCTCACAATCACGATCTCCGATTGGGCGATTTTCGACTGCGAAGCCATGATTGCCGAATTACTGAAGGAGTCGCGCAGCGCGCCGCTGTACTGGTTGGGCCACAGCCTGGGCGGCCAGATCCTGGGGTTGGTACCGAGCAGGGATCGCATCGCCAAAGCTGTAACCGTCGCCTGCGGCAGTGGGTATTGGTTGGAAAACCCACCGCGCCTGAAGTGGCGGGTGTGGTGGCTGTGGTACGTGGCGGCGCCGATTTCCATGAGCGTACTGGGCTACTTTCCAGGAAAGCGACTGCGCAAGGTCGGGGACTTGCCGAAAGGCGTCATGGCACAATGGCGCCGCTGGTGCCTCAATCCCAACTACGTCATCGGTGTGGAAGGTGCGGGCATACGAGCGCAGTACGCCGCGCTTACGACGCCGATCACCTCGCTGTCCTTTGTCGATGACGAATACATGTCCGCCAAGAACATCGAGTCTCTTCACGGTTTCTACCGTAACGCACCCCGCACCATGATACGCATCGCACCCACCGACGTTAGCGCTTCCCGCATTGGCCATTTCGGATTCTTCAATGAGCGCTTTCGCGACTCCCTCTGGCAGCGCTACCTGTTGCAGGCACTTGCCTAAGCGCGGTGGCATCATGGATACCACAAGCCACGAGGGTCTGTGTGCCGCCGCTCTCCCCGTCGACAATCAACTGCCCCTGATGACTTACCGGGCCCTTGGCCGCCACAACACGGACGAATCCGCTTTTATCGCCTACCGCGATCTGGTCTTCGATATCACTGCATTTCTCTCGCGCCACCCCGGAGGGCGGGACATCGTGCGGGCTGCACTGGGGACGGACATTACCCAGACGTTGGATAGTTTTCATGATGCGCATGTCAGCCGGCTCCTGGTGACGGAGCGCCTCAGGGAGCAGTACGGCATAGCGCTCGCGGGCAAACTCTCACCGCTCGACGTGGTGCGCCACAACCGTCTGGGTTTGCACGACTACCAGTCGCGCCGGCAATATCCGCCGGCCGACCCCATGGGGGACGAACTGCGACACGAAGTCTTTGGCCTGTTGCGACAAGAATGCTTACCCACCCAAAAGTCTCTGGCCGAGTGCCTTGTCCTGTTGGCACTCTTCTACGGCGCGTTGGTCAGTTGCGTGTACCTGGCATTCTTCAAGGGGTCATGGCTTGCGTGCCTGGTCTTCGGACCGGTGGCCACCTTCATGGCGGTCAATGTGGGACACACCGTCATGCACGGCGGTTTCTCGCCGTACCCATTTATCAATCTGCTCGGTCGATGTCTGTGGGACGCCGGCGGCTATGCGGCTTGCTGTTGGGACATCGAACATCAAGGCCATCACCAGGCTCCGCATACATCCATTGATTTACAGACCGCGCCCGCCACCGGCATGCGCTTCTTCGAGCATCAACGGCCCAAGTGGTTTCATCGTTACCAAATGTTTTACATGTGGCTGCTGTTCGTCTTCTACTCCCCGGTTTCCTGGGTCATGCACAGTTACAAGACCCTGTGCGTATACCCCACGGTCAGACCGCTCGACAAAGCGTTGCATGTGGGCTTCAAGCTCTGTTTCTTTATAGTGCCCCTCACGCTCTCGTTCTGGTTGCTGGGAGTTGGCGTCGCGGCCAGGAACTTGCTCGTGCTCTCCATTTCCATGAGCTACTTTTCGCTATTCACGCTGTTCATCCAGCATGAGGATGCCTATCTGCCTGAGGAGGTGTGCGAATCGTGGTCGGTGCGGCAAGTGGTGACGTCCGTGTCGTGGCGTTCCGGCAGCGCCGTCTTCGAATGGCTATTCGGCTACTTCAACTACCATATCGAACATCATCTCTTTCCCGGCTTAAACCCGTCGGTCTATCCGCGACTCCAACCGCTCGTGAAAGACATCTGTCAGAAGTACGGCGTTCGCTACAAGCATATTTCGTACCTTGAACTCGTGCGCTCGCAGCTGCGTGCCTGGAGGCGCTACGCCATACATTGACGCAAATAGGGCGCCCATCCCCCGGATTGAGAATGACCTCTACTGCGAAACGGATGGCCACGCCAGAACGACGCCGAAACGCTGCTAGAAATTGCCAAGAAGCACGGACTCACCGGCGATTGCAAGAGTGGCGTTGAAGTCTGGGTGCGCTCGAGGCTGAGGAACTTGCTGCCGCGCGGACAGGCCGTGGCTGAACGCGCCGCCCGGTCAATGGGATTGTTCGAGCGCACGCTTCGCCGTCGTTTGTCCGAATCGCCTACCGCTTTTCAACACGTACTCGATCAGTTGCGAATAGAGGAATCCGAGCGCCTCATCGTCTGGGGTAAGCTGGAACTGGCCGCCATCTACAACATGAGCCCGGCGGCGTGGCAGATCGCCAAGGATTGAGAATCTCGGTTATTTGCCCCGCCATTTTTCCCACTTGAATCAAAAGATGGCGGCTGCCCCATGACGCCCATATATTTCCGCGCTCTGGGGCGATGTGCTGGTCGATTCCTTCACCTGCTGAATAAGCCGCGCCCACACTCGACCCTCTGCGTACGGTTCGCATACTTCAGCGGCCCTTCGACAAAACTCATACAACGTCAGATCCAAAGATTCGCCCTCGTGGCAAGTTCGCGCCTTTGAGCAGGTCTCACGAGCAGCGGTATACGGCCAGTGGCGGCCCGGCCGCTCTACGGCCTTGCGGTCGGCGACTCGCCCTTGCACGCCACTAACATACGCCCTTCGAATTCGTCGGCCGTGGTCACCGTATAGCCCCGCCTTCGGCACACCCGCCCAGCCTTGACCACACACGCGTTCCAGCTGGAAAACCAACCGCCACATTTCACCAAATAGGCCGCTTGTCCACTGTCCAAATAAGTGGGCTTGGCACTGGCGCAACCAACCAGGAAAAATGCCACCCAGACGAAGCCGCATCCAACGCTCATATTGCGCATGCCCAGCATGATGTTACTGTACTCCCACCAAACCTTGCCCCAGCGCCTGTGAAACGCATCCTAATTGCAATGGAACTGGGCGGCAACTGGGGTCACTTTGCGCGTGACATTCCCATCGCTCTGGCCCTACGCGAGCGCGGGCACGAGCTGCTCTTTGCCGTTCGCGACGGACCCATGGCCCAGCGCCTGCTGGCCCCGCATCGCCTGGCCTACCGACCCGCCGGCATGTCCAGCGTCCCGCTGCGCGCGATGACACCCCCGGCCAACTATGCCGAAGTTCTGCTCAATTTGGGTTACGCCCGTGTCGGCGCGTTGCATTCCATGCTCATCAGCTGGCTCGCTCTCCTCGACCACCACGAACCCGACGTCATCGTTGCCGATTACGCCCCTACGGCCATGCTCGCCGCACGGCTGACCTCGCGACCCCTGGTGGCCATCGGACTGGGCTATGAACTCCCCCCACCCCTGCACCCGCTGCCCTCGATTCGCCCCTGGGACCCCGTGCCGGTTCAGCGCCTGGTTCGCTCTGAGGCCACGCTGCTCGCTGCGACCAACGTCGCCGTAGACGCGCTCGGAGGAGCACCCCTTCGCTACCTCCACGAACTGCTATCGAGCGACGCAACTCTGCTCACGACGATGCCCGAATTGGACCACTTCGGCCCACGCTCCGGCGCCCTGTATCTGGGCCCCCTCTATTCCACACCGCAACCAGCGCTCACCGTCCAATGGCCCGGCGAACAGCGCCCCCGCGTACTCGGCTACTTGCATCCGCGCACCGATGGCCTCCACGCCTTGCTCAACGTACTGGGTGAATCCGGCGCCTCCATCCTCTGTATCCCCGGCCCCTCGCCCCACAACCAAGCCACCCACACCCGCTGCCACGTTTACCCCGACGCGCTTGATTTGGATTCGCTCTTGCCGCAAGCCGACCTCGTCATCACCAACGGCAATCTCACCACCAGCACCCGCGCACTGCTCGCAGGTCGACCCGTCCTCGCCCTCCCCCACGTCGTTGAGCAGCAACTTGGCGCACGGCGCATCGCCTTGCTGGGCGCCGGTTTGGTGGCGGACGAGGCCCGCACAGAACAGGTCTTACGCTCCCTGCTTGGGCGACTATGGCTCGAAGACTCCTTTCGCAGGTGCGCCGGCCAATTCGCCGCACGGCATGCCGGCTACACCCCCGCAGCCGCCGCTGCGCGTGCCAGTGAGATCATTGAAGCCGCCGCCCGCGACTTTGTGATCCCCAATACGATCGCCGGTTGCCCGACTTAAGGGACCTTCACACCAAGCGCCGCGTTCACGGTACGGATCGCGTCATGCGTGGTTACCGGTTCGTTCAACGGTGAATATTGGCCGACTCATTAATTTGGCAGAGTGCTCTTGGAGGTCTGCCCAGAAGCTGGACTACATGCTATTGCGCCGCAATATACCCAATCCCAGGAGCGAAACGGCAATTCCGAGCCCGAGAAATACCACACCCAGTGCAGAAAAAGCTATCGTGAGTCCCCAGATATCAATGAGGCTGTTGATTCGGGCGTTTGCAGGATCACGCGGGTCGTAGAGTACATCGACCCGAGTGCCAATCGGAAACCGCGGAGAAACGCTGTCGGGCCTCTTGCTCCTAAATTCGACCTGCCTGCCATTTGCAGTCTTAAACGCAACGAAAGTCCAGAGTTGAGTGGGTACGCCTTCTCTCACCGCCACCACAACTCCTTCTGAATGCGCAGCGCCATCCAAGAATTTTCGGGTGTCAAACCAGAAGTACGCCGCCAGGACGCTCAATGCCAATCCAACGATAAGAACAAAGATGAGCAATTCTCGGGGAGGCGAACTCGAGACCTGCATGACTATTGGGGTGTCGCCTTCTGTAGTTCCGCCTGAATAATTCGTTGCGACTCCATAATCTCCGGGTCAGCACCGGCAGCCGGATTTGCTTCGAGGAGTAATTTGATCGCGCCATCGGCTGCCCGGTAATTACCCACAAACATCAGCGCTCGTGCTGCCGCGTGCGATGCGTCCTTATCTCCGACGATATGAGGGTTCAGTCGGTAGGCCCTGTCAAAGGCCTCGACAGCCTGCTGATTCTGATGCAGTTGGTGATAGGCAATGGTAAGGTTCCTGTAGATGATCGGAGCTTGTGCGTATTGGGCCGCTTCGTTCAGATATCTAACAGCCTCCAAATACTTACGCACATTTAACTTGGTTTCACCCATTTCGCGATACCCGTAAAAATAATCGGGAACTGAGACGATCACGCTCTTCTTGCCATTCGTACTCTGGGCGTTCTCTTCCACCGGGTGCCCCGTTGGCGTCGTAGGCGGTCATGCGCCAGGCACTACTCTATCCGACGATGCGGAGATCCGTCGACCCGAGATATTTTCTCTGAAGCCAGATTCTGGAGGTAAGCATCGCCATCAAATACGGTGCCACACCGAACGACATCACGACGTATAGGATGGTTCCAACCGCGTGTCGACCGAGAAGAGCTGAAGCGATGATTGTTCCTACCATCCCAATCCCTGCAATTGCAGGAATTACAGCGACCATACGTGTCGATCGTCCCGAGTAACTCAGGATGCCCAACAAACGATTTGCGGAAATCGTTCCGACGTCCGTGTATCGACTCAACTCTTGGTACATCGACTGCCCAGCATCCCATTGCGTTGCGTAGTAGAAAGTGAACCCAAGATATGCGGCACTCGCCCCAGCCAGCGTCGCAAAAACGTACTGACCACTTGCAGCTTGTGCATTGGTGAGGAGCAGTATGTGCCAACCGGACGATGCCAGCACCAGCCCAAGCGGCCATCCACCGAACTGGAACAGGCGGAAAAGTCGCCTCAAACTTCTGGGATCTCGCAAGAACTGGAAACGTGCCCAATATCCGCTCGCAAGTAGGATTGCAATCCATACGCTGAATACAGCAAGTTCCAGATGGGCACCGTACCGGAGCATCACCTGTATGCCACCGACGATCAGTACTACGACTCGCCCTCTATCGACGTTGAATACGAAGGACCAAAGTGGTTGCGACAAATCAATGCTATCCCGCGAGTGCTGCATAAGTATTCAGATTCCATTTGCCAAAGCGCTCTCATTGGCGGCGAGCCTGAACGCGATAGCCGCCAAGGCAGCACCGACCGTAGGGATCACTGTGCGCTCGAGATTATCGAGCTAATGGGTAATTTTGTATACCGTCCCACCAAGCCAAGTTCCCAGCGGGTATAGCGGATTTTGAGGGCTCTCCAAATAGTGGACCGCACTCGTAATACCGCCCACAATCGGCGCACGATTGGCGTCGTAAGTAGCACTGAGCGCGTAATTGGTAACCCCGGCGGTTGAAACACCAACTACGGCTCCACCGATCGGCGTGACAAACGGCGTTGCAGCGACGCCAGCGGCCCCGCCAGCGATGTCAGAAACCGCGCCAATCCCAGTGCCGAATGCAGCGTCAACTGTTCTTGCTATCCATGCATCCTCAGTGGTCAATCCGTCGTATTTTCCTTGGAGCTGGTTGACTCCGACGGTAATTGCGCCGCCGGTCAATGGGTTGCCGATCACATTGACGAGTCCGCGACCGGCTGAACTCAAAGGGATCAGTGCTTTGGTCTCAGTAGCGACAGCCGAGAATTCACCTTCAATCGCCACGATGCCGGGCGCAACTTCCACTACCGTAGCCGATGCCCGAGTTGTTGTCTCTGTTACAGAGCTGAATATCGGCGCACTCTCCGCTATCGAGGGTTTGCTAATGCTGCTTAGTTCGAGAGGCCCAGAAGTCCCCAAGTGCTCTAACGACGTTGCGATCAAAATGTTGCCTTGGGCATCTACAACATAGCGCGAAGTTTGACCAAATAGCGAACTGAATGTGTTCGACGCTGTCCGTGTCGTATTTATCGTAACGCGAGCAAGGTCATCGGCGGTCGTTAGCGCGCCATTCAGCTGATTATTTGTGCTAGCAAATCCCTCCTTCAATCGATCCAAGAATGAACCGCTCTCTCCATTGCCCATCGCTACGGCATTCTCTATGGTTGGACCTGCTCGCAGTCCAGTGCGCGGATCTATGCCAACACTGGAACCACTCTGTTCGGTTTGCACCGTGTCGACCTTCGACTGCGCGGCAGCTAGGGCATCGGTCACGATCTGGTCCGCCCCGATCAATGTGCCGCCTTGCCGCCGCACAGCCGCCAGATCCCCGGTACCCAGCGTACTGAGATCCGGCAACGTCAGCTCGGCACCAATTTGTAAGCCATGTACATTGCCGTAAGTCGGATCGATGCCATTGGCCTGCATGATCAGCGCGGCATAGCGCTCATCCCCGTACTGCTCGCGCGCAATGCGTGCATAGCTGTCGCCCTGCGCGACTGTGTAGGTCACGGGATCCTTCTGCGCCGTGACAACGACTTCCTGCAGTGGCTCGTCGGGAGCTTTGGTATTGGGTGTGGCTGCCGGTCCCACTGGATTCCCGTTCTGATCGCCTACCGTGCCCTGGCTCGCGTTATAGCCCGCCGGGGCCGTATCGGTGGGATTCTGTGCCATGCCGGCCATCGCCGTGGACTGTGCGGATGAAGTGGGCGCCTGGTTGGCCGCTCTGCGCCGCTCAATGCCCGCGGTGAGATTGTCGAAGTAGGTCGTAAGTGGGGCGGCAATGCTCTGCCCGATGAACTGTCCGGCCTCCTGGCCGATGCTGTTCTCAAAGTAGCTTAGCGCCGCGCTCTTGTCGTAGAGACTCAAGCCCCCGGCCACCAACGACTGCGTTCCGATATTCAAGGCTGAGTTGTACAGTCGGTCGCCCAGGGACAACGGCTGATCGGCCGTCGGCTTGATGGCGTACTGATCGTTCACCGCCTGGGCCAGGGTGCTGCCCACGGCGCCGGCCCAGTCGGAAGGTGTCAAATGCCCGTTGTTGCGAATTGCGGTCTCAGCCAGCTGCGCCCAGGGGGTGACGTAGCTGGTGACCGTGGCCAAGGTACTGGCCGCCTTGCCCGCATCGACGAGCGCTTGTGTCGCGTTCTTCGCGCTGCCTGCGGCCACGCCGGCTTGCGCATAACCGCCCACGCCCGCTGCCGCTAAGCTCGTCCAGCTGGTGATCTTGCCGTTGGTAATCAGCTGCTGGCTGGCGGCCCCGACCACATCCAGGGCACTGCTGGCCACCTTGGCGAACTGAATGCTACTGGTGGCTGCGATGGACCCGGCCTTGAGGGCAGCGCCCAGTCCGCTCGCCGCACCCGTGAACAGGCCGGAGACGGCCGCTCCGGCCACCTGCTTCCAGGAGAACTTCTCTTGATACCCCAGCGCGATGAACAGCCCCTGCTGCACGATGGAGCCGACTGCGGCCACCACGGCCCCGGCCACCGCGTACACCGCCGCCGCGGCAATGATACTACCCGTGGTAGCGGTCGCCCCAGTGGCAATCCCTAAGCTGTTCACCAGCAAGCCGCCGAGCTCGGGTGCTACGATCGCCACCACGATGGCGATGACCACAATAATGATGATCGCCAATATCGACCCACACCCGCCCCCACTGCTCGGCGGCGGGGGACTCTTCAGGTTCGGTAAGCTGCTGCCGACAATCTCCCCCTCGCTGTAGACTTTATGGTTGTCCGCCGTGATCGTCCCGCTCTGAATGCTATTCGGAATGATCAGGGTCGTGCCGGCCTTGAGCGTGGCCCCGGCCGAAAGCCCGTTGGCCTCGGCAATCACGAACCATAAGCTCGGGTTGCCATACATCTGGCTGGCGATGGCCTGGAGCGAGTCCCCCGCCCTCACCGTGTAAGACAGGTTCGCCCCAGGAATGCTGTCACTGAGGTTCTGGTTCAGGGCATAGGTGCCTGAATCGAGGATGACGCTCTTCTTGCCATCCACCCCCACCGCGTTCTC
>Ga0075017_100000165_pt1 | contig 30995 bp, 23 predicted proteins | sample AleBraG_ABR_2012_FD_71475 | JGI IMG/M metagenome (GOLD analysis project Ga0075017, IMG submission 71475) | Freshwater sediment microbial communities in response to fracking from Pennsylvania, USA - Alex Branch Run_MetaG_ABR_2012 | ecosystem: Environmental > Aquatic > Freshwater > Creek >... | reverse complement strand
GTCGTGCTGCGTTAAGCCTCTTCCACCATCCACCTTAACTATCTTTAGGAGAACTGAAATGCTGATCAAAGATCTGAGCAAGGAACTCGACACCAAGGCCATGACCGCCGTGCGCGGCGGCGACAATGGCACCTCGGCGGCCTCGAGCATCCTGCAAGCGATGATGCTCGACGCGCCTGTGCAGGTCGGCTACGGCGCCGGCTCGGCGGGCAACACCTTCGTCCATGTTGATGGCAGCCAGAGCGGAAATATCTCCAACCACCAGACCTCTGGGGATAAGTTCGCCGCCTTCCTGGGTGCGCTGAAAGGGTCCGTGTAAGTAATGCCGGCCCGGCACGGTGGGGGCCGCAACGGCCCCCACCGTTAGCCCGCCAGGCCCCCTCTCAGGACCCCCATCATGGCCACCACAACCCTCACCGATCTGCCCAGCAACCGTGCCCTGGACTACAAGGCCATGTCGGCCATACGCGGCGCAGGTCCCGGGGACTGGGTCCTGTATGCCTTCGTCCCCTACCGGCCCGCGGTCGCCCCGATCCTGCCGGTCATCAACTTCTTCCAGACCAACTACATCGCCGACAACCTGACGCTGCAGACCGAGAACATCAACGTCAGCAACTCCGCCCCCGGCGCCTCGATCAGCGTCGGCGCCGCCCAGAATGCCCTGACCGTCAGCGTCCTGCCCGTCTCCCCACATCCCTGACCGCACCCCAGCCGCAGCGCATCATCCTGCGGGTGCCGCAGCCCTGATCACATCGACTTGTCGGCACGTGAGGCGGCGCGAAACTCCTTCGAATGAATGCCGTGCTTCTTCAGCAGCACCTGCAGGTGCGATCGATTCATATTGCACCGCTTCGCCAGCTCGACCACGACCCCGCCCACTTCCTGCAGTCCCCGCTCGAGGAACTCGCGCTCGGCCAGGTCGCTCGCGGCACGCTTGGCCTCGCTCAGCGCATCCCCGCTCAGCAGTTGCCCCTGTTCGGCGGCTGCCGGATCCGCTGCGAGCCTGCTCTGCGTCGCCGGGCGGATGTCGGCGGGCAGGTGCTCGATATCGGCTGTCTGCCCCGCAAGGCACGACAGCCGGTAGACGATGTTGCGCAGTTCGCGGATGTTGCCCGGGTAGGCGTAGTCGAGCAGGAACGCGCGTAGCCGCCGGGTCAGTTCGATCGGGCGACGTTTGAGTACCTCCGCCGCCTCGTCACCGAAGAATTCGAACAGCAGCGGGATTTCGTCCCGGCGTTCACGCAGCGGCGGCAACGTGACGTGAATGACCCCGAGCCGGTAGAACAGATCCTCGCGGAAGCGGCCCTGTTCGCTCAGTTTGCGCAGATTGCGGTTGGTCGCCGCAACCACGCGCGCGTCGACGCGGATCGGCTGGTCCGATCCAACCCTCTGGATCTCGTGCGCTTCCAGCACGCGCAGCAGCTTCACCTGGCCCGCCAGTGGCAGCTCGCCGATCTCGTCGAGAAAGATCGTACCGGTGTGTGCGCTCTCGAACTTGCCCTTGCGATCGCTGACCGCACCGGTGAATGCGCCCTTGCAATGCCCGAAGAGCTCGGACTCGAGCAGGTTGTCGGGAATCGCGCCGCAGTTCACCGACAGGAACGGCCGCTGGGCCCGGTCCCCGTTTGCGTGGATCACCCTGGCCATCAGCTCCTTGCCCGTACCGCTCTCGCCGTCGATCAGCACGGGCAGGCCGGTCGGCGCGGCCTTCTCGGCAGTCTCCAGCGCCTCGAGCAGCTTGGGGTTGTCGCCGAATGCGCCCTCGAAGATGAAGCTGCGTTCGACCAGCGCCTTGCGCCGCTGGCGCCGCGACAGATCGCTGCGGGTCGGCTCGGCCGCGGCCGCATTGACGAAGCGTTCCTTGTGCGAAAGCTGCATCACCTCGTCGCGCAGCGCGGCGGCCTGCCATTGCAGTCTTTCGATGTCCGGCCGCTCGAGTTTGGATGCCCAGCGCAGCGTCGAACGCAAGATCTCGATCTTTTCGATCAGCCCGGCATACGAGACGGTCGAGCTGGCGTCGACATCCTGGTCGAGTATCTTCATGCGGCGTTCAACTGCTTCTGCACCAGCTCGAAGTACATGCCGCGGCGCGCGACCAGCTCGTCATGTCGCCCCTGTTCGACGACCTTCCCCTCGAACAGCACCAGGATCTTGTCGGCGCGCATGATGGTGCTGAGGCGATGCGCAATGACCACCGCGGTCCGGCCCTTCAGAATGTCGTTCAGGTTCGCAATGATGTTGCTCTCGGACTGCGAGTCGAGCGCGGAGGTCGCTTCGTCGAATACCAGCAGGCGCGGATCGCGGTACAGTGCCCGGGCGATGCACAGGCGCTGGATCTGTCCGCCTGACAGCCCCATGCCGCGCTCGCCGACCACCTGCTGGTAGCCCAGGGGCATCTTGGAGATGAACCCGTGGGCATCGGCGCGCTTCGCGGCTTCCTCGATGCGGCGGCGGTCGGGCTCGTCGCTGCCGCCGGCGATGTTCTCGGCAATGGTGCCCGAGAACAAGAGGTTGTTCTGCATCACGTAGCCGACCTGCGAGCGGTAGTACTCCTTGTCGACCACGCCGATGTCATAGCCATCGACCGTGAGCCGGCCCTCGGTGGGCGGATAGAAACCAACCAGGAGTTTGGCCAGCGTCGTCTTGCCCGAGCCGCTGCGTCCGACGATCGCGACCAGCTCGCCGGGCTTGATGTCGACACTGACGTTTTCCAGGACGTAGGACGTATCGCTGCCGCCATAGCGAAAGTAAACGCCATCGAAACGGATCTCGCCCTGCAGCTCGGGGATCACGACCCGCGAGGCCAGCTCCTCGGGCCTTTGTTCCGGCTCCAGGTCGAGCACGTCGCCGAGGCGTTCCATCGCGACCGAGGCGTCGTTGAGCAGCGTCCAGAGCCCCACCATTCCCATCAGGGGCGCCAGCACGCTGCCCATCAAGGCATTGAAGGCGACGAACTGGCCGATGGTCAGCTCGCGCGTGAGCACCAGGTCGGCGCCAACCCACAGCACGCCGATCGTGGTGGCGGCGTTGAGCAGCTGTCCGGCCAGGCCGACCGCAATGTTGAACGACTGCGCGCGGTACTGTACTTCGAGCGCCTTCGCGTACTTTGCTTCCCACTTCAGCCGCACCGGGCGCTCGATGCCCATGCCCTTGACGGTTTCCGCGCCGCCGAGCGCCTCCATCAGGTACGACTTCGCGTCGGTCATGGCGTTGAACACCTCGCGCGCGAAGCGCTTGACCCTCGGCGTCACGAGCACCGTCAACGCCAGTATCGGTATGACGAATGCGATCAGCAGCAGAGTCAGCTTCACGTTGTAGAGGAACAGCACCGTGAAGTAGATGAAGATCATCAGCAGGTTGAGCACCGTGGTGATCGTCGACTCCGTCAGGAAGGCGCGGATGGTCTGGTTTTCCTGGAAGCGCGCGAAGATGTCGCCGGTCTTGCGCTTGGCGAAGAACGAGTAGGGCAGCGACAGCGTGTGCCGGAAGAACTGCGACATCATCGTGAAGTCCAGCTTGCGGACCATGAAGTTCGCCAGCGCCGCCCGGATGGTCGCTGTCAGCTGCGTAAACACATTCGAGATGATCAGTCCGACGATCAGCAGGTGCAGCAGATTCACGTTCTGATGAACGATCACGCCGTCGAGGATGTTCTGGATGATCATCGGCGGCATGATGCCCAGGATCTGGATGATGAAGGTCGCCATGAACAGGTGCAGCAGGATCTTCCTGTGGGGGAGCAGATACCGGGCGAAACGCACCCAGGGCGAGTGTCCCACGCCGCTCTGCGCCAGATCCGGCCGCGGCGCGAAGGTCAGGCAGGTACCGTTCCAGCCGCGCTCGAACTCCTCGAGGCTCAGCTTTCGGAAGCCGACCGCCGGATCGGCCAGCCACACGTGCGTGTTCGAGACGCCGTACACCACCACGTAGTGATAACCTTCCCAGTGCACGATGAACGGGAGTTCAAACCCGCGCAGCGTATCGAAGGTGCATTGCACGCCGCGCGTCGTGAAGCCGACGGATTCACCGGTACGGGCCAGGCTGTCCAGGGTCGCGCCCTGCGTCGTGACGTTGGCAAGTTCCCGCAACTTGCCGAGCGTCATGCCGATGCCATAGTGCTTGCAGATCATGGCCAGGCATGCCGCGCCGCAGTCCATCTCCTCGGCCTGCTGGATCCAGGCAAAGCGCCGGATCACGTTCATGCCGGGTTCCGGCTTGGACTGCAGGTCGATCACCAGCGCTGGCTTGCGCCGTTCGGCGACTTTCTTCTGTCGTTGCAATTCCCGCTCGATGATCAGCATCCGCTCCTGCAGCGCCTCACGCACCTTCGGGTTGCGTTCGAGAATCAGCTGCACGGTCTTTTCGGGGATCACGAGCAGCGTGGTATCGGCGCCGGCGATCACCGAGTCGGCCTGCTCCTGGCGCATCAGGCAGGCCTTTTCGCCGAACGTCTCACCCTTGCGCAGCGTGGCCAGCACATAGTCCTCGCCCGCGTCGTGGCGCATGACGCGGACTTCTCCATGGCGCACGACGTACAGGCGACGGTCTTCGCGCGAGCCCTGTTTCAGGATTTCCTTACCGGCGCCGACCCGCTTCATGCCGACGCTGCGCGTCATTTCCTCCAGCTCGCCGGCGCTGACCTTGCTCCTGAGGTCGAACAGGTGGCTGATCAGGCCGCCGGCCGAGCTGACCACGACGCGACCGGCGACGAATGCGCGGGCCGCGGGGTTACCGGCGACGATCGGGCCGATGACGCTGCGCGGAATGAACAGCAGTTCGGTCTTGGCGGAAGCGCGCGCCGACCATTCGTGCCGGTAGTCGCGCAGCATGACCAGTTCGCCGAAGACCTCCCCGGTCTTGCGCACGCCCAGGCTGATCTCCTTGTCCCCATCCGCAGAGAACACGCGGATCGAGCCGGACTTGACGATGAACAGGCCCTCGGCCACCTCGCCTGCCGTGCACACGGTGTCGCCGAATGCCAGCCGCCGCAATTGCGCACTTTCGGCCAGCTGCCGCAGCTCGGTGCGCGTCAGCGCCGACAGCACGTCGACGGAGGCCAGGAAGCCGACGTCTGACGGGTCTTCTTGCGTGTTCATGCCCAAACGGTCCTCGCGTCAGCTCGCTTCGATGACGTGTTCCAGAGCCCTGGCCCGCAGCCACTCCTCACGCAGCAGGCGCCGCACCTCGGTGGCGCTGTCCTCGTCGAGGCGGGCCGGGTGCTTGGCGTTCACCCGGAAGATTTCGAAAGCCGTCCGATCCGGCGATGCGAACGGTCCCAGCAGATCGCCGGCGGCGGCGTTGAACACCTTCGCCTCGACGTCGGTCCGGAGCGATCCTCGCAGCACCTTGCCGATCAGGCCGCCCTGCTCCCGGGTGTCGGCGATCGAATGCTCGCGCGCCATCTCGGCGAAGCTGCCGGGATCGTCGCGCAGGACCGCGACCATCTCCTTGGCCTTGGCCTCGGAGTCGAGCACCATGTGGCTCACCTCGATGCTGTCGAACTTGGGCGAGTTCAGCTTGAAGTAACCCTGCACGGCCTGGTCGCTGCAGACCTTGCGCATGATCTTTTCCTGATACAGGCTGTCGGTGATGAAGGCCTCGAACTCCTCGAGGCTGATGCGCATCGCATTGAGGTATTTGTTCGCGTCGGCCGCTCGATGCAGGCCGCGCACCCGCCGAAACTGATCGGCGCGTTCCTGGACCTCGGTCGCCGATACCTGGATGCCCGATTTCCTCGCGCCCAGTGCCGCCAGTCGATCGCGGACGAATTGTTCGAGCAGCGCCTCGAACTGGCCCGTCAGCTTCAGGGTCCGCACGAACTCGGCAAGGTCGATCGCATGGCCATCGATCTTCACGACAGTCGTCATCTGATTCGCTCCTCACTGAATCGAAAGGAATCGCGGACCGCGCCGCCGGCTCAGCCGCCGACCTGCCGGAACGGGTCGAGGGCCAGATCGATCAGCCGACGTTCCCGAACGACGATCTCCACCGTGGCCATCATCCCGAATCGCAGCGGATACTTCGTGTCCGCAACCTGGAAGAAATCCCGCTCCAGCGATACCCGTGCCTCGTACACCGGCTGCCTGGACAGCGGCGCCGGTCTGGTGTCTGGCGAGACGTATTCCAGCGTGCCGTTGATGACCCCGTACCGCTGGTAAGGAAAGGCATTGAACTTGAGCTTGACCGGCAGCCCTTCCCGCAGGAAGGCACGGTCGCTCTCCGCGATGTCGACCTTGACGACCGGGCGGGAGTTGCTGGGCGCGATACCGCCCAGGGGAGTGTTGGCCTGCACCTTGTCGCCCGGCTGCGTGGAGGTCAGATCGGTCACGACACCGGAGACTGGGGCGACGATCTGGAGGAAATTGTCCTTGTCGATGTTCTCGAAGCGGATGCGGGCCGCGGCGTCCGCCTCGACGCGCGCGCTCTCGAGCTGCAGCCGCAGCTTCTCCTCCACAGTGGCGAGCTCATTGGTTGCCGACTCGTAGTCGAGTCGCAGCTTCTTGAGCTGCTCGCCGCTCGATGCGAGCTGGGCCTGCGCCTGTACGAGTTCCTGACTCTGGCGGGCGGCCAGTTCGTTGACCTTCGATTGCTCCAGGCGATAGGCATTATCGGCGGCCTGGCGGGCATTCCTCTTCTTCTCGAGGTCCAGCAGCGACACGCCGCCACCTTTGATTGCGGCGTAGACCCGCTCGAACTTCTCGGCTTCTTGCTGGGCTGCATCCCGCGCCCGCCGGGTCTCTTCGACGCTGGTGCGGGCCTCGGCCATTTGCGCTTTCTGCTCTTCCACGAGTCTTCTCGTCCCCAGGGCAGTCCGGCTTTGGTGCTGCCGCTCCTCGAGCTCCATCGCCTGTCTGAGGGTTGCCGCCTTCTGCTCCAGCAGCGCCTTCGTTTCCGGGAGCTGCCGCCACTCCCGTTCAGCGTTCTCGAGCTTCAACTGCGCCTGCAGGGCGTTGCCGGCCGCTTCGACGGCCGCGCGCGCGTTGAGCCGGGCGAGCACATCGCCCTTGGCGACCGGCTGGCCCTCGGCCACATAGAGGTTCGCCAGCTCGCCGTCGACGGGCGCATAGAAGCGCCTGACCTCCGCTGCCGGCGCCAGCGTGCCCTGTTCCGTCACGATGACGTCTGCTCGCCCGATGAACGACCAGGCCAGTGCGCTCAAGACCAGCGCGATCATCGTGTAGATCAGGGCATGCAGTGCGCGCCACGGTTCCGCAGTCAGGATGGCGATGCCCTCGGAACTGTGATCGCCGAGCGCATCGGTCAACGGCACCAGGTGCTTTGCCTGCGTCATTCGTTCGGTTCCCCGAGCAGCGCCAATTTGCTGTTCAGCAGCTCGGGCTCGACGACATTGCCCAGATCATGAAGGCTGCTGCGCTGCTGACGTACTTCCGAGTCGATCTCGTTGCGGATCGGCGCCCACTGCGCGGCTCTGGCCGCGTCGAACTGCGAGTAGATCAGGAACCCCCGCTGCGCGTTGCCGCTCGCCTCGGCCAGCAGGCGCGCGCGCGACCGGAACTGATCCGAAATCGAGGTCTCGGTTCGCTGCGCGGCGTCGATGCCGCCGCTGCTGCGATATTCCTGCCATAACGTGCGGGCGCGATTCATGGCGTCCTGCGCCCGCGCGATGACACTGGCTCTTTGCTGGTTCAGGTCGGCGGCGGCAGCGCGCACGAAGTAGGCGTCCTCGTCCGCGTCCAGCGATTCCCGAAACGCCAGCAGCTGATCGACGAAGCCGGCGGTGTTGCGCGACTGCTGCAGGGCGGCGAAGCGGGCCGTCACGCCGCGCCTGCGCTCCAGCTCCGCGGCGGCATCCTTACCCCAGGGCCCCGCCGTCATCGTCTGCAGCACGGCCAGCGACTCGTCGGGCTTGCCATCTTTCCAGGCTTGCGTGGCGGCGTCGTACTGCCGCAGCAGGTCGGCGGAAGGCAGCTGCCCACTGTCCACCAGCTCGCGAAAGGCCTGCGCGAACGGCGGGGTCACGAAGCGCGCCTTGCGCAGCACGGCGAACAGCCGCCCGGATTCCTGGCTGCGTGCTTGCCGCCGGATCTCGATGTACTGCGCCAGGTCCTGGCGTACGCCGTCCAGTCCGCCGAGACCCGGATACTTCTCCGCCGTCTCCTTCAATTCCGGTTCCAATGTATCCGGATCGTCCCGCTTCAGCCCGCTGGCGATGTTTGCCTTGACGCGCTCGATGACCGGCAGGTTCACGGTGGCTTCACTTTGCAATCTGCGCAAATGGGTGAGCGCTTCCCCATACCAGTCACCGAACTGCGGCACCTGCGAGGCGATCCGCGCCATGGTGCGCTGGTGCTCGCCGGTGTCGTCATTCCAGCGTGCGATCAGGCGCTCGATGCTGTCTTCGTCCGCGTAGATCCGGATCGGTGCCTCCGGACCACCGCGCGTCTTGATCAGGCGCTCGAGGTTGCCCAGCCACTGCAGCTCGCCGATCAGCGGTCGCAGATCGGCATCGCGCGTAGCGAGGTCGGACAGGCCTGTGAGAACGCCGCTGGCGCCGTCGAAGTCACCCGCCCGGACCTTCACCAGCCACGCCGGCACATTTGCCTTCAGGGCCGCCTCGGTGGCTCGCCCCTTGAGCTCGAAGTCATCCGGGTGCTTCGCGAGCAGTCGACTGGCGAGTGCCGTGGCCCGCGCATAATCGCCGCGCGCGACCGCATTGTTGAGCTCGCGCTCCGCGGCACCCCAGAGGTACGCCGTCAGGGCCAGTGCGCCCAGGACGCCGGCAACGGCGGCAGCCCGCCACCGCGTTCGCGGCGCGTCATCGGCGGTGCCGCTGACCAGGAGCGCCGCGAGTTCGGACCACAGCAGCATGATGCGTCCGCGCGGCGGGCGCCTGACGGCCGGCTCCTTGGCCGGCACGGCGGGAACGGCCGCGCCTGCCGGCGCGACCTCGTGGTGCGGCACGTCGGTGTCGCAGTAGATCTGGAGGAATGACGTCGGGGCGACGATGAACTGGGTCTTGCCTTCGGTCTGCGGCGCCTGCGGCTCGCGTTCCACCAGGATCTCGCGTTCCGCCACGGGCGCGCGTGCCGCCAGCGGTTGGCTTTCCGCCACGGGCGCGCGTGCCGCCAGGGCTTGGCTTTCCGCCACGGGCGCGCGTGCCGCCAGGGCTTGGCTTTCTGCCGCGGGTTCGCGTGCCGCCGCGGGTTCGCGTGCCGCCGCGGGCGCGCGTGCCGCCAGCGGCTCGCGTTCCGACAGGGGCTCGCGGGCGCCGCCGTCGGCCGCCTCGACCGCGGATTGCCCGGCGATACTCACCGCGTAGACGAAGTGTTTGCCGCCAAACGCGACCACGACACCCTCGCGCAGCGGCACCGGGCGCTCCGTCAGGCATACGTCGTCGATGAAGGTGCCGTTGCTGCTGCCGAGGTCTTCGATGAGGACCTGATCGCCTTTCTGGTAGATGTACGCGTGCCGCCGTGAGAGGTAGCTCAACTCCCGGCCATGCTCGCTCTTGCTCTTTTGATTGGCGAACGCGGCTTCGGTCTTGCCGACGAGGAACGGGAATCTTGCGATCACGATCGGGTCGAGACCCGAGTCGCTTGATCGGGGCGTCAGGGTCAGCGTCAGGCTCCCTGCGGGGCGGCTGCGCGAGGTCATCCGGATGCGATACGACAGCGCGCCGCCGAAGCAGATCTCGTCACCGTCGCGCAGTTTGCAGTGCGCGCGCCGGACCCTGATTCGATTGACCGTGGTGCCGTTGCGGCTTTCCAGGTCCGCCAGGTAGACGAAACCATCTCTTTGAAAGATGCGCGCATGCCGGCGCGACAGCATGTTGACGATCTCGTTGCCGTAGGACGCGAACGGCTGCTCGGTCCGCCCGATGGCAAACACCGAGTCCTCGATGCGTATGTCGCCCAGCTCGGGCCTGGACAAGGGCTTCAGTACGATTTCGAGGTCGCTCGCCAACGGCGCGCGTCTGAATCCCGTCCACATCTGCGCGTGACCATGCGCGGCACCCGCCGACCGGTCAGCGGCCCGCATTCGCAACCTCCACGGGGCCCCAACCGCCGCCCAGCGCCTTGTACAGGGTGACCGTGTCGGACAGCATCTGCTCGTGGCTGGCCAGCAACGCGAGCCGTGCGGTCAGCAGGTTCCGCTCGGTTTCGAACACTTCGAGCTGTGACACGACGCCGATCTCGAGCTGCGCTTCGGTCCCGTCCGATACCACCTGCAACTCATCGACCCGCTTCTGCAGCGTTTCTCTTTCCTGCCGGTGGGCCTCGAGGTTGACGAGCGCGTTCTCGACCTCCTCGTACGCGGCGAACACCGTGCGACGGTAGTTTTCTTCAGCCACCTTGATTTGCGCCTCGGTGGTCTTGACGTGTGCCCGGATGCCCGGATTGAGCGCCGGGACGTTGACCGTCGGCATCATCCCAAAAGTGAACGCCTTGAACAAGTCAGAGAGCGCGAAGCTGGCGGTCCCTGCCTGGCCGGTCAGGCTGACGGAAGGCAGCTGCGCGAGGCGCGCCTGGCCCATCAGATCATGGGCCTCCAGCACCCGGAATTCGGCCGCGATGACGTCCGGCCGGCGGGCGAGCAGAGCCGCCGGCAGCGTCCCGGGCACGGCAGGAACGTGCACGCGCTCCTGCAGCCGGTCGGGTTGAACCTTGAACTCTCCGGCGGGCGCGCCGAGCAGGGTCGCCAGCGAGTTCTCCGTCACGTCGCGCAAGCGGCGCAGCTCCCGCAGATCCGTGGTGAGGCGGTCGTTCTCCGCCCGCTGGCGGAGTACGTCGGCGTCGGCAATCAGGCCGTTGCTGCGCATGGTCTCGTAGATGGCCAGGATCCGCTCGCTTTTCGCCAAGGCTTGCTGCTGCTGGTCGATCTGCTCATCGAGCTGCAGGATCTGGAAGTAGGTGGTCGAGACGTCGGCAACGATCTGCAGGTATCCGGCTCGCCAATCGGCCTCCGTCGCATGAAACTCGGCGGCTTGTCCTTGGACCCCCTTCTCGACCTGACCCCAGATGTCCAGATCCCAGCTGACCTGGGTGCCCAGGTTGAATTGCTTGCTGAACGGCTGGCCGGTCGTCTTCTGCAGGCTGGTGCCGGCGGCGATATTCACGCTCGGCCGCGAACCCGCGCGCGCTTCCGCGATCTGCGCGCCGGCCACCTCGACCCGCGCCGCCAGGATCTTCAGATCGACGTTTCCCGCGATCGCCCTGGCGACCAGCGCATCCAGGTAGGGATCGCCGAACTGCGCCCACCACTGGGGCGAGATGGCATCGGAGGCCGATACGTTGGTCGCCGGCGGCCGCGACCAGGTTGATTTCGCCGGCGCCTCCGGGTGCCGGTACTCGGCCACCCGGACATCAGCGCAAGCGGACAGCAGCCCTGCGCAGACACCCATGCAGACCAGGGCTTGCCTGATGGGCTGAACCATTCGCGGGCGGGAGAGTGTTGACTGCGATTTTTTCACAAGGATTGCCTGCTTGTGCGGTGACTTCGGTGGTTGGCGCCTGTGTTCGGGGGCTCGGGCCTCGGCCTGAAACCTCGGTCCATCGGTTTCGGACCTCTGCCTTCGGGAGCCAGACTAGCCCCCGCTCGGCGGCAAATCCTTAGGAAGTTCTTCGGAAATTGTGAAATCTAGGGTCCCGCCAACCCACTGCGTCCGGCGAGTAACGACGGCCCGAAACTTCGGGACCTGGCCTGACCTCCCGGGCCCCGCCGTGGCGCGCTTGGCGAGGGTTCGGCCCTGGGCGCTGCCGCGATCGAGCAGCGCTGGATAACCCGGCTCCACGCCTGTCGAACCGGTCTGTGAGCCGATACCGCCATGGCGCACGTCGACGGACGCAAACGGCTGATGTGGAAGGAATTTGGCTCGAATCAGCTGATCACCGGATTCAATCTGCGGCGCACTCCGAGCGGACGTCGCATTCGAGAAGAACACAGCGCCGCTGCAAGACATCCTCGTGAAGCCAGGCACGGGCACGACGTTAGCCCTGTCCCCCCGGCCACGGTGGATCTTCACCGTCGCGTTGTGGCAGCGCCTGCCGGCCCGTCGCGCGTCGGGGAGGCCAGCGCACTGACCACGACCGCCACGGCGACCACGACTTCGGCGCGCAGCCGGACTGGGGCAATGTTCCGTCGGACCGCGCGGTACGCCGCAGCTTGTGCTTCGCTTGATGCGGCGAGGCCAGCACTGCATAGGTATCAATTCATTGTTTCAGGGTTATTGCGCAGCGGTGACGCCGGCATTAGCCTTGATCTCGTGGCGGAATCGCCATCAGACGACGTGCCGGATGCCAAGCGACGACGAACAGCGCACCCGCATCACCGAAAGGCAGGCAGTTCCGCCGGCCGCGAGCGGCGCAGACTGTCTGGTCATCATCTGCGCTGCGGTGCCGACCGATTTCGGCCGGCTCCACATGCTGAAACGGCCGGTGACCACCATCGGTCGCGGCAGTGACAACGACATTGCGTTGCAGAGCGACGCCGTGTCGCGGCATCACGCGAAACTCGAACGGCGCGGAATGCACATGGTCGTCACGGATCTGGGCTCCACCAACGGCACCTTCGTCAACGATGACCCCACGCGGTTGCAGGAGTCGCGGCTCGAGCGCGGCGACCTGCTGCGGATCGGCGGCACGGTGTTCAAATATCTGTCCGGCATGGACTTCGAGACGCAGTATCACGCCGTCATCAGTCAAATGGCGATGACCGATGGCCTGACCAGCCTGTGCAACCGCAAACAGCTCGACGCGCTGCTCGCGCAGGAGGTCGGGCGGGCGCACCGTCATCGCCGCCACCTGTCCCTGCTGATGCTCGATGTCGATCATTTCAAGCGCATTAACGACAGGCTCGGGCACCAGGTCGGCGACGGCGTGTTGACGCGCCTGGCCGCCATCCTGGTGCGGCGCCTGCGCCCGAGCGACACGGTGGGTCGCTACGGTGGCGAGGAGTTCTGCGCAATTCTTCCCGAGACGCCGCTGAGCAGCGCGTCGCAGATCGCGGAAACGCTGCGCACGGCGATCGCGGAACAGCCTCTTGTCATCGACCACGGGGACGTGGCGGTCAGCGTGTCGATTGGGGTCGCGGAATTGCAGGCACAGATGCATGCCGCGGACCTGTATCGCGCCGCGGATCAAATGCTGTATCGCGCCAAGTCCCTGGGGCGCAACCGCGTCTGCTGGCAGTCCTCATGACCCGACCCGGCCAATGACAAGACCGAACGGCGCCGCACCCTGATCGCTCCCGGCAGACTCTTTCCGGCGGCGGCCCGGCACTGCAGCGTTGCCGCAGGCTCTTGGCGCAGGGGTTGAGCTGCCGGCATGGCGCTGCAGATTCACAGCTTTCTGACAACTCCCTAAAGATCGGCCGCTCCCGCGGCAATACCTTGGCTTCCAAGGTCGGTCGAAGCCGTTGGGCGGCAAACCCGGCCGGCTGTGGACGCAATCGCTCACCGACCGGGAGTCAAAATGAATATCCGATCCGATGCCACCAGGTTCGCGCTGTCCGCCAGTCTGGTTCTCGTGCCATCCGTATTCTGCCTTGCACGTCTGTTCACATCCGCACCGATTGATGCCACGCGGGTCGAGGTGGTGAACCGCCAGAGGCCGGACGAGAGCACGCCCGCCGGGAACCCGGAATTCACTGCTCCGTGGCGCGCGCAGCAGGCGCTGGCGCGGGCGGCGCTGAGTCCGGCATGCTAGCCGCGGTGCGCCGGGCGCTCGCGATTGATCATCTCTGTCGGCGCCGACGCTGCGACCGCGCGGAACTTCAGGACTGCGGTACCCAGCGTGATCTCATCGCCGGGCGCGAGGATTGTCGGCGATGATATCGCCACGCCGTTGACCAGAGTGAGGTTGGTGCTGCTCAGATCCGCCACCGCGGCGATGCCGTCCGCGACCGTGAATCGGGCGTGATGCCGGGATACGGTCGACACGTCGATCAATACCGTACAGTCCGCGCCTCTGCCGGCGATATTTTCCCCTTCCGCAAGCGGCAGGGACCGGCCTTCGAATACGAGTGAGCACCCAGGGAACGGGCGGCGTGGATTGCCCACGCAGGTCACCTCGGCCGCGAACGCATAGCCGGTCTTGTAAACCGTGCGGATGATCTGGGCATCGTTGGGTGAGTCGCCGAGCACGGTGCGCAGCTCGGATACCAGCCGGGTCAGGCTGGTACGGGCGACGTACACCTTGGGCCAGAGCAATTCGTCGAGTTCATCGTAGGTGACGACCGCCGGGCGACGCCTGATGAGCGCTTCCAGAAGCGTAAACATCTTCGGTTCGAGAGGCACTTCCGCGCCCGCCCGGGTCAACTGGCGTGAATCCTGCTTGAGGATGCAATCGGCGAAGGCAAGGTCCATACAAGGCCCAGTGTCTGCCCGGCTGACGCGTGTTCGAGCGCCCGAGTGGGCCCGGACCAGGGGTTCACGAGCCCGCGCCGCGAGTCTCTCCGATTCCTGCACTCATCGTCAACGCTTCCGCAGCAGCGGCGGCAGCGGCGGCCGCGGTCGCCCATGCCCCGGATGGCCGATGGTGCTTCGAGCGGCCGCTGACTCAGGGCCGCTCGCCGGTGTTGCGGGTCAGAGTCGCCCAGTACTGCGGCATGTTCTGACTGGCGTGGCGATATCCGCACTCTATCATGCGGTCGAACGCATGCCAGTCGAGCAGGTCGATGTTCTCGAGCGGCGGCTTGATGACAACGTCCGCCAGCTCGCGCTGCGCGGTCGTCGTGGCCATGCTGTTGATCATCCCGGAGCGCAGCAGGATCTGCAGGACATTGACTCGCCTGCGATTGCGGTGCAGCCAGCGGGGTATTCCCCAGAGCGAGGGCATCTCCGTCAGCTCCATCTCCGATTGCAGGGTCCGATCCGCACCCACATCGACCGCCACGATCGTTCCTTTGATCATTTCACGCATGACATCGACGGGGAGATTGTTCAGCGTGGCCCCGTCTACATGCACGGCCCCCCGGGTGATGACCGGCGGCAGCACGCCGGGAATCGCGATCGAAGCGCGCAGCCACAGCCAAAGGCTGCCGCGTTGGTGCACGGTGAGCTGGCCAGCGGTCAAGTTGGCTGATACGCAGAAGAACGGCAGCCGCAGATCCTCGATCTGCAGATCGGCGAATTCCCGACGCAGCAGACGATTTACGCGCCTTCCGGCCGAGAGCGACACGATCGGAAAGGTATAGTCGCCCAACGGGTTGGAATCGACGAATGAGCGACGCATCCGCTCCACGACTTGCCGCAAGCCCCAGTCGGCGGCCCACGCTGCGCCGATGATTGCCCCGACACTCGCGCCGCCGATGGCATCGATCGGGAACTTCGCGGCGCTGAGCGCACGCAATACTCCGAGGTGCGCCATACCTCGCGCGCCGCCTCCGGAAAGCACTATGCCGACGCCTCGTCCGGTAATCAACCGCGCGACACGGGCGACATCGGCGGGGCTGCGAACGTGGTGATGCCGTTGGAAGTCCCCGCCGTCGAGCAGCTCACGCGCATTGTGCGCAGGGTTGCCCAGCAGGATCAGTTCCATCGGTCGGTGGGCCGCCTGCGGCTGGTGGATCCAGGCCTGGCGCGCGGTCCGCCAGGTAAGCGGATCCGTGTCGGCGTGGGCCAGGACCAGCGTACATTCGGCATGCCCTGTGCAGAGCCGAGACCAGCCGGTGGGCTCCGCATCGCCTACGTAGACAACGTGTGTATTGGCCTGCTCCACGCGGTGAAACCAATGGCTCGTCCGGTCCTTGGCCTGGCCGCTCGTGATGAGCTCGGATCGGCCGTAGCCCTCGAGGCAGGCGAGCAGCAGGCGTCCAAAACGAGTCGGGTCCACCGCGCCGTCGGCGGGCAGCAGCGCGAAGGTCCTCGGTGCGGCGGGTCGCTCGCTTTCAGCGCGCTGGACAGCGTCCAGGCGCCGGACAACGATCCTGGCGACTTCGCGCAGCACGCTCGCATTGGTCGCGGCCAGGCTTTCAAAAGTACTCGTCGGTATGCGCGCCAGCTCGGTATCGCGCAACGTGATCGCCGTGGCACCGCGCGGCCTGCCTGACAGGACCTCCGACTCGCCGACCGTTTCGCCCGGCGTGATCGTTGCACAGAGGCGGGAACCCCCCGTGGGGTGCGCGACATACAGTCCGAGCGCCCCATTCACAACCACGTACAGGCCATCCGCCGGCTGGCCAGCCGTATAGAGCGCGTTACCTGCCGGCAGGGAAAACCACTCCACCTCCCGCGTGATTTCCGCCAGCTGCGCCTGATCAAGCTCCTTCAGCAGCGGCAATGCGGCGAACAGCGCCGTCACGTTTCGGCGCGCGAGGGCCCGCTCGATCAGGGTGTCTCGACCAGGATTCATGCTGGTGGCTCAGCGGGACCGCTGTGGCGCGGAGCCGCTGATCAAGTCAGCGCGCGCAAGCAGTCTCTTCTCGATTAAATTACCATCTAACCTGTCTGGCGGGTATCGGCAATGCGCCGGCCACAAACGCCGGTCATGCGTCCTGGCGACCGGCCGACGCATTGCGGCGGTGAGCCGCAGGTTCCCGGCGGTTGCGAACGCGCGACCGGCATGGTGCGGCGCAGCAATCTGTCCTGCCGCATTCCCTTGTTCGGCATGGGCTTCCGCCTGATCCAGGCGGGGGCGCCGAGCGGGTGCGGGCTGCCGGTCACGGCGCCCGGGTGTGCCGGCGCTCGAGGCCACCGGCGTCCGCGCGTCGCGCCGCTGACCAGTCGGCGAGCTAGTATTTCTGGGCTGGACTATTTTCCCGAAGGTGAGGAATATGCGCGGGCGTTCTCGGTGTCGATCCCTCCCGGATCGGGGCGGATGTTACGCGTGGTAGAAGAAATAATAATGGCGGCAGGATTGCGGCGACGCTACGCTCCAATGCGCAATGCCCGGCGTCTGGGAAGGATCGCGTTGTTCGCGTTCGCGCTCTGGCCCTGTCTTGGCCTTGCCAAGCCCCCGGCCAGTCAGTTCGGCGGTCTGGTATCAATCGCCGATGGCGGCTCCTATACGATTATTCGCAGCGACACCCTGCGCACCGGGTCCAAGGGCGCGACGCTGGTCGCGGGCGACATCGTCGAGACGGGACCGGGCGCCTTCCTCGTACTCGAGCTCCACGGGGGGAGTCTGCTCGGTATCGGGCCGTCCACGCGGCTTTACTTTCTGCAACGGGCCGACATTCCCACATTGGTGGTCCTCGAAGGCTGGATCAAGGCGGATGTGCGCGGCAGCGCGAAGTCCGGGGCGCTGCGCATCATGGGTACACGCCTGGGCATCCAAGGCCAGCGGGCGGTCGTGCTCCTGCACGCGACTGAGCGGGCGGATGAGATCTTCGACGAACAGGGTTCTGCCACGCTGCTGCTGCGTGATGATGCGGCCACGCACCTGGACAGGGAGACCCAGACGAGACAGTTCTTGGTGCGCGCAGGTCGCCAGGAAGTGGTCCTGCAACCGCGCCCCTCCGCCGAATTCGTGGCGGCCATGCCGATCCCGTTTCGGGATCAGCTCCCGGACAACGCGTCGGCGAAGCTGAAGGAGCGGACCGAGCCGAAACAGGTGCGCGCGGTGACCTACGCGGATGTCCAGCCCTGGCTGACGATGCCACCGGATTGGCGCACCGGCTTCATCGGGCGCTTTCGCGGCCGCCTGAAGGATCCGGCCTTCTTCGCGGCCATGGACGCTCACCTGGCTCTGCATCGCGAGTGGGATCCGATCTTGCACCCGCCGCCGCCCGATGACGCCCCGCAGCCAGCCGCCTCCGGAACGGTGATGCCCACTGCTGGGAAGACGGGGCCATGACACGCGGCAGATCAGAAGGCAAATCAACCCTATGAAACTCCTGCTAAAAGTGAATCTCGCGCTGATCGTCGTATTCCTGATCGGTCTGTTCGCGAGCTACCGCATTGCCAATGACCTGCTGCTGGAGAACGCGCAAAGCGAGATCCGCGGCGACGCGCGCATCATGATGGAGTCGGCGCTGGCGGTGCGCCAATATACGGTCTCCCAGATCAAGCCCCTGCTGGACACGCAGCAGCGCTACCAGTTCCTGCCGCAAACAGTGCCTTCCTATTCGGCGACCGAGTATTTCAATAATCTGCGCAAGACCTTCCCTGAGTATTCCTACAAGGAGGCCACGCTCAATCCGACCAATCTGCGCGATCGGGCGGTCGACTGGGAGGTGGACGTCATCCGACGTTTCAAGGATGACCCTGATGCCAAGGAGTTGATTGGCGAACGGGACTCCGCGACCGGCAAGGTACTCTGGCTGGCCCGGCCGCTGCGCATCCTCGACATGAAGTGCCTGCAATGCCACAGCGACGTCGCCTCGGCGCCGCAGACCCTGATCGATCGTTACGGCACGGCGAACGGCTTCGGGTGGCAGTTCCATGATGTGATCGGCGCGCAGGTCGTGAGTGCGCCCTACGACCTGCCCATTCAGCGCGCGCAAGCCGTGCTGAGGAACTTCCTGTATCTGCTCGTGGGGCTCTTCGTCTTTCTGTTCCTGACCGTGAATGTGCTGTTGTACGCGCTGGTCGTCAGGCCGGTACGCAAGCTGGCCACGATTGCGGATCAGGTGAGCATGGGAACCATGGACGCGGAGGATTTCCCGGCCAAGGGTAGCGATGAAATCGCCGCACTCGGGTCTTCGTTCAATCGCATGCGGCGCAGTCTCGTTGAAGCGTTGAACATGTTGCAATAGGGCAGTCCGGTAACCTCCATGGCAATGCCTCGCACGGTTGGCAAATACGACGTCATGGATGTCGTGGGAACCGGCGGCATGGGGACGGTCTATCGGGCTTTTGACCGCACGCTCGAGCGCGTGGTTGCGCTCAAGATCGTTCAGCTCGAACGTACACACGACGTCCCGAAAGCGGAGCTGTCAGCGCGCTTCCGCAACGAGGCGCGCGCCGTCGCGCGCCTCAATCACCCGGCGATCGTCTCCATTTTCGATTACGACGATCAGGATCCGGCCGGCGCGTACATTGCGATGGAATATGTCGACGGCTGCGCACTTGACGAGTACGTGACGCTGCGGCCGGAACTGCACCTCGAGGACGCCGTGAGCGCCATGCAGCAGGTGCTTGCGGGCCTGGCGTACGCGCATCGCCAGGGCGTCATACATCGTGACATCAAACCGTCAAATATCCTGGTGGCGCGCGATGGGCTGGTCAAGATCACCGATTTCGGTATCGCAAAGATCGGTCCTCGCTCGCAAACGCAGAGCGGCTTCATCGTGGGCACGCCGCAGTTCATGGCGCCCGAACAGTTCATGGGCGGCATCGTCGACCACCGTTGCGACATTCACGCCGCGGGTGCCGTGCTCTATACGCTGCTGGCGGGATCCCCGCCGTTTCAGGGGACGGCCGCCGAGGTCATGTACCGGGTTTGCCACGAAGCGCCCAAGCCGCTTGCGGCCGTCGATCCGTCGATCCCATCGGTCTTCGAATCCATTGTCGCCAAGGCGCTCGACAAGATTCCGGCGAATCGCTATGCGTCGGCCGGGGACTTTCAGGATGCCCTGCGTAGCTGCTGGAAGACCGTATCGTCGAAGCCGCCGTCCCCGACTTTGTCGGACAGGGCACAGCTGATTGCCACGGCGATCAGCCGGCAACTGAGCGCGCCGCCCCCGGCCGGCAGCGCGCCGCCACCGGCCGCCAGCGCGGAGAAGCCGGCCATCCAGGGTCCGGCGCGACACACGCCCTCCGGCGATTCGGGGATTGCCAAGGGCCCCCGGCCAGCGTCCGGCTCTCGAGCGCCCGCTGCCGGCGCCGACGAGGGATCGCTGGCGGCATGGTCACGTGAGCAGCTGGCGGAGATCGAGCGTCAGCTGATGGCGATCATGGGCCCTATGGCGCGCATACTGGTGCGAGAAGCGGCCGCGACCACCGCCAGCAAGCAGGAACTGTACCGGTTGTTGGCGAGCCACCTGAAGACGGCGGAGGAACGCCAGCGCTTCCTGCTGTTCGCCGAATCCAAGCCAGCCGTCACGGGCGGACGCGCGCCGGAAAGCGCGAACGCCGTTGTCTATGCCAACCTCGTGCGCCGACCGCTGACGCCGGAGGCCGCACAGCGGGCAAGCCAGCTGCTGGCGCGCTATCTCGGGCCCATCGCCGCCATCATCACCCGCAGGGCGGCGCAGACGGCCACCGACGAAGCCCACCTCTATGCGATGCTCGCGGAACGCGTCGCTGACAGCGCGGAGCGCGAGCGCTTCATGACGGAGGCAGCCCGGCAGCATTGATGCCGGTGAAGTGCGGCGCGCGAGGGGCTAGCCGAGCGAGCCCAGAAAGCGCGCCCGCTCACGGTCATTGCCAAGGTGGGCCGCAAGGGCGGCAAGGAACTGCTCCCGGCTGCAGCCCGGCTGCGCGGCGCGTTTCGCCAGGATCGGCGCGATGGGGCCCACGTGGACCGCAAGCAGCCCTGAGGCGCGGGCGATGTCTTCGCGAGTCAAGGGCCTCCCCGCCGGAGCTGCCCCACCGGGCTGCCGGCCGGCGGACGCTTCGGGGCCCGGAGTTACGGGCGCTCCCGCCGACACCGGCGCGATTCCGGCGTCCTTCAGGAACCTTTCGCGGTCTGGCAGGCGGCTGATCTTCGCCGCGAGCCACTTGTTCAGCGCAACGAGATCGGCCGTTTCCCGCGCCGCACGGCTTACCATCACTCTTGCGATCGGACCCACAAACGCCGCGAGCCGATGCTGGATGCGCGCCAGCTCATCCATATCCCAGGTGGCCCCGGGCGCATTGCCGGCAGACGGCGGCGGGCCCGCCGACTCGCTCGCCGCGGCAGGTGCGATCAGGGTCGCGCCGACCTCCGCGCTCGTCGCACTGGATGGGAATGGCCGCCGCGCGAGCATCGTTTCAACCGCATCGACCGGACGGTCGCCTGGGGCATGATGGACCTGGAGCAGCGCCGCCAGAAAGCGCTCGGCGCTTGGGAAGCGCGCCTCCGCAGGGCGCGCCAGCGCCTGCATCACCACGGTGTCGAAGGGTACCAGCTGCGGCTGGCGCGCGGCGACCGACGGAGGCAACGGTGTTTCATAGCAGACGTTCAGCATGATCTTGTCCAGCGTCCCGACATAGGGCGGCACGCTCGCGAGCAGCTGGTAGAGCACAGCCCCGGCGGCAAACACATCGATGCGACCATCAACGGTGCCGGTCAGGTACACTTCGGGCGCGACGTAGCCTGGCGTACCCATGAGTGCGTTCGGCTGCGTCACCGTCGGCACGTCGATTCGTGCAATGCCGAAGTCGGTCACCCTGACCCGGCCGTTGTTCGTGATCAGGATGTTGGCGGGATTGAGGCCGCGGTGCCACAAGCCGCGGTCGTGCGCATATTGCAGGGCCTGCAGCAGCTGCGACTGGATGTCGATCGCCTCTCCGACGCTGAAACGGATCCCTTGCTCGAAGCAGACCTTCAGGCTGCGCCCTTCGACATACTCCATTACGACGTAGGCATAGCCCGCGTCTTCACCGTACTCGTGTATGGCTACGATGCCCGGGTGGGAGAAGCTCTTGACCGCCTGCGCCTCGATGCGCAGCCGCGCAGGAAAGTCCTCGACGTCGTCTCCCAGCAGCTCGTGGCGGATCGTCTTGACGGCCACCGCGCGCTTGGTGTGCGGATCCAGCGACTTGTAGACGACACCCATCGAGCCTTTGCCGATTACGCTCAGCAACGGGTACTTGCCCAGCCGCCGCGGTACGGCCGGCTCAGGGATCTCGCCAGAACCGGACTTTGGCGGGGCCTCCATGTAGCTCGTCTGCTGGACTTCGGTTGAATTCATCAGTGTGACCGGGCTGTCGCGTGCTTGCGCCAATGGTTCCGCTGCGCGAGCGCAATGGGCACGCTCAGTGGCCGGAGGCGGCTCCGCCGTGCGCAAACGACTGCCCGATGCAGGCCAGCGCCAATCGCCGGCTCAACCCCCGATTAATGATCTGCCGGGTGACGGCACCCGTCAACTCAAACCGACGTCGCGCAGGAACTCGCTGCGCTCCCTGGAATCGGCCAGGTGCGCGGCCAGCAGCTCGAAATAGGCGCCTTCATCGCGCGCATCCGCGGCCGCCTTTCGACTGAGAACCATCGCGATCGGACCCAGGAACTTTGCCAGCACACGCCCGCCCAGTAAGACCGAGGCATCGGACAGCGGGCGATCGGTCGGCGCTAGGCGCGACAATTCGCTGAGCGGAATCGGGCCGGGCACCGGACCGGCGCTGCCGTTGCCATCCGCCGCGGGCGCAGCAGGCGCGCCGGCGGCGCCGGTCTTCCAGTGCGCGATGACCGCAACGGGGAGCGGCGCCGGGCGAGCTGCGGGGGCGACGGCGTCCAGGGGCTCGGGCGGCAGCCCGTCGGCGGATCGCTGCTGCACTGCCGCATCCGGCGCTTTCGATCGAAACCCCTGGTCTGCCCGGTCCGGAACCGATCGCTCCGGCGCATCGGCAAGCGCCTGCTGCGTGCCGCTCTGCGGTGGCCGGTACAGGCGGATCGTGGGTTGCGGGCTCAAGAACACCGGTGCCTCGGCAGCCGCAGAAACCGGGGCCAGGGTCCTGGGTGGGTCCCGTTGCGTCAGCGCAAAATACGCGGCGCACAATGCATCCCGGAACTGCTGGGCCGTCGCGAAACGGTCGGCCGGTGATTTTGCAAGCGCACGGGCGATGAGGGTATCGAAAGCCGCCGTCAGACCGGCGGCGACTTGAGAAGGCGGCGGCGGTGCCAGTTCAAGAACTTTGGGCATCGCAAATCCACGCGGATCCGCAAACGGCGATCGGCCGGTCAGCAACTCGTAGAAGATGACTCCCGCGCCGTGGATATCGCAACGCGCATCCACGGAACGCCCGAGGAACTGTTCGGGCGCCATGTACTCCATAGTCCCGACGAGAAAGCCGGTCTCAGTCCTGTTGCGGGTGGCGAGGTTTGCCATGCCGAAGTCGGTGATCTTGGCCTGCGTCCCATGGCTTACGAGGATGTTCGAGGGCTTCAGGTCGCGATGAATCGCCGCGTGGCCGTGGGCGAAAGCCAGCGCTTCGAGAATCTGCACCATGGCAGCCACGACCATGGCGATATCTCTTCCAGCATGCGACGCGACTCCACCGTGCGACGCGACTCCACCATGCGACGCGACGAATGCGGTAATCGGCGGTCCGTCGACGAGTTCCATGGCAATCAGCCCTAGATCACCATCGCGGCGCAACTCGTACACGCCCGCGATCCCGGGATGAGTGAGGCGTGAGACGGCGCTGAACTCGCGTTGCAGTCCCGCGTCGACGTCGGCGCTGCTCATGTCATCCAGCATGCCGAGTCGCAGCAGTTTCAGAGCAATCGTTCGTCCGTTCGCCGTGTCGACGGCGCGATGCACCGAACCCAGCACGCCGCCGCCTATCCTGTCGAGCAATGTGTACTGACTGATCTGAGTCATATCAGGTCCACGGGCGATGGCCGTTACGGACGATGGACTGTACACCGGGATCTGGCAGCCGTCGATTCCGCGCCAACGGCCTGGCCGGCGTCTGCACGCCGGCAGCAGTTCCGACGGCCGCTGCAGCGGGGGCGGCGCGTGGCCAAGCGTGGGAAACGGCGCTGCGAACTCAGGTCAGCTGCTTGGGGGAGCCAGGTTATTGCCGTGGCACAATGCACGCTAAGCGATGGATTTTAGGAGAGTTTACTGAGGTCGGCATCCCTATTTGGTGCATGTCCCGGCCAACTACGACACCACCAGGCCTGCGCCCGTAGTGTTGAACTTTCACGGATTTGGCGGTAACCGCAAACTTCAGAACGAGATCGGCGCGTTCGTGCGCGACGTCGTGGCAAGCGTCAGTGCGGACCTGTGCGTCGATCCGAAGCGGATCTTCGCCACGGGAAAGTCGCAGGGTGGGTTCATGTCGAGCTGGCTTGGCTGCGTCGCGCCCGATATCGTGGCTGCGATCGCGCCGCTCGCAGGAATGTATGAACCGGCTCAAAGCTGTGCGCCGGTTCCAATCATGCAATTTCACGGCAAGGCGGACTCGACTATTCCCTTCGCGGGTGGGCATGTGCTGATGCTGGGACACTACCCGGGCGCCGGCGCCGTCATGCAGGAATGGGCCCATTTGAATGGCTGCACGGGAGCGCCGGAAACGGCGCAGGTCACGCCCGGTCGTGCAACGCGTTACTTATCAAGGTTGCACGGCGGCTACCATCCAATTCATCACCGATGCCGGACACACATGGCCGGGGACGAAGATCCGCGAGGGTGACAATTCGCCTCCTGCCGATCTGGCGGCCTCCGAACTGATCTGGGAATTCTTCAAGGCTCATCCAAAGCCCTGAGCGGCCGCGCGACCCTTCGGTGGCACGCGTCGGAGCCTGGTGGCCACACCGATCTCGAGCAGATCCTGAGCCAGCTCCCGGCCACAGGCGGCGCCTCATTGAGGCGAATCGAACCCACGCGAGACTTGTCAGAACCTCAGGGATCATCAGCGACCTGGGAGAGTTGCAATTCGCTGCGTGCAACCGGCGCGTCAGTCGCCTATTTACCATAACGCTTGCGGACACCATACGGCTGGGTTGCCATGGCCCTGGCTAGCCCTTTGCCATTCGTCACCCGCGACCGTCGCGCCGCCTCGGTATATGAGAACTACGGCGCTCGAGTCACCTGTCTGGCTTGAATCGCAGTCACTATCGCAGGCATGTGATTGGCTCGTGCAGGCGTCCAGGCCGCTGTGCGGCGGTTACCCTTAAGAAGGCGTTTCGTCCGGGCAGCGAACTCATGCGCCTGGGCCGAGACGGACTCGATGTTCGACTCCGACCGACCGCCGTCAGGCGGTTCCGTGCCCGGCGTACTCGATTTCGAGCCAAAGCGCGACGAACCTGGGGATCGGGTTTACGACGCAGCGCATCCCGAATGAAAGTAGTTATCGAGGCACACCCGACCCCTTCCTTCGCGGCGGCCTGGCCCTCGGCGACCCATGCTCAAACTTGAAGAATCAGCCAGCCGCCGCGCGCGCTTCGCCTGCCAGTCCTCGCAGACGCTCATGCTGTGCCGCCAAGCTCAGGTAGGACGCTCCTACCCGCAATCCCTCATCAGCCTCGCGCGGCGAACGATGCAGCACATCGGCAACGCGCTCGGGCGTCCCCAGATCACTCCATCCACATTGCGGAACCGGCAGCACGCGCAGGCTTGAGGTCTGACTCGCCAGAATGTCTCGCGAAAAATCCAGCGTCGGCAGCTGATCGTAGAGCTCGGCGACCGCGCACTCCTTTCCGGGCGATCGCAGATCTCGTCGAATCGCCCTTTGCATGGCGTTGACGACATCTGGGTAGCTCCGCGAGAACAATCCAAGCAGCCCATGTACGGTCGACGCCACGATGAACCCGTTCCAAAGAGCACCGTGGCCGATCAGCTCGTGGGCCTGCACGACTGTGGGCTTTTCGATGAATTGCTCCACGCGCAGCCTGTCATGACCGTCTGACTCACCCGGGACGATATAGCCCAATTGCGGATCCGCTTCCTCGGGCTCGATCCCCAGCAACAGCGTCTCCGCCGTGTGCGGTTGCAGCTGAACAAGCCCTCGGCGTATCGATCGGGCCAAAACGGGCTCGTCCCGAACGTGATGATCGGAGGGCAGCAGTACGATCCGCGCGCTGCGATCCCGCTCAAGCAGAATCAGGAGCGGCAGCAGGATCCCGTTGGCGGTGCCGCGATTCTGCGGCTGGACAATGATATTCGTCGACACGAGGCCGCTGAGTTGTGGCAACCACCAACGCTGGTGCTGAGCGGCAACGACGGCGCAGATGCTTTGAGTCGAAGTCAACGCTTGCGCGCGATTCAATGCCTCGTGTAACAGCGAGGGACCGCCGCGTAGCGAGCAGAACTGCTTAGGAATCGATGTGCCTGCGTTCGTGGTCGTGAGGCTTCGCAAGCGTGAACCTTCGCCTGCGGCAAGTACCAGCGCCCAGGTGTCTCGATCGCGGTGCAGGTGTGTCGATGCATTGAGCAAACGATGGTCGAACCACTCGACGACAGATGCGTCCTCGGGCCGGCCTTTGTGCGAATACACTTGCTCCCCTGCCCGAGGAGCCGACACTACGGCGTTGGTCGTTGCGGCCTGGATGTCGCGCTTGAGGCGGGCCAGTTCGAAGACCGAGCGTTTTGGGGGTGCGCGCGCCACCAGCGCCGGCGTCGCTGGGCGTCTCGCCCTCGCCGGCACTACGGCCAGGCACGAGAGAAGCTGCAGCACTCGACCGCGTTGTTCGACGGACAGCCTGGAATCGGTATCGAATTCCATGTGGCCCTGGTGAGTCCGCACGGCTTCCCCGTAACGGCTTTCCTCGGCGGCCGACATCGCGCTGGTGAGCTGGCCCGGCGCTTTGAGCCGGTCCCCATCGCGCAACCCAGCGAAGGGTGCGGAAGCCACTGGCTTTCTTGCCGATCCCGAGCGTCGATTGGGGTGCCGATCGAGCTCGAACAGGAGTTCGCGCGGCACGCGCACCTCGGTGACAGCCGTCGCCTGGATGAAGGGCTTGGCTGGATCCCGGCCCGGCTCCGTGCGCCGCACGCAGCCGAGATCAGCCAGCAGCTGATACGCGCGGGTGACCGTGGACAGATCCAGCCCACACTCCCGCGCGACGCGCTTGAGCGGCACCTCGGAACACCAGTCACCGCGCTGCATGCCTTCCTGCCAGTGCAGCCAGAAGACCCGTTCGGCTGAGGCTGGAACCCCCCGGGACCAGAGCCAACGCTCCATCGGCCTGGGCCGGATGCTGAAGCACTTCCCGCGCACCAGGCCTGCGCGCGAATCGAGAGCATTTTCTGTAGATATCACTCGAAAATACCCCGGATGAAGCATGATCCGTCTGGATTTTTCGCTAGGCAATAGTCCCGCTGGGGCATTGATATTTGAATACGTAGAGATACGTATGCAATCAGGCAACCCCGATCTGGCGCTTGACGCACCGAGGTGTGCGGGCTGATGAGCTCGCTTCCGCAATCCAAGGAAATTCACGATGTGCCTGAACTTGGCGAGGATTCGAACGCGGCTTCACCGCTGCCTCCAATCACATCAAGGGCAACCGTAGACACCGTTCCTGAGCTGCCAGGTGTCCCTTTGACACCACTCCGGCGGCGACACGCCACGAAGTCAGATCCACCAGCAAGAAACGCCGGCACCAGAAGCCGCCCCCGAGGCCGGCCCAGAACCTGGCAGTCCTTGGCGTACGACCGGTATCGGACTATGCGGCACGGATCGTGGTTACGCGAATGATTCTCGGTTCGCGCAGCTGAAGAACCCGGGGTGCGCCGGCGCACCGGCCGAGCAATGCAGGCACGCCCCGACACAGGATGAGACCATCCGGTCACCCCGCCAGTCAGATCCCCAGTTCCTGCCACATCCTCCATGACGGACGTAGATCAGTGCGGCGATAGGACGTTGACCTTCATGCCGTTGCTGAGCACGGTGTCGCCAGGCTTCATGTCGGCCGGACAGCTTCCGAGGTAACGCGAGTCCTGCCTCGCCACGGAGTCCGTCGAGCCCTTCTGCGTGTGGATCTCCTGGTGGATAACGCTGTCGCTCTCGTACACGGTCGTGGTCCTTATCACGGATCCGGCCAGGAAGCCTCCGGTGCAGCGGCTCTCGGTGACGTACGTATTGGCCGATGGGTGCGTGATCGTGGCCGTGCACTGATTCTGCTTGTTCATGCCGTCCGCCATGGACTTCATCTGCTTCTGAGCCGCATCGGACAAGCAGGACTTCGTGACCGCGTCGCGCGTCTGACCCATGATGGTCTGCTGCGAGCGTGTTTCCCAAAGTCCTGCTTTCTGCGACGGCAGCTCGGTGTCGGCAATGGCGGCCGCACCATACGACAAGCCCCCCATGACCAGGAACGAGATCAGTAGGTTCCGCATATGTCCTCCTCAGCCGGTCCCGTGCGGGCACGCCCTTCCTTGAGCGTGCAACACCCTGATAATACGCCTTGCCCGCTGGCACGCGATGAGTGCCGCTGCAGACGCTTCAAAGTCTTGAGGGCAAGGCGGGCAGCCAGTGACCTTGGCGCGCACAGAGCGCGATACAAGGCCGAGGCGCGACCATCTTTCGATTTCGCCAACGGGGGGCGTCTGCGTGCTGCTGGCGTTGCGCACTGTGGGAGCCCAACTGGACCGCTTTTCTGCCCGGTGCCCAGCCTCATCGCAGCACGATGAGGGGAGCGACCCCGTCGGCGCCGCAGCAGATGATGGCATTCTATAGTGTGTTTCCCGGAACGCCTGCGCCGTCTCGGGCGGGATCAGCGCGGATTCCATCGCGTCGTCATCCCGGACGTCGGCAGGTGCATCCAGGTGCGCCGATCCGTCTTCGCACCGAACGGACGAGCGATCCTCGATTCCCTTGCACGATGCAGCTCGACGAATCTCGATGAAGCCCGAGCACTCCAGGGAGGCTCACGGCTCATGGGCCGAACCGGTCTCGATCTGACGTGTTTCGCACCGGACCCTGCCCGTCACCCCGGTGCGACCCGGTTTTCGCGTCGATGCTTCGGGCCATAGACCTGTGAACCGTGGACCAATGTTCCTGGGGCTGCGCGCGCTCACATGCCCTCACGCCTGCGCCCCAGCCTTGGCGATCAACCAGACGCGCAAACCCACCGGATAAAGGGCGGCCCCGAGCGCAGCGCTAGCCGGGCAGCTGTCCCGCCAGTGCCCCGGACAGGCGTCGACGGCACTCGGTGCTGCGCCAAGTTGGTGATTTGATTGGAGCGGGTGATGGGAATCGAACCCACGTTAGCAGCTTGGGAAGCTGCAGTTCTACCATTGAACTACACCCGCAGCGGGCGGAGAGTCTATGCGCGAGCTGCGGGTCCGGGCAAGCCGCCGGGCTGCGTCACCATCCTGGGCGGCATCCACCCGACCTTCAGTCCTGGGCGAGGCCACGCCGGCGCGTCCGGTCATCGCACGACCTCGACACGCTGACGCCGGACTGGTCGCTGCTCGAATGGGACAAATACGTCTACGCGCCGCTCAACACCCGCGTCGCGGTCCCCAATTTCGCGCGTGGCTGCCCGTTCACCTGCCGCTTCTGCTCGCAATGGAAGTTCTGGCGCAAGTACCGGGTCCGCGATCCGAAGAAATTTGCCGACGAGATCGACACCCTGGTGCGTGATTTCAAGGTCGGCTTCTTCATCCTGGCCGGCGAAGAACCGACCATTCACCGTAAGAAGCTTGAGGCGTTCTGCGAGGAACTGATTGCACGACGCCTGCCGGTGCATTGGGGCATCAACACGCGGGTCACCGACATCCTGCGCGACCGCGACCTGCTGCCGCTGTTCCGCAGGGCCGGGCTGGTGCACGTCTCGCTCGGCACCGAAGCCGCGGCACAGCTGCAGCTCGATCGCTTCCGCGAGGAGCTGGGCGATCGGGTCGAAGTCCGCGACCATGACAAGTACAACTTCGTCACGCCGATCATCCAGCCGGATGCGATGTCGCGCGAACAGGTGCTCAAGGGCGTGCTGAAGAACTATGCGCGCTTCTACCTGCGCAAGACCTTCCTCGACTACCCCTGGATCCGCGACCGCTTCAAGCGCCGCTACGAAGTTCTATGACCTCGAGCGCCTCCAGTACAACGGCCTCACCGCACAGGTGGATCTCGGTTTCGACAGCACCAGGGTCCTGTCTGCCGCGCAGCTCGCGGTGCTGAAGCAGTCGCGGCCCGCCGCTATCGGGCGAGCAGCCGCTTGATCCTGGCCGCCGACAGCAGGCCGCGCAGGCACTGCTCGCCGCCGGCCCGGGTCTCGAAGACCGGGATATGCGTGAGCTGCGACTCATCGAACAGTTTCGCGACGGCGGCCACCGATGCACGCTCCAGGTCCTGGATATCCAGCACCCGCCACTCCGCCAGCGGCTGCATGATGTCCTTGACCAGGACATCGCGGCGGCGGGCGGACATGGCCTGCTGATGACGCATCGGCTTTTCGCTGGTGATGTCGTAGGCGGTAATGAGCCCCAGCACCACGCGCTGGGCCTCATCGACCGCGAACGCGCAGCGCACGCCCGCATGCTTCATGTGCTCGAGTGCCGCATCGATGGTCGCCGTCGCCGCGACCGTCACCGACGACCGGGAACGAAAATCCGTCATGACCGTGACCGCCGGATCGTCGGGATGGGCGTGCCAGGTTTCGGTGCCGGGTATGCCGGGGCTGAGGGCGGTCAGGGATTTGAACGCGAGAGTCGGCATGGCTACCTCGATTGAAGGGTCCACATCACTCTACCCACAGTGGGTCAGGCGGGTCCACGGGTCCCGCCTCTTATTGTGCAATGCAGTACGCGAATCATGCGTTCCCGCCTCGCCTTCCCGATACGCCGCCGGTACCGCTCGGCTACTTCAGCCGACGGACCTTGGCGGCCCAGTGCGACGCCTGGTCCACCAGGAAGAACGAGCCGAACAGGCCCGGATCGATCCGGACCGTGTCGCCCACGGCAGCACGTTCCGCACCGTTCCGTTCGGTCTCCGCCCAGGTCTGGCCGCTGTCCAGCGTGAGCACGTACAGCCCGTCCGGCCGAACAGTCACTGCCTGCACCTTCGCCGTCAGTGCCCGCGTGGACGGCAGCGCGCCGGCGGCACCGGCGGCAGCGGCCGTACCGGCCGCACCGTGCGCGGCTGCGGCCGGCGCAGCGCCCGCCGCCGTGGCGGCGGCAAGCCGTTGCTGTGCCTCGCGCACCTGCCTGGCATCGAGGCCAAATCCCTGAGCCGTGGTCAGCGGGTATTTCGCCACCTCGCGGTCATAGCATTCGAGCCGCAGCCGGTTGTCCGTCTCGCCGCGACAGGCCTGAATGGCATCGGGCAGGAGCTGCGCGTGCCCGGGCGCAGCGGCCAGGAGCAGCAGGCCCGGAAGCAGTCCGGAAACGCGCCACGGCGCCATTCGCTTACCCATTGCCCTGGCCATGCCTCATCATAAGGCATGGCTCATCCCCTGGAACCGGCGCCACCCGAAGCCGCTCATCAGCTGCGGCGTGTCCTGGCCTCCCGCCACGTGTCGATGATCAGCATGGGCGGCATCATCGGCGCCGGACTGTTCGTCGGC
>Ga0075017_100000164_pt1 | contig 31013 bp, 26 predicted proteins | sample AleBraG_ABR_2012_FD_71475 | JGI IMG/M metagenome (GOLD analysis project Ga0075017, IMG submission 71475) | Freshwater sediment microbial communities in response to fracking from Pennsylvania, USA - Alex Branch Run_MetaG_ABR_2012 | ecosystem: Environmental > Aquatic > Freshwater > Creek >... | reverse complement strand
TCGCCGAAGTAGTGAGGATCGGGCGTGTTCATGGTCATCGAGCAAAGGGTGTCCATGAGGCTGGCGACCGATGGGATCACGCTGGCCACGTCGCGGTGGGTCATGACGAACTTGCTGTCGGGGTACACCGCATCGAGAGCCTCGATGGAATACATGTGTGCCGGTGTGCGGAGTCGCCATCTGCGTGGCGGGCAATGCCACTGCAGCAGCTTGAGGACACGCTTGTGATAGTCGTATGCCGGCACCATGTCGCACGTCAGCAACCACTGCATGTACGAGGGAACCTTTGCGACAGCCTCGAAGTAGCCAGATCGAAACTCGAAGCCCATGATCGGGAGACACTCCGTGGGCCCGTTGGCCAAAATGGGCACCATCGATTTCAGGGCAGGCAGAACCTGATCCATCATGCTCAGGCGTTCCTGGGCCTCGGCAATCCTTGGGTCAGTGTCCTGCGTTGCTTCCTCCGGCGGAGGGCACGGGGAGTTTGCTTCCCATACTCGCAGGACTCGAACGGAGGGATCCTGCCCCAGCAGTGCTCCGAGCGCCGTGGAACCAGTTCGAGGGAGACCGAGGACGAAGAGCGGTTCGATGATTTGCTGCTCATCTATCTCAGGGTGTCGTGCGTAGACGTCTTCGATTTGGAGTCGATTGACGAGAAAGCTCGTGAGCTGGCTCGTCACCATCTCGTGACCAGCATCGCTGAGATCAGCGTCCTCGTTCATCGAGGTCACCAGTACGTCGAGGCCCTCTCGATAGCTCTCAGCACCAAATTCCTCAAGTCCGCTTTGAGCACGCGCTCTTGCTTCTAGCTCGTCCGCGTCAATCATGTTCTCCCTCTTTCGACCTTCGCCTTGCCTTGCCTTCGTGACTTCTCGCTGCGTGCCCGCCGGGGTCCTCACCGCCGTTGCTCCTCTGCGGAGCATGACCTCGTCGTCAGTCGGCCGTCTTGGTGGGCTGGACGTCAGTCAACTGTTCGTAGAGCCTCGCAAACGAGTCGGCGAACTTCACCTGACAAGGGCCGGTGATCGATCGGCGCAAGGTCGGATCACCAGCAGCTCCCGGAGGGCTTCCGGGGACTGGCGAGACCAAGAGCTGGCCTTGCTTCCCCGAGAGGCGAGACGCTTCACGCACCCAGTCCTGTGAGGTCACCACCTCGTCGCCACACCAGTTGGTGATCAGTGCCGGAGTGCTCGCCGCGTCAAGCAGCGACTCAAGCTGGATCTTCATGTCTTCAACATCAATAGGACTGTGTGGGTTTGGATCATTCGGAGCGGGGATTGCTGCATCGTTGAGCACCGCTCTGATGTGCATTGCAGGAAACGATGAGGTGGTGCCCGAGAAGGTGTTGAGTCGAGCGATCGTCACCGGCATGTCGAACGCGCGAGCGCAGAATCGAGCGACCACTTCCGTGCCGAGCTTTGATGCCGGACTCGATTGAGCCGTTTGTCCCGTGGGACCCTGACCGAGGGGGTCGTCTTCGGTGAAGAGATGCCACGGATCCGGGTTCGCGCTGTAGACCGCTGTGCTTGACATCACGAGCGACGCCTTTGCTCGGCGACAATGTTGAAGGAGCAGTCCAGTTCCCTCGGCGTTGGTTCGCAATGCTTCCGACAGATGCGCGATGTCGGCTCTCATCCACGCGAGGTGGAGCACGTAGGTGAAGTCATCTGGCAAGTCGTCAAACCGACCGGCTCCCACGTCAATCGAGACGGGCCGAATCCCCGAAGCGCGAAGGTCCTCTTCGACTGAGCTCTCAGCTCCCGCTGTGGACCCTGAGAAACGCGCGCCGCCCCACACCTCGTTCTCGGCAGCTAGGAACTCAGCGAGTGGACGCGCCACCATGCCCGTCACGCCTGTGACGAGGATCTTCTCTCCTGAGATCACGTGCATCGCCTTTCTCTCGAGCGCAAGCTCATCGTCCGCTCTTCTCTCCATCCGAGGCATCAAAGGCGCCTGGGAACCGGGCTTCGATCGTCCGTCGCATCCCGTCCTTCCAGCTCGTCTGGCAGGGTCCGATCAGCTCGCGTCGTCGGGTGTTGTCTGAGACAAAACAGTCGAAGGTGACTTCGCTCTCGACATAGGTCGGCGTGATGCCAGCCAGACCACCCAGGTAGTCGCAAAACTGTCGCTCCGATACTGGGTCGTCGCCCGCCCAGTTGACGATCGTTGCCGGAGACGACGCGATGTCAAAGAGCGGGCCACCCGCCTGCTCGGCGATGTCGGTCTCTGCAATGGGTGACGAGATGTTGTCGTAGCCCACGGGAACCGAGATCGGCTCACCTCGGAGCATCTTGTCGAAGTACATGACCGGCAATCCACCCCAGCTCGACATGCCGTAGCCGACGTTCATTCGAGCGATGGTCGTCGGAAGCTCAAGCATCCGTGCCGCGGCGCGAACCGCTCCTTCGGCGGCGATCTTCGAGACCGGATAGCTGCTGGCATAGGTCGCGTTGCCACCCAAGGGATCGACCTCGGCGTAGGGGTGGTCGGGCGCTTGCTTCTGGTAGAGGCAGAAGCTCGACACGAAGACAAACGCCTCAGCGCTCCGACAGTGCTGCATGAGCATCCCCGCACCCTCAGCGTTGACGCGAACGGCCTCATCATGCTCCTCGGCGGCCATCAGAGCTGCCGCGTGCACCACGTGCGTGAAGTCAGTCGGCAGCATGGAGAAGTCATCGGAACCGAGATCCCATCTGCACGGCACGATGCCAAGCGCCTCGAGCTCAGCTGCCGCCTCTGGTCGGCTGAAACGTGCAGCGCACCACACTTCGTTGTCCTCGGCGAGCCGTTCCGCGATGGGTCGTGCGATTTGGCCTGTGGCTCCCGTGACGAGCACCTTCTTGTCGGAGATCATGCCCCCCCTCCCCCTCTTTTCGGTCTCTCTTCCGAGCTCACGTTCCGAACGAGCTGCTCGCTCCCCCGATCAACCCGCCGTCGACTCGAAGGTCGCAGCCAGAGATGAACCCCGCTTGGTCCGAGACCAGGAAAGCCACCGCACTGGCAATGTCTTCAGGTCGTCCTGGCAGAACCTGATCAGACCGCTTGACGGGCGTCGCTTCGATCATCGCCGGAATGAGAGGTTGTCCGTCCAGCTCCATGCGGCCCATCGGGGTATCGATCAACCCTGGCGCGATGGACACCACGCGCCCGCCCTTCGCACCCCAGGTCGCGCTCAACCGCTCCGTGAGTTTGACGACGCCTCGTTTGGCGATGACGTAGGCAGCAGCACCCGACAGATCTCCCTCCGATGCGCTCTCAACGTTCTCGACAAAATCTTCAGCAGTCGGATCGTTGAGGAGCGTCTCAATCCGCTCGTCGACACCGGCGTAGGCAGCGATCGATCCAATCAGCACCGCAGATGACCCAGGACCCACGAGCGGAAAGACGGCGTCGGTGATGCGCACCGTCCCGGCGAGATCGACGTCGAGCACCTTTCTTCCGTCGCCCATGAGAGGGGAGACGCCGGCAGTGTGGACCAGTGCTTTGAAGGTCCCCATCGCCCGAATCTTGGGCTCGAGGGCCGCCACGTCCGTCTCCGAGGTGACGTCGCAGCGAAGGCTGTCCACCGTCGCACCGCTCGCTCGCAAGTCATCACAAGCGGCGTCGAGCGTCTCAGACGAAAGATCCAAGAGGAGCAGTTGTCCTCTCTCGGCGAGCGCCCGAGCGCTTGCCAGACCCATGCCGCCAGCCCCGCCCGTGATTACGTAGACATCGTCGTTCACTCTTTATGCTCCCCCAGAGAGATGATTTCAACATCACGGTACATCCTGCGTGACATATTGAACAGGACAATACCGTGAGCGATCGTCAGGTTCACGTGTACACGTGCACACGTGAATGACTGAACGGGGGAACATTGGCGAGTGGAGGGGCGACGATGAGCAAAGGCGTGGTGCACTCTCGCTTCAGCGTGTGTCAGAACATCTTGGCCAACGAGTCGATGGCAGACGATCTTGACATCGTGCGAAGCGCCGGATTGGGAGCTATAGCCCTCATGGCTCCGAACGTCATGAGCACAGGGGTCGACGAGACAGTGCGCATGCTGAGGGAACGATCGCTTGTCGTGTCGTCCTACCTTGCAGGCGTACCCGTACTCATGCTCGACAGCGATCGAGCCGACGAAGCACTTCGAGACTGCATCACCAAGGCTCACCATCTCGACACTCATGTTGCTGTCGTGGGTACGGGTTCGCTCGCTGGGCGAACAACTGCTGAGGCTGACGAACACATGATCGCGTGTCTCCGGCGCATACGAGGATTCGCTGCTGACCACGACGTCCAGCTCGCACTCGAGCCCCTGCATCCGCTGATGCACTCACATAGCTATCTCCACTCGTTGGCACATGCAGCAGAGCTCGTCTCCGAAGGCACGGGTGCTGGCATCGCACTCGACCTCGTGCACACCTATTGGAATCGCGATCTCAACAGGGCACTCGAGGATTTCGCCTCCTTGGTGTGCTCAGTTCACCTTGGCGATCTCGACCAAGTCGCCTTGGACGAGAAGCGGTGGGAACGAGCGCCCTTAGGGTCTGGTGTTGTTCCCGTGGCGGAGCTTCTGCGCCCTCTCGCGCAGCGAGGATTCAGTGGCTACTTCGAATACGAGGTCCCGAGCCCCGCTGATCGCGATGAGTCCATCGCGAATCTGAGCGACGCCCAGGCGTGGCTCGAGGGGATCTGGGACAGAGACCTGTCGAACGGTCCTTGAGTTCTATCGTTCACCACGAGAAGTGAGATCGGCCTGCAATGCGCTACGAGAGAGGTTCAGTGGCCAAAGTGGCCCTTGTCACGGGGGCGAGTCGAGGAATCGGTAAGGCAGTGGCGATCGAGCTGGCCAAGGCCGGTTTCGACGTGGCTATCGGTGCTCGAACCCAAAGTGAAGGTGAGCGTCGAGAGCACTCTTCAACCATCCACGCCTCAGACACCGAGCCACTCCCGGGCTCCTTGGCCGCCACAGCAGAGGAGATCAGGGCGCACGATCAGCGAGTGCTCTCCCTCGAACTGGATCTCCTTGACCGCCAGACGTTGGAGTCAAGCGTCGATCGGGTGCTTGATGAGTTCGGCAGGATCGACGTGCTGGTCAACAATGGTCGTTACGTGGGGCCAGGCGTGATGGATCTCTTCGAGGACACCTCCATTGAGCTCCTTGAACGCAACATCGAGGCGAACGTCTTGGCGCCCGTCATCCTCATCAAGCGCGTGCTGCCTCAGATGCTCACGCGAGGTGGAGGGTTCATTGTCAACCTCGCGTCGCTGGCGGGTGCGATCGATCCGAGCGCACCGGTGGGAGAAGGTTTCAGCTGGGGCACTGGCTACGGCCTATCCAAGGGAGCCTTCAACCGGATCGCCGGATTTCTGGCAGTCGAACTCGGTCCACAGGGCATCATGGCATTCAACGTGCATCCCGGGTTCACCATCACTGAGCGAGTGAGCCTTGAACGCGGAGGCGACGGCTTCTCTGATCCTCGGTGGGCCCCTCCTGACGTGACGGGCGCGGCCATCGCGTGGCTCGTGACGTCGCCAGAAGCGAGCCACCTGAACGGAACGTGGATCGAGGCTCAAGATCTCTGTGAGTCCCATCAGCTGCTTCCAGGTTGGCCGACACAGCATCGCTAGCAGCCACAAACCCTCGTTCGCAGACACCACGGCCAGCCGGTCGTGGCGAGAAGCCAAGAGCAGCGATCCCGGTTCGGATGCCATGCCATTACACGTATAATCTGGTTCACACGCGTCGCTGATCCGCCTCGGTCGGCGAACATCTTCGGAAGGGCATCGATGGCCGAACTCTCCTCACTGGGCTTCATCTCTGGCGACTCGCACATCAACGAACCGAGAGACCTCTGGAAAGCCAATCTCCCTGCTTCGATGCGAGACCAAGCAATGCAGGGGATCGTCGCTGGCGACGACGGCAACTGGAGTCTCATCTTGGATTCCGGAGGCATCAACAAGACCTCCGAGCAAGAAGAGCTCCGCGTCCTCAGCACTAGCTACGAGCACCGCATTGAGATCATGCGAGAGGAGGGAATCCTCGGTGAGTGCATCTTTCCGACGATCGGGCTCTACGTCTGGATGCTGACTGATCCTGATGCTGGTGCAGCATCGTGCCGCGTGTACAACGAATGGATTGCCGAGCAGCTGGGACACTCCCCCCGTTTCAAGTGTGCGGGCCTTGTTCCGACCTGGAGGGTCGAAGACGCCGTCGCTGAGGTGCGCCGCATCAAGGAGATGAACCTCGGATGCGTGATGCTGCCCGCCGTGGCCGCACCAGACTGGAACCACCGTCAGTGGGAGCCACTCTGGGCGGCCATCGAAGAATCCGAGCTGCCTTGTGTCATGCACCAGGGCACCGGACACAGCATGTACTTCTATCGGGGCCCCGGCGCAGGAGTCTCGAACCTTGTTGCCACGCAGTCAATGGCCCCCAGGGCGGCCACCCTCCTGGCTACGTCAGGTGCGCTTGCGTACCACCCGGGTCTCCACGTCGTCTTCGTGGAGTTCAACGCAGGATGGCTTGGCTGGACGATGCAGACGGCCGACTTCTACACCGATTCCTTCAGCAAGTACGGCTTCACCGAGGACGGGAAGCAGTGGATCACCCCCGAGCTTCCCGAGAGGCCGAGCTTCTACATGCAGCGCCAGCTTCACTGCACCTTCCAAGATGACCCCGTGGGCATCAACAACATCAACCTCACCGGGACCTCACCATTGATCTGGGGATCGGATTACCCGCATGAAGAAGGCACCTATCCGCACTCGCGTTCGACCGTGGCGCTCCTTGCCAAGGATCTCGACGACACCAGCGCAGAAGCCATCTTTCGCACTAACGCGGCCAAGCTCTTCAACTTCTCCGATGAGGTCTTAGCGCTTCCGGTCTGAGCGCTCCACACCAGAAACGCGATCTACCCGAGGGCCTTGGTATCCCATGGCACTCGGGTGCCAAGGGGCGCCGAGAACTGGCGCTTCGGTCACGGGTCTCTCGAAGACGATCACCTGCTGAACGCTCGAGCTACTCGTTGACCGTGATCACCACCTTGCCCAGCTTGCCGCCTTCGGCAAATCGTCGATACGCATCGCGCGCTTCTTCGAGCGGGAAGGTCTCGACGATCGGCACGGTGATCTCGCCCAGGGCCACAAGCGGCAGCACTTGGGCCTCAACCCGCCTCGCTGCGTCCGCCTTTTGCTCGAGAGGCCGATGGCGAAGCGTTGACCCAAACAGCTGGGCACGCCGGCCCATCAGTTCGCCCAGGTTCACGTTCGCTTCTGCACCTCCACTGATGCCGATCACGGAGATCCGACCCCCAGGAGCCAGGGATCGAAGGTCATCAATGATGTTCGGGGCGCCGATGAGCTCGAGGATCACATCAAAGGGGCCACCCGAGAACAGGTCGCTGGGGTCGATGACAACCACTCGCGATCCCAGCGCAGCTACTGCCGCCCTCTTGGACGGATCGCGCACCGTCGCCACCACCTGAGCGCCTGCAGCAGAGGCCAACTGCACGGCTGCTGTGCCCACCCCTCCTGCTGCTCCGCTAATGCAGACCCTCTCCCCCATCCGGAGGCCGGCTTGCGTGAAGAGGGCGTCATGTGCCGTGGTGAACGTCTCCGGAAAGCCGCCCGCGGCAGCCCAGTCGAGCGAGTCCGGACAAGGCATCGCGCATCGCTCATGGACGACGGCGAGTTCTGCCTGCCCTCCCCCGCCCACCACAGCCATGACGTGATCGCCGAGCTTGAAGCGATGCGCTCCCAAGCCGAGGGCGATGACTTCCCCGGCGAGCTCGATGCCCAAGATGTCGGGGGGCGAACCGGGTGGAGCCGGGTAGCCGCCCATGACCTGGACGAGATCGCCGTTGTTCAGCCCAGCAGCCCGCACCCGAACGAGCACCTCATTGGGCCCAGGTGTCGGATCCGGACGGTCGGCCACGACAGGAAGCCCGTCGAGGACTCCTTCGGTGACCAGTGCCCTCATCGGCGATGTGCCCTCGTGGTCACAGCCACTCCCCGTGCGTGACCTCGGGTGATCATCCTGCTCCGGAGAAGCGCTTTTCCGTGAGCTTCCACGACTTCTCAAGCGCCTCTTGGATCTTGTTCTTCTCACCGAACTCAGCGTCGTACTGCATCTCGGCGAGCTCCCAGCCCGGGTGGGTCACGCTGAGGTCCCAGACATCGGTGTTGGGATCGGCGGAGAAGTTGTGATACTTGTACCGCGGAATCTCGAGAAAGTCACCCTCCTCCAAGATGATGACCTCGCCATCGATCCACACGTGAGCAATGCCCTTGATGATGATGAGGTAGTGCGTGGCGTCGGGATGCATGTGAGCACCCACGTCATGACCGGCGTTGATGTGCGTGTAGTGAACCTCGACCGCGGGGTCCTCTGTCTTGAGGCACTCCCAGATCTGGAAGATCTTCCCGTTCGTTCTTGGGTCCAGACCAGTTGGGGGCAGGTCCCCGCTGAGGATCTCGCTCCCCTTGACAGTGTGGTACTCAGTCTCCATTGTTTGACTCCCCATCTCTCTCGGTTTGAATCTTGACGGACACTCGGGACGCTCGACAGCGTCGCAAAGGTACGCCGTCCTTGGCAGCTCAGCTCGGCAACCAGCACATACCGCGGATCTCAGTGAACTCTCGGCGCGTCTTGGTCCACGTCACACCACCATCGTGGGTGACAAAGAGCTGGCCGTTGTGCGACGCGACCAGGATCGTGTCTGGAGCACTCGGGTGCTGGGCAAAGGCCCACGCGGGTGAGTTCAGCTCGACGGGCAGGTCTGCGGTCTTCCACGACTCGCCTCGATCTCGTGTGATGAGCACGGCTCCTTGCTGTCCCGCCGTGTCCTCGCCGATGCACCACATGATGGTGTTGGGGTCATCATGCTTCATGATGAAGTCCCGATGGTATTGCGTGTCGAAGACTGACAAGGTCGGGAAGTCTGACCACGTGTCGCCGAGGTCCGCGCTCTGATACGCGCCATCAGGGGTCGCGATGAGCATCAGGTCGGGGTCTCCCAACGAGATCCCCGAGAAGTGGCAATCCAGACGACCTTCCGGGCCGAAGACGTTGCCGTGAGGGGGCGTAGTCTCGATGCCCGTCATCACTTGCTCCCACGTGTCGCCGCCATCCTTGCTGCGATGGACCCCGCCGATCTCGATGCTGACCAGCAGGAGGTCGGTGTCCTTGGGGTAGACCGCGATGTTGGTGACGCGCGGAAGCCCAATGCCGAAGCACGTGTCACCGACGTCAAGAGACAGCTTCGAGAACGAGGCCCCTCCATCTTCTGTGCGGTAGATCTTCGCCGGTCTGGTCCCGACGTAGTAGCGACCCGGCCGAACAGGGTCGAACGTGATCCTCCAGCACTCAATCTCGCGGAAGCTCTCTATCGGTGCCCAGTTGGCACCCCCGTCAAAGCTCTCGTGCAGCCCGTACCTCGTCCCGACAAGCGGCGACTCTGGCGTGGTGTGAAGGATGCCCGTGCCCGCGACCACGTGCTGAGGATCATGTGGGTCAACCCCGAATCCTCGAACGACGAGGTCCACACTCGGCATGCCTCGCACCCAGCTGAACGACTCGCCGCTGTCGGCGCTCCTCCAAAGCCCATTGCCAATCGTGCCGACCAAGATCGTGAAGTCTTGCGTCATCGTGCCCCCTCTTGGTGCTACCCAGCTCCTCGCGTGCACACCGCACGTCCCGACTCAATCACTTCCATGGTGCCCGCAATCGGACTCGCCGATCTCGATTCCATGTGTCCGACATAATCATAGCCAACCTCAAACCTGAGCCGGAGGGCCCTCGATCCACGACCGCCCTGCTTCCGCCCTCAAGAGGTCCAGCTCAACCGCCTTGGGCTGCAACCGCGAAAGCCTCGAGCTCCCGCTCGATATCAGGACCGGCGGCCATGAACATGACCTCGGTGATACCTGCCGCACCAGCCTCTTCCATTCGATGCCGGATCTCCTCGGCAGATCCCGTCCAACCAGAGCGAAGGATCTCAGGGCCAGCGACGGCGACGAGCGGTTGATCTCGTTCCGAGACCACGACGAGGTGACCTTCGTGCACCGCGAGGTGGCGCTCTTCTTCGGGCCGCTCTCCATTGAGTCGGTTGAGCCACTCTTCCCCGCCTGGCATCGACTTCACGAGGTCAGGAGCAAAGCTCCATGCCGCGTGATACGACGTGGCCACCATCGGGCCGAGCGCCTCTCGAACCCTGGGCGTCGCATGATCTTCACCCGGGGCCACGACGGTGCCCCCCATCAAGAGCGCTCTGATCGACCACCGCTCGTCGAACCCTTCCGCTGTCGCTTCTGTCAACAGCACACCGTCGGCCACCTCTCGAGAGACAGCAAAGCCCTTTGGGCCAATCGGACCCGTGAGGATCGGCACGTTGATCGGACGAGGCGGTCCGAATCCTGGTGAGTGGATCATCTGGCAGAGACCGCCGTCGACGTCGACCACGTCACCGTGGAGCAACGCCCGAAGCTGGAGGACGTAGGTCCTCAAGTCGTCCCAACGCATCGGCTTTTGTCCCATGGCGAGACGAGCGGTGAAGCCGGTGCCCAACGCGACGACCAGCCGTCCAGGAGCAAGCTCCTCAACAGCGGCAATCGCCGAGGCAGTCACCATCGGGTGCCGAAGACTGGGCACCGCCACCCCTGTCCCGAGACCAATGCGGCTCGTCGCGTTGGCAGCGAGGGCGATGGCGATCCACACGTCGCCATAGAGGGCTGGAGAGTCATAGACCCAGAGGCGCTCATATCCAAGGTCCTCAGCGACCTTGGCGTAGCCCGGGATTCTCGCCGAAGGTGCCAATGCGCACGAGAACTTCGGCAACGTCGATGTCCCCTCTGAGGAACTCAACTTGTCACTCATGGTGTCCCCCCTGTTGTTCGGTTCTTTGCACTGCGACGCGGCAATCGCCCACGCTCCGCCGTGACCACCACCAGCCGATCACAGACCAAGCGTCGCCGCTCACCGTGGTCCAGCTGGTTGATCGCGTCGCCACGCCGCTGATCAACTCCGTCCGATAGTACTGTAATATTTAACGTTCAGTTCTGGACGCTGTCTGGCGAATACCGCTAACGAGGGCGGTGATTCCGTGCCGCAACGCACGTCGATGAGTGAGGGGGAAGCAGGGCTCATGAGAGGTCTCAAGGGAAAGATCGTCGTCACGGCGGGTGGCGCTGGCGGGATCGGCACAGCCACCAGTGTCCGTCTCGCAGAAGAGGGGGCATCCGTCGTCGTGGCCGACCTCGACGCCGCAGCTGCCCAAGCAGTCGCTGAGCAAATCGTCGCGGCCGGTGGTTCTGCTCTCGCCACCGGAGTCGACATCGAAGACGAGGCATCGGTCGAGGAGCTGTTCTCCTTCGCCACGGCCTCGTTTGGCGGTGTCGACTGCGTGCACGTGAACGCGGCTGACCTCTCTCGGCGAGTCGGTCCCGACACGGACGCCGTCTCCGTCGATCTGGCCGTGTTCGATCACACGCTGGCCGTGAACCTGCGTGGTCATCTCCTGGTCACCCGCGCCGCCATCCCACTCATGCTCACGCGCGGCGGTGGTGCCTTTGCCTACACGAGCTCCGCTGCGTCCTACGCGGGCGAAGCGGAGCGGATCTCATACGGCGTCTCGAAAGCCGGCGTCAACGCCCTCATGCGCCATGTGGCGTCGCGGTGGGGGAAGGAGGGCATTCGGGCCAATGCCGTGGCGCCGGGCCTCGTGATCACCGACACCATCGCCGCAGCGTTCGACGAGGCGATGTTCGCCGGAGCACTCAGCCAGACGAGAGGGACCCGGCTCGGGACGCCCGAGGACGCCGCTGCGCTCTTTGCGTTCTTGCTGTCCGACGATGCCGGCTACATCACCGGCCAGGTCATCGGCCTCGATGGCGGTACGTTCCTCCGCTGAAGCGCTCCGACTGAGCTTGCCGCTCCCCTCGCTGCACTACCCACGTGCGTTGATGAAGCGCCACGTGCGCTCCCGTTCGCTGGGCCCACTAGCCGACGCCGGGCGGAAGTCCGTAGCTCTTCGTCTCGAGGTATTGCTCAAATCCTTCGAGGCCACCCTGGCGTCCGACTCCGCTCTGCTTGAAGCCCCCAAAGGGACTCATCGGTCCGTAGTACTGCGCGCCGTTGACGGACAGCACGCCCGCTCTGATGCGACGGGCGGTGGCAAGTGCCCGCTCAGCAGATCCCGAGAACACCGAGCCTCCGAGGCCGTACTGGCTCTCGTTGGCGATCCTCACCGCGTCATCATCGCCGTCGTGGGGAATGATGCAGAGCACAGGGCCAAAGATCTCTTCTTGGGCGACCCTGATGCTGTTGTCGGTCACGCCGAGCACCGTTGGCTCGACAAACCACCCCTTCTCGAGATGGGCGGGTCGCTTACCTCCCGTGACCAAGGTCGCTCCCTCGTCAACCCCCACCTGGACGTAGTTGAGGATCCGGTCACGCTGCCGCTCGTTGACCACCGGTCCCATGAGGTTCTCGGGGCTGTTCGGGTCGCCGTAGTTGAGCGCCTCGAACGAGGCCTTTGCTGCCTCGAGCGCCCACTCATATGACGCCCTGGGCACGAGCATCCTGGTCGGGATCGCGCAGCCTTGCCCGGCATGGATGCACATCATTGATGCTCCAGCCAGGGCCGCTTCAAGGTTGGCGTCATCCAAGTACACCTGTGCTGATTTGCCGCCGAGCTCCAGGAACAAGCGCTTGAGCGTGGGGCCACCTTTCTCCATGACCCGACGCCCCACCGCAGTGGAACCAGTGAAGGAGATCAGATCGACTCTCGGATCGAGGGTCATCTGCTCGCCGATCGCGTGGTCAGATGCGGTGATCACGTTCAGCACACCGGGAGGGAGGTCTGTCTGCTCGGCTGCGAGGCGAGCGATCCGCAGAGCGTTAAACGGCGTATCCGGGGCTGGCTTGACCACCACCGTGTTGCCAGTGGCCAACGCTGGGCCCAGCTTGTTGAGCGTGATCTCGAGGGGAAAGTTCCACGGCACGATGGCACCAACGACGCCCACGGCCTCCTTCATCACCACGCGGTGCGTCGCCTCGCCAAAGGCCGTTCCGACGCCAAGGTCGCGCTCCCACTCGAACTCATCGATGTACGCCGCAGGCCACCGAAGGGCGTCCTCCAATGGAAGATCAAGCTGCGGACCATAGGTGACCAGCACGGGACAACCGACTTCGTCGATCAGCTCTTGGCGGAAGAGCTCCTTCTCGCTGTCGAGGGCGTCTGCCAGCTGGATCAGACACCGTTGACGAAGGGCTGGGTCCGTGGCCCAACCGGACTCATCGAACGCTCGACGCGCCGCAGCGATGGCGTCATCCATCTCCGCGGCAGAGGCGTCGGGCACCAACCCGATCACCTCTTCGGTGAACGGGTTCACGTTCTCGAACGTGCCTCCCTCTCGTGGCGAGACCAGCTCGCCATCGATGAGCAGGCGGTCATCATGGCCGTCGGACATGGAGTACTCCTCTTGGTTCGTCGCTTGATGCGGATGACCTGGCCATGAGCTCGCCAGTCCTCGCCGCACGTTCTCGATTGCGTTGCTCTTAGAGCAGGCCGATCCCTGCGGCTTCGTTCTGCTTGCGCCACTCCCCGCGCGACATCCTTGTGGTGTCAACGTCACGTGCCCGCGCTCGAAGTGCGCCCACGGTGGCCTGCTCTCTCGAGAGGTGCTCAAAGGGATCCCAGTTGAAGAAGCGCGCCGAGTTCTCCCAGGTGATCTGGTTGATCTCGTCGGGCGTCACCTCGGCGTTCTGAAACTCCTTCCACGCATACTCCGGAGACTGCGGCCACGTGGTGTCCGTGTGCGGATAGTCGCACTCCCACGCGATCGTCTCAATGCCGATCTCCTTGCGCATCTTGAGACCGGCCTCATCAGTGATGAAGCAGGCGAGGAAGTGCTCCCGAAAGACATCAGATGGCAACTTGTCGCCGAAGTCAGAACCGATCCACTTCTGGTTCATGAAGTGACGATCGATCCGCTCGAGATAGAACGGAATCCAGCCGATGCCGCCCTCGGACAGCGCAACCCGCAAGGTGGGGTACTTGCGAAGGGTGGGGCCGAAGATCAGATCTTGGGCCACGAGCATCGTCACTTGGGTCGGGAGCACGATCTGATGATCGATCGGCGCCTCTTCAGCCAGCTGGATCAGGCTGTACGCGCCTCCGATGTGCAGGCACAGCACCATGTCCTCGTCGACGAGAGCGTCGAGCATCGGGTCCCAGTGACCGCTCAGGAAGCTCGGCCAACCCTGGGAGTGAGGTGCTTCGAGGAAGCTGATCGCACGACACCCCTTCTTGGCCAGTCGGTGGATCTCTTGGGCGGCGAGCTCCACGTCCCACATGGGCACGATGCCAAGTGGGATGAAGCGGCCCGGATGCGCCGCGCACCACTCGTCGATGTGCCAGTCGTTGTACGCCTGGAGCATCACCATCGAGAGGTTCTTGTCTCCGGCCTCGGTGAACGTGCGAGCGTTGAAACCAGCCATGGTGGGAAAGCACATCGACGCAAGGACACCGTTGACGTCCATGTCTCGAACGCGATCGTGGACGTCGAAGCAACCTGGACGCATCTCAGAGAAGGTGCCGGGGGTGAAGCCCCACTCCTCACTCGGCCACCCGACGGTTGCCGTCATGCCGAAAGGCGTGGTGGTCTGCTCGCCCTGAAACACCCATGCGTCAACGCCCTGGTCGTTGCGGACGATCTTCGGCGCCTGGTCGCGGTACTTCTCAGGCACGTGGTTCTTGTACATGTCTGGAGGCTCGACCGAGTGGTCATCAATGCTGATCAAGATCATGTCGTTCATGTCCATGTTGCACACCCTTCGTTCGAGACGACCATCAGGTCCTCGCGGTCAGTCACCTTGCTGCTTGATTGCCTCAAGCCATCCACACTCTGGTTGGGAGGCGCGATCGTCAAGCGACGACACCCTTCAGCTTCAGCTCAACGATCTGCTCCCAGTCAAGGCCTACTTCGGTCTCCAAGATCGCGTCACCATGCTCGTTGAACTCGGGCGCCCTGCGAGTCTGCGATGGCGAGCCGTTGAATTGAACCGGTGTGGCGACCAAAGGAAAGGTGACGCCCTCCGCAGTCTCCGACTCGATGATGTAGCCATTTGCAAGAGCTTGCTCGTCCTTGGCCACCTCGATGGAGTCGAGCACCGGCGCCCACTGTCCCTGGAAGTCACGCAGCCGAGTGCGCCATTCGTCAAGCGTGGCGGTGGCAAAGATCTGTTCCAGGATCTCTGCGGCAGCAGGAGCATTCTCTTTGAGAGCCTGCTCCGTCGAGAAGCGCTCGTCCTCGATCAGCTCAGGTCGATCAAGAACTCGGCACACCTCGGGCCAATAGTGGAAGCCCTGGAGGCACGCCAACGTCAACCAGCCATCTTCGGTCTGATACGACCTCGCGAGTGGATTCTGAAGGGTGCTGGGGGTGCCTGCCGCCGGAGGGCGCCAAGGCGTGCCAAGCTGCGCGGAAAGCGCGATGCCCGCTCCGAAAGACCACATCCCTGTGCCCAAGAGCGAGACGTCGACGGTGACCGCTTCGCCAGTCCGTTCTCGATGGAGGAGCGCCGCAGAGATCCCGCCGGCAATGGTCATTGCACCAATGGAATCGCCGTAGGCGGGAGCTGGCATGCCCTGGAGTCGATCACTGCCGAGGGGTGTGCCGCCCAAAGAGAGACCTGAACGCGACCAATAGCCAAGGACGTCGTAGCCTCCTGCGTTGGCGTCAGGGCCCTTCGGACCGAAGCCGGTTCCAGACACATAGATGATGTCCGGGTTGTGACTCTTGATCACGTCGGCACCGATAGCGAGCTTCTCTTGAACCTTCGGAAGCTTGTTCGTGAGAAAGACGTCTGAGATCGCAGCCAGCTTGTAGAGGATCTCGAGACCCTCCGTGGTCGTGAGGTCCAGAGCGAGGCTTCGTTTGCCCCGATTCGAATGCTCAAGCAGCGCGTGGACCTTGTTGCCAAGATCCATCACGCCCGTTCGAGCCAAGCCACGCATGGCGTCACCACGCTCGACGTGCTCGATCTTGATCACGTCAGCACCCCAATCAGAGAGCACTGCAGAGGCGGCGGGCACGAAGGTGTGCTCCGCCACTTCCAGGATCCTGATCCCTTCCATGACTTCGGTCATTCTCTGCAATCCTTTGGTCGGTCAGCGTGAGTGCGGCACTGCGAAACAGTGGTGGTCATCATCGGCTCTTCGGGGTGCTCCGTGGCAAACCTAAGATCTGCTCGGCGATGATGTTGCGGTGGATGTCGGTGGTGCCCCCATAGATACGCGTCCCAGGACAGAACCGGTACATGTACTCGGGGAACCCTCCACCTAGAGCTCCCTCGGTCCCTGTCGGCAACAGTCCAGCCGGTCCCATGAGTTCGAGCATGTCGCAGGCGGAGCGGACAAGCATCTCAGCCCCGTCGACACGAGCCATTGGACCAGGTGCCATCACGGAGATCTCGATCTCCAATCGCATCCTCGCGAGGCGCTCGCGAGTGACAGGGTCCTCCAGACGGGGACGGCCCTGCTCGTCCACTTGGTCCTTCAGGGTCTGGATCACTGCGTCAAGAAGGAGTCGGGCTCGATTGATCGTCACCCGACCCGAGCCGGGTTGGAGGTCATCGATTTCTCCCATGCCGTGCTCGTCGGCGAGGGGTGCTGACAAGACACTCCACCCGTCATCGACTCCGCCAATTCGGTAGTAGTCGGAGACCCTGACATCGTCATAGTGCACGAAGTTCGTGGACTCACCTCCCACGGTCCTGATCGGTCGGATCTCAATGCCAGGAAGGTCGAGCGGAACGAGAAAGACGGTCAGGCCTTTGTGCTTGGGTGCGTCCGGGTTGGTTCGCGTGAGGACCAAGGAGTACTGACAGAACTCCGCGCCGCTCGTGAACATCTTCTGCCCGTTGATGACCCACTCGTCGCCGTCCCGGACCGCCCGGGTGCGCGCCGACGCGAGATCAGAGCCACAGTCAGGTTCGGTGTACCCGAGGCAAATGTTGATGGTCCCATCAGGAACTCCTGAGAGCACATGGTTCTTGAGCTCTTCGTTTGCGAACATTCGAACGGCGATCGCCGGGAGAGGAGTCGTCTGGCTCACGATCATGGGGGCACCGGTGCGCTCAAACTCAAGCTCTACGATCCGAGCGCGAATGGCGTCAAGTCCGGCGCCTCCCTCCGCTACAGGCCAGCGAGGAGTGATCCATCCACGCGAACCAAGTGCCTGGTGAACGCCAGCGTTGAACCCACCTCCCGTTCGCCGTTCCTCTTCATGCACCTCTTCACCCACGTGCTCTTCGAAGAACGCCCGCGTCTCCTTCCAGAACGCTCGTTGCTCATCGTCCAGTTCGACAGCGCTGAAGTTCACGACTTCTCCCCGAAGCTTCCTAGCTGTTGTTCCAACATCTCTCCAGCAAGTCGCTGCATCACGGCGCGACGGTCCCCGGCGATGAGCGCCCAGCCCTTTGCTCGGCGAAAGTACAGCTGCACATCAGACTCGAGAGTGAAGCCAAACCCGCCCTGAGTCTGGATAGCCGTCAGGCTGCACTGTTCGGCTGCTTCGGCCGCGTGCACGTATGCCATCGAGGCGAGCGCGCCCAAATTCTCGGGCTCGTGGTCGTAGAACCATGCAGCTTTGTAGGCAAGTCGCTTTGCGGTCTCAGCGGCTGTGGCACCATCGGCCAAGGGATGCGCGACTGCTTGAAACGTCCCGATCGGAACGCCAAAGGCGATCCGATCCTTTGCGTATGCGACGCCCAACTCCAGAACGGAGGCGGCGACGCCGCTCAGCACGGCAGCCACGAGGATTCGCCATTCACACTCTGCCCGATCGAACAGCGCTCGGGCCTCCGCACCGCTGGCCAGCACCTCCCCGTCAGCGACCTCCCACCACGAAAGTGGGGCACTCGCAGTGTTGGGAACGAGAGGTGGGGGTGTCGTCGCTGAGAGCACGACCAGATCGTCATCAACCATGGCCAACACCTTGGTGGCGATGGCGCCCGCAGCGACGAGCCTGCGACCCGACACGTCTGATGACCGGCCGATGGCGATCGTGGTGATCTGGCCTTCAAGCATCTCGGCCAGCAGCGCAGCGGAGCGCTCCGAGTTCACTTCAGCCAGCAAACGCGCCGAGACCATCGTCTCGACCACAGGCACGGGTGCCGCAAAGCGACCGAACTGTTCGGCAACGACAGCGAGCTCAAGAAGACCTGCACCGTCACCGCCAGCTGACTCGCTGACGCCCATGGCCACCAAGCGCAACGCAGACAACTCGCTCCACAGCGCAGAGTCAAAGCCGAGGGGCTCCGCTTCCCTTACGCGAGTCGTCGAGCAGTTGCGTTCGAGAAAGCTCCGAAAGGTGTCTTGCACAGCCTCTTGCAGATCATCGAGGCTGAAATCAGCTCGACGAAGGACGAACTTCTCAACCTCAGCCAACATGCACGGGCACCGAGCTGTATCCGCGGACCGTACTGGTCCTGACCATGACGAGCTCATCCTCGTTGATCTCCCAGCGTGGGAATCGCTTGAGGGCGCCTGCGAGTGCCACTCGTCCTTCGAGCCGCGCCAAGGCAGCACCAAGGCAGTAGTGGGCCCCGTACCCGAAGGTGATGTGACGCTTCGCCTTGCGGAGTACGTCGAACGTGTCAGGATCCTCAAACTCTCTGTCATCACGGTTCGCGCTGCCGTTGAGGAGGAGGATCTTCGACTCCGCGGGGATGGTGGTGCCATAGAACTCAACGGGTTGCGTCACCCACCTCCCGTTGACAGGCGACGGCGCCTCGTAGCGAAGCAGCTCGTCGATGGCGTTGGCCACCAAAGCGGGCTCCCCCACGACGATCTCTCTCTGATCTGGATGGCGGGCCAGAATGACCGCCGACCAGCTGAGCAAGCGAGCAACCGTCTCAACTCCCGCCCCGTTGAGCAACATGATGAACATGATGATCTCCATGTCGGACAGATGCCGACTCACACCGCTCTCGACAATCTCGGCCTCGATGAGAGCCGACAGCATGTCATCCTTCAGCGCCTTGCGACGACCGTCAACCATGGCGGCGATGTATTCGAATGAAGCAATCTGAGCTGCCACGGCTGTCTCAGTCGGTTCGTTGTGCTCATCAAGCTCGAAGATGTCATCGACCAGCAGCCGAAGCATGTTTCGATCTTCTTCGGGGACACCCAGGAGCTCACCGATGACCATCGGAGGGACGAGGGCAGCGAAGTCCTTCACGAAGTCGAAGGTCGGCTCTCCGAGAAAGGGATCCAGATAGTGGGACACCAGATCATCGATCGATGCTTCCAGCTGGCCAATCCTCTTTGGCGTGAAGGCACGGCTGACGAGTTGGCGCAAGATGTCATGCTCGGGCGGGTCCATGAAGATCATGGATGCGAACTCGACGGGCTTATCGAGCCCCTCGAGCTGGACGCCATGCGTCGAGCTGAAGGTCGTGGTGTCTTGATACGCGCTCAAGACGTCGGCAAAACGGCTCAAGGCCCAGAAGCCAAATTCCTCGTTCCAGTAGAGGGGCTGCTCTTCACGCATCCTGTGCCACACGGGATGCGGGTTCGAGTCAATTTCGTGATTGTACGGGTCGTAGTAGATCGGTTCAGCCGACGTGCTTGTAGCCACCTGCTACCTCCTCTTGTTGATACCGGGAACTGCTAGGCGCGGACTTTGTCGATGTGCCGCAACCGAGGTGACGGGAGCGGTCGCATTCGAACTGCCCCTAACCATGACACGATCCGAATGACGGCGATTCGACACAGCGGAAGGCTCGAAATCCACAAGGAGCGCTCTTCGCCCAAGCGTCCCCCTCTGGGTCATCATCGACCTCCTTGAGCCCCCACCATCACGTGATCTTGGCCATGAGTCACAAGTCAGTACCCCCGTACAATACTTACGTAAGGTATCGTCGTCCAATAGCGTGCAGCCGAGCTGAGAGCGACGGACGGGAGGCGCCGTGGCTCTGAGGGCAACTCGGCGAGCACCGAATCGTCGAACAGCCACGGGGACGGCACCGAGACATACAAGCTGGGTCATCTGCCACATCAGGGAGACAACGAACGAATGAAACTAGAGCAGCAACGAGTGCTCATCTTCGGTGCATCATCAGGTCTCGGCCGGGTCACGGGCATAGGACTTGCTCAACGTGGCGCTCGGGTGGCCATGGCGGCCCGAAGGACTGAGATGGTCGAGAGGTCTGCGGCGGACGCTGGCAATGGAGCGATTGCCCTCACATGCGACGTCAGAGATCTCTCATCGTGTGAGCTCGCAGTGGCAACTGCCGTCGAGAAATTCGGCGGGCTCGACGCCATCATCTATACCGTCGCGAAAGACACGATGGACCGTCTCCGATCGGCTGACGAAGACGCCTGGGCCGATTCATTGGCGACCAACGTGGTCGGTGCGTCGCTCGCGACCGCGGCGGCGATCGAACAGCTCGAAGCTTCCGGCGGACGCGCCATCTACTTCTCGTCCAGCTCCGGCCCCACGTCGGCTCCATGGCCCGGACTTGGCGTCTACGGGGTGACCAAGGCTGCGCTCGAGCGTCTGATCGATGCTTGGCAGGCCGAACACCCCTTGGTGGCATTCTCGAGCCTGATCCTTGGTCCAACATTGGGCGACAACGACGCACCGAGCCAGTTCGGGACTACCTGGGACGCGGACCTGGCCGCCGAGTTTCTTCCAAAGTGGATCGAGATCGAGCGTCATCCCGGACTTGTCACGTCTGAGGACCTGATTCAGGGCGTCAGCACCATCTTGACGGTCGATGCTCTGATCTCGTCCATGACGATCTTGCCAAGAAGCTAGACGTCGCTCCCCAACGGGTCGTGCTGAGTCGTCGGTCCTCGCCCTTCTACGCAAGGCGCTCGAAGAATTCCGTCTTGCTCCGAGACGAGCATGGCGAAGGCGATTGCCAGCGTGCCCGCTTTCCTGGCGACATCCATAGAGGGCAGTCAGCGGTGACAGGGGACCCACGCAACCACCATCCTCACGCAGCCGGTCGGACCACCGCCCGCCCAGCCAGCATCGCCTGGAGCTTCTGATTGGCGATATGACAGCTGGCCATGAACTTGCTCCCCGCCATGCCCGCTGTGTTGTAGAGCATGACATCGGTGACGCCTAGGTCCAGGTACGGGAACATGTCTTGAGCGACCTGTTCGGCGGTGCCGAAGGAGCCGAACATCTTGGGGAGCTCACGGGGGATCCGAGAGGTCACGTCGTAGAACTCGTGCGCCGAGAACCACTCGGGGATGACGTCCTTGTAGTAGTTGTAGTCACCGCCGAAGGGATGAGCCATGCCAGCACTGGCACACGCGGCGGCGGGCACACCGATCAAGCTGTTCCACTTGGTCAACGGGTGGTCGAGTGCCTCCTCGAGGAGATCCTCGTCGTCCATCATGAAGCCGCCCGCCCAGAAGAGGATGCGGATGCTGTCCGGGTCACGACCGGCCATCTCAGCGGCCCGGCGGATGGTCTGGACCTTGGAGGCGAAGCCCTCAAGACCAGAGTCATCTTGCCCGGTGGTCGCGCACCAGCCGTCAGCGTGGCGACCGACCAGCTGCAAGGTCTCCTCACTCTCTCCAGCGATGAAGACATCGGGTGCCTTGTCACCGTAGAACGGTGTGGCCAGTGCTCCTCGGTCGAACTTCCAGACTCGCCCTCGGAACGAGAACGGCTCAGTGTCGCGAATCAATCGAGTGATGATCTGCACGCCGTCCCACAGCTTGTCTTTGGTCCCGATGCGGCTGATGCCAGTTTGGCGCATGTGGTCGATCTGGCCCTGAGCCAAGATCACCGCCATGCGTCCCTGGGTGGCGTGATCGAGGGTGAGCACCATCTGGGCGATGTTGATGGGGGCGCGCCTCACGCAGTCCACCGGTCCCCATATGAACTCCACGCGATCGGTGAGTGCTCCAGCGGCCGCGATGATGGGCTCCGACCCGAACACACCGTGCGGGTTGGGGGCGTCAATGAGGAGATCTGAGAGCTCCCCGTTCCAAACCGATTCTGGGCAGTACCAGTCGGTCGCATCAGCGAACACCAGACCGTCGAAGCCTGACGCTTCAGCTGCGACAGCCGATCCCACCGAATCCTGGAAGAACTCCCCCCTGCCCGCATCTTCACCAACGGCGAAGGCGGAACCCCCCGCTTTGAGCGCTGGGGGCAGTGGCCAGTGGAGGCCATAGGTGTGGAATCGGAGCACGCTGGAGTCAATGTTCATTCAAGTTCCTTTCGGATGATGGGACGAGAGGCACGACGGTTGAGGGCGGAGAACATGGCGTGTGAGCTCCTGAACCCGAGCTGGGCAAGACGTCGCTAGGCAACATGGACTCTCGCAGAGCTGTAGCCACGAATCGTGCTGGTGTGGACCATCTCTAGGTCGCTTTCATCGATCTCCCAACGTGGGAAACGATCCACCATGGCCTCGAGCGCAAGACGACCTTCGGTTCGAGCCAGAACAGCTCCCAAGCAGTAGTGAGCGCCGTAACCGAAGGTGGCCGTGCGCTTGATAGCCCGCCGGATGTCGAGCTGGTTTGGGTGCTCGAATTCACGATCGTCGCGGTTGGCGCTCGCGTTGATCAACAGCAGCTTCGAAGCCGCCGGCACGGTGATGCCATGGAACGCAGTGTCCTTGGTCACCCACCGACCGATCACGGCTCCCGGTGGCTCAATGCGGAGCAGCTCCTCGACGGCCCCAGCGGTGAGCGACCGATCCTCGACCAGCAGCTCACGTTGATCTGGGTTGCGAGCGAGGAGCACGGCGGTCCAACCGAACAGGCGCGTCGTCGTCTCTCCCCCAGCCCCGTTGAGAAGCATCACGAACGCCACGACCTCTTGGTCCGTCAAGGGCCGTCTCTCAGCACCATCAAGCTCGGAGGACAGCAGGGCGGACAACAGATCGTCTTGTGGCGAGGCCCTTCGCTCGGCGATCAGCGCGACGTAGTACTCGGCCAGGGTGGCCATCGCCTCCGCTGATGGGTTCGTCCCCTCGTCATCAACTTTGAGGCTCAGGGCCTGATCGGCGAGGACCCTGAGCATGTCGCGATCTGCCTCGGGCACACCGAGCAGCTCGCCGATCACCATGGGTGGAACAATGGCTCCGAATTCAGCGACGTAGTCAAACGAGGGTTCGCCCACCATCGGATCAAGGAGCTGTGCGCAGAGAAGGGCGATCGAGGTCTCGAGCTCCGCTATGCGCCGCGGAGTGAAGGCCCGGTTCACCAGTCGTCGCAGTGCATCGTGATCGGGTGGATCCATGAAGAGCATCGATGGCTGGTCAACAGGGTTGTCGAGCGTCTCAGGCTGATCCCCGTGTGACGAGCTGAACCTCACTGGATCCCGGTAGGCCGTCCAAACGTCCTCGAACCGGGTCAGCACCCAGAACTGATGCTCGGCGTTCCAGTAGAGAGGCTGCTCGTCACGCATTCTTCGCCAGAGCGGATGGGGATCCGTATCAATCTGCTCGTCGTAGGGGTCGTAGTAGATCGGAGTGCCTGCGTGCTCCGTCATGATGCGTGCTCCATCATGAGGCGTCAGCACAGATCATGAGTCCGAAGCTCCCCCGCCCACGCTGACCGCGGTGCCATGCACGTACGCACCGGCGTCGGAGGCTAAGAACGCCACCACGCTGGCCACCTCATCAGGAAGAGAGGCCCTCCCGATCGAGCTTCGCTTGAAGCTCTCGCCCATCGGGCCGTCGAGGGAGGAACCGAAGTGACCCTGCTGGAGCGTGGCGTCGGTGACCATGATGGCGGGGCACACCGCCACCAGAGAGACGCCCTGGGGTCCGACCTCAGTTGCCAAGTTCCGAGTGAACCCGATGATCGCTGCCTTGCAGCTGTTGTAGGCGGCAAGGCCGACCATTCCCATCTTGCCCCCCTCCGACGAGATGTTGATGATCCGACCGTGCCCTTGAGGGAGCATGACCTCAAGCACAGCTTTGGTCATGTACATCACCCCGACGTAGTTGACGGCCACGGTGATGTCGAGGTCTTCTCGAGTGGCATCGGCAAAGAGTCGGCCGGCCGAGGCTCTCTGACCATCTGCACCCACTGACCCCGCTCCCCCGGCGTTGTTGACCAAGATGTCAACGGTCCCGAAGCGGGCCACGACCTCTTCGACCGCCCGGTGCGCGTCATCCCAGTCGCCGACGTTGGCAACGAAGGGACTCGCCGACACGTTCCACAGGCGAGCGAGATCCTCGGCGACCGAACTCGCAGTGTCACCATCGATGTCCAAAACGGCGACGGTGGCGCCCGCTTCAGCAAGCCGATGACAGATGGCGTTGCCCAGACTCTCTCCGCCGCCTCCCGTGACCAAGGCCACCTTGCCCCGCAGGTCCAAGAGCTCAGCAGTACTCCGATTCGGACGTTCAGTGGGAAGCAGATCGAGGTGGTACGTATCGATAATTCTTCGGTCGATACCGGAGAGATCCAGCTCCACACGTTGGTCAGTTGATGTTCTAACCATCCCCACTCCCTCCCCCAACCACTCGAGCTTGCGCTAGATAGGTCAACCATCGGCTTCAAATACTCCGATCTGGAGTATCGTACTGAGCCGTGAGAATGAGTGCAAGAGCCAGCACCTCGAATCAAGGACCGAGATCTGCGTGAAGAGGTTGACCGCCGCGTCCTACGCCCTGCTGGGCTACCTCACCATGCAACCGCAGTCTGCTTTTGAGCTGACCAAGCTGATTCGAGACAGCGGAGCACTCGATCTCTGGCCCCGCACCACCAGCAGCCTCTACCTCGAACCCCCGAACCTTGTTGACCATGGGTTCGCCACCGTCTCGGTGGAAAGCACGGGCAAGAGGACACGCTCGGTCTACGCCATCACCGACGAGGGGCGCAAAGCCCTCTTGGCCTGGCTGGAGCAACCGGGCAACCGGCTGCGAACAGCTGACGACATCATGCTCCGCGTCTTCTACGCCAACCTTGGCTCGAAACAGCAACTCTTGGAGCAGCTTGCAACCATGCGCGAGCAGATCCGCTCCGAGTACGTGGCCTTGATCGAGGCGCTCGAGAAGCACGCTTCGGGGACGTACGAGTTCTCTCAGCCCGCCCACCTCACCCGCCTCGTCACCAGGCACGAGCTGGCTCTCATGGAGGCACGGGCCCGTTGGTTGGCCGACGCCGAACAGGAGGTGGCCTCATGGCCGGGGACCCAGTTGACCAAGGAGCAGGAGGCACGAGTGGCGAAGTGGTACTGGACCGCCCTTGACGACACCCGAGAGGCTCTTGCCCGCTTCGAACGAACGGCCCCTGCTGGCCCGCTAAGAGACGTGGGCTCTCACGAAGCTCCTGATTGACCGCTGATTGAGGCTCGTCCGACTGCATGCGAAGCAGGCCTCTGCCTTCCATGGACTTCCGAGGAGGTGGTTGCGCGGGATCCAGGCAACACCCCGCACCGTGACGAGGGTGGGTCAAGCGCAATGAGGATTTCGAGACGGTCGCGCATCTGAATCCACGGCAACAAAGACATGCTCAGAAGCACCGGGACGAAGGCGAATTGCTCCACCTATCTTCCCAAGGACGCAGACGCGCTCAAGCAGTCAGCTCAAGATTGAGAGCGAATCAAGCGAAGACTCAAGAACCATCTTCGCAGGACCCGCGGATGCATGATGCCATCGGAGCGATTCACCGAGCTGCTTGCGCTGACCGGTTGATGCTGGTCTCCCAGCGAGGACCCTCAGATCGAAGCCAGCCTCAGCTGGCACCAGCTCCGCCGAGGTACGCCGAACGCAGCTGCTCCATGTCGGCCTCCTCTCTCGGCCCCGACCACACGATCGAGCCGAGCTGCATGAAGACCACGGTGTCAGCAACGATCATCGCGTTTGTCGCTGATTCCTCAACCAGCAGCACTGCCGTTCCCCGGTCACGAAGCTCCCCAATCGCGTCCACCACCTGTTCGGCGATGATGGGAGAAAGTCCAAGCGTCGGCTCATCCGCCATGAAGACCGCGGGCGGGTTTACCAAGGCTGGCACCAAGCTGAGCATCTGCTGCTCCCCACCGGAGAGCAAGCCGGCAGCCTGCTTGCGACGCTCCGAAAGGATCGGGAAGCGCTCATAGGCGTCGTCGCGTTCCTTGTCTGATCGCAAGACAATACTGAGATTCTCTTCAACGGTGAGACCTGGGAAGATCCCGCGCGCCTCGGGGATGAGCTGCACGCCCGAGCGCGCCATCTGGTGCGGAACGTGAGACGTCACGTCCTCACCTTGGAACACGACCGATCCTTGGAGAGGAGCGAGCAATCCCGAGGCGACGGCGCAGACGGTTGACTTCCCTGCACCGTTTGCCCCGAGGAGTGCCACTACTTTCCCGGCGGGAAGAGCGAGCGACACACCGTGAAGTACTTCCACCGACCCGTAAGAAGCGACAATCCCGGAGAGCACCAAGGCTGCGCTCTCGTCAACCGCCTCCTGATGAAGCGCCATGCCAGCGTGAGACCGCTCATGTTCAGGCACCTGGCCGTCGTGGGCGGCGGCCTCCACCTCGGCGAGATGCGTTTGGCGCTCCGCTGCTCGGCGCTTCTTCAGCTTGCGCTGACCCATCATCGACAACAGACCATCGGGCTCTTGAGCCAGACCGATGGCACTCATGCCGAACAGCATGGGCAGGAAGTAGATGGAACCGATCAGCGCACTGATCGTCCCGCTCGGAAGGAACGACGTAGAGATCCAGTTGAGGACAGGAGTGCCTGCCACAAAGGCAAGCCCCGCGAGGAAGGCACCTCCGGGTCGCCGGATGCCGAAGCTGATCACCAAGACGAGCCACACCATGCCGACGTACGGCTGAGCCGTCTGAGTGCTCATGCCGAACGTGAAGGTCGTGAGCATGACCCCACCAAGACCAGCGATAGCCGCGGAGATGCCGAAGATCACGACGCGTGTCCTGTTCGCACGAATCCCCGAGGCCTCTGCCGCAACCTGCGAGCTTCGGACGGCCAGCATCGAGCGACCCGTCGATGAACGTTGCAGATTGTGGATGACAAGGACGCACAAACCAAAGACCACGAAGAAGAGCAAGATCTGGTCCGGGACGTTGTTGAAGTCGAAGGGGCCCGATTCGCCCGTCAGCAGATGGTGGACCCAATCAAAGCCAGGCAGGTGAAGCGTCGCTCCGGTGATGGTCCATCCCGCGTCGCCGTGTCCAATCGGATGCCACGCGAAGACCAAGAGGGAGAAGAAGAAGGCGATCGCGAGCGTCCAAATGGCCAAATAGACCGGTCCGAGGCGCACCGATGGTATGGCGAAGAGCACGCCGAGCAGCCCAGCAATCAAGGTGCCCAGCACCGCTGCCCAGAGGAAGTTCAGATGCCCTCCGCTGGCTATCAGAGGGAAGCTGAATCCCCAGTTGTGCGCGAGCGCCCACCCCGTTCCGAATCCCGCCACGGTCACAAACGTGGCTTGGGCGAAGCTCACCATGCCACCAATGCCCGTGATTACGACGAGTGACAAGAAGATGATGGCCATGGCCAGGCTCTGGGCGATGACGCTCTGCGCGTAACTGTCCGCCTGGAGACCCGGGATGTGGAACCAATGGAGCGCGAATGCCGCGAGGACGACGGTCAGCACGATCCAAGGCAAACGACGCCGGAGCGGCGAGAGGCCGACGCGATGGTCCTCAGGTGCCTTGTCATCAGCCACGGTTCCAGCCCGTCGGGAGCGATCTCGACCAATGAGGAGACCGACGACCAGGACAAGGACGAAAGGGATCGACGACGAGTACCCAGCAAGGTTGTTGAGCAACCACTGAGGGCTGTAGCCCGCGACAAGGTTCTGGATGACGCCGAGAGCAAGACCCGCTGCGAACGTGATGGGCAAGGAGCGCAAACCACCGAGCACCACTGCTGCGAGAGAGCTCAGGGCAACGATGGTCAGGACCGTGGGATCCAGGCTGAAGAGGGGGGCGATGAGCACGCCGCCAAGGCCCGCCAGGATCATCGTCAAGATCCAAGCGATCGCTGACATCCGTGGTGCGTTGATACCTCGGAGCCCGGCGAGGGCGTCACGATCGACGACGGCGCGCATCTGGAGACCGACACGAGTATGACGAAGCAAGAACCAGAGTGAGAACGCTGTGATGGCCGCGGCGGCGAGGACGACGAGATTGTCCGTCTCGATCGCCACGCCGTTCAGCACGTGGACGTAGTAGGACGGAAACGGTCCGATGCCGGGCACGGTGACCCCTGAGGTGATGGGTGCGTTCCCCTTCCAGTTCAGATGAAGCACGCTGTTGCCGACCGTCACCACGAGCCATTGCGCAATGGAGGGCAGCGCGACCAGGAGACCGATCGTTCCAACAATCCGTGCGTAGACCGGTGCCTTGCTCAATCGACGGAGCAGCACTCGATCAAGGAGGAGGCCAAGGAGAGGCGCGAAGATGAAGACGGAGATGATCAACGCGGGGACCAGCGGCATTCCCCCGGAGTGCAGCTGGTAGTAGAGGTATGCGACCGTGAAGGCGATCGCTCCGTGAGCGAAGTTGAAGATGCCCGACGTCGTGTAGGTGAGCACCAGGCCCGAACCCATGATGGAGTAGATGGCGCCGGTGGCTAGCCCCGTCAGGACCAGGCTCATGAGCTGGTTCACTGCTCAAGCCCCATTGTCTTGGCTGGGCTCACCCAGATAGGCACTTCGAACCTCTTGATTCGCTTGGATCTCGTCGGGGGAACCTTCGGCGAGCACCTGACCGAGTGCGAGGACGACGACTCGGTCACAGTGCTCCATGATGAAGTTCGCGTCGTGTTCGACGAGGAGCACGGCGCAGCCTGTCTCCTCTCGAACAGCGAGGATCTCCTTGCCGAGCCGAGCGGCCTCGTCCTCGTCGAGTCCTGAGGCTGGCTCATCGAGGAGCAGAAGGCTCGGAGGCTCGACGGTTGCTCGAGCAAACTCGACCATACGGCTCACGCCAATCGGAAGCGAACCAGCCAGCTCCGAGCGAATCTGCGTCAAACCGCACCGCTCAAGTGTGGCTTCGACGGTCGCCCGGCGCTCCCGCTCGATCCTGCGCCTTCGCGGCAGCGCGACCAGATCGCCGAAGACCCCGCCGCCGCCGCCCCGCCACTCCGACGCCACCAAGACGTTGTCCTCGACCGAGAGCCATCCGAACGTCTGGACGCGCTGGAAGGTGCGGTGCAGCCCCTTCCAATAGCGCTCAGCCGGACTCATGGTGGTGATGTCCACTCCGTCCATGACCACTCGGCCGCGGTCGGCGCGGCGAACGCCCGAGATGACATCGAACAGGGTTGTCTTACCAGCCCCGTTCGGTCCGATCATCCCGCAGATTTCGCCTGCGCCGACCTCGACCGAGACACCGCTCAGTGCCGAAATTCCGCCAAACTTGACGTTGATGTCTTCAAGAACAAGACGCGACATCTGAGCAGCGCAATACTTTGAGTACGACGGGCGCTTACGAGCCGGTCGAGTACTGCTTGGTTGAGCATGCGTACGGCGCAAGCGAGGTGTAGCCAGTCGCTGTCGCCTTGAACATCTCCTGGCAGAACGGATAGGTGACCACCGTTGCCTTGGAGTAGTCAGTTGGACCAACGAGCACCCAGTTCTTGCCCTTGATGCCGTAGGTGATGGTGGAGAGCGCCTTTTGAACGTTCGCCTGCGTCAAGTTCGCCTTGCCGACCTTCTCCAGCGCTTGGATGAACATGTCAGCGGCGAAGTACGTAGGTACGTTCGAGGTCGACGAGATCGCAGTTCCCGGCTTGAAGGTGTCGATGTCCTTCGTCATCTGGGTCAGGCCGGGGTTGGGAGAAGCGTTGTAGAACGCTGCGGTGACCGCACCAGCCATCGCCGGAGCGAGTGCTGCGATCGGGCCAAGTGCGTAGTCAAAGGTCCCCGTGTAGCCCGCGGCCTTGACCGCTGCATACGCAGGAACGCACGCGGTCGTTCCCAGGCATCCAATGGCCGTTGGGGCCTTCCCGTTGTCGGCTTTCAGCCACGACTGCACGTAGGGAGTCCAGTCGGTGACACCGGTCGGTACTGCGGAGTCAGTGGTGAACGTCCGGAATCCCGCACCGTTGGTCGCGTGCTCTTCCTGCTTGACGGAGGCGATGCCCGACGCGGTGTCATTCGAGAACAGCTCGATCGAGGGGCTCTTAACGCCCAAGGTCTTGGTGACGTACTGATACAGCTGTCCATAGGTGTCAGGCACCACGGGCGGGTTCGGGGCCACAGAGCAGCCCCAGACGCCAAATCCCCAGATGGAGGTGGTCGGCTTGCCGGTCGTCGAGCAGTACGACGAGTCGATGCCCCAACCAATCCAGGGCGTCTTCTGCGCGGTCATGTAGGCCGTGGGGTTGTCGGTCGACATGTCGGGCACGATGGCGAACACGTGGTCTTGGGTGATGAGCTGGCGAGCGTTCGACAGGGCGACAGAAGGGCTCCCCTGGTCGTCGGAGAAGCCGGTGAACTCGATCTTGACGCCAGGCATCTCGTTCGTGTTGTTGAAGCGCTGGAAACGAGCCTCGGCACCGATCTCAGATCCCGAGAAGAAGGAGCCATTCCCAAAACCGCCGACCTTGAGGGTGACGGTCCCCGAGGAGCCCGTCGGCTTCGTCGAGGAAGCCGTCGTCGTGCTGGACGAAGATCCTCCACTCGAACAAGCCGCCAACGTCATTGGCAACAGTGCTCCAAGCACGATTGCGATTCGTCGGTGGCGCGAGATGTATCTCGTCGCTGCATAACTCATTGAAAGCCCCCCCTTGTTGCTGTTCTCGGAGTTCCGTCTCCGAGATCCAGTCCCTTAGTGCAGTCGTAATGTACAGGGAAAATTCACGTGAAAGCAACTCGAGCCGGACCCAAATCAACATTTCGGACTCGTGGGTGTGGAAACACGGAACAAGCTTCCTCGACCTTCGTGTCAAACCATCGGAAGGCGCAACTCACTGCTGGCCCCTCGCAGCCACGCTCACGATTCTGGATGCCTGGAACGAGGTCACGGTCCCGCTTGATCGAACTGCGGAACAATCGGCAGGACGTGGCGTCATTCCGCTCATGAGC
>Ga0075017_100000162_pt1 | contig 31076 bp, 29 predicted proteins | sample AleBraG_ABR_2012_FD_71475 | JGI IMG/M metagenome (GOLD analysis project Ga0075017, IMG submission 71475) | Freshwater sediment microbial communities in response to fracking from Pennsylvania, USA - Alex Branch Run_MetaG_ABR_2012 | ecosystem: Environmental > Aquatic > Freshwater > Creek >... | reverse complement strand
TGGACTTGGCATCCCCCTAGGATCCGCACCCGGCAGCTCGGGTCAGGGTTGCGGTATCAGCAAGTGCGCCACGACTGTTAGCACCAGGACTGTCGGCACCGTATAGACGGCAATTCTGGAAAGACCGTCCAGCCATCGGTTCGTGCGCGGACGAAGAAGCAGCCCGACGACGACGGTCGCGAGCAGCGTCAAAAGGATGCCAGCACTGATCAGCGATGCACGAACAGGCAACAATTGCGGAGGGCACACTGCCGGAAGACTGGCTGCACAGGCCCAGCCGGGGAGCATCGGCTGCAATATCCAAAGCACCAGCAACCCCGAAAGGACGATGCTCGCCGCAACTACAGGTGAGCGCGTGGCGCCGTCCGTCTTGATGGGCATGCCACCAGACTACCGCCGGGGCTGAACCACCGGCCGTGTCATTGGAGCCAGTCCGAGCAAACAAAAACCCCTCCACACCAGCGTTTCCACAGCTCAGAGGGGTACTGCAGTGGAGCTAAGGAGATTCGAACTCCTGACCTCTTTTTCAGCGGAGGACACTTTTGGACAGTGGTGGTCGATTGCAAATTCGTTGATTTTCTAAGAATTTCCAGGCATTTCGACACCATCCACGACGAACGACAGGTGGTCTTGACCATCTCTCACGGGACTACTACGACCGAAGACGCGCCGAAGGCACCCGCCACAACCAAGCCCTGATCGCCGTCACACGCAGACACGGCAACCCCGAAAAAGCGCCTGACAAGCCACGGGTTGGCAGCTGGTGGGCACGCACCGTCCGCCACCTACCCGTGCCCAAAAACAGTGGCGCAAAAATCTTGAAGAAAATCCGTCCAAACCCTTGACGAAAAACATAGGGTCACCCGCCAGCGCGATCATCACGAAATTGTGGACGCTCCAGCCCCGGGTCAAAGTAGCAAAGCAGCCCGACAGGGAATCAAGTCCCTGCCGGGTCAACGACCGGAGCATCCGACGAAATCCGGACTAGACCGCAGGTGTCATCGCGGCGAGCTGCAGCCAGGTATCGACGACCGTGTCAGGATTCAAAGAGATTGAATCGATGCCCTCACCCACCAGCCACTCGGCCAGGTCAAGGTGATCACTGGGGCCCTGCCCACAGATGCCCACGTACTTTCCCTTGGCCTTGCACGCCCGGATGGCCATGCTCAGGAGTTTCTTGACCGCTGCGTTCCGTTCGTCAAAGCTGGCGGCCACAATGGCCGAGTCCCGGTCCAGGCCCAGAGTCAGCTGGGTCAAGTCGTTTGAACCGATGGAGAACCCGTCAAAGATCTCCAGGAACTCCTCGGCCAACAGGGCATTGGAGGGCAGCTCGCACATCATCACCACTTCCAGCCCATTTTCTCCGCGGCGCAGCCCATTCTGGGCCAGCAGCTCGATAACGCCACGGCCTTCCTCCAGCGTACGGACAAAGGGGATCATCAGTTTGACGTTGCTCAGACCCATCTCGTTGCGCACATAGGCCAGGGCCTGGCATTCCAGGTCAAAGCAGTCACGGAAGGATGGTTCCAGGTAACGCGAGGCACCCCTGAAACCGAGCATCGGGTTTTCCTCGTGTGGTTCATACGCCGGGCCACCAATAAGGTTTGAGTACTCGTTGGACTTGAAGTCAGACATCCGCACGATCACCGGATGCGGCGCGAATGCCGCGGCAATGGTGGCAACCCCTTCGGCAAGGCGCTTGACGTAGAAGTCCAGGGGGCCGTCGTAGGCGGCGATCCGCTCGTGGATGATCTCCGCCACGTCGGCCGGCTGCTCCGCCAAATTCAACAAGGCTTTGGGGTGGATGCCGATTTGCCGGTTGATGATGAACTCCAGCCTGGCGAGCCCCACACCATGGTTCGGCAACTGGGCGAAAGTGAACGCCTGTTCGGGCGTACCCACGTTCATCATGACCTTTACGGGTGCTTCCGGAAGGCTGTCCAGCACGGTCTCCTCCACCCGGAAATCCAGCAATCCATCGTAGATGAAGCCGGCTTCGCCCTCGGCACAGGAAACAGTCACGCTGCTTCCCTCGGCCAGCCTCACGCTGGCGTCTCCGGTGCCCACCACCGCGGGAATGCCCAGTTCGCGGGCAATGATCGCCGCGTGGCAGGTCCGTCCGCCGCGGTTGGTGACGATGGCTGAGGCTCGCTTCATGATCGGTTCCCAATCAGGGTCCGTCATGTCTGCCACCAGCACGTCGCCTGTCTTGAATTCGGCCATCTGGTCGACGGAGGCCAGGATGCGCACAGGCCCCGCACCGATCCTCTGGCCAATGGCCCGGCCTTCCGCCAGTACTTTCCCGGTTCCCTCCAACCGGTAGCGTGACAGCGTGCCCGCGGACTTGCGGGACTCCACTGTTTCGGGCCTGGCCTGCAGGATGTACAGCTCACCGTCCAGCCCGTCCTTGCCCCACTCGATGTCCATGGGGCGGCCGTAGTGTTCCTCGATCGCCAGAGCATGGCCCGCCAGCTGCTGGATGTCGTCGTCCGAGATGCTGAAGCGGCGGCGCAGTCCGGGATCAGTGGGGACCAGCTCAATGGTGTGGCCTACCTCTTGGCTATCCGCGTAGACCATGGTCAAGGCCTTCTCGCCCAATCCGCGTTTGAGAATGGCGGGACGGCCCGCCTTGAGCGCCTCTTTGTACACGTAGAACTCATCCGGATTCACCGCCCCCTGGACCACGGCCTCCCCCAAACCGTAGGAGGAGGTAACAAAAACTGCACCCTGAAAACCGGACTCGGTGTCCATGGTGAACATGACACCGGATGCGCCCACGTCCGAGCGGACCATCCGTTGGATGCCCGCCGACAGGGCCACATCAAGGTGCTCGAACTTGTGGTGCACACGGTAGGCGATGGCACGGTCATTGTAGAGCGAGGCGAAAACGTCCTTGACGGCCGCCAGGATGTTCTCGATGCCACGGACGTTCAGGAAAGTCTCCTGCTGGCCGGCAAAGGAGGCGTCCGGCAGGTCCTCGGCGGTGGCACTGGAGCGGACCGCCCACGACAGCTCGGCGGATCCGCCGTGTTTTGCCACGAGCGCATCATAAGCTGCGCGCAACTGCGCCTCGAGATCCACCGGAAACGGTGTCTGGACAATCGCGTGCCGGATGGCGGAGCCGGCCTTGGCCAGGGCCCTGACGTCATCGGTGTCCAGATCAGCCAGGATATTGGCAATCTGCGCCTCTACGCCTGTCTCCCGTAGGAACCGCCGGTAGGCATCCGCGGTCGTGGCAAACCCGTCCGGCACCTTCACTCCGGCACTTCTCAGATTGCCCACCATCTCACCAAGGGAAGCGTTTTTGCCGCCAACCCGGTCCAGGTCTTTCAGGCCAAGCTCGGAAAACCAGAGGATGTCTGTCGTCATTGTCAGTGCTCCTTGAATTTGTGTCGTTATTCTCTTGGGCGGCCACGTAAGACCATCCTCGCAGGGAGGGGGACGTACTAGCCATGTGTTGCATAACACTTTTAGCGGGCGGTTGCGGCCGCAAGACCGGAAACAGCTAGTGCCGCAGCCCCATCCGTTCAAGGATGACTGCCGAGATTTCCTCCACAGACATGCTGGCGGAATTCAGGTACGGGATCTCGTGTGTGGCGTACATGCGTTCGGCACTGCGCAGTTCGATGCCGCATTGCCGCAGCGATGCATACTCTGATCCCGGGCGGCGCTCGGTCCGCACCTGACTCAGCCGCATGGGGTTTGATGTCAGGCCGAAACACTTGGACTGGAACGCTCGCAGTGGCTCCGGCAGGGCGCCGCTGGGAAAGTCCTCGTCCACGAGCGGGAAGTTAGCCGCATAGACCCCATGCTGCAGGGCCAAATACATGGTGCTGGGGGTCTTCCCGCACCGCGACGGCGCAATGAGGATCACCTCGGCTTTCTCCAGTGCACGCAGGCTTTGGCCGTCGTCATGCTCCATCGCATACTCAACGGCCATCATCCTCGACTGGTACCGCAACGCGTTTCCCAAGCCATGGGCCTGTCCCGCCTGATGGCTGGCCTTGGTATGAAGGGCGTCCTCCAGCAACCGGACATGGGCGCCGATCAAATCCACCAAGACGCCATTGCACTTGGCCAACTCGCTGCGGATTCCTTCATCGACTGCGGTGGAGAACACCAGCGCAGGTTCTCCCTTCAGAGCCACCTGGTCGATCTCATGGACTATCGAGCGGGCCTTGGCCATAGTCGATATAAAGGGCACCGTGGTGCGGTAAAACTGGCTCTGCGGAAACTGAGTCAACAGGGTGCTGCCCAGGGTTTCGGCAGTTATGCCTGTCCCGTCGGAAAGGAAATATACATGACGAAGAGAATCTGGCATGATCACGCTCCTCAGCGGAAACTTGTTGTCACATACTAGCCGCCAAGCCGCCACCCACAGCTGACTGGTTCAGCTGTGGCCGTTCGTCTCGGGGCGCGGTTCCAGGGCGATGCCCTTGAGTAAGGTGCCACGGTCGGACTGATTCGACGGTCGCCCAACCGCCGTCTCGTCACCGAAAATCGCGCCTATTGATCGGGCTACACGGCGCCACCAGGGTCAGCCAAACAATGGATTCAGCGTTCTGGTGACCTCTGTCCTGGCAACAATGCGGCCGCCCTTGAATACGATTCGCTGGGCAGTGCCGGAGGCCACGGCGTCCTCTAGGGAAGGCGCCTGGATGGCCATGAGGTCAGCCGAGAACCCGGCCGCGACTTGGACGTCGGGCAGGCCCATGGCGATGCGAGCCTGGGTCGAGACACACTCATAGGCGGAGCCAACCAGCAGGTGCCCGGCCGAAACCAACAGTGACGCCGTTTCCATGGCATCGATTCGTCCCATTGGGTTGAAAGGGTCGCGCCAGTTGTCTCCACCGGCGGCCACGGTGACGCCGGCGGCCTTGAGATCCTCAACAGCCGTCAGCCCGCGCGGCTTCCGAGTTCTTGAGTCCCTCCCCTGCAAGAACAAATTGGTCTGTGGCAAGGTCACAACGGCAATCCCGGCCCGGGCAATGAGTGCGGCAGTCTCCCGGGCAGTCACAGCATCCTGCATGCCGAGACTGACGCAGTGAGATGCCGTCACAGCGTGGCCAAAGCCCGAGGATATGACCCTTTCAGCGAGTTCCCGCAGCACCAACGTGCTGACGTCGGTGGTTTCGTCAATGTGTAGATCGATCCCACGATCGGCGTCCTTTGCCATCGCGAACAGTTCATCTAGCGATGCGCCTGAGTCACGTTCGAGAGACGGTACACCGCCGACGAAGTCGGCACCGAGGTCCAGGCTTCCTGCCAGCGAGTCACGGTGCGCCCGCCCATCCCTGCCTCCAACTTCTCCGGCGAGCGCCACAATTTGCAGGTCGATGACGCCCTTAAGCTGCTCTTTCAGCCGGACCAAGGCAGCCACGCCGGTGGTACCGATTTCGGCCCTGCAGTCAACGTGCGTGCGAACGGCAGTGAATCCGCTGGCAAGTGCTTCACCGAGGGCCGCCAGTCCACGCCGCCCGATGTCGTCCCCTGTCATTGACGGGTACGCCTCTATGATCGCCGTAATGGCGCCGGCAAGGTCTCCAGAAACATTCGTGACCCGTCGCCCGAGAAGCGCCTTGTCCAAATGGGCGTGCGGCTCGACGGGGGAAGGCAGCAGAAGATAGCCAGAGAGGTCAAGCTCCGTCTGCCCCTGCACCGTGGTGGGAATGAGCCGCATCCGGTCCTCGGTCAGCGGCGCAATCTGTTCGATTAGGCCGTTCCGCAGAAAAATGTCGGCCGGGCCGCCATCGGCAAGTGTCGCGGAACGAAGGACAAAAGTATTTTCATAAACACTGGTCATACCACCACCCTAACTGGCATGATGTAATACATGTTGTAGGTCACACTAAAGAATTTTGAAAGGGGCTCTGCATGAGGGGACTAACCGATCGCCGTGTACTGATTACGGGGGCCGCCGGGGGAATCGGCGCGGCTATTGCCCGTCGGCTCAGTGAGGAAGGGGCCATCGTCGCCCTTACCGACCTCACCACTCCAGACTTGGGGATCGCCGTGGGTTACTCGGGTAAGGCTGACATTTGCAGCTCTAGCGACATGGCTAGGCTGGTGGCAGAAGTAAACCAATCCATGGGTGGCATCGACGCCGTAATTGCCGTGGCGGGGATCCAAGCATCCGGTCCCACTCACGAACTGCCTGAGGCAACTTTCCGCAAAGTGCTGGACGTCAATGTCATTGGTACATTTCTGACCACGCAGGCTGTGATCCCACAAATGCTTGAACAGGGTTCGGGCACCATCGTGACCTTTGGATCAACCGCGGCTGTCTGCGCGGCTCCCGAACTGGCCGCATATGCAGCGGCAAAGGGCGCCATCTTGCAGTACACACGCTCCATCGCCGTCGAGTACGCGTCCCGGGGAATCCGAGCGAATTGCATCTGCCCCGGCGGCACCATGACACCGCTGCTGCGTCAGCTCAACGAAGAACGCTCGGAGCCAGACCACTTTGCGGCCAAGCATCCCATCGGCCGTTATGCGGAGCCAGAGGAGATTGCCGCCGCGGCTGCATTCCTTATTTCCGATGACGCCTCCTTTGTCCTGGGCTCCGCAATGATGGTCGACGGCGGTTTCTCGGCTTCTTAGGACACCAACACTTTTGATCCACCCGTGTTAGGAAGGATTTGCAGCATGACTGATTCTCTTACGAGGCCAACTGCTCAAGCAGCTGCCGGGATTACCTTGGATGAGGGGCTGGAGTTGTTCCGGCTCATGTTCCTGATTCGTCGATTTGAAGAAAGAGCCGCCAGGTTGCGGGCTGCCGGCTTCATTCCAGGATTCCTGCATCCATGCAGCGGCCAAGAGGCCGTGGCAGTTGGCGTGGCCGCGGCCCTCCGCAAAGACGACGTACTCACCTCCAACCACCGCGGCCACGGCCACATACTTGGCCGCGGCGCAGACCCTGCCCGGATGTATGCGGAGCTGTTCGCCCGCTCTACCGGTTACAACGCAGGAAAAGGCGGATCGTTGCACATGATCGACGCCGATCTTGGCTTCCTTGGTGCGAACGGCATTGTTGGCGGCGGGATCCCTCTGGCTACCGGTGCCGCATTGCAACTTAAGCGCCTGAATAGCCAGGCCCTGGCAGTGACTTACTTCGGCGACGGGGCTTCCAACGAGGGGGCATTCCACGAATCACTGAACTTGGCTGCGCTGTGGCAGCTCCCGGTGCTGTTCGTCTGCGAAAACAATCTGTACGGTGAATTCACTAGGCAGAGTGAACACATGGTCCTAGACAATGTGGCTGACCGCGCTTCGGCTTACGGGATGCCGGGGATTGTTGTCGATGGCAATGATGTCCTGGCCGTGAAGAAGGTAGCCGCGGAAGCCGCCGACCGGGCCCGCAGCGGGATGGGTCCCACGCTGATCGAAGCCAAAACCTACCGTCACAAGGGCCATTTCGAGGGTGACATGGCCCGCTACCGGCCAAAGGAAGAAGTGGAGGCGTGGATGAAGCGCGATCCGCTCATCTTGTTCCCGGAAGTCCTCCGCGACGAATTGGGTGCCACCGATGCCGATCTCGACCGTGTCAGGGAGGCTGTGGAGGCAAAACTTGACCTCGACATTGAGTGGGCCAAGGAACAACCGCACCCCCTGCCCGAGGATGCTCTGGAACATGTTTACGTCGATTCTTACAATGGGAAGGCACTTCGATGACCAACTTCACTTTTGCTGACGGCATTCGCCAGGCCATCGCCGAGGAAATGGAACGCGACCCGGCAGTCTTCCTGATCGGTGAGGACGTCGGCGAATCGGGCGGCGTCTTTGGCGTCACGAAAGGTTTATGGGACCGGTTCGGAAAAGACCGTTTGTGGGATTCCCCCATCAGTGAGGAAGCAATTGTCGGCGCTGCTGTCGGAGCTGCCCTAGTCGGTGGACGCCCCATCGCGGAAATCATGTTCAGTGATTTCTCGATGCTTGCCATGGACATGATCGTCAACCAGGCCGCGAAGACGCACTACATGACCGGCGGCAGGCTTAGCGCGCCGCTGGTGGTTCGAATGGTGACCGGCACCAACGGTTCCACCGGCGCCCAACACTCGCAAAGTCTGGAGTCGTGGTTCACGCACGTACCCGGGTTAAAGGTTGTGGCACCGTCCACACCGGAGGACGCGAAAGGGCTGCTTAAAAGTGCCATCCGTGACCCCGATCCCGTCATGTTCTTTGAGCACAAGGGCTTGTATGTGGGTCGCGGCGGCCCGGCTGGGGAGGTGGTGGAAGTTGATCCCATTCCATTTGGTTCGGGACGCATCCACCGCGAGGGCACCGATGTCACAGTGGTTTCCTACCTAAAAACACGAGAATATGCGATGGCCGCTGCGGAGACTTTGGCGGAAGAAGGGGTTTCTTGCGAAGTGTTCGACCCACGCACCCTGGTTCCCTTCGACTACGAGGGGCTTCGAGCATCGTTGGAAAAGACCGGCCGACTGCTGATCGCTCACGAGGCTCCCGCCAGAGGCGGTTTCGGCGCTGAAATCGCTGCCTGGGCTGCCGAAAACTGTCACGACGTGCTGCGTTCCCCGGTCATGAGGGTGGGAGGACAAAACACCCCCGTCCCCTACGCACCAGTCATGGAGAAATTTGTTCTTCCCATGGCAGATCGAATCGCCGAATCCATTCGAACACTTGTCCTCAACCCGTCCCGCCAGCTTCAATCACTCTAAGGAAAAAACATGGCAACCGAATACCCGCTGCCCAAATGGGGAGTCACCATGGAGTCAGGAACCATCGCTGAATGGAATGTTAACATCGGAGACATAGTCACCGAAGGCCAGGTTCTGGCCAGCATCGACACCGATAAGATCACCGTTGAATTGGAGGCGCCCGTGCCCGGGGTCGTGGCGGCGCTGCTGGCCGAGGAAGGCGATGACGTCGAAGTAGGCGCATCAATAATCACGATAGCCTCAGACAAAGCCGACTATGATAGTTTTCGAGCAAATCTGTAAGCCTATCGGCATCATTGGCTTTCATCGCATCCGTTCGGTTGGAAACCATTGCGGCGTGTAGTAACTACAGGCCCAAAAGGCTATCGCGCGTCAATTGCACAGATTGGAATCTACCCATGAATGAAAAAGGACCAGGAGATCCCGAATCCTCCTTCATCACTGTTGCGAGAGTGAGCCCCACCCAACAGGTCCGGGAACAACTATTGGCGGCCATTCGACGAAATGAGTTCCCGCCAGGGACCCTGCTGCCCTCCGAACGTAAACTCTGTGAAGCGTTTGGTGTGAGCCGCGTTAGTATCCGCGAGGCTCTGGCAGGGTTGGAAGCCACCGGTCTCATCGAAATTCAGCACGGCAAAGGCGCACTGGTTCGGCAAGGAATCAGCGGCACCTATGCCGGGCCGTTCGGCCTGTATCTGGAAATGCATCGCGATGAACTCAGCGAACTGCTGCGCGTTCGAGGTGCATTGGACGGACTGGCTGCGGAATTGGCGGCCACCAGTGGAGGGGACGACGAACTGGCATTCATCAAGAATTGTCACCAGTCTTTTGCACAAGGCGTGGAAGACAAGGTCGATCCAGTTGAGCTCTCCGTCTTGGACGTCGCGTTTCACCGGTCCATCGCCATGGCCTCCGGGGGCAGCCTGCTGCCAGGATTGCTTGCCGACCTCAATGGTGTCCTCACCGAATCCAGGGACATGCTGTTCTCGCAGGAAGGCCGGCTACACGGTTCTGTGGCTGGCCACAAGCTGATCCTGGACGCGATTCTTGCCCATGACGGTGCGGCCGCCCACGTGGCCGCCGTCGACCATGTGATTGGCATGCTGGAATGGGTGGAGAGTTTCCGCAGCGCTGGCATCAGTAACTAGGCAGGCATGAGAGTGGGGCCCGTCGTGGACGGGCCCCACTCTCATGCCGGGCGATTGATGACTGGACTAATTCAATTCCCGCTGGCCCTTTAGGAATTTGGCGGTGAATCGGTGGACCGCCAAGGATTCAAACAATCCCGCGATAGTAAAGGGGTCGTTATCAATAAACTGCCGGGCAGTTGGTGCATCAGGCGCCTCTATGACGTACAACTGCCCCATTCTTTTGACGCCGTCGTCGGCCAGTAACGGTCCGCTCATGAGAATGCTCCCTGCCCTCTTATCGACGTAGTCGCGATGGGCGGGCAGGGAGCCGTTGCGCAGGTCACTGGTGCCTGGTCTGTCCAAACAATAGATGACGTACTGCATGTTCAGGCGGACACGGCAGCATCAATGGCAATTTCCGCCCCTGAGATGTAGCTGCTGCCACTCGAGGCAAGGAACAGGACCAGCTGCGCCACATCGCCGGGCAAACCCACCTTTCCTGACGGGATGGTTGAGGCGAGGTACTCCAGAACGTCGGCTCCGCCGTCGATCATGGGAGTGTCGATTACACCGGGGCAAATAGCATTGACGCGCACCCCGAACGGGGCCAGCTCATGAGCCGCGGCGCGGGACATTCCTCGCACAGCCCATTTGCTGGCTGCATAGGCATGAGGCATGCCTCCGCCCTTCAGACCAGACGTTGAGCAGGTGTTGATGATCGATCCGCTGCCGCGCTCCTTCATGAGCGGCGCCACGGCATTCATGCCCAAAAACACCCCTGTCTGGTTAACGTCAATGACGCGCCGGTACTCCTGCGGGGTTGTATCCAGCACACCTTTTTGCAGCCAGACCCCTGCATTGTTGACCAGGATGTCCACTGAACCATAGTCATCCCTGATCATTGCTGCAAGTTCCGCCCATGCTGCCTCATCAGTGACGTCCAAGGCGAAGAACCTGGCGCTGTCTGCCCCGATCTCCTGCGCAATGGCCTGTCCCTCCGAAGAGGGAAGGTCGGCCAGGATTACTCGGGCTCCGTTCTGTGCCAACAGCCGGGCTTCCGCCTCCCCCTGCCCGCCGCGCGATCCTGCACCGGTAATAATCGCGATCATACCTGCCACTGCACTCATGCCATGACCTGCTCTCGTTGCTCACACCACTTGATTGAAAAAAGTTCGTTGATCCTTGCCACGGCGGTGTCGGGATTTCCATCGCTAGGGACTACCTCAAAGGTCAGGGTGCCGCGCCAATTGTGCTGATCAAGCACGTCCCTCAAATAGGCGAAGTCGATCTCGCCCACGCCGGGTTCATGCCGGCCGGGAACGCCGGCGACATCAACACGGGAAAGGTATGGCAGTGCCGCGATAAGATGTTCGCTCAGCCGCCCAGTACCCAACTGCTGGTGGAACGCATCAAACACCACCTTCACATTCTCGTGAGCAATCTCGCGGGCAACGTCGATCACCGATGACACGCCCGTCCACAGATACCCGGGCAAGTACACATCGTTCAGGTGTTCCAGGATGAGTGTCACCCCGGCCTCCGCAGCCAATGGCGCAATCTCCGAGATCGCATCCAGGCATGCGGCATGTAATGCGGCTACCGGGAGCGGAGGGCTTGGCACCACGATGCCGCCGGGGCGGATGGCGTTGGAGAACAGGTGCAGCTGGCGGGCGCCCACCCTGACGGCACAGGCAAGTGACTCTTTGACCTCGTTGATAAACTCAGCCTTCTGTGCCGGGTCACACGCGGAGAACTGTCGGTTGCCAAAAAAGCCGTTGATTCCGATACCGGATTCCGCCGCGGCCTGGCCAATCGCGTCAATGTCAACATTGCGCCAGTCCCATAGGTCGACCAGATCAAATCCAGCGGCAGCGGCCGCCCGCACCCGATCCGGCATCGGCAGCTGGTCCCACATGAAGTGGATGGACACCGAGCGCAGCATACGTTCGTTCGCCGGCGTCACTGCGTAACCGTTTCGCGTTCTGAATCGGGAACGCTCACGCAGCGGCCGCGACCGTAGGGAACAGCTGTTTCTTCGTCGCGGTCAAAGACCACGTCACCCCGGGAGATGGTCATGACGGGCCAGCCGCGTAAGTTCCACCCCTCGTACAAGCAGGTGCCCTTTCCATCATGCTCCACCACGCGCTCCTCCTCGAGATCCACCACCACCAGGTCAGCATCCGAGCCGATGGCCAGTGCACCCTTCTGGGGGTACAGGCCGAAGCGCCGGGCCGGATTGTAGGAGTTCAACTCGACCAACCTCGACAGTGACATGCCACGTTCGTGGACACCGAAGTGCAACATCAGTGAAAGTTCCCAAGGGAAGCTGACCACGCCGGGCTTTTCCTTCCACAAGTCCCCGCCGTTCTTCTCAAACGGGACATGATCTGTTCCCAGGGTGCCAACGCTGCCGTTGAGCACGCCTTCCCACAACCCCTCGAGTTGCTCACGGTCCCGCAGCGGCGGGGAGATCTTTGCCGTGGCCGTGAGATCAGGGTCGTAGGCTGTCCGGGTCAGGTAGTGGGGGCACGTCTCAACTGTGACGTCCACGCCACGGGCCCGCGCGGCACTGGCCATGACGGGGCCCTTGGCGGCTGTTGTGTGGACAATGTATAGAGGGCATCCCGTCACATCGGAGAAATTTATCATCCGCGCGATGGCTTCCTCCTCGACGAAAACCGGGCGGGATTCGGTGTAGGCGCCCAAGTCTTGGCGGCCTGTGGCGACCATCTCCGGCTTCAGCAGCTGTACCAGCTCGGTGTTTTCGCAGTGCACCGAGACGATCCCTCGGGGTAGTTTCGCCGCCTCCCGCATAGCCCCGAAGATCCATGAATCGGTGGAGGAAACAATGCCTATCGGGTTGCCCGGTTCGTAGCCCATATGGCATTTGAACGACTGCACGCCTGTAACGCGGGCAATTTCAGCGATCTCGCCCACATGTTCTTCGCGCTGGATGCCGAAGTGGAAGCCGAAATCGATGACAGCGTTTGACTCGCCACGCTCACGGCGGTCCTTGTAGAACGGGATGTAGGAGCCGTCCATGTTGCGAATGAACAGCAAGATGGTGGTTACCCCACCTCTGGCTGCGGCTGCAGTCTCGGTACGCATGTCGTCGTCGTACCCGTAGTTGACGCCCAGGTGGCAGTGGGGGTCGATGACCCCCGGCATGACAACTTTGCCTTCTACGTCGATAATCCTTGCAGCATCCGTGAAGGCTTGCGCATCGCCGATGGCGGCGATCTTGCCGTTCTTGATCGCTACCGCGCCGAACTGCTCCCCCGCATGGTCAACCAGTCGCGCATTTTTCAGTACCAAATCAAACGTCATAACCCTTTGTCCTCTCAATTTCGGCAATCCGCTTAGCGATGCCACTCCATTGGCTGGCCCCCACTGTAATCGGTGCCCGGCGCCCCAGCCCGCGCGCCCATACGGCGGTGTGTCCGAGTCGCCGCGCGGCCTCCAAATCAATCCCGCCGGGCGGGGCGGAAAGGTCCATGACCAAGGACTTTGCCGGCAGCAGTGCCAGCGTTTCCGCATCGATCACCGAGGTCGGCACGGTGGAAAACAGCATGGAGACTTTAGGCGCCACGTCGCGGATGTCCTCCAACAGGTGGGGTATGCATCCGGAGGCGAGCGCGTCCGCGCGTTGAACCGGATTGCGTGCGGCCAGGTGTACTCGTGCCCCCAACAACACGAGTGTCCGGGCTAGTATCCGGCCAATGTTTCCGTGGCCGACGACGAGCACGTCACTGTTGTGAATCGTGACATCCGTGTGGGCGATGATTTGACCCAACGCGCCCTCCACAATGGCAGGGGCACGCAGGAGCATGAGCTCAACGTCGTGCTCATACTCGCTAAAACCGATGCCGTGGGTGGACGCCGCGGCTTTCAGCTCCTCATTGGGCCATCCTAGGATGATCGACGACGCCGGGTTCATCACCGATAGCAATTCCGCATCCGGGTGGATGGGTTCCGGCGAGAGCGGGGCGAACAACGATCCGTCGAGGGCTTGCCCGGGGATGGGAAACAGTGCATAGTCGGCACCATTCAGTGCGTCCTTGGGCGAGTCCGCCTCCACGACGCCGGCGATCCCACCTTCAGGCCAGGGGAAGCCGTAGGCGCTGACTGTGGCACCCGTGGTAGCGGCGAGCCTGGCGATTTCCTGTTCCCGTTCATCCCCGCCGACGACGGCGATCTTCCGGTTCACAAGCTGCATGTGGTTCCTACTTCCTTCAACGAATCGGGAGAATTCTGGTGCTGGGCAGCTAATTGCGGACGGAGTCCATCAGTTGCTCGCGTGTCATGCCGGCGAACCCGAGGCGCCCAGCGGTCAGCCCTGCGGCCAGAAGGTCCCCGCCCACCGCTGTGGCGCCAAGTTTCAGGAGCGCTTCCGCTACCGGCACGGGAATGCCCGCGATTCCAGCCAGCTCAACAAAGGGAAGCAAACCAAAGGCCAGGTCCTCCTGGTAGTAACGGTGCCGAAACGAGTCGGGAGCCTTGATGGCGGCATTTGCAACGCCACCCCTGATGGCTTCGACAGTTTGTCCCGCCTTGGCCGCGACCGGATCCACAGTCCCAATCTCATCCATTTCGGCCACTAGGCTCGGCAATTCATGGCCGAAGGCGCGGGCAACGCTGAGCCGTTCCGCGTCAAGCTGCTCCAGAACCCTGCCCACTCCGGGGGTCATTCCCTCAACATAGAATGTGAAGTCTCCCCCAGAGGCTTCGACCCAGGCCGCGCCGAGCACGGCGCCCGGCGGGTGCAGGACCAAATTCACGTTGGACAGGCTCGAGGCCAGCACATCCGGGACGGCCTTGCATCCGGGAAACAGGCGAGAAGCCCACTCCACGGCCGCCGCACCACCGGGCAGGGCGGCAACTCGGACTTGTCCAGCCCGCCCTGTCGTATTGACCACGCCCGCGGCGTCCACCCGTGCCACGTAGGTCAAGGTGGAGAATTCGGCAACGGGCGGCAGGGCGGCACCTGCCTCGGCAAAGATCGCCCGTAAATGCAATGCCCCGCCGGTATGACCAGGATTCAGGACCACCGGGACTTGGCAGCCAACGGCTGCCAAGTCCGCGAACAGCCTGCCGTGCACAATGCTGGGAAGGCAAACCACCACCGCGTCCGCTTCACACAACGCGTCAGCCAAATCCGAGGTCATGCGGGACGGTACGACTAGCCCGTCACCAAACACGCCGCGATGCCGCACTCCCCCGTTCGCCCGGTGAGCAGCGAGCGTGTCCGGGCTGCGGTTCCACAGGACAACGTTGTGGCCTGCCTGGGTCAACTCCACAACCGCGGAAAGCCCACCGCCACCGGCACCAAGCACGGCGATGGTCATACTGCGTACCTAGCCAGCTTCTCCCGATCCACTTCGATGCCCAGGCCCGGGCCTTCGGGAGTGAAGACACGGCCGTCTTCAAACTTGAACGGCTCAACAATGAGGTCGTCAAGGTAGTAGATGCCCGCCGTTTTCGGACCGTCTGCACCTTCCGGTGTGGATACCGGGCAAACGCTAGGCAGCGTGGCGATCTTCGTCGCGCTGGCCAAATGCAGATTGGCTGCGTTGCCGATGCCGGTCTCAATTGACCCCCCAATATCGGAGTACATGCCCAGCTGTTCAGCAATGTCGGCCACCTGGCGCGCCTTGAACAAGCCACCAGGCTTAGTGACATACAACGAAATGCAATCGGCGGCGTCGAGTGCGTTGAGCTCCAAAATGTCCTGCACATTCCATGCTGATTCATCTGCCATGACCGGCGCGTCAATGCGAGCGGCAACTTTGGCGAGCCCGGCCGCACCCATTACGGGCTGCTCGCACAGTAGGATGTTAAATTCCTCCTGCCGGCGGGTGACCGCTACGGCCTCGTTCACGGATGCATAGCCTTCGTTGCCGTCGACCCGGATCTTGATGGTGTCACCGAGCCGCTTGCGCAGTTCCCGAACCAATGTCACGTCGCGTTCAGGATCGAGCCCGGTCTTGCACTTGATGGTCAAGGCACCTTCAGCCACGGCCGCCTCGGCTTCAGCGTAGCATCGGTCTAGGTCCATGATGCCCAACGAGTGGGCCACCTCAATCGAGTTTTTGTGCGCACCACCCAGCAGGGTGCTGACAGGGACGCCGAGGAACTTTCCGGCAATGTCATAGCAGGCGATGTCGATGGCCGCCTTGGCATACGGGTGGCCCTTAATGACCCTGTCCATCGCCGTATGGATCAGTGAAATGTCCACCGGGTCCATTCCCTTGACGGCCGGCAGCAGGTGGTTCTCAATGACAAGTCTGACCGTCTCAGGGGATTCACCGTAGTACCTCATGTGGGAGCCGCCCCAGGTGGCTCCTGCGGGCGATTCACCCCACCCGATGATGTTGGCGTCGGTTTCGATTTCGATGATGGCCGTGTGGCCGATGGGTGTGGACATTTTGGATGCCCAGTTATGCTCCCGACGGGGTGGGAGGCGGACAAGATGGACTTTGATGTCTGTGATTTTCATGTCGTCACCTTTGCTGCATGGTCGTGTGAAGGTTTGTATGATGGCACCGCGGGGTGCCGTGTGGGCGTCTTAGACGGAGACTTCGAAAAGCTCGATTTCGTTACCGTCTGGGTCCTCGATATATACGGTGTGGCCGTAGGGGCCCGGTCCGGGGCCCCGGATGATCCGGTGGTTGGCATCCCTGGCCCGTTCGGCGATTGCGTCAATGCCACGCGAACGGAAACACAGGTGCTCCAGGGTTCCAGCGCCGGTGCCGGCCCCGTCAGCGCTTTCCACCAAGGCCAAACCCTGGTGCGTTGCGACAAATTTGCGTCCATCCCTGAAGTCTTCGCGTTTGCGCTCGTCAAAGCCGAGGACGTCGAAGTAAAACTTCTCGGCCAGCTCCAGGTTCTTTGTTTCCAAAAGCAGGTGGTGTAGGCCCAGCGCCTGTGCGCGCCCACTGTGCTCAAGCCATTCAGACACTTCACCCTCGCCGGCTACAACGCCTAGGTATTGTGACCAGACGGCCTGTGCAGTATCGATCCATTCGGGCCGAACGGCTGCAATTCCATCCGTAACTGCTACGACGTCGTAGTCGCGAAGGTATGCCTCACGCAGCGTCGTCTCAACACACGCATTGGCGGTCACACCTGTCACAAAAAGTGTCGAGACGCCCAGCATGCCCAGGAGTGCATCGAGCCGGGTCTCGTAAAAGGCGCCGAAGCGGTGCTTGACGACAACGTAGGTCGGGTCGTCGATGAGGTCCGCGACCTCATCGACAAACGCGGCGTCCCAGGTGCCGGAAATCGCGGAGACTCGCGCCCGCTTCTTCGTGTGGGAGGCCAGCACCTTGGCGTCCCGTGAGGCGTCCTTTTCCAGGTGGACCTGTTGGGTCCAGATCACGGGCAACCCGGCGGCCTTGAATTGCTCGGCGAGCCGGCGGATTGACTGCACAGCTTCCTGGGCCGGGGCGACATTGACCCCTGACAGTCCAAGGGTGCCTTCGGAATGGACGAACGCATTTTGCGGGTCGATGACCAGCAGGGCCGCGGATTCCCTGGCCAACCCGTCCAGCGCGCTCATATGTCTGTCCTGTCAACGCCCAGGACACCTGCACGGGCCCAGTTTTCCAATGGGTACTCTGAAATCGCCACATGCAAGCCCTCGGCTTTGGCGCCGGCGTGCTCCACCATGGCATCTGTGACAGCCTTGGTCAGTGCCCGTTTTTGTTCCAGGGTGCGACCCTCAAACATGTGAATTTCAATGAACGGCATAGACTTTGCCCCTTGCTACTCGATATATGAGAGACGAATTCTTCGGCTCCTGCGAGTACCGGTTTAGTCTCAGAAAAGCCCTTGACTTCACTGAAGAACAAACCCAGTATTGAACTCATGTGCAACATATCACATGTCATGCCAGTTCGGAAGAGTTGTAATTTCACCTCGAAAGCATGCCACTGATAGGCCACAAAGGGCCATTGCATGAATGCCACGTCTTACCTGTCCGGTGTCGACAGCCTCGACCCCTCCAGATTAAAAAGGACAATAATGAGGGCTTCAAAAATACTCGCAACAATCGCTTCGACAGCGGTGATTGCCTTGGGTGCGACCGCTTGCAACAGCACGACCGAGCAGGCTCCATCGGCCGCCAATCCGCAAACAGCATCAATTCTGATGAACTACTTCGCCCAGGCCGAACAGGGAGGTTACTGGGACGCCATGCAAAACCAGTACGCCAAACGCCAAGGCATCACGCTGACAGTTCAGCAGGGTGGACCCGGCATCCAGACCATTCCCCAGGTTGCCGCGGGAAAGGCCGACTTTGGGATAGCCAACGCGGACGAGGTCATGGTGGCGCGCAAGAACGGGCTACCAATCGTCGCCGTGGCCTCGGCCTACGACACCAACCTATTTTGCCTGATGTCACATAAGTCCTTGGGCATCACCTCTTTCGCACAATTGAACGGCCAACAAGTTGCCCGGCGCCCTGCCCCGTACTTTGACTATCTGAAGTCACACTTCAAGTTGGACGATGTCAAGGAAATCAACTTCACGGGGTCCCTGGCCGATTTCAAGCGCAATGACAAACTGATCCAGCAATGCTTTGTAACCTCCGACGTTTACAACATCGGGAAAGAGGGCATCGACGTCAACGTGTTGAGCATCGCCAAAGATGGCGGCTACAACCCCTATGGGCTGGTCTTGTTCAGCACGGACAAAACGATAAAGGAGAATCCGGGCCTGGTGGGCGCCGTCGTCAGTTCCTCCATCAAGGGGTGGAAGAACTTCCTGGCCGACCCGGCGGACGCTAAAACGGCCGTCGTGGCAGCCAATCCGGACGCTGATCCTGACACCTTTGATGCCGCTGCAAAAACCATCAAAGACGGCAATTATCTGGGTAGTTCCATTGGCACAATGACGGTCGAACGCTGGACAACACTTCGCGACCAGTTGGCGTCCATCGGCCAGATTCCGGCCGATTTTAACCCTACGAGCGCCTACACGAACGACTTCCTGCCACAGTAAACGGCAGGAGTGGGGCCGGTGAAGTCGGGTCAGCGGCCCCACCCCGTCGAGTCAACTTCATGATGATGTCAATGGCACCAAACTATTGACATCACCGCAAAATCATATGTACTTGTAGTACATGTCACATGTCAGTCCAGTTGTATTGGCAGCGGGCCCTCATCCGAGGGTGGTCATCTAGGGCACCTGCATCACAGCGTGCTCGAACGTAAGCCAGACTGCAACGGCGCGGTACCTGAAGGAGAGCCATCCATGATGAATGAAAAACACATTGACGTCGTCGGCGCATCGAAGACGTACCCTAATGGAACGATCGCACTGCAGCCCGTCGATTTGCAAATCGGCAAAGGCGAATTCGTCTCACTTCTGGGCCCCTCCGGCTGCGGAAAATCTACTTTGCTCCGGATCATCGCCGGGCTGTCCTCACCGTCTACCGGCGAAGTGAACATACCCGATGGTGACCGGCGCGCCTTTGTCTTTCAAGACGCGACCCTGTTGCCATGGCGCACCGTGGCCCGCAACGCCAGCCTCATTTGCGAGCTTGAAGGTATCGACAAGGCCGAGCGCAGCCAACGTGTCACCGCCGCCTTGAAAATGGTCGGTCTTGATGGGTTCGAAAAGGTCTACCCTCGAAACCTCTCCGGTGGCATGAAGATGCGCTTGTCACTGGCACGGGCTCTGGCCCTTCAACCGGAACTATTCCTGATGGACGAACCATTCTCGGCACTCGATGAAATCACCCGTGAGGTGCTGCAAGACGAGCTGCTGCGCATTTGGATCACCAAAGGGTTCACCTCCGTATTTGTTACCCACAACCTCTATGAGGCGATCTACCTCTCCAATAGGGTGGTCGTCATGTCGGCCCGGCCAGGACGCATCGAGCGAATCTTCGATGTGCCGTTCTCCTATCCCAGAACACCGGAGCTGCGACAGACCCCCGAATTCATTGCCCTGAGCCTTGAAATTTCCGATTGCCTGCGGGACGGAGTACACGCATGACCATCCAAATCGCCAAATCAGCCCCCAAAACAGGGACCGAGTTGAGCCATAACAATACCGCCAAAAAATCCAAGTCATTCATGAGGGCCGCATTGCCACCGGTCATCGTCATGGTGATCTTCCTTGTCGGTTGGTCCGTGGTGGCCAGCACAATTTACGGGAATCGCAACTACCTGCTACCCCGGCCCGAGCAGGTATTGCAAGCCATCCTGGACAACCCAGGTACCCTGTGGCAGGGCATCCGGATCACGTTCTTTGAGGCAACCGCAGGCTTCGTACTGGCCATCTTGGTTGGATTCGCCGGTGCCATCATCATGAGTCAATCCAAAATGTTGGAGCGAAGCCTGTACCCGTACGCGGTTCTGCTGCAGACCGTACCCGTAGTCGCCGTTGCCCCCATCATTGTTCTCTGGTTTGGATACAACCAGAGCGCCGTCATCGTCATCGCGTTCATGATCTCCGTCTTCCCCATTCTAAATAACACCCTGCTTGGCCTGTTGTCGACCGACAGGAACCACCGGGACCTGTTCCGCATGCACAAAGCCAGCCGAACCACAGAATTCCTGCAGCTTCGTCTCCCGAGCGCGCTACCGAACATCTTCGCCGGCCTGCGGGTTTCCGCCGGGCTGGCCGTGGTAGGTGCCATCGTCGGTGAATTCATTATCGGCAGCGGTGGCGAAGAAGGCGGGCTAGGCGTCAAGGTGCTCTTCGCCCAGTCACGGCTGGCAACGGGTCTGCTTTTTGCCGAGGTCCTGGCGGCGACGCTTCTAGGGTTCTTCTTCTTCCTCATCGTGACGCTCGTTGGAAATCGGCTAATCAAGCGGTGGCACGAGTCCGCATTGAAAGATGACGCATAGTCCCGACTCCGCACGAAAGATCGCAAGCTTCGACCTATTAGGCACTAATGAAAGGCACTCCTATGAGAACTAAAATGATTGTCGGCGCCATCGCATCTGCCGCCGTCATCGCACTGAGTGCGACAGCTTGCGGCAGCGCGGCCAGTCCCGCACTGTCCATGAGCAATCCGCAAACTGCCACAGTCATGATGAATTGGTTCGCCCAAGCCGAGCAGGGCGGATACTGGGACGCCATGCAAAACCAGTATGGCAAAGCGTCCGGAGTCACCCTCAACGTCAAGCAGGGCGGACCCGGAATCCAGACCATTCCACAGGTAGCCGCCGGCCAGGCGGACTTCGGAATCGCAAACGCAGACGAAATCATCGTTGCGCGCAAGAACGGGCTCCCCATCGTTGCAGTGGCCGCAGCCTACGACACGAACCTCCAGTGCATGATGTCACATAAATCAGAAGGCATCACCGATTTCCCCGGCCTCAATGGGCATCAGGTCTCCCGCGTCCCCAGCCCCTACTTCGACTTCCTCAAGTCACACTTCAAGTTGACTGGTGTCGAGGAAATCAACTACACCGGGTCCCTTGCCGATTTCAAACGCAACACAAACCTTGTCCAGCAATGCTTCGTCACCTCAGACGTCTACCAAGCCAAGCAAGAGGGCATCGACATCAATGTCCTAAGCGTTGCCAAGGACGGCGGCTACAACCCCTACGGGCTGTTGCTGTTCACCACGGAAAAGGTGGTCAAGGAAAAGCCAGATTTGGTCCGCTCCGTCGTTGACTCCTCTATCAAAGGCTGGAAGAACTTCCTCGCAAACCCCACGGACGCGAAAACAGCCGTGATGGCGGCCAACAAGGACGTCGACCCGGGAACCTTTGACGCCGCAGCCAAGGTCATCAAGGACGGCAACTACCTGGGCGACTCCATCGGCACCTTCAAATCCGATCGCTGGACAACCCTTCGTGACCAGCTGGCAACCATCAACCAGGTTCCGGCCAGCTTCGACCCCAGTGTGGCATTCACCAACGATTTCCTGCCGAAATAATCAAGTTCTCCTCCCAATCGACGAAAGCGGCCGAGCAATGACTGCAACATTCACCCCCCGCGGCTCTTGGGCCACGTTGAAGGTCAACAACGGGCTCCATCCATTCCTTTCCGCCAGCGCCGACGCGCTTTCCAGTTACGACCCCGCAACAGGGGAATTGGTTGCCAATGTGGCCACGTCCACACTCGGCCAGGTCGACGAGGCTGTCGACAGCGCCGAACGAGCGTTTCGGAAATCCACCTGGCGCAACGACGGCGCGCTACGTGCCCGCGTCCTGTTTCGCTGGGCTGAGCGGATGCGCCAACAAACCGAGGAACTGGCGGAACTGTTGACACGCGAACAGGGGAAAACCATCGGGCAGGCCCGCGGTGAAGTCCTGAGCAGCATCAGCATGATCGAATACAACGCAGGACAGGCCCGGGCCATTTACGGGCGGTCGGCGGCACTTAAAGAGGGCGTCCACGGTGTTGTCTTGCGCGAACCTGTCGGCATCGTCGCGGCCATTACACCGTGGAATTACCCGCTCAACCTCACCATTCGCGCGGTGGCGCCAGCACTGGCGGCAGGCAATGCTGTCATCGTCAAGCCGGCCAGCCTGACACCGGCCATTGTCATCAAGGCCTTGGCCCTGCTGGCACAGGACAATGACCTGCCCGACGGCATTGTTCGCGCAATTGTTGGCTCAGGCGGCACCGTCGGGGACCGGCTGGTGACCCATGAGGGAATCAACATGATCGCGTTCACTGGTGATTCCGTGACGGGTATCAACGTGATGAAACGTGCCGCTGACAGCCTCAAAAACGTGTCGCTCGAACTGGGCGGAAAGTCCCCGAACATCGTGTTCGCCGACGCCAACTTGGAGAAGGCACTGGTCGGCGCCGAGAATGCTATCTTTTCCTCGGCCGGGCAAATTTGCACAGCAGGCAGCCGCCTTCTCCTCGAGGAGAGCATCCATGACGAGTTCGTCGAACGCTTGGCCCAACGTGCACGCGATATGAACGTTGGCGACGGGCTGGACCCCGCAACACAGATGGGTCCTCTGGTCTCGGCCGGCCACAAGCAAACGGTGTGGGATTACGTCGAGATCGCAAACGCCGAGGGCACCGTGGTCGCTGGTGGAAGATCGTTGGACGATTCCCCATATGACAAAGGGAACTTCGTGGCACCGACCATCGTCACGGATTTGCCGGCAGACTCGCGCCTCGTCCGAGAGGAAGTTTTCGGTCCTGTCTTGGTCGTGCAAAAGTTCAGCACGGAAGAGGAAGCGGTAAACATCGCGAACAGCACCGACTTCGGCTTGGCCTGTGGTCTTTGGACTTCGGACTTGGACCGAGCTTGGCGCGTGGGACGAAATGTTGAAGCCGGAACCATCTGGATCAACACCTACCACCACTTCTACGGTGAAATGGAAGTCGGAGGATTTAAGAAGTCTGGTATCGGTCGGCAACAAGGCGTGGAAGGCCTGCTCGAATTCACCGAAACAAAACACCTAAACTTCGACTCAAACCCAACGTTCTGGTAAACATCACTTAACGCCATTTACTCCGCATAGTGAGAAAGATAGCCTCGCTGGATAATCCTGCGGGGCTATCTTTCGGTCGAAAATGTTCCACATCGAACTTTCAATCAAGTATTACTTTCTCTTATTCCTGTTCTGTCGGCCCGTCAGGAATGAGGTAACTCCCCATTGTACTGTTGGCGAAGAGTGGCATGACTGAATTTAGCAACGCCCTGGCATTTTCTAAATATCTCATGCCCTTAATAATAGGCGACAGCAGCCTCGTTGTATGTAGCTATCTAAGAAAATTCAATCTCTTCTTTTCGAGTAATTCCACTGTGCGGATGAACCAAAGAAGAAACGCGCCGGGAGTATTCACCGTCGCGTTTCTTCTTACACCAAGACTCGAAGCCAGAAATCAAATTCCCCAGTCAACCAACTCAATCACAGTTCCCCAAGGCGCCCGCACAAATGCATTGCTCAGTCCAGGTGTCGCGCCCTCGGAAAATGTCACTGGTTCCCCGATCACCTCTACGCCGTGCATCTGACGAAGGGTCTCAAGTGTCGCGTGAATGCTTGACGTCTGAATCGCCACATGACTGGCGCCAGCATCGACGGCGGCTGGCTGGCGCGGTTGCGCGCGATCACTCCACCATTGCAGCAACTCCAACCGACCTCCAGATAGGTCCAGCATGACGGCCTCAAACTCGGCCTTCTGGTGGGCGCCGATCCGCCGCATGGATTCCCCCTCCGGATCGCGGATCCGATCCAACCGGAAAACCACCGTGGCGCCGAAGGCTTCGACAAAGAACGCGACGGCTTTCTCCAGATCCGGAACATTAATACCCACATGGTCCAGGCTCAGGCCTGACGCGGCACTCACGCTTCAATCCTGAACAGCGAGTCCGTGTTGGTCACGTCAGAGAGCAGACGCGCACCCGTGTCCTCGACAGCGATCATGTCCTTGATTTGCATGCCGAACCCAAAGCCGCTGCGATAGACCAACGGTTCCATTCCGAGCACCATTCCAGCCTCGACTTTTTCATCGGAATAGGGACCAAAGTAAGGGCCTTCGTGCAAGTTTGTGCCGATGGAGTGTGCCACGAAGGAGATGGCTGGCAACCCTAGTTCATCAAATTTCGTCCTGAATACTTCGTATACATCATTCGAACTGGAGCCCGGGCGTATCTGGTCCATGACAAGATACTTGCAGTCCACAAGGTTCTGATAGATCCGCTCGGCTTCCGCTGGTGGCTCACCGACCACGGCTGTGCGGCAGACGCCCGCCTGATATCCGTCGATCACGGAAAAGATCTCGACCCGGCAAATATCGCCCGGGACAAGAATCCTGTCAGTGGGTCCCACATTGGGCAGCTGACTGCGCTCACCCGTGGCCACGATCATGAGCTTGAACTGTTGAGCGCCCTGCTCGTAGACGCTGCGAGTCAGCGCTGCGGCAATGTCCATTTCGGAGGATCCTGCCCGCACGGACTGCAGGGAAGTCTTAATAGCGGTGTCGGAGATCCGTGCCAGCCGCTCGAGTAAATCCAATTCGCCGGAGGTCTTGATCTGGCGTGCGGTAGTCAGGAGGGCATCGGCTGCCACAAATTTCAGATCCGGTACCAGCTCCGTGATCTCGGCATGGTCCGAGAAGGAAAGGTACGATAGTTCAGTGCCTACGCGGGCCGATTCAAGGCCCCAGTCTTTGAGCAATTCAGCCAACACCGGCATCGGCCGCTCGACAAATTCCTTCCAGATGCGCACTTCCGCGTCCTTTTCGGCGCCCCGGACGGTGGTCTCCTCCATGTCCACGCAAACAATAGCGCTCCGCCCGTCAGCATGTAATACGGTTGCGGCGTGGCGCCAACGCATCAACGGTTGCGACGGGATAACAAACCCCGCTGTATAGGCCACGTTTTCCGGTGAAAGACACACCAGTGCTTCGATTCCTGCTTCTGCCATCATGGACCGTAACCGGATCCCGACTTCATGTTGCATATTTCCTCCTCGTCCGAAAACTGGCCTATCAAACTGGTCTTACAACAGATATCCTATAAGCATTGCAGTCTTGATGCGAGATTAATTTCAAAAGATCACTAGGCGAGGTAACCAGTTGAATAGCAATCCGAATCGTATGAACGACACGACGACGCTCATTGAACACCTGCAGTTTGTCATCACTGCAAACCGGAGCGACGACGTTGTCCGTGATGCAGCCGTCCTCATCCGGAACGACATCATCGCTGATATTGGCACGACGGCCGAGGTACGGGCCAGGCTGCAAGGGCGTGATGTCGACAAGACAATTGACGGGTCCATGCTTGGCATCACCCCGGGCTTCATCGACTCCCATGTCCACTTGTCGGAGACCCTAAGCCGGGCAGTTTTCCCGGATGTCCTGGCGACCCGCGCCTGGGTTTTTCATTGGGCCAAACCTTTCTACGCCCACGTTGATGAGGCAGATGAACGCATCAGCGTCCTGCTGGGAACGGCAGAAATGCTGCGCAGTGGCACCACGTGCTTCTTGGACATGGGAGCCCAAAATGATGCCGGGCTCACCGCGAGGGCGGCCGGGCAGATAGGCATCCGAGGGGTGGTAGGCCGGCATGCCGCTGACATTCGGCCGACAGAGATCCCCGCGGGCTGGTCCGATGAAATGATGGACCATCACTTCTTCAAAAACCACACTGTGGCTCTTGAAGCCCTGAAGTCGAGTGTTGAACAGTGGAATGGCTACGCGGATGGCCGTATCCGGTGCTGGGTCAACATCGAAGGCAAAGAACCGTGCAGCCTTGACCTTCACATTGGCGCGCGTGAGCTCGCCGCGGAGCTGGGTGTTGGCACGACTTATCACATTGCCACAAGCATGGAAGAGGCCCAGGTCAGCCAAAAACGGCATGGCGTCTGGCCAATCAGCCGCATTGCCCGAAGTGGCGGACTCGGTTCCAATCTCGTACTGGCCCACGCGGTCGCCGTCTCCGACGAAGAAGTCAAGATGCTGGCCGACCACCAAACCAGCGTTGCGTTCTGCCCTTCGAGTTCACTCAAACTTGCCAAGGGGGCGGCGGATATCGGCAAGTATCCGGAAATGATCCAGGCCGGAGTCACCGTGGGTCTGGGCACGGATGGGGTGTCGGCGGCTGGAAACCTCAATCTCCACCGCCAGATCCATATTGTTGCAGGGCTGTTTAAGGACGCACGCCGGGATCCAACGTTGGTGGGTGCCACAAAGGCGATACGCATGGCAACCATCGATGGTGCAAAGGCACTCGGCTGGGATGATCAGATCGGTTCCCTCGAGGTTGGCAAGCAGGCGGACATGGTCCTTTTTGACCTGAATCACCATGAATGGACGCCATATGCAGACCCCGAACAAGCCCTGGTGTATTCCGCAAGCGTAGCCAGCATCACCCAAACTTGGGTGGCAGGAAAGCCCGTTTTCCGGGACGGCCGGGTGACCGCCATTGATGAAACTGCGTTGCGCGCCGAGGCCCGGGACCGTGCGGCCCGGATTGTATCCCGCGCCGGCTTGGGCATCCACGTCCCGGTGACCACAACCCTGTACGACTAAACGCTGGCCGGCGTGTATAGGATGAGCCTTTGACCTACCCCACCGAATCTGTTCTGTGCAGCTCGCGCCGGTTTCTCTGATGCCTTTGCCCGGTTGGCACGCCAGGGTGATCTGCCCTGCCAACCGGGCAAACTGCCAATCAGTGACTCCATCCAAGGTCATCATGGGGCGGTGAACGTTCCCGGGGTGTTCTATATGTCGAGCTCCGGGCTTCGTGGAGGGCGAGTTTGACCCATTCCATCTCTTTGATGGCAGGTGGATTCAACACTGGCTACCGCCCAACTGGGTCATTCAAGGCCGCCTATTACGGAAAAGCACTACATTGCCAAAGCGTCCGAAACGCCCGACGCCACAGGCGCATTCGAGCAATTCGGCGGCCAAGTGTCAAGAGCAGAAGTAGGTCTCCGTGCCTCGACTCATAGGTGAATCTTGACATGGAGACCTACTGCCACGTTTCCCAACCTGGTCTCGGTATTCGTGGGTACAAAGACCTTGTAACGGTCAACGGCGGTGGTCGCCGACTGATGATCTCCATTTCGTGTTCGCTGGGTAACCGCCGGGTTGGACCCATTTTGGGCAAACAAAAACCCCTCCAACCCAACGTTTGCGCAGCTCAGAGGGGTACTGCAGTGGAGCTAAGGAGATTCGAACTCCTGACCTCTTCTTCAAATGGTCATGTTTTTAACGGTTTTTGAAGTTACTTAAAACCCCTAGAATCCGCGGCAAAACGGGGTTTTCGAGAGGCAACGAAAACAATCGAAAATCGTCCATTTTTGGCTCAAAGCGTGTCGTTTCCGTGTCGATTTCGCGAGGACTAGCAGCAGCCAAGAGCGGAGTCGGTTGTCTACCATTAGGCCGAACCTAGTTCGAGTGCTCAGCTGCTCCGAGCCAGTACTCGATTCCGCGTGCACCCACCCCCTCCGAGACCACGATTACGGGGGCGGGGTAACAGGGGCAGAAGTCCAAAACCATCGGGCACCGCTCCGCGGCCAGACGAAAGTACGTGGCAACTTTTTGCCACGTTTATGCCCGTGCAATTGTGTACCATATATGGCCCCTTCACCGGACAAGTCACCGGACGGGTCTTACGGGACGGTCGACTTTCCTGTGAATCTCGAAACTTCTAAATGCGCAGGTCAGGGCAGGGTGCGTACCGTTTGAGGACCGGCTTACGGGACACTTCCACTACGTCTATACGGGACACCCCTTACGGGACGAAGGTGGATGTTTAGGCCGGACTCCCGTTCTTTTGTCGAGGAATGAACCGAGTACTACGGTTGAAAGTCCTCAAATTCCCAGTAGCCCAATCTACTCAATTGTTCCGCGACCTCGCTCCACGTCGGTCCTTGGCAGGCATTCACACGGCCGACTATGTGCGAACGAATACGTTGCCAATTGAAGCCATCCACAATGAGATGATGACGTCCGTTCCAAATTCCGTCGCGGGCAACCAGCTCGTCAATCCAGGCCGGGCTGCACACCGTAATATCGAAGGACTCCTCCCCAGGCTCTCCTGCAGGTCCCGCCAAGAGCCTTATGTCCACGGACCAGCTCTCTTCTATGGGCCGCCACGAGTCCAGGTCATCGATCGAACTGCTCGACAACGAACGTATTGCAGCTCTCATCAGTCCATCCCCGTAATATCCAAGTGCACATTGCCGATTGGCCCTGCGCATAGTCTGTCCTTCAACCTGGCTTTCGAAACTCGTTTGGAGTTTACCTAGTTGCGGCTTCCAGGGTGGTGCCGTAACTCTACAAGTTCATCTGCGCCCGCAGAGCGTTCCGCATACGGACTTCCGTCCTCACTTCGACGCGGGTCTCCGCCCTTTTACGCGTTGGCTTTCGGGAGTCATTCCGCGTGAAGGTCAGGGTTGGTGGGCGCGAACTTTTTGAAGGTATTTTCGCAGGTACAGGGCTCCGGCAATCATGGTTGTCGCGGCAACGCCACTAACCGCAATGCCAGTCCATCCGGCGTTGTTCGCGGTAGATGCCAACGCCGACGTCAAGGCAATGACGAAGCCGGTACCAAGAACCATGCCGCCAAGCAACACCAGAATCCCCACTACATCGAGCAGTAGAAGCCCATTTCTCCTAATAGACAATTGCCCACCCCTGGCTAGTTGGTATTTGATAAGCGTATTCCATGGTGAAGCGCTTCACGACCCCGTCCAGGCACGCGATTTTTGAGATCAGGGGCAGCCTCACAACCTCGTCCCGCAGACCGTTCCTTAAGTTGATCCAATCCTGGGACAGATTTGACCAGGCTCATGCAGGACGCCCGTTCTCACTTCTTCTTTCTTACTAAAGTAGATTCTGTAGCAAGGCTGGCGGTAGTGCCGGCGGTTTGGCCTCACACGGTGCGTGGCGCGCTCAGCCTCGGTGGGAGGGTCTTTGTTATGGGCATAGGCAACGACGACATGGATTCAAGGAGTATCGCCATGACTGCTAGCGTTTCATACCCCATGGGGGCGCCGTGTTGGGTCGAGACACTTCAGCCTGACCCCGACGCTGCGGTGGATTTCTATCGTGAGCTGATGGGCTGGACGTTCGATGAAGCGGGACCGGGCAGTTACCGTGTCGCCTTGCTCGACGGACGGCGCGTGGCCGGTATCGGGCAGGCTCCACCGATGCTCGACCGCGGTGCCTGGGTAACGTACATCCTCGTGGCCGACCTTGACCAGACAGTGGTGGCCGTCCTTGAAGGCGGCGGTGCCGTGCTGGCCGGTCCGTTGGAAGGCCGGGACGGAGAGCGAACCGCCGTTTTTACCGATCCAAGCGGTGCGGCGTTCGGAGTGAGGCAGGGCAGCTCCCCGATCGTCGCCGAGATCGTCGACGCACCAGGTGCGTGGCAAATGAGCGCACTTCACACTCCCGATCTCATGGGTGCCCAAACTTTCTATGCCAAGACCTTCGGCTGGCGGATCGAAGCCGCGCCTGGAGCTGGCATGAATCTGTGGCGCCTGGCTGGCAGCACGCGTCGAGTATACGACCCCACCTTGCTTGATGATGTCATCGGGGTCGCTGCAGGTGTTGACCCCGCCTCCGGCGTGCCGCCCCACTGGGCGGTCAACGTGCAGGTTTCTGACACTGATGCCCTCGCGGCCCGCGTCGTCAAGTTGGGTGGATCGATGCTCATGCCACCAACAGATGCACCAGGCTTCCGCAACGCCGTGCTGGCCGACCCCAGCGGCGGAGTCCTCGCAGTCAGCCAAATCGTCACCGCAACCGGATAGCCCACAAATCTCAGGGCAGGCACTTCACCCTTCACACTAGTTTTCACATCGTCAGGTCCCGCTCAAGGTTCCCCTTGAGGAACAGTTTCAGCTGGGGGCGACGCCCAGATAACCCTGCCCGAGAATCGCCTTCGGGTCACGCCGGACGGGTCAGAGTCGCGAGGCTGCCCGGTCGTGCGCCTCGCCTAGCAGCTCGCGCAGTAGGGCGGAGGTATTGACTCCAGGCGACACCACGGCCAACCAACCCTGCTGGCCGTACTGCGGGTGCGGAATGATCACGTCTTTCGTGGCAGGATCAACTGCGGGCGTCCGCTGCTTATGCTCTGACGGCGGGTAGCCGACGAGTTGCGTGAACCGGTCGCGGCCAACATTGACGTTGACACGGAAGACCCCGTGGCGGTTTAGCTGCGAGCTCTCATCGAAGCCCGGATAGTCCTTTGTTATCACGGTGGCAAACGGCCATCGGTGGTCGGCCGGCAGTGCGGCCGATGCCGCGTCGTAGGCGAACGAGTCGCCCCACGCAATCTCAGGGGCATCACCCTGAGCGGCAACGGTCTCCACGACAACGCCGGGAATTGCCTTCAACCAAGTGATAATCTCCTCTTCATTCATGATCCCGATACTGGTCGAAGACCTCCAGTGAGTCAAGACAACCGAGTCGGACAACCTTTTTGGGGCGGGCTGAAAGGACACCTCCCTCGCAGATAGAAACACCAAGCGGTCTCCTGTTACTGATCCGCTATCAAAATCCACGTACTGTCCCGTCGACCTTTCCCCAAGCGACGGACTAGCCCTGCTTCCTGATTCAACATCAGGTCAGCCGGACGTGGGTGGGCGATCGCTGCCTGTTGCCCAGCTCTAACCCACCGATCATCCCTGCGTAAGCGCCGCCATTATCCGCATTTGTGCACTGTCTCGATCCACGCCCGCATCTACCAGCGCCCTATCTAGGCGGTCGCTATGGACACTCTGTGTTTCGTCAAGTTTAAGTAGGCCGTTTCAGCGCTAAGAGTCAGGCCATTGTGGCTTGATTTCGTGCCATTTGAGCACGATGGTTAGAACGGCGCGTT
>Ga0075017_100000161_pt1 | contig 31141 bp, 26 predicted proteins | sample AleBraG_ABR_2012_FD_71475 | JGI IMG/M metagenome (GOLD analysis project Ga0075017, IMG submission 71475) | Freshwater sediment microbial communities in response to fracking from Pennsylvania, USA - Alex Branch Run_MetaG_ABR_2012 | ecosystem: Environmental > Aquatic > Freshwater > Creek >... | reverse complement strand
CCCATCCGGCGAGTAAACCGGGTTCGCATCAAATCCAGGTTGGTTTGTGATGCGCTTGAGTTCGCCGCCAGCAACCGGGACCACGAATAGGTCAGCGTTTGTGCTAATCGCTTCCACGCGGTCGGTCACTGCGGTAAAGCAGATCTCTCTTCCATCAGGCGAAAAATTGATGTCCTCTGCGCCGCCGCGCTCGTCCGGGGGAACGTCATAATCCGCTCCAGCAGTCAAGTCGAGCGGCTTTCCCGTCCCGTCCGCTGCGGTCACAAACAGGTGGCTCCGGTGCCCGTCATTCCAATGCGTCCAGTGGCGATAGAGCAAACGCTCGGCCACGTGCGCTTTCACTTTGTTCTTTTCCTTTTCGGCATCCCGTTTCTGATTGCAATCATCGTCTTTGCAATCTGGGTATACCGAAGACGTAAAAGCTATGGTCTTTCCGTCCGGCGACCACTTCGCCATGTCCGCGCCCGTCGAAATATGTGTGAGCGCCTGGGCCTCGCCCCCCTGCATCGAAAGCAGATACACCTGCGATTCGCCGCTCCGCGAAGAAAGAAACGCAATCGTCTTCCCGTCGGGCGACCATGCCGGCGAAGAATCGCGCCCGCTCTGCGTCAATTGTATGGGCGTGCCTCCCGAGGCGGATACAATCCAGATGTTGCTCGCCCCTCGATTCTTCTCCATGTCCGGCGTGCTCACCGAGAACGCGATCCACTTTCCATCATTGGAGAGGGTAGGGCCAGAAATTCTGTGCATGCTGATGAGGTCAGTGAATGTGACGGGATGCTTCGCCATGTCCTGGGCGGCCGCCACGGGAACACCACCCGACAAGGAGACGATCGCCACGCTGATTCTCAGAAAAATTGCTTTCATTTTCTCTCCCCACAAAGCTTCGTAATTCCAATCTCACCTGGCCGAGCTCCGCGATAATGTCATGATTTCCCCCGCAAGCCAAGAGAAGCCGACGCAATCGGAGCACTCAGGGAATGGAAACGCCCAGTGCCCAAACGTAGCCATCCGGGTCCTCGAGCATCACATCCCGCCACCCGTGGGGATAATCCGCCGCAGGTTGCAGGACTTTCGCTCCCGCAACTTTCGCACGCGCTTCAGCCGCATCCGGGTCAATCCCCATCACGCGGAGTTCCGCACCTGTTCCCCGCAAGCCAGCATCCTTCAATCGTGCACACAAAGAATGATGGTCATAAGTGTGGTCAGCGTGGAGCATGAATTCCAGCCCTTGCAGGTCCAGCGCAGCAAAGTCCGTATCGGAGTAGTGAACCTTTGCGGCCAGAACATCCCGGTAGAAGGGAAGCGATTTCTGGATATCCCTCACCAGCAAGTTGACTGTGAATTTCAGCATTTTATGGCCGTATTCCTTCGCAGGCATCCAAGCATCACCGGTTCGTTTTTTTGTCATCTCAATTCTCCAAACTGTCGGCCGGAATATTTAGACTGCCGCCGCCGATCGTTTCCGTCGCGACCACATCCAGTTTACAAACGCAAGCAGCGTGGTTACCGCGATCACGATGAACTCTCCTCGCCGCATCCTTGTCACAAGAACTCCTGTAAACATCAGGGCGACTGCAGAGAAGATGATTCCAAACGGCAGCCGGAACCCATCCGCCATGGGTTGTTTCTTCCTCAGCGCCGGAAGTGCGGCAGCGACCGAGCCGTATACAAATAGCCTCGCAACGCTCGAAAGCATGGCATTCCATCGAAAATCGCCGCCAATTGAAAATACCGTTAGCAGTGCGGCGAACACCAGAATAGAAACGTGCGGTGTCCTAAACTTCGCGTGAATCTTTCCGAAAAATCCAGGAAAATCACCGCCTTCGCTCATCGCAAATGTAATTCGTGGAGTATGCAGCATGTTCGCGCTCAAGTATCCATAGGCGGAAATCAGCGTGCCCGCTGCAACAATTTGGACTCCAAGGCGCGGCAAAAACTGACGCGCCGAATCCACCGCAGGCGTCGTAGACGCGGCCACATTCGCCACCGTATGCACCACCAGGTATTGAACGCCAATAAAAAGCACTGTCGCTGTTCCAATCGCCGTGAACAGCGCAAACGGAATATCCCGTCGCGCATTCCGCGTCTCGCCGGAAGCGATCAGCGCCGCCTCAAATCCTCCATACGAATAAACCATCAACAGCAGCGCTTCAAACCAGTCACTCGCCCGTGGCACGATCGCAGGCGGATTCACTCGAAGTGACGGATGCAGCAGAAGTGCCCCAAGCCCGGTGACCACAAAGAATAGGAGCAACGTAATTTTTGTCACTGTGAAAAAATTGCTGACTAAATTTCCCCCTTGCACCCCCCGATAATTGATCAGCGCAAGAACCCCGATCAAGCCGGCTAGCACGCTGGCCCGGATCACCGGGTCTTTAACTGCGGGCAGGAACTCGCTCAGATAGGCCACGAATAAATTTGCTACTGCCGAAACTGCCGCAATCCTACTCAACCACGTCAACCAGCCGTTCTCGATCGCCACAAACCTTCCAAACGCAACTCTTGTGTAGAGGTATGGTCCGCCAGTCTCGCGGAATTGCGACGCGACTTCTGCCATGCACGCCGCAATGATTGAGATACCCGCGAACGCGACTAGGAAGCCGAGAGGACTCCACTTTCCCAATCGTGCCGCAATCAGCGCCGGCAACCCAAAAATACTCGCGCCGATCATCGTATTTAGAATCAGCGCGACCAGGCTCCAGCGCCCGATCGTTCGAACGAGTCGATTTGATGAATCTGCCACGGACTTGACAATCGGCTCCTGCTCGCGCGCAATTTCTTATTTGCGCCGAAAGCCGCGCAAGCGTAACACATCTCTCCCCCGCATACCCCGATTGGAAGAAACTCCCCCATTTCCGGATTCGTCGATCACCCACTTCCAAAGGAACCGTCACGGCAATCGACTTCCGGACTCTGCTACAATTCTTTTCCTGGGCGCACATGCCGACGACCAAAAGTGTTTTCCCTCGCAATTTCAAAAAAGAATTCCCCATTGCCTGTCGCGGCGAGGGCTGCTGGATTATCGCCTCAGATGGTCGCCGCTATCTGGACGCCGCCGGCCAAGCCGCCGTTGTTAGCATTGGCCATGGGGTCCCCGAAATTGGTCGTGCCATGACCGAACAGTCCGCGCAAATCGCTTTTGCTCATACTTCGCAATTCCATACCGCCCCTGCGGAAAAGCTTGCCGCAAGAATTCTTGCGCTCGCCCCTCCGAACTTTCGCGATGGCGGCCGCGTCTATTTCACTTCCGGTGGCTCGGAAGCCACGGAAACCGCCATCAAGCTCGTTCGCCAGTACCATCTCGAAACGGGCCAGCCCGCGCGCTACAAAATTATTTCGCGCAATCAGAGCTACCACGGCAGCACGCTCGGCGCGATGTCGGTCAGCGGCAACGTCGGCCGCCGCGCCCCGTACGCTCCCTTGCTTCCCGAATGGGGACATATCGCTCCCTGCTTCTGCTTCCACTGCCCGTTTCAGAAAACTTTTCCGGACTGCCATCTCGCCTGCGCCGATGATCTTGAAACTCATTTGTTAGGGAACCAGTCCGAGCAGGCCGCTGCATTTATTTTTGAGCCGGTTGTCGGAGCCACTCTCGGGGCCGTCGCGCCGCCTGCTGGATACGCCGCGCGCATTGGCGAGATCTGCCGCAAACACGGAATCCTTTTGATCGCTGACGAAGTGATGACCGGCATGGGCCGCACGGGAAAACCATTCGCCGTCGATCATTGGGGCATCAAGCCGGATGTTTTCACCATCGGCAAAGGCGTTGCCAGCGGCTACGCCCCGTTGGGAGCCGTTGTCGTCTCTCGCCGCATTGTTGAAGCGTTCGAGCGCGGCACCGGCACATTCATGCACGGCTTCACCTACCAATCCCATCCGGTCTGCACCGCTGCCGGAAATGCAGTGCTTGACTATCTCGAATCGCACCGGCTCTTCGATCGCGTAGCTCCTGCCGGGGCAATTCTCGTAGAGGAATTGTCCCTCGTCGCCTCTCACCCCAACGTCGGCAATATCCGCGGGCTTGGCTTGCTCCTCGGCGTCGAATTCGTAAAAGACAAATCCAGCCGCGAACCCTTCCCGAAGAACGACAACATCGCCGAGCGAATCCGCCAAGCCGCCCTCGCTGAAGGCGTCCTCACTTATCCTTCACAAGGCTGCGTGGATGGCCAGCGTGGTGATCACATCTTGCTTGCACCTCCCTTCACAATTTCAGCGGAAGAGTCTGCGTTCTTGGCTCGCGCCCTCGCAACTGCTGTCGCCAAAGTCTTTTCGTGATAACTTGTCCGCGGCTCGGAACGATTATGGATCGGCCGGCTGAATTTCTCGGGAGCTATAGACTCGTGTACATTTTTTGGCGAATTCTCGGTTTCTTCTCCGTCTTGATGGCTCTTCCTGCGATGCTGGGAAGTGCGCAGGAAAAGCAGGAATCGCGGCCACAACAATCCATCATGGGGTTTACTCCAGCTCACGCCGCAGCGCAGCGCAAACTCGAATCCGCGTTTCAAGCCATCCCCAATCCCGAAAAAGCCCGCGAATGGCATCGCACGTTTACTGCGGAACCTCATCCCGCAGCCTCCGAACGCAACAATCAACTCGCAGACTTCATCGCCGACTCCTGGCGCAAGCAGGGCTGGGAAGAAGTCACGCTTCGGCAGTACGACGTTCTCCACTCCAAGCCACACAGTGTCTCACTGGAAATGATTGCGCCGGTTAGTTTCACAGCTTCACTCCGCGAAGATCCCTTCGACGCCGATCCCGACACGAAAAATCCAGCTGCTTCCTCTTCCTACTTCGGCTATTCCGCCTCGGGAGATGTCACCGCCGAAGTTGTCTACGCTCACAGCGGGAATCCGGAAGACTACGAGGTCCTCCGCAAAAAGGGAATTAGCGTGAAAGGCAAAATCGTCCTCGTTCGTTATTCAAATCCTTACAGTTATCGCGGCTTCAAAGCGCTCACCGCAGAGCGAGAAGGCGCCGCAGCTCTACTCATTTACTCTGATCCCATGGAAGACGGTTTCACCCGGGGCCAAGTTTTCCCCGACGGTCCCTGGGGCCCCGAAAGCCACATTCAGCGCGGCGCAATTACTTACGACTATATAGTTCCTGGCGATCCCACCACTCCCGGCTGGGCTTCCGTTCCGTCGGCGAAGCATATTCCTATTGCGGAAGCGCTCTCTCTTCCCAAAATCATGGGACTGCCACTTTCCTGGCGCGACGCAAAGCCTCTGCTCCAAAACATGGATGGTCCCGAGGCGCCCAAGGACTGGCAAGGTTCGTTGCCCATCACCTATCGCCTCACTGGCGCCGTCAAAGTCCATTTGAAAATTGAAATGGACACCAGCCTTCAGCCCTACACCGTAGTGGAAGCACGCATCCGCGGCAGTGAATTGCCTGATGAATGGGTTCTTCTCGGCAATCACCGTGATGCTTGGGTCTTTGGGGGAGTGGATCCCTCCAGCGGAACGGCCTCGATGATGGAAGTCACGCGCGCAATAGGTGAACTGAAGCAACGTGGCATCCGCCCCCGCCGCACTATCATTGCCTGCAGTTGGGATGGCGAAGAATACGCCCTCACCGGTTCTACCGAATGGGGCGAACAGTTCGCCGACGACTTGAAGAAAAAGTTAGTTGCCTACCTGAACGTCGACGAATCCGTTGCGGGCGCGGCTACTACTGCTGGCCCGGACGGACTCAGTTTTTCCCCCTCTGCGGTGGCTTCTCTCGCTCCCATGCTTGTCGAAGCTTCGAAAGACGTGCGCGCTCCCTCAGGAAGATCTCTTTATGAGGCTTGGCACGCCACCGCGCAGCGCGACACAAGATCCACTTCTGCAATTTCTGACGGCAATCTCGTCGAAACTAGGATCGGGAGCGGCTCGGATCACACGGTTTTCCTGAACCACCTGGGCCGTCCCGTCATCAATCTCGGTTTCACGGGGGACTACGGCGTCTACCATTCCATGTACGACGATCATTTCTGGATGTCCCGGGTCGGCGATCCCTCCTTCGAATACCACGTTGCCCTCACTCGCATCTGGGGCCTGGTCGCACTTCGCCTCGCTGACTCCGACGTACTACCGTTTGATTTCGGCGCGACTGGCGCCGCCATGGAAAACTTTCTCCAGGAGCTGGAACACAAAAACAAAATCGATTCTCACCTGCAAATGCGCCGCCTCCACGTTCGTGTTTCTCAGTTCAAGAATGCAGGCGAAGTCCTGCAACAATCCGTTCAGGGCGAACTTGCCCTGGGCCGTGCTTCCCCGAAGAAAACTCAGCAGCTCAACGAGCAGCTGATGGAGGTCGAATCCAATTGGCTCGATCCGGCCGGCATTCCCGGCCGGCCCTGGTTCCAGCACATGCTTTACGCGGCCCGCTATACTTATGCGCACCTGGAATTTCCCGGAATGACCGAGGCCGTCGAGAAAAAAGACTGGAAGCTCGCCATCCAGCAAGCGGCAATCCTCGACGCCGCCATCGAAAAAAATACCGAACTCTTGAACTCCGCTAATTCCGCTTGGGAGAGGAAACAATAAATGATCCGGTTCTTGATTTCACGCCTATGCCCGATAACGCTAGCCTGCGTCGTCTTTTCCTTTGCCACACAAGCTCAAACCGCGCCTCCTCCAAAGCCCCGCGCGCGCGACCTCGGTGTCCCTTTTGACGGCGTTCCCGGACTGCTGAATGCCATCACGGACGTTGCCGGAGTCACTGTCGGCCACACCACGCTCATGTCCGGCGAAGGGAAGCTCAAAGTCGGTGCAGGCCCGGTGCGCACAGGCGTCACCGCCGTCCTCCCGCGCGGAAAAGATTCCATGAACACTCCCGCCTTCGCCGGATGGTTCTCACAAAATGGAAACGGCGAAATGACGGGCACCACTTGGGTCGAGGAATCCGGTTTTCTCGAAGGCCCTGTCATGATCACCAACACCCACAGCGTCGGGGTCGTTCGCGATGCAGTCATTCAATGGCGCGTCTCGCATGGCCAGCCCGATCCCACCGGCTATTGGTGGTCGCTTCCAGTCGTCGCCGAAACTTGGGACGGCTGGCTCAACGATATCAATGGCTTCCACGTGAAGCCCGAAGACGCCTTCCACGCCATCGATTCCGCGCACGACGGTCGCGTCGAGGAAGGCGCAGTCGGCGGCGGCACGGGAATGATCTGCAATGAATTTAAAGGCGGCATCGGCACGTCCTCGCGCAAGCTGGAAGAAAAACTCGGAGCTTACACTGTTGGTGTGCTCGTGCAGTGCAATTACGGTTTGCGGCGCAACCTTCGCATCGCCGGTGTGCCGGTTGGAGTGGAAATCCCCAACGATCCCGCGTACAGCAGTACACAAGAGTTTGCTGAGGATGACTGGGGTTCCATCATTGTCGTTGTCGCTACGGACGCCCCGCTCCTCCCTCATCAACTCAAACGGCTGGCGCGCCGCGTCTCTCTCGGACTCGGCCGCAACGGCAGCATCTCCGGCAACGGCTCCGGCGACATTTTCATTGCCTTCTCCACGGCCAATCCCGGAGCAGGCATCGCCAAGACTCCCGTCCAGCTCACCATGGTTCCCAATGAACGGATGGATCCGCTTTTCACCGCCACCGTTCAGGCCACCGAAGAAGCCATCATCAACGCCATGGTCGCCGCCGAAACCATGGTCGGCGCAGATAATCACAAAGTCATCGCCCTACCCCACGAGCAGCTCCGCGCCGTCCTCAAAAAATACAACCGCCTCGTGCCTCAATGAGGTGCTGCTCGTTGGAACTCCCGCGATGACCATTTCTTGACGGCTTTCGAACAGTTAGCACAGTCTGATAACAGCACCTTTGCCCAAGAATTCCTTGCGATCCCTAATCTTTATTCTTGCGCTGCTCGTAGGTGGTTGCGGTTCAGGCAAGGATCTTGGTCTGGCCCGGGCAGCAGTTACTCAACTTCATGCACAAATCGATAACGAGCAGTTTGCTGACATCTATTGGCAGGCCGACGATGCGTTTCGCAAGACTTCTACGATTTCATCGCCGCTGTTCATCAAAAACTTGGGAAAGTGAAAGCTGCTACTCAGCAGGGCTTCTTTGTAAATTTCACCACTTCGGGAACAATGGTGCGGCTGAACTACACCACAAAGTCTGAACAAGGAGACGCACAAGAGGAATTCCTCTGGAAGATGAAGGGGAACCAGGCTGTCCTGGTGGGGTACCACATCAACTCAAACGCTTTGGTGACCAAGTAAGAGTCTGGTCGTTCTATCAGATCACTGGCACTGCCATCTTCCTCGCGGGATTAAAAAACGGCGTCTGCACCACTCTTGCTGAAACCGTCTGCCGCACAGCCTCTACGGTCATCTCCAGATTCAACGTGCTCCCTACTTCAGAGTTCTCTCGATTCACGCAGGCTAGCGCAATCATCTTCTTTAGAGTGGGCGACCATGTCGTCGACGTTGCCTTTCCCACCTGTCGCCCGCCCCGGTACACCGGCACAGCCACGCGCGACGCCATGCTCGGCACCTGTGGCGCCATATTCATTTTTTCAAACATCGCTTCCACTTCATTCCAGTTAATCTCCAACCCCACAAGCGCCCGCCGCGCACCCGTCTTCGCCTCTGCCACCAGAACATCGCGACCCACAAAACTTTCTTTCTTCAGATCCACCAGTTTCCCTAGCCCGATCTCCGCTGGAGAATATTTCTGCGATTCAATCAGCGCCCGCTTGCTGGACGTGTAATCGACTTCAATCAATATTAGCCCCGCCTCTATTCTCGCCACATCGAGCGCAATCATCCCCGCCGCATGAATATCGAACGCCTTCCCCTTCGCCATTAGCGCGTCCCACACTTTCCCGCCGTCTTTCCACGGCATCCAGACCTCGAATCCCAGATCGCCCGTGTATCCTGTCCGCGAAATATCCACTGGAACTCCAGCAATCGTCCCTCGAGTCATCCGGAAATACTTCAGGGTTTCAATGTTAGCGTCGCTCGCCGCTTTCAGCAAACGTCCCGATGTTGGTCCCTGAAGAGCCAGCGCCGCAAGCTTCTCCGAAATATCCTCAATCGTTACTTCTAGCCCGAGCGCATTTTGATTGAACCAGCGCAAACTTGGATCAGCCGCCGTCCAGCGGTAATCGTTTTCTCCCAGCCGCGTGATCGTTCCGTCATCGATCACTTTTCCTTGCGGATCGCACCAGCAGCAGTAAATTACCTGATTGACCGACACCTTATTAATGTCCCGCGTGATCACCCGGTTCACGAATCTCGTCGCATCGCGTCCCGCCACCCGGTATTTGAATAGCGGAGAAATATCGATCAGCGCGGAAGAGTTTCGTATCGCATTGTACTCGTGCTCGTGATGCATCTCATACACGCCGACGCTGTAATAGCCAGACCACTCCCGGTAGTTCAGGCTTTCGCACAACGCCAGCGTTCGATCGTGAAATGCAGTTCCTACGGGCACGGTTCCTCCTGCTGCGCTCGCGGCGCATGCCGCCGCTCGGACCTCGAATTATAGTTTCTGGTTAGCCGCCCCCGCAAGGCAGGGCGTGTGTGAATTCTCCCATCTCACTTGTACAACCCCGCCCCCCTCAGTAGAATGACCACTCTTCGCTCCTACAGCTTTTCTTTTCAAGGCTCAGCTTCAATGGAGTTACACCGAATGTCGCAGCACTACGACGCAATCGTCATCGGCGGCGGCCACAACGGCCTGGTCAACGCCGCTTATCTCGCCAAGGCTGGCAAAAAAGTCCTGTGCCTCGAACGCCGGCACGTCCTCGGCGGCGCTGCGGTGACCGAAGAAATCTTTCCTGGTTTTCTATTTTCTGAATGTTCCTACGTCGTCTCTCTCCTCCGTCCCGAAATCATTCGCGAACTCGACCTCCCTCGTCACGGCCTCGAGATTCTTCCACTCGACGGCACCTTTTCTCCCATGCTCAATGGCGACTACCTCTGGCGCGTCAACGATCACGCAAAATCTATCCGCGAAATTCGCCGCCACTCCCGAGTGGACGCCGAAGCTTACGACGAATTTTCCAAAATGATGACCCCCATGTGCCGCTTCGTGAAGCCGATCCTCTCCATGGTTCCGCCGGACCCCACAACCATCAATCCGCGCGACCTGAGTCAGCTCTATTTCCTGCTCAATCGCTTCCGCGAACTCTCTTCCGATGAGCGCTACACTCTGGTCCAGCTCATGACCATGAGCTCCGCTGATTTTCTTGACCAGTGGTTTGAGACCGACGTCCTCAAAGCCACCATGTCCGCCTCCGGAATTATCGGCACGTTTCTCGGTATTCGTTCCCCTGGCACTGCTTACGTTCTGCTGCATCACTACATGGGTGAAATTGACGGAGCCTTCCGTTCCTGGGGCTTCAGCCGCGGCGGCACGGGAGCCATCTCCAACGCCATTGCTTCCGCCGCCCGCGAACTCGGCGTCGAAATCCGCACAAAAGCTCCGGTCGCAAAAATCCTCATCAAGAACGGCCGCGCTTGCGGCGTCGCCCTGCCATCCGGAGAAGAGATCTCTGCCAGCGTCGTCTCTTCCAGCGTCGATCCGCACCTCACTTTCGAAAAATTTATTGATCCCCGCGAACTACCCAGCGATTTTCTTGAAGGAGTCCGCCGCTACAAATATCGTGGCTCCTCCGGCAAAGTGAATCTTGCTCTTGACGCCCTCCCGAATTTCAAATGCCTCCCCGGCCCCGGCGCCCATCTTCGCGGCGCAATGTCCATCTCTCCCGACATGGACTACATGGAGCGCGCTTATGACGATGCCAAGTACGGCCACTTCTCCCGCCGGCCTTATATCGATATGGTCATTCCCAGTCTCACTGACCCCAGCGTCGCCCCTCCCGGCAAGCACGTTCTTTCCTGCTTCGTGCAATACGCTCCGTACAAACTCGCCGAAGGCACCTGGGACGACCAGCGCGAAGCGTTCGGCAACAACGTCATTGACACCATCGCGGAGCACGCCCCCAACATTAAGGACATCATCATCGGCAAGCAGGTCCTCACTCCGCTCGATCTCGAACGCGATTTCGGCCTCACGCAAGGCAATATTTTTCAGGGTGAACTTTCCCTCGAACAACTTTTCTTTCTCCGCCCCGTTCCTGGATGGGCCTATTACCGCACACCGATCGACAACCTCTATATGTGCGGCTCCGCCACGCATCCCGGCGGCGGCATCATGGGAGCGCCCGGCCGCATCGCCAGCCAGGTCATCCTGAAAAACTGGAAGTCCGGGGCATCCCGCGCCACAGCGGTGAACTGACCATGCCACTCGGACAAAAAGTGCTTTTCGTTGGCGGCGGTCACAATGCTTTGATCGCCGCTTATTACCTTGCGAAAGGCGGATTCAAACCGATCGTCTTCGAACGCCGCGATATGGTTGGTGGCGGCGCCGTCACTGAGGAATTCCACGCTGGCTTCCGAACCTCCACCCTTGCCCACACTCTCGGGCCGCTCCGCTCCGATATTGCCGCGGACTTGCAACTCGAGAAATTCGGCTGCGAAATCCTCGTTCCCGATCCCCGCGTCTTTGCTCCTGCACCCGACGGCAGAGGACTTCTTTTCTACAATGACGCCGCGAAGACCGCCGCTGGCATCGCTCGCGTCTCCGCCAAAGACGGAGCCAAATACACCGAGTTCGCCGGCGCCCTTGAAGATCTCTCCTACATCTTCTCGCAATTCACCACCATGACGCCCCCTGCGATCGATAAGCCTAGTCCCGAGGATTTCTGGAACCTTTTCAAAACTGGCCGTGGAGTTCGCAGCCTCGGCAAACTCGGCATCTTCAATCTCCTTCGCTGGAGCCCCATGGCTGTTGCAGACTTCGTTGCGGAATTTTTTGAAACCGAGCTTCTCCGCGCCACCATTGCCGCCCGTGGAATTTTCGGTAACGCTCTCGGCCCCTGGTCCGCCGGCTCCACAGCTACTCTACTGCTCCGCGTCGCCGCGGATGCGCACCCGGTCGGCTCGGCCTCCTTTCCCCGTGGAGGCCTGGGCTCTTTCACTCGCGCTCTCGCTGAAGCCGCCAAAAAAGCGGGCGCCGAAATTCGCACGAACGCCGAAGTCCAGCACATTCGCCTTAGAGATGGCGCCGTCACTTACGTCGTCCTGAGAAATGGGGAAGAAATCGCCGCTGACGCCATCGTCTCCGGTGTTGATCCCAAGCGCACCTTCTTCAATCTCGTCGACCCCTCGCAGCTCGACCCCACCTTTGCTCAGCGCATGAAAAATTTCCGCGCCAGGGGCAACGTGGCAAAAGTAAATCTCGCGCTCGGCGATCTTCCTTCATTTCCCGCGCTTGCCAGCGTCATCGCCGCCGATGGCCACCGCCAGGCGCTTTCTGGGCGCATCCACATCGGCCCTGAAATCGATTATCTCGAACGCGCCTTTGACGCCTCCAAGTACGGCGAATTCTCCAAAGCCCCCTGGCTCGACGTCACCATCCCCACAATTCTCGATCCCTCGCTCGCGCCTGCGGGGAAGCATGTTCTCTCGGCTTACGTCCAGTTCGCTCCCTATCAGCTGAAGGAAGGGAATTGGGATTCGCGCCGCAAGGAACTCGGCAATACGGTCATCCGCACACTTTCCACTTACGCGCCCAATCTTCCAGGACTCGTCGAAGGCATCCAGGTCATCACGCCAAAAGATCTCGAATCCACTTACGGCTTTACCGGCGGCCACATCTACCACGGCGAACTCGCGCTCGATCAGCTTTTCACCATGCGACCCGTGCTCGATTGGGCTCGCTATAAGACGCCCATTCGCGGACTCTTCCTCTGCGGCTCCGGCACACATCCCGGCAACGGCCTCACCGGCGCATCCGGCGCAAACGCCGCCCGCGAAATCATCCGCGAACTCCGGTAAATTTGGAGTGCGGGAGCTCGCTCCCGCTCTTGCTAGGCGTGAGAGCAAGGAATTCGTCGTAGGGGCGGGGCTTGTTTACCCCGAGCGCTCGCGAGGGGCCCCGCCCTGGCAAGGAGTAAACTTCAAAGGTCTTTCAACCGACCGCAGGCACCATGTCATGACTACCATCGACCGCAAGAAACTCACTCATCTCCACGAGCGCGAATCCAAACGCTTCCGCTCTGATCACCCAAAGTCTGCCGCCCTCTACCAGCGCGCGCAATCCTCTCTCCTCGGCGGTGTCCCCATGAACTGGATGAAAAAATGGGCCGGCGCATTTCCCCTCTTCGTCGAGTCTGCCAAAGGCGCGCATTTCACCTGCGTTGACCGCCGCGATTACGTGGACCTCTGTCTCGGCGATACTGGCGCGATGACTGGTCATTCCCCCGACGTAGTCGCGGAAGCCGTCGCCCGCCGCGTTAAACAGGGCATCACGCTCATGCTCCCCACCGAAGACTCCGTCTGGGTCGGCGAAGACCTCAAGCGCCGTTTCGGCCTCCCTTACTGGCAATTCACTCTCACCGCCACGGACGCCAATCGTTTCTCTATCCGCATCGCCCGCGAAATCACCCAACGCCCAAAAATTCTCGTCTACCGTTACTGCTACCACGGCACCGTGGATGAATCCTTTGCCGCGCTCGAAAACGGCGTAGTCGGCCCTCGTCGGGGCAACATCGGCCCTCCGGTCAATCCCGCCGAAACCACTCGCGTCGTCGAATTCAACGATCTCAACGCTCTTGAAAACGCTCTGAGGCACCACGACGTCGCATGCGTCCTCGCCGAACCGGCCATGACCAACATCGGCATCATCCTTCCCGATGACGGTTACTGGAAATCCGCGCGCGAACTCTGCACCCGCTACGGCTCTCTCCTCATCGAGGACGAAACCCACACGATTTGCGCCGGGCCTGGCGGCTGCACCGCCGAATGGAAACTCGATCCGGACATGCTCGTCTTTGGCAAAGCCATCGGCAGCGGCATCCCTGGCGCAACGTATGGATGCTCGGAAGAAGTCGCCCAGCGCATCTCTGGCCGCATTCATCTGGAAGATTGCGACATCGGCGGCATCGGCGGAACCCTCGCAGGCAATGCGCTCTCACTCGCCGCAATGCGCGCGACGCTCGAACACATCCTCACTCCCGCCTCATTCCAAAAAATGATTCCGCTTGCCAAGCGCTTCAACGACGGCGTCGCCGAACACATCCGCTCCTCTAAACTCCCCTGGAACGTCATTCGCCTCGGGGCCCGCGCCGAATACACCTTCGCCGCACAGCCTCCCCGCAACGGTGGCAAATCCGCTGCCGCCGCCGACTTCGAACTCGAGCGCTACCTCCATCTCTACGCCCTCAACCGCGGCGTTCTCCTCACCCCGTTCCACAACATGGCCCTCATGTGCCCCGCCACCACCGAATCCGACATCGACCTCCACACCAAAATCTTCGCCTCCGCCGCTGGCGAACTCACCTCCCAGTAGCACAGCCACTCCTGGCTGTTCGTTTTTTAAGAATCGAAAGTTGGCCCACCCTGGCGAATGGGGCAGCTGCCATCACTTCTGCGGATAGGAAAGTGGGCCGGGATCACTCAAGCTGTGTGAATTCGATTCTTTTCTCACCTGCTCCCGGAGTTCTTGCACCAACCGCTGCACTCCGTCTACATCATCAATGTCCGCGAATACGGGTATGTCGCCCACGGCAAACCTGCTCATGTTGCGTGTCTTTTGACCCCGCCCAGCAATCACCTCCCCACAACAAACTGAACGGAATCATCGCCCAGTCGTCCGAATGAAAGATCACACTCGGGTTAGGCAGTGCCGCACAGTATATTCTCTCATCCGATATCATTTCCGTCTGAACCTTCATTGCTGCTCCCGGATCGATGGTTGTCATTTCCCTCCTCATTCTCCCGAGAAAAAAACTTTCAACATTTTTGAATTTAGGAGTATCTCTCTGCGGTGTCTATAAAAATCAACGCCCTCAACAAAAAAACTGGCGTTCCTTTTGCCTCAAGCGCTTGAGACTAACGACGAAGAACTTAGTCTCTGCGCGACGATTTTGATTTAATCTATCCAGGCCTCCATGCCGCCAAAACCAACCTTTTTCCCGACGCCAGCCGACTTCCGTGCCTGGCTCAAAGCCCATCACGACAAATTCAGCGAACTCCTCGTCGGCTTTCACAAGAAAAATTCCGGAAAGCCCAGTATCACCTGGCCAGAATCCGTCGAAGCCGCCCTTTGCTTCGGCTGGATCGATGGCGTCCGCAAGAGCCTCAACGAAACCAGCTACACCATTCGCTTCACTCCTCGCAAGCCCACCAGCACCTGGAGCTCCATCAACATCAACCTCGCGCGAAAGCTAACACAAGAGGGACTGATGCACCCCGTCGGACTCAAGGCGTTTGCGTCCCGCAGCGAGAAAAAGTCTTCAATTTACGCCTACGAGCAAAGAAAGCATCCTCGGTTCACCTACCAGCAGGAGAAGCAATTTCGCGCAGACAAGACTGCCTGGAAATTCTTCCGCTCTCAGGCTCCGTGGTACCAAAGGGTCTGCACTTGGTGGGTCATCAGCGCAAAAAGGGAAGAGACAGCCCTGAAACGTCTCTCTCTGCTCATCGAGCATTCTCACAATCAGCGAACTCTCCCGCAGCTTACCCGCGTAAAAAAGAGGTGACCCAATCTCGTGCTGCGAGATGGCCGCCCCATGCGACACACCTTCTTGCTTGGCCCTGCGACATGATTTTCCTCTGCTAATGGCACACACTAATGGCACATTAAATAGGCCCACTAGGTAGAAACGAATGAAATCTTCCCGCAACCAACGCACCCACATCCTCCTTCCGCAGGACCTCCTCCGCGAAATTGACGCCATCGTCGGAAAACGCGGCCGCAGCTCGTTCCTCGTCGAGACTGCCCGTGAAGCTGTTCGCAGGCGCAAGCTTCTGCACTTCCTCGGAGACGATACTCCCGCATGGAACGACTCCGTGCACCCCGAATTGGCGGAGGGTTCAGCACTCTGGGTGCGCAAGCTTCGGCAGGAAAGTGAGAGTCGCAGCGAGAAGCGGACCCGCCGCGCAAAGCCCCCCCGCGCGAATCGATGAATCTCCTGCTTGATACCTCTGTCCTGATTGACGCACTACGTGCAAGAAATCAGCGCCGCGAATTCTTGGCGGGGCTCGTTCGCGCCGGCCACATTCTCTCAACAACTGTCCTGAATATCGCTGAACTCTATTCCGGCATGCGCCCCGGGGAAGAATCACGCACCGAAGCTCTTCTCAGCGGGCTTCTCTGTCTTGGACTCAGCGAAAGCGCCGCTTGCCTCGCCGGAAAATGGAAATTCACGTACTCACAAAAGGGCCGCACTATCGCTCTGGCCGATGCCCTCATCGCCGCTATCGCCTTCGAGCAGCATTGCCAACTCCTCACCGATCATCGCAAGGATTTTCCCATGCTCGATGTGAAGCTCTATCCTTTCCCCTGAACCAATCCCGGCTCTGCTCGTTCTATTCTCTGCGTCGCTGTGTTCCACTATTCTTTCTGTTTGGTAGATGTGTAGAATGTTCGTTCGCAGCCAAACAATAATGAGGCCTCAATGTCCGCCAACTATCTCCTTAAAACCGAACCTTCCGAATACTCTTTCGCCGATCTCCAGCGCGACAAGGAGACTGTCTGGGACGGCGTTCACAACCCCGTAGCCCTGCGAAACCTTGCCGCAATGATTTCTGGCACGCGGCTCATCATTTACGAAACCGGAGACCACAAATCCGCCGTTGGCACAGCCACGGTCCTCTCCGTTGACATCTCCAACCCCAAGAATCCCGCCGTTAAGCTCAAAGCCGGAAAACCCCTCCCCAAAGCTGTCTCTCTCGCCCAGATCAAATCCAACAAGCTCTTTGCCGATTCTCCGCTCGTTCGCCAGGGCCGCCTCTCCGTAGTTCCCCTCACCGAAGCTCAATACAAATTTCTAACAGGCGACTGATCCCGCAAACCCGCGTATGATTCGGGAGCAAACTTCCCATCCACGAGGAATCCTATGAGACGCTTAATCCTTTTTATTGCACTGTTCGTGGCCGCTCCGCTTTTCGCTCAACAACCTCGCGAGCTCCGCTATCACTCTGCCCCAGACTTTCTCACTCTTCCGCCTGATCTTTATCTCGGGGAAGCCTCTGGAATCGCCGTAAACTCTAAAGGCCACCTCTTCGTCTTCTCGCGCGGCAACACCTCCGGACCTGCCTACGCTGCAAGCGCCGCCCAGCTTCTTGAGTTTGCCGCGGACGGCCATTTCCTCCGCGAGATCGGCCACAATCTTTACGCTTGGTCCTTCGCACACACCGTCAAAGTCGACAAAGACGACAACATTTGGGCCGCCGACAAGGGTTCAGACATGGTCATCAAGTTCAACCCGGCGGGCCGCGTCGTCATGGTTTTCGGCCGAAAGCAGGAAGCTTCCGACGAAGGCACCGAGCCGCTCAAGCACGCCAAGCCTCCCCTGCCTCCGGTCGACGGCTGGTTCCGCCAGGTTACCGACGTTGCCTGGGATTCCGCCGGCAACGCCTTCATCAGCGACGGCTATATCAATTCGCGCGTCGCCAAAGTGGACAAAGACGGCAACTGGCTTAAATCTTTCGGCGAACCGGGCGATCAACCCGGCCAGTTCAACACTCCGCACAGCATCGCCGTCGACGACCACGACAACGTTTACGTCGCCGACCGCGGCAATCGCCGCATTCAGGTGTTTGACGCCAACGGAAATTTTCTTCGCCAGTTCACGATAGACCTTCCGGTTCCGCCCGACGCCCGCCCCGCCATTGGCAACAAGCCCACCGCCATCACGGGCACCATGGCTCCTGGCGCGCCCTGGGCCATCTGCATTACCCCCGGCCCCAATCAGGTTCTGTACTCCTCGGATGCCTTTCCCGGTCGTATCTACAAACTCTCCCTCGACGGCAAACTCCTTGGCTACTTTGGAAAATCCGGCAAGCAGCCAGGCCAGTTCGGCTGGATTCACGAAATCGCCTGCCCCTCGGAAAATGAACTCTACGTCGCGGAAATCCTGAACTGGCGCATCCAGAAAATTATTCTCGAACCGGTTCATTAGACTCCGGGTATCAATAACGACATCTCGCTTCACCCCTCGCATCCGTCTCATTGCTCCTGTGTTAACCTTTTGTCCCGCAGCGAATTCTTCGCCGGAAATCAAAAGGTCTCCATGCCAAAAGCACTTCTTCCGATTCAGGAAATTGTACGCAAACTGGAAATTCCAGATAAGTATTTCGAACAAATCGGTTCGCAAAGCGGAAAAGTAAAACTCGAATTGCTCTCCGACCCCGCCTTCAAGCGCCGCGGCAAAATCATTCTCGTCACCGCCACCACTCCAACTGCCGCCGGCGAGGGCAAAACCGTCACCGCCATCAGCCTCACGCAAGGCTTGGCGCACATTGGAAAAAAAGTTGTCATCACTTCACGCGAACCGTCTCTCGGTCCTGTCTTCGGCATGAAGGGCGGAGCCGCCGGCGGCGGCCTATCGCAAATCGAACCCAGTGCAAAGATCAATCTCCATTTTCATGGAGATTTTCACGCGATTGCTTCCGCGCACAACCTCCTCGCCGCTTTGATTGATGCGCATCTTTTCCACGGCAACGATCTCGATCTCGACCCCGAAAAAATCACTTGGCCCCGCACTATGGACATGAACGACCGCGCTCTCCGTCACATCGTCGTCTCCGCGGAGAGCAAGAGGTTTGGCCCTCGCGCGAGCGGATTTATCATCACCGCCGCTTCGGAGATCATGGCCATCGTCGCTCTTGCAAGAGATCTGAAAGATCTTCGCAAACGCCTCGAATCCATCGTCATCGGCGTCACGCAAGCCGGAAAGCCCGTCACGGCGCGCGACCTCGGCGCTACTGGCGGAATGATGGCTCTCCTCGCTGACGCCATTCTTCCCAATCTCGTTCAAACTACTGACGGCACTCCCGCTTTTGTCCATGCCGGTCCTTTCGGCAATATCGCGCACGGCACCAGCAGCGTGATCTGTCAGGAGATGGGTCTTCGTCTCGCCGATTACGTAGTCAACGAATGCGGATTCGCTTCCGACCTCGGCGCTGAAAAATATTTCGACATCGTCATGCAGCAAACCGGTGTCAAGCCGTCTGCCGCCGTTCTTGTCACCACCGTGCAGAGCATGCGCAATCAGGGGGGCGGCGATTTCGAGCGCGGCCTGCCAAACCTCGGCCAGCACATCCGCATTCTTCAGGGGTTCGGCGTGCCTATCGTCGCCGCCGTCAATCGTTTCCCTTCGGATTCAGATGCTCACCTCAATCGTCTCGCCGCTTACTGCCGCGAGCGCGGCGTCGCCACTGCTCTCTCCGAAGGATTCATGCGCGGTGGCCCTGGCGCAAAAGAACTCGCAGAAAAAGTCGTCGAGGTTATCGCGAAAAATCCGGCGCCGGAAGTGCACGCACTCTATTCGCTCTTCGATTCGCTCGCCGCAAAAGTTGAAAAGGTCGCTCGTTCCGTTTACGGAGCGGATGGCGTCAATTTCAGTGATGCCGCCAAATCGAAGCTCCAACAATTCGCGGATTGGGGTTACGGCAATCTCCCGGTCTGCATTGCCAAAACTCAGTATTCTCTGTCCGACGATCCTAAGCGTTTCGGTGCTCCCACCGGCTGGACTATGAATGCCACCAACGCTTCGCTCTCAGCTGGAGCCGGTTTCGTCGTCGTCATTTCCGGTAATATGATGCTTATGCCCGGCCTTCCCAAAGTTTCGCGCGCCGCTTCCATTGACGTGGACGATTCCGGCGCGATCGTCGGCGTCTGATGTCGTTCGCACTTTCTGGGATGCTTCCGTTGGCCACAATTTACTTTGACAAGTTCACCTGTCCCTTAGGACGGTATTGGTCTTAAGCACATTGCAGTACTGACGTACTATCCCTGGAGCCCGCCCCCTCTGTAAACATTCCCTTATGTAGGTAGAAGTCCTGCTAGGCTCGAGCGGACTTCGATTTTGCCTGCCTTTTTCCAGTCAGGCGCAAGGGGAATTCGCATTGGCTTCTGAGACCGACAGCCTGATTTCCGCCGTTTCAATTCCGGCAAACCCTTCTGCGTCTGCGATGAGCGGCTCACTCGCGCGCGAAATCCCGGTCACCGCCACCGGAGCGCGTCCCGGTACCAGCGCTTCTAATCGCGCTCTATTCAACGAAGAAACCACATCCGTCCTTATCTCGGAAAAGGGCGCGGTCATCCGCCTCAATTCCGCTGTCGTCATCGGCCAGCTAGTCTTCATTACCAACAACGAATCCCACCGCGAAGTTGTCGCGCAAGTGGTCCGCGTGCGTGCTTTTCGTCCCACCAGTTGTTATGTTGAAATGGAATTCACCGAGCCCGCACCCGATTTCTGGGGCGTGGATTTCAACACGGAAGCTGCTCAGCCTCCCAAAGATCCAAAACAGCGCGAAACAATTGCTGCTGTGCGTGCGGCAAAGCCGGCCAACACTGAATCTCTCGCGCGCGCCGCGACTCCGACGATTGAACAAGTCAGTGCTCTCAAAGACGAAGTAACTGCGCTTCGGGAACAATTAAAACTCTTACAGAGCCAGGCTTCGACCGCACAAGCTCCTGTTCCCACACGCGCACCAGATTTTTATCTGCCTGATCCTCCGCCCCTCATTCCTCCTGGCTCGCCAATGGAAATTTCTCATCCGGCTCCGGTGCCATCCTTCAATTTCATGACGGATTCGGCTCCGGATAAGCCGTCCGCTTCTGCTTTGCCTCCGCCAACACCTTCGATAGGTTCGGCGGCGCCGAAACCTTCCGCGGTTCCCAGCGCCGGACCGCAACTTCCGGCGCTGGCCTCGTCGCTTCCACTAGATCGGGACGTGCCACCGGCACAACCCCAATTTTACGTGCCCCAACCCGCTTCCTCCATCGAGCACAGCGTCGCCACTGATGTTGCCTCTTCACAGCCCCTTGCGGCGCCGGCTCCTGCTCCACGCACAAATTTTCCGCGCGTTGCTCCCTTTTCCTCCAAGAAGTCCATGAAAGCGCGCGGCAGTTTCACGCCTGGCGTTCAAACTTTATTGCGCCGCATCCTGGTTCCAGCTGCCACAGTACTGGCCGTTCTCGGCGTGTTTGCCTGGCGCGCCCCGCTAATACTTTCTCTCATCACCGGAAGACCGTCTCCCACGGCTTCCGCGTCCAGCAAATCTGCTCCCAAACCTGTTCCGGCTGCGCCCAAAGCGCCTCTCCCTGAGGGCCTTACGCCGCCCTTCGCCGCCCCACGATCAATTCCTGGCGATAAAGGTCAAGTCGCCGTCGTCTCTCCCGATGCTTCAGACAAGACCGGCGACAGATTCCTTGACGCTTCCATCGTTACAAAAAGCTCGGCTCGCAACGGCGCTCGTGCGCGCGGTCCCAGAATCAATCCGACGCAAGTGACAATTTCTGATCTTTCCCCCGTCGCAATGGATGACCCCACCGTCGTCCCACCGCAGCTCGTCAAATCTGTGAAGGCGGTTGCTCCACCCGAGGCGCTCCGCCGCTTTTTTACAGGAAACGTTTCAGTGCAGGCCGTTGTGGATGCAACCGGCCGCGTGACTTCCGCAAAAGCCGTCGCTGGCCCCCCTTCGCTTTATCAAGCCGCAGTTGACACCCTGAAGGAATACCGCTTTGCGCCCGCCACTCGAAACGGCAAAGCCGTGCCCGCGCACGTAGAACTCACCATCAACTTCTGGTTCGAGCCCTAGTTCCTCCGGCAGTTCCCACAGGAAACACTCGTCGCCATCTGGTTTCTCCTGAATCCTGGTTGTAACGATTCGCTCCTCGGCCTCACTACGCTTGTGGTAGTGTCCAGGCAAGGAGTGCATTCGCCATGGCCAACGGAGACTCGAACGTAATCAAAGTCCTTTCCATTGATGGAGGAGGAATCCGCGGCATCATACCTGCCATCATTCTCGGCGAGATGCAAAAACGTCTCGGCCGTGACCTCTCTTCAGTTTTTGATCTCATCGCTGGAACTTCAACAGGTGGAATAATCGCAGTCGGCATCGGCACGGCTTGCAGTAACGGCAAGCCATACGCGCCGCAGAAGCTGCTAGACCTCTACGTCCAGAACGGCCCTCAGATCTTTCAGAAAAGTTTTCTCACGCCGGTCGCCCAGCTCTTCGGCCCAAAATATTCCGCCGCGCCTCTGGAACAAATCCTCGCGCAATTCTTCGGAGAGACTGACCTTGCCAGCGCGCTCACGCCGCTCCTCGTCTCCAGCTACGACCTCCAGAGCCAGCTTCCATTTTTCTTCAAGTCCCACAAAATAGCCGCCCGGCCCGAGTACAACTGGAAAGTCCGCGAAGTCGCGCGCTCCACTTCCGCAGCGCCCACGTTTTTTCCACCGCATTTCCTCGCGAGCGGCAACAGCACCTTTGCTCTCGTTGACGGCGGTGTTTTCGTCAACAATCCTTCCATGGCCGCTTACGTCGAAGCTCGCACGCTCTATCCGAACGCTTCTAGCATCCTCGTGGTTTCCGTGGGCACCGGAGACCGCAACGACAGCATCTCCTATGCGCAGGCAAGAAAATGGGGACTTCTCGGCTGGGCCCGCCAGATCGCTCCGGTCCTGATGGACAGCGTTTCCGAGGCTGTGGACTTCGAGCTCGGCACTTTGCCACAGTGCACTTATTATCGTCTTCAGATTCAGAACCTACAGGGCTCGATCGCCGCGATGGACAACGTCTCTCCGGAAAATCTCGCCGCGCTCCAAACCTTGGCGAACAATTACGTGGCCGACGAGAAGGTCTCCGCCAAGCTCGACGAAATCTGCGCGCAGCTCAGACCTGGCCGCGGCAGCACTCTTTCCGGCACCGGTCGCAAACTTTCTTGATCAGTGCGAACCTCGCTCCTGCTTTTGTAGGGGCGGGGCTTGCCCCGCCCTTATGGCATGACAACGCTTCCCTACGGTTTTGCTTTCTTGTCGTCAGCTGGTGCCTTCGCTGCGGGTGCAGCAGCCGCTTTGGGCTTCCAGAAATCTGGATCAGCTTTGATCCATTCATCCTGCACGTAGCTCATCTTCGGATTGAACGCAAACAATTGGTGTTGTGAGGATTCGACGCAGGCTCCAAAGAGTTCTCGTAGTTTCTTCGCGCCGTCCTCTCCCAATGCGGCCACGAACAGTTTGAACTCCGCGTCTCCCCGATCGAGTTCTGCCAGCGACTTGTGCGAACTCAGCAGAAGATACGTGCCGCCATCGCCTCCGTACTGTTGCTCGAACATGCCCCAGTGCGCTTCCGGCACTGCCTTTTCATAGCCTTCTTTATACATTTTGTTCAATTCATTCCAGTCCTTCCGATGACCGGGCCGAACGTGATACGCGGAAATTTCCATGTAGCGCATCGCGGAAAGGTCTGGCCGTGGACGAAGGCTCATCTCCTCGCTTAATACAAATACTCCCTGATCCATGTCTTGCAGCAATTCGCCATCGGCCATGAAGGCTTTGTCTAGCGCCGCGGAGAGTGTTGTGTTGCTCGCAACCGCGTCCGAGTCTTTTTGCCACGCGTCGAACGACGTATACCACGTCAGAAACAACGCGCGCGACTTGCCCGACATCGAAGTCATTCCCAGATAATGCGTCGGCCACTTCGCGCGTTCCATCGCCGCAACGAAGGCGCTTTCCGCCTTGTCGTGAACCATTCCCGCTTTTCCGGGTTTAACGAATTCTCGTGAGATGGTCAGCACTTTCGGCAAAGCCATGGTTGACGCCGGCTTATCCTGTGCTGTTGATACGTTCGCGTAAGCTACAACAAATGAACATCCCAACAAAAACCTGCTGAATTTCTTCATGTTCGCTTTCTCTCCATTTTATTCTTGTCCACTGAGATTTACTTCGCCTGTGCCTGGGTGTCCGGTAGGAAATAACAACTTATGCGGTTTGAGCCTAGCCTAGCCCCGGACTCCGGTCAAGCGATGTCCTTGATTTGCCTTGTCGCGGCCGGTCTTTCGCGTTCTTGGCTTCCCGGTATTCTTGGCCGGCAAGACCGGTGCTTTTTCTCTCATTGGGCGCACCGCCCTCGTTTTTTGAGGGTGGGAGATTTTCATCTTTAATTCTTATGGAGAATCACCTCGACCCTGCGTCCTCTTTCATCTTTTCTTGCGCCCGGCCTTTGTAATTCTTCTTGCTGGCTTCCGTTTTTCTGCGCCGCTCTTCGCATTCTTTTCCACGCGCAACTTCCACGCTACCCGCAGCGCCCCTGCCAGTACGTCTTCGTTCGCTGCAGCCAGCCGGATGTGCGTCATTCCCATGCGTCCCCATCCGCCCGCGATCGGCAGGAAAACCTCCGGCAGTTCCTCAACGAACACCGCCTGTTGCTCCAGAGTGAGCATCAAATTCCCGTAACCTTGTTTTGCCGAAGAGAGGGTCGCAAAAATTCTTCCGTCCACGCGGAAATCCGGATTCCCCATGTGCGAACTCTCTTCCGCGCCTTCCAAACTAAGCGCGATCCTCCGGAAATCGTTTACCTTCATCTCTATTTCTCCGCTTCGCTCTTCCTTCATTTCGTTGGCAACGCGCCTAACGCGAAACCTAGCAATCGCCCTTGGTATCCCAGCACGAATAGGACTACTGCAATGGCGAACGTGATCGCATGAGGCAAAGCTACGTGCGGGAACATGAAAGACAGCTTATATCCCCAGCTACGCCGATTTGGTATCGCTACGATCTCCTCACCAGGCCTCCCGCGACCAGCAAAAACAAACCTCGCTCGCCACCAGCTCCAGTTCATGCGCGGGACCGAGTAAGGGCGTTCCTCGGGGCTAAAATGGTACAGAGTTTTACTTCGCCGGTCTTTGCCGATCCATCCGGTTGCTTGCCACTGCGGCCCGCCAGTTTCTTCTGCGCGCAAGGGAATTCCAGTTCCGTCCATGCCCAGATACAGGGTCTGCGGCAGAGCAAGAGTATCGAGAGGTTCCGTGTAATGGCGTTCGTCTGCGGCGATTTCTTTCCCCAGGGCTTCCGCGGTTCTCTCCACCTGCTTGGCATCCACCGCCACGCCCGCCAGTTCCGTCAACAACTCGCTACCCTCCTGGAAGCTGACCATGGCACCGACCGTTCCCACCATGCGCGTGAGCGCGGGAGAGAGTGAAGTGTTTTCTATACTCAGATGCGCGTCCCGAGGACAGTAGCCGTGCCCGCACGAAATCCAAATCGGCGACCGCTTGGCGCCCCACCAGGGTCTCAATCTCTTGAACGATGTCGATGGCCAACAGATCGCTGAAGAGGTTTTTTCTTAGCCTCCGAAGCAGGGACAGCTTCCGGGTCCCGCAGTTGGGCACTACAGATTTGCTCACTAACGGCGATCAGTTCCTGCACCAGGTTACGGAAGCGGCGGTATTCGGCGATTTGCGCTTTGGCACGTTCGACGGCAGGGCCTTGGGGAATGACTTGGGTGACCGTCTTTCCACCGACTCGATGAGTCAGCGAATAGGACGGACCGTGACCCAGGAAATCCTTCTGGGCACAGTGGCAATTGGGTTTGCCGCACTTACGGAAACGGGCAGTCAAAAAACCGGGACGCAAGTCATCGAGTTGGGCCAAACGGGCGGTAATCAGTGAACGTTTATCTCGGAGTGCTTTTAAGGCCGTGGTCATGGGTGCCTCCTGTCTGACAGTCATTATAGCCTGTCAGACACAAAAAGAAAACCCCGCTCAAACCTTATCAGACTTCCATCCTGATTCTTATGCCGTGCACCCCTCGTTCTCCCCCCGCTTGTCGCCTCCTTTCGCCACGCTGTACAATAGGCCGTTTGGTTTTACCGAGGAGATCCGCCATGGCCACTGCTGAGCACAAACTTCAAGTCCCCGAATTCACCAACGAGCCTTTCATTGACTTTTCCAAGCCGGAAAACCGCGCGCGCATGGAAGCGGCGCTCAAAAAAGTCAAATCTGAATTCGGCCGTGAATATCCTTTGTGGCTCGGCGGACAAAAAGTCACCACTCACGAGAAGAAGAACTCGACTAATCCCTCGCGCCCCTCGGAAGTCATCGGCATCTTCCAACACGCCACTGCGGACATGGCGCGGCAGGCCGTTGAATCCGCGCACAAATATTTCGATTCCTGGAAAAAAGTCCCCGTGCAGGACCGCGCCAAGTGCCTGTTCCGCGCCGCGCAAATCTGCCGCGAACGCAAATATGAATTGAACGCCCTGGTCTGCTACGAAGTGGGCAAGAGCTGGATCGAAGCCGATGCGGACATCGCCGAAACCATCGACTTCTGCGAATTCTATGGCCGCGAAATGCTGCGCCTGTCTGAACCGCAAAAGCTCACGCCCATGCGCGGCGAGCGAAATTATCTGGTTTACATTCCACTCGGTGTCGGCATCGTCGTTCCGCCGTGGAATTTCCCCTGCGCCATCATGGCGGGCATTGTCGTAGCCTCGCTCGTCACCGGAAACACCGTCGTCGTGAAGCCCGCAGCGGATTCGCCTACCATCGCTGCGAAATTTATCGACATTCTTTTTGAAGCTGGCGTTCCCAAGGAAGCCGTTCAATTCATCACCGGCTCCGGCGCCGTGATCGGCGACGTGTTGGTCCAGCACCCCAAGACGCGCTATATCGGCTTCACCGGTTCCAAGGAAGTCGGCTTGCGCATCAGCGAACTTGCCGCAAAAGCGGGCCCCGGCCAAATCTGGATTAAGCGCACCATTCTGGAAATGGGCGGCAAGGACGGAATGATTGTGGACGATGAAGCCGACATTGACGCAGCCGTCGAAGGCACCGCGCAGGCCGCGTTCGGTTATCAAGGCCAGAAATGTTCCGCGTGCTCGCGCGTCATCGTTTCGGAAAAAATCTACGATACCTTTGTGCAGAAGCTCGTGGACCGTACAAAGAAAATCACCATCGGCCCCAGCGACGATCCCAACAACTACATGGGCCCGGTCATCAGCGAATCCGCGATGAAGTCCATTTTGAATTACATCGAGGTGGGGAAGAAGGAAGGAAAACTTGTAGCTGGAGGCAAGCGCGCTCCCGGCGACGGGTACTTCGTCGAGCCAACCATTATCGCAGACGTTGATCCGAAAGCACGGCTGGCACAGGAAGAAGTCTTTGGCCCCGTCCTCGCCGTGATCAAGGCAAAGAATTACGATCACGCGCTCGAAATCGCCAACAATACAGAGTTCGGCCTGACCGGCGCGGTCTACTCAAAAAATCCAGAGAAAATCAAGAAGGCCGAAGAATCGTTTCACGTCGGCAATCTCTATCTGAATCGCAAGTGCACCGGAGCGATGGTCGGAGCGCATCCCTTCGGCGGATTTAATATGTCTGGCACCGATTCCAAAACGGGCGGAAAAGATTATCTGTTGCTCTTTTTGCAGGCGAAGAGCGTCGCGGAAAAAGTCAGTTGATTTAATGTAGCGATGAAGGGAACTTTTTATTGAATTGACTGTTTCGCGTTTTTGCGAGTCCATTTCAGAATTAAGTAGACCGGATAACTCAGCGCGAGAATCGCCAGCGACCACGGCGCATTTAACTTGTCTGTCAGCAGCGAAGCGATCAGAAATAGAATCGAGCCGCCCAACGCGATTCCCGTCGTCCACGGATAACCCCACGCGCGGTAGGGCCGCTCGAGATTCGGTTCTCGCTTCCGCAGCAAGAACAGCGAAGCGTAAGTGAGCGTATAGTTCGCCACAAAAAAGAAAGAGAGCATGGCGATCACTCTTTCAAAAGTTCCGGTAAGCAAAAAGAGCACTCCCGCGATCGTGCTCAGTAGCAGTGCGACAGTCGGCGTTCCGCCGGCGTTCACTTCTGTGGCGGCCCGAAAAAATAATCCGTCCGAACTCATGGCGTACAAAGTTCGCGGGCAGAAAAGTTGATTTGCGTTCATGGCGCTCAGCAAACTCACCAGCATGATCGAACGAATAATTGGATCACCAAGACCTCCGAAAACTAAATTCGCAACTGTGCCGAGCACAAAATTATTTCCGGCAAGATCCTTCATCGGCACGATGTACAGCGCAACGAGATTCAGCAAGAGATAAATTCCCATCACGGAAAATACGCTGCCGAAAATTGCGCGCGGGACGTTGCGTCCGGGATCGCGAACTTCCTCGCCGAAATAAATAATTCCGTCCCATCCATCAATCGTGTAGATCACAGCTTGCAATCCCAGCATGAACGCAACAGCCAGCGGCCATCCCGAAGGCAGTGGCAAAGCCGTGGAATTTGCAGTCGCTGCGATGGCGTGCGATTTTCCGCCGAGGAAAAAACACGCAATCACCAGGATCAGAAATCCAGCAGTCTTCATCGCGCCTGTCAATAGTTGCGCGCCGCTGCCCCAATGAACTCCGCGCCACTGCAACACCGCGAAGCCCACAATCACGGCAGTGGAAAACGAAAGCTTGTAGCCGGCGAGTATTGGAAGAAATGTCCCGCTATATTCCCAAATCACAATCGCCACAGCCGCAGCAGTCCCGCACGTGGAGAGCCAATCGCTCCAGCCAACAATAAATCCGGCGTATTCGCCGATGGCGCGCCGCGAAAAATTATATTGGCCGCCGCTCCGCGGAATCGCCCCGCCAAGTTCAGCAATCGCTGGAGCGCCGAAAAAGGCGTAAAGTCCGCCGACAATCCAAACGGCAAGAAAAAGTCCTGCGTGGGGAAGGCCTTTGGCGATGTCGCCCGGTGTGCGAACGATGCCGGCGGAAATCGCATTGCCGATCGCCGCGGAAATTCCAAACCACATTCCGAGGACTTGCAGCAATTTACCACGGCTGATGAGGCCGCCTGAGGCGATGGAGGTGTTAGTAGACAGCGACGTTAGCTCGGGAGCGAGTATTCATTCTTTCAATTTTTGATGTGGCGGCCATCATATCCACGGACGTGAAAATTGCAAGGAGGAAGTAGAGAAGCTTCCGCCAACCGGACGGAACCTGTTTGAGAGATAAAAGCTTAGAGGGGTTTGCCGACAAAATTCCATTTGCCCCACGCGCAGGATTCGCTCACCAGAGAAAAATGAGCGCGGGCAATCTTCTTGATGAGTTCTGGCTGCGAGAGCCACTGTTCATAGGTTTGAATTTCGTGCTCGATCATGATGGCGAGCGCATCCATTTTGACGGAAAGGCGGCGCGCGATCGGATTCTCTGACACCAAGTGGACCAGCGTTAGAAACGGAGTGAGCCAGGGTTCGACGAAAATCACTCGCCCATTTTTGCGAAGGACCCGCTGCATTTCCGCGAAAGTTTGGTCGAGATCATCGGGAATTTTCCCTAGGTGGTGAAGACCGCCTTGGACGATGAGCACGTCTTTGCTGTGATCCGCGAACGGAAGTTGCCGGCAATCGGCCACGGTGCATTTTGCGGAACCGTGATACTGCGCGATCAGGCGCGGGGAAAGATCTACGCCTTCGATGCGCGTAAACCCGAGTTTTTCCAGTGCACCGAGACCATTGCCGCGGCCACAGAAAAGCTCCACGATTTCGGCGTCGCGCGGCCATTCGCGGACGCCCATGCGGTTCAGGCGGCTGATAAATTTGGCAATTTCTTCTTCGGGAGTTTCAAAGCGAAGATAGGCAGCTTCCCAGGGACTTGCTGCCGGAGTGTCTTGAGCATCGGTCATGATATTTGTCGCATTGGGTTTCGCTTTGGGTGTTGAAAGTTCAATTTCGAAAAAAACCACAATCAAACTTTTGTGAATGAAGCGTCCCATAGATTGGGGGCACATTTCAAGTTGAGGCGACTTGCGGAGGAAAACTCAAAATCCCCACCGTCCAAAAACGAGGGTGGGGCACCCGGACGCGCCTCAGGGTCATGCGCGGTGCTCTCCTCACCACGCGTAAATTCAAGCGAGGGGCGCCCGCGCGCGTGATCGCAGTCAACAAAAAGGCTTGACGGTTGAAAATAGCTATACTATGTTGCTCTAGGCCTAGAGACAAAAGGCCTTTCCATCCGTCTAACGAGGTCGAGCCATTCATGAAGATCCGCGAGCAACGAGACCTGTTTCCTGGAGCGCTGGAGATGATGATTCTGCGAACGCTGAAGCGGCAGCCGCTGCACGGTTATGCCCTGGCCCAGCACATCAAGCGCACGTCTAACGACTTATTGCAAATTGAAGAGGGTTCACTTTATCCGGCATTGCAGCGATTGTTGAAGGAAGAACTGGTCAAAGCGGAATGGGGAATTTCTTCGACGAACCGGCGCGTGCGCATTTACAGATTGACAGCTGCCGGAGCGAAGCATCTGGCGCATGAGGTTTCACGTTTCGAGAAGATGCTCGACGGAATCACGCGAGTGCTGGCGCGAGGTGAATCATGAACTGGCCGCATCGAATCTTTTCACGGCGGAAGATTTATGACGATCTCTCGGAAGAAATTCGCGAGCACCTGGAAGAAAAGATTGAAGAGTTGGTGGCGAACGGGATGTCGCGGAAGGAAGCTACGCTTGCCGCGCGGCGCGAGTTTGGGAATGTGACCTTGGCGGAAGAAGACGGAAGGGAAGTGTGGCGGTGGGCGGCGCTGGAAAACTTTTTTGGAGATTTGCGATTTGGCGCGAGGATGCTTCGCAAGTCGGCTGGGTTCACCCTGGTTGCCGTCACGGCGATGGCCTTGGGGATCGGTTTTTCGGCGACCATATTCAGCGTCTTCTATAACGGCGTGCTGCACCCATTTCCATATAAGGATGCGGACCGGCTGACGACAATCGGCGTGCGCGATCCAAAGAATCCCATGGAAGAATTCCGGTCTATGTATCACATGGACGAAGTGCGAGCTTTCCGCGATCACAATCATTCCTTCGACGACATCGTTTCCTATTCCAATTGGGACGTGAACTACGCGCACAACGGCGTGAGTGAACCCGTGCACGGCTGCATGATGTCGCCGAATGCGATGGAGTTCTGGGGCGTCGCGCCGCTTTTGGGGCGGGGTTTTTCGGAGGAGGACTCGAAGCCTGGTGCGTCACCTGTTGTGCTGCTCAATTACCAGTATTGGAAAAAGACATTTCAGGAGGACCCGGGGATCGTCGGAAAGAGCCTGATCCTGCACGGTGAAGCGAGGACGGTGATCGGAGTGATGCCACCGCGATTCATGCTCTACGGAGCGGGTGTTTATATCCCGATGAACTGGAATCGTCCGGAGCCGACGCGTGAAGAGTCCATGGAAGGCGGTGCCCCCATGTACTACTTTGCGACGGGGAAACTGAAGCGAGGGGTAAGTCTGAAGACGGCAGCGGCAGACTTCCAGGCAATTGCGCAGCCGTTCGCGCAAACTCACCGCGAGGACTACCCGGA